>ERZ773004.793-NODE-793-length-18432-cov-5.054634_pt1 | contig 18432 bp, 10 predicted proteins | sample MGYA00580667_ERZ773004 | MGnify/ENA primary metagenome ERZ773004 (study PRJEB29015, sample SAMEA2737963) | human oral metagenome | biome: human oral; feature: human-associated habitat; material: dental | place: China | collected 2123 ... | reverse complement strand
TCCTCAGGAAATCGGCCACTCACTTACTCACTCATTTCCTCAGGAAATCGATGGACGGTCTTCCACTCATTGCCTCAGGAAATCAGCCGGATGTGGATCGCCTCCGTATCAAACTCACGATAGGCTGAGGGGTGCCCTACTTCGACTGAACGGGGCGCGGTGAACGGCGGCGGATCAGCTCCGCAGGCGAGGTGAAGTCGCGGTGGAAGAGGATGCCGACGCCCTGGCGGGTGAGCGATTTGAAGTTGTAGCGATAGAGATCGTTGGCGTGGCTGTAGGCCTTGAGGCGGATGTCGCCGGTGGGGCCCAGCAGGTATTCGAGGTCGAACTCGCCGATGAAGGCGTTGCGCTGGATGTAGTTGCCGCGGTAGCCGAAGTTGCCGTTGAAGAGGAGGCGATTGTTGAGCAGGCGGCCGGAGAGGAGCATTTCCATTTCCGTGTCGCTGTCGCTCGTGCCGTCTTGCTGGGTGCGGATGTTGGTGCCGATGCGGACTTTGTCGGTCAGGCTGCTGAGGATGCCCGAAAGCTGCGCCGAGAGGGCGGACGAGGCCACGGCGTTGAGCTCGCCGGCGCGGAAGCCGTTGCCGGAGTAGCCGGGCGTGTAGAAGCGGCCGATGGCGAGGAGGTAGATGATTTGTCGCGTCATCATGTCCTCGGTGCCGATGAAGGCGCGCACCTGTCGGGCCAGCTCGCCGGTGGAGTTGGGGAACTCCATGTCGAAGGCGATGGCGGGCGAGGTGAGGCGGCCGTTGAGGCGCAGGATGCAGTTGACGGGGATGGTGCGCTGGGAACCACTTTCGCTGGCCAGCCGCTCGTCCAGGTCTTCGATGTCGGCCTTGAGGGCGTAGACGGCGCTGAGGTCGAGCAGGGCGTCGGTGGGGTTGCCGCGGAAGTCGATGCGGCTGCCTTCGCGGATGCGGAACTCTTTGCGGAGCACTTGCTCGAGGCTGAAGTTGTAGTTGCCCTCGCGGATGGTGTAGGTGCCGTACAGGCTCAAGTCGGTGTTGGTGGAATACTTGATTTGCAGGTTTCCGGTGCCGTTGCCGCGGATGCGATCGCCTGCGATGGGGTCCATGACGAGTTCGAAGGAGGCGTCGGGGGTGATGTCGGTGGTGATGTTGATACGGATCTCGGTGGCGTCGTCGTCCGCTGTGGGCACGATGAGCGGGGGGCGGAGGGCAAGGGCGGTGTCCGTCAGGACGGGGGGGAGGAAGCGGATGAAGCCGTAATCTTCAGCCGAGGAGGCGGAGTTAAAGTCGAAGCTCATGGCCGTCTGACGGTCGGTGGTGACGGCGGCGTCGATGTCGATCAGCTGCTCTGTGCCGCGGAGGCGAGCCGTTCCGGTGCCGCTGACGGAGCCATAAATGCGGGGGTTCATCTTGCGGGGCACGTCGTAGAGGAGCAGGTTGCGGGCGGCGATGTCGGCTTGGAAGGCGAAGTTCTCCAAGTGGTTATGTCGGACGGTGAAGTCCAGCGTGCCGGTGTGTCCGTTGCGGTCTGTGAGGGTGATGGCGCGGCCTTCGATGGCGGTCGGGGTGAGGCGTACGGAGTCGTTGAAGCTGTAGACCGTGTTGAGGAAGTCCACGCCGATACGTCCATCACGGATCATGGCGCTGCCCTCGAAGTTGATTTCGGAGAAGGTGCCGTAGAGGCGCATGCGCCCCGTGGCGCGTCCATCGAGGGTATGCGTGAAGGCGTCGAGATAGGGACGGAGTAGGCCCACGTCGAGGTTGTGGGCGTCGAATTGGAGCGCCAGACCGGCGCTGTCGCCCACGGGGAAGATGTAGCCATTGACGTCGGTGAAGGTGGTGGAGTCTTTGAAGATCGTACCGCGCATGAGGATACCGTTTCGGGCGTTATCCCACGCGCTGAAGAGGTTAAGGCGGCCCTGTACGACGTCGTTGAAGGCGAAGTCACGAATGTCCAGGTCGGTGCTGATGATGCGGCTTCCGTAGAGGTCGTTCAGGCGGACGGTACCTGTGGCGCGGCCTCCGAACTGTAGCACGGGGATGTCGACGATGCGGAAGATGTCGCGTAGCTCGAGGTCGTTGAGGTCGAGTAGGAGCGTCTCCTGCGGATCGCGTTCGGAGAGTCGACCGTTGATGCGTAGGTATTGCGAGCCGTTGGCTAAGTGGATGTTGCGGATCGTGATGTCTCGGCCGTCGATGGTCACGGAAGCCGGTTCCGTCTGCCAGGTGGAGTCGCGGATGACGAGGCGATTCGGCTCCAGATCGATGTCGGCCAGCAATGCCTGCCGACCGTCTGCGCCAGTGTGCATGCTGAAATGCGTGGCGGCCGATAGCGCCAGATCTACGCCGGCCTCCGGGTAACGGAAAGCTAAGCGTGTCTTTAACCGGTCGCTTTCCGCCTCCGCTTCTACGTGGATGTGGCTCAGGTTGCCCTCCTGCTGCAGCCGATCGGCTTCGATCTGCACACGTACTGGGCCGTCGGCATTGTCGGCTGCCAGCTTCCCGGCGCGGAAGGTGGATCCAGCCGCAAGGAAGTGGGGCAAGTCTGCCGTGAGATGTACACGCTCCGTGCGCCCGTCATAATCCGCTGCGATGGTGGCAGGCTCCACCACCGTGACGGGCAGTCCGAGTAGGCGCGAGAGTACTTCCGTGTTTCGCACCGACGCATTCAAGGCGAAGCGTGGCGGCTCAGCTGTAGCGGCGATACGTTTGGCGGGTGCTTCGAAGACGGACGGCAGGCAGGTGTGCATCACCTCACGGAATGCTGCCGGTAGGTCGGCCACGGCAAAGGCACCGCGCAGCTCTCCATCTAAGAGCTCCGAGCGCACTGCGATACGTCGGTCGGACGGCTGGCCCTCAGCCTCAATGCAGACGGATCGGAGCGCGAGGCTATCGGTGCGGGTGCGGAAGACGGGGGCATCGATGCAAACCGTGCCGCGAAAGTTGTCCGGGCTGTTACCAGTGATGTTACTGCGGATGGCAAAGCTGAGGTCGGGCTCTTCGTAGCGGTCAGTTAGGCGAAGTCGATCGGGGCGCAGATGGTGGACGGTTGCTGTGAAGTCGAACGCGGACGCTGCGCCGTCGCTAAGGAATAGGCCGTCGGCCCGTATGCTACCATTGGGATCGTCCATGCGTATGCTGCCACGAAACTCGCGCGGTCGGAAGCTGCCGTCGAGCTCGATGTTCTCGTATCCGTATTGGTTGTACTCCAGCCGGTCGATTCGTGCGCGGACTATGCCCGCCCATTCGCCGCCTATGGGCTCAGACGCATCGAGTTCGGCGCTGAAATGCGCGTTGCCGAAGGCATTGCCCTCATCGAAGAGGCGATGCATGTCCAGATCGGACGACTCTATCCGCCCTTGTAGCGACGTGGCTATCCGTTGGCTCCGGTCTCGCCCGATCATTATGTCCATGGCAAGTCGGCCCACGTCGGAGTTCAGCGTACCGTATGCGACGAGCTTGTCCAGGAAGCCGGAGATTTCCCCCGAGAAGTGTAGCGTGCCTAACCGTTCGATGACCGAAGGGAGCGCGGCGGACGGATCGCCACCTAACCGCCGCAACAGCATGCCGGCACCGGCCGTGGTGACTTGCAGCCGCGATACACGACCGTCGATATAGAGTCGTTGTGCATAGCGTACGTCGCGGAGCATTGCCCGCGCGGTGAGCGATAGCGCTTCATCCTGGCTCACCGATAGCTCATCGAGCACGGGATTGTTTAATGTCCCGGACACGGTGGCTGCCACGCGCAATGTCTCAGGCAAATCGCTGAGTGCGGGCACTAATGCTCCGAGGTCTGCGAGGCAAACCTCCGAGGGCTGGAGGTTGAGGCGGATCGGTGTGTCGTCCGAGTCAAGAGGTAGGCGGGTAGTCGCTACGGAGATGTGTAGGTAAGTGCGCGGTAGGTGGAGTAGGAGATGGCGAAGCTCGAGCTGCTTCCCGAGCTTGCGGAGGTCGCCCGACAGATGGCGGATCTCCAATCCCGATCGCTCGCGGAACCGCAAACGGTGCACTTCGACACGAAGCCGGTCGCCATGTAGTTCGTGAAGCGTAGCTTTTGCGTCGATGTCGTCGGCGCGGAGGTGGGTGGCATCGAATCGGCCGGCGAGTGGTTGGCCGCGACCTACGTCGTAACTCATTCGTCCGCGGGAGAGTCGGATGCCGCGGATAGCCAAATCGATGCCGCCGGTCGAAGTAGTGTCTTTCGAGGCAAGCGCGTCGAAGATGAATTGGGCATTCAGCGGGCTGTTGGGGTTCGCTTTCCGGAGTTGGATGTCGAAGCCGATGAGTCGGGCGGAGGTAAAACGGACTTGTCCCAGCAAGAGCGCGCCCAGATCGATACCGCCCGAGAGTCGGTCGGCACGAAGCAGCGGACGGCCCGATAGGTCGTCGATGGCGACCTTGCGAAGCGTCAGCCCGTCGGGCCAGGTGATATCGACCTCGCCGAGCTTTACCGGTGCCCCGAGCTTAGCCGTCAGCAGATGTGAGGCCCCTTTAGCGAGGTGTCGCTGAACGGCGGGCACATGCACGAGCACTACGGGGAGTCCGTAGAGTAGCAACGCGACGGCCAGTAGGGCAATGAATATGTACTTGAGGGTCTTAATATCCGTGTATCGTGTGTAGGGGGCTTACCCGATGATTGGGCACACCGTCCTGTTTTGAGTAGCGCAAAAATACGGCACCCGACGCTAACCCCTCCAAATACCTATCCCTCCGCACCCCCGATTGCCCTATATATAAGGTATAGGCGATCGCCTCGACCGAGTGATCAGAAATAGAATAAGGTATAGCCAACCGCGGCGACTGGATGAAGGGGAAAAGAGGTTCCGAATACCTATCCCTCCACCTCCCCGATAGCCCTATATATAAGGTATAGGCAACCACCGAGTCTGGATGAAGGGAGAGAGGCATTCAAAAGCTCTCCCTTACCGCGCCCGGGATAGGGTATGCGATAAGGGAGAGGCTATCATCTCGTCTCCGGGATAGGGAAAACGATCCGATGGAGGCATTCACTGCGGCTGGGTGAAGAGCCGCAGCAACATCAACGGGCTTCTGTGCACTCGTTGACTAAGTACGCAATACTCATGTACGGTATCCCCGAATTGCTCTGGAGACCGATTTCGCACGTGCGACTGTTAGAGTAGCCGGTCACGACTTGCAGTTTTTCGATCTGTGGACGGAGCTTACGCAGCGCATAACGGTTCGACTCAGGATAGGTGAAGCCGCGATCACCAGCGAAGGCACAGCATCCGATTCCTTCTGGCTCTACGACGTTGTCGGAGCATAGCCGTGCGAGTTCCAGTAGCTGACTGCCGAGGCCCATCTCTTTGGTCGAGCAAGTCACGTGGACAGCCACCCGGCGGTCGGTCTTGTGAAAAGTAAGTCGGTCGACCAAGTAAGTCATGATGAACTCTACCGGTTCGTAGAGCTTCATGCGACTGATGACCTTCCGCATACGGTGTAAGCAAGGACTTTGGTCACAGAGTATGGGGTAGCGACCGTGCTCCGAGGCTTCCCACAGCGACTCCTCGAGCTCGCCGCTTTTCCGATCGGCTATGTCCATCATTCCCTTGCTCTCCCAGATTTGCCCGCAGCACATGTGATCCATATTCCTGGGGAAGATGACTTCGTATCCCGCTTTATTGATCAGCGAGCACATTTCCTCGACGACTGTGTTTTTGACCGGCGATCCCTTTGCGACGCCCATCGTCTGATTGATACAGCTGGGGAAATAGACAACCTTGAGGTCTCCGTGACCCACGTGAGCACCTGGTTTTGGCTGTCGATAGCTGCGGGGCATAGCCGAAGTCCACAGCGGAAGGCCTACGCGGTGTGCGCCACTACAGATTCCGCTCATCAGCGAGGTACCGAGGAGTGTATGGCCAAGGTTCGCGGCGCCCAGAACGAGTCGCAAATTGCTCTTGAGACCGCCCAAATGATCGGCTGCGAACTTGCCCACGCGGTAGCCGGTAGGGTTCTGCATCATGTTTAGCTGACGGATGAGGTGCGTCAAATCGCCCGTGTTGATCTTCATGGGGCAGGACGTGGCGCAGAGACCGTCCGCAGCACATGTGGCGTCCCCATAGTATTCGTAGAGCTTTCGCAATCGGGCTACGCGTTCCGGATCGGCGCCACGATTCTCAAGGTCGCGGATCTCGCGTTGGACAACTATCCGCATCCGTGACGAGATGGTAAATCCGCAGGAGACACAGTTCACCTCACAGAACCCGCACTCAATACATTTGTTTGCCCTTCGGACGCCCTCCACCATATCCTTCGTGGACGACCGCGAACCTTCGGCCAGGGTCAGGAATTGCCCGCCGTCGGGTATGTTGTCAAAGCGGAAGTCAAGGACCGGCAGCGGCTTAAAGTTTTTGATGAAGCACTGAGGGTCGTCGTTAAAGATCACGCCTCGGTTGAGCAATCCCTCCGGATCGAATATTTGCTTCAACTCTTTCATGGCGGCATACGCGGCCTCTCCCCACTCGTATTTCACAAACGGTGCCATGTTGCGCCCGGTGCCATGCTCTGCCTTCAGCGATCCGTCGAACTCTTCAACCACCAACCGGGCAACGTCGCGCATCATGCTTTCGTATCGCTTCACCTCTGCCTCTGTGTGAAAACTTTGGTTGAGGATGAAGTGGTAGTTGCCCTCGAAGGCGTGCCCATAAATGCACGCGTCACTGTAGCCATAATCTGCAATCAACTTTTGGAGCTTAACGGTAGCCACGGGCAGGTCCTCTAAGTGAAAAGCAACGTCTTCGATGAGGCATGTGGTGCCCTCAGGACGCGTCCCGCCCACGGAGGGGAATATCCCGGAGCGGATGGCCCAGTATTTACCATAGATTTGGGGATCATCCGTGAACTCCGGTTGCTGATAGAGATTAAAGTTGGCAAGGCATTGCTTCACGCGATCGATCTTCGAAAGTAGTTCTTCGTGAGTCACGGCCTTAGTCTCAGTCAAAATGGCCGTCAAATTGTGATAGTCGCCCGGCTGGACTCCCGGAACGAGACCTGCGTCGACATCCTTTTTGTACTGGAGAAAGACGGGATCATTCACGGAGCCAAGCGATAAGTAGTCGAGCATCTCGGCACTCTTTACGACGAGGTCCTCCGCGCTCATTTCGATATCCTTTTCGGTCGCCTTCATCCCTTTCATGGCTACCACCGCACGGCAACTCTCTTCCATGGTGTGGAAGTAGACCATCGCGGAGGCGCGAAAACGATAATCGTAGAGCGTTCGCATAGTGACCTCGGATAGGAAAGCCAGTGTCCCTTCCGATCCAACCATGCAATGAGCCATGATTTCGAACGGGTCGTCGTATGCAATGAGTGGCCGGAGATTCAGCCCCGTCACATTTTTGATACTGTATTTATAGCGGATACGCTCAGCGAGCTTCTTATCGGCTCGGACCCGGTCTCGGAGGTTCTCAATCCGACGAATCATCTCCGAGTGCGTGCGCCGGAAGGATGCCTTACTGGCTTCGTCTCCGGTATCGACCAGGGTGCCGTCAGGCAAAATGATTCGCGCGCTGATAAGCATTCGGTCGCTGTTTGCGTGCACACCACAATTCATGCCCGATGCATTGTTGCAGACGATACCGCCCACCATCGCACTTCCGATTGAGGCGGGATCGGGCGGAAAGACGCGGCCGTACGGTTTGAGTACCCGGTTGACTTGGGAGCCCACAATACCGGGTTGTAAGCGGATGCTATTGCGGTCATCGCTAATCTCATACTTTTCCCAATGCTTACCGGCGACAATCAGCACAGAGTCGCTGACGCTCTGTCCGGATAGCGATGTGCCCGCGGCACGGAAGGTAAAAGGTAGTTTGTGCTTGTGGCAGGCGCGGACGATTCGTGATACGTCTTCTTCGTCCCTTGCGCGGACGACGACCTTAGGGATCAATCGATAAAAACCGGCATCTGTGCCCCATCCGAGGGTGCGCAATTCGTCGGTGTACACTTGGTCTTTGTCGAGATAACTGCCAATCTCGGCGAGGAAGGCCTCATAATTTTTGGTGTCCATAGAGGTGTGATATGTTTAGTTAGAACTGGAAACCATCTGGAGTGGCAAAACCTAATTACTGCGAGGTATGGCGGACAAACACGGACCGCCACGGAAGTCTAAATTTCTTTATCGTCGAACGAATGTGATACCTGTTTGGTACTTGCGTGGCAAATATACGGCGCTTTTGGATAGCTCGTACTCCATGCGATGACTAATTATCGTATGTGCGCGCACGCCTATATATAAGGTATCGCCCTACCTCCGGCTGCGCCCGTATCCGTCCCCGCCTTTCGGATCGCTATCGCCCGACGCCGACGCATGCCTCTCCGTGATCCCTCTTCTTACCTCCCCCTCTCCATGAAGCTCCACAGCATACTCTTTCGGATACCCCTGCCGCTCCATGAAGCCACACCGCAACTCGTCTCTCAAACATAGAAGGCACGCTGCATAGGAATCGTAAGTCTTTTCGGCTATCCCCGCCGATCCATGAAGCCTCGTCACAACTTATCTCCCCAATTTAAGAGACGCATTGCATGGGTATCGCAATTCCTTTCGGGTTTCCCCGTCTCCCAGTGAAGCCCAACTGCGATTCCTTTTTGCGTCTCCGGACACTTCGTGAAGCCAAATCGCAATTCGTTTTTGCGTCTCCAGACATTCCGTGAAGCTAAATCGCAATTCCTTTTTGCGTCTCCGGACACTCCGGGAAGCAAAATCGCAATTCGTTTTTGCGTCTCCGGACACTCCGGGAAGCAAAATCGCAATTCATTTTGGCCTTCCGGAGGCTCCGGGAAGCGAAATCGTAATTCATTTTGGCCTTCCGGAGACTCCGGGAAGCGAAATCGCAATTCATTTTTGGCTTCATACAGCCTCGAAAGTCGAAATCGCAATTCATTTTGGGCTTCATAGACACTCCGAGCATGCTCATCGAAGATTACTTTATGCTTCACTGATATTCAGTAGTTTACGAATCATATTCGTTTTACCAATCAATGAGATGAGGGAGCTGTCTAAAGTGAGTCATTTTAGCTATCCTACGTAGATGGTAGGTCAGATTAGACATTCATTTTGAGCTTCCTATACGCATAGCAGTAGCCCTCAGTGTATCGTTATAGGTGTCCATTGCTTAGCGTAGTTGTCTATACACATCCCGCAAGAGTATCGCCTGTGCACGTGCCTTCTGATGACATACCCCGCAAAAGCATCGCCTATGCACATGCCTTCCGATGACATACCCTGCAAGAGAATCGCCTATACACGTGCCTTCCGATGACATTTCCAGCAAGAGCATCGCCTATGCGCATGCCTTCTGATGACAGATCCGTTACTTGAAGTATCCTTTTCTACCGGTAGGGTAGGGATGTATTGCATACGCCCCTCAAGACATCCGAGGAAGGATAGACATAGAATCAGACAGAACTGGTAGACGTGGAAGGTACGCCATACGTTCACGCGCCGATTACCTCCTGAATGACCGACTTCGGATCAATAGATAGGTAAGGCATAGGCTATGCCGCGGAGGGTCGGCTATACTTGATCATATTGTGGAGGGCGATTGGCGGGCGGTCCCCTCGTCAGGGTCTGCAATCTACCACGATCGTGGTATTTCCCGCCTCGACAGTAACCCGGACCTTTGCCGCCGTAAAAATTCACATCCTAAAACAGTTTCATCACATGTCACCTCATTCATCACACGATCACGTGCACACGCACGAAGAGCAGGCGCATACCCACGGTATTTCGTATGCCCATTCCCACACTCATAGTCACGGCCACGGACACCCGCATGTACACGGCGGTACGGAGGACTATATGGCGGCCGTGAATGCTTATCGGAAGACGTTTTCCAACAAGCAGCGCGTCATTGAGCAGACACCCGACCCCGCCGTGCGAGAGATGTTGCTTCATATGCAGGAGATGGGACTCGAAACGGTCTTCGATCGCTTCGACGCACAACAGCCGCAGTGTAATTTTGGCTTAGCGGGTACGTGTTGTAAGAACTGTTTCATGGGCCCCTGCCGAATTACCAAGAAGGCGCCCCGCGGTGTTTGCGGTGCGGACGCCGACCTCATCTCGGCGCGGAATCTCTTGCGGCATGTGGCAGCGGGAACGGCGGCCCACGGCGCTCGCGGGCGGGAGAGTATGCTGGCACTCAAGATGGCCGCTGAGGGCAAAGCACCGATCGCCATCGAAGGTGAGGAGAAGATCCGGGCCGTCTGCAAGACGTTTGGCATCGAGCAGGAAGGGCGGTCACTAAACGAGTTGGCAGGCGAAGTGGCAGATATCTTGCTTGCCGACCTCTCGCGAACAGTCCCGGACAAGCACCGCACGCTCTACGCCTTTGCCCCGAAGGAACGGATTGAGGCATGGGAGAAGGCCGGCATCATGCCGCTCGGGCCGTATCACGAAGCCTTCGAGAGCCTGCACCGCACCTCCACCGGTACGGATGGCGACTGGCGCAACTGTATGCATCAGTTTCTGCGTACGGGTGTCTCGTTCGCTTGGTCGTCGTGTCTCGGATCGTCGATCGCCATGGATAGTCTGTACGGCCTGCCCCAGCGAAGCACGTCGAAGATCAACCTGGGCGCCCTGCGCATGGGTTACGTGAACATCGCGGTGCATGGACACTCGCCGCTGCTGGTTAGTGAAATCGTACGCGTCGGCCGATCTGACGAGATGGTGGAGTTGGCTAAATCTAAGGGTGCGAAGGGTATCCAGTTCTATGGCATCTGCTGCTCGGGCCTGTCGGCCATGTATCGTTACGGCGGAGTCATTCCGCTCTCCAATGCAGTGGGATCGGAGTTAGTGCTGGGTACGGGTGCGATCGACCTTTGGGTAGCTGACGTGCAGGACGTCTTCCCGTCCATCATGGATGTAGCGTACTGCTTCCGGACGACAGTCGTCACGACGAGCGATTCAGCCCGACTGCCGGGCGCCGAGCATTACGGCTTCGATCACGAACACTCTAATATCGGCGAGATCAACTCCATTGCGCGGAAGATTGTCACCCGGGGCATCGAGAGCTTTGTTGATCGTCGGGACATTCCGGTCAAGATACCGCAGTACGAGGTAGAGGCTGAAATGGGATTCTCGGTAGAGTGGGCCGGTAAGCACTTCGAGCGTGGACTGCGTGACTTGGCAGACGCACTGCGCAGCGGTAAGATCCGCGGCATTGTCAACTTAGTTGGCTGCAATAACCCCCGGCTTGTTTACGAAAAGGCCATCGTGGAGGTGGCGCAGATACTCCTCAAGAACGACATCCTCATCTTTACTAACGGATGCGCGTCGTTCGGATTACTGAAGCTGGGATTCTGCTCCAAAAAGGCGTTAGATTGGTGTGGCGACGGGTTACGTGAATTCCTGGTCGACCAGCCTCCCGTGTGGCACCTCGGTGAGTGTCTTGACAACGCGCGCGCCTCGGCTTTCTTCAGTGGGATAGCGGCCGCCGCAGGGGCAGCCATTAAGGATATGCCCTATGCGTTCACATCGCCGGAATGGAGCAATGAGAAAGGCATCTGCGCCGCCCTTGCTTTCCGCTTGTTGGGCATCAACTCCTATCACAGTGTCTACGCCCCCGTGCAAGGCTCACCCGGCGTGGCGGAGTTTATGGCCACAGGCACGAAGGAGCCGCTCGGGTCTGAGATGGTCGTCGACGTAGATCACATCTCGCTGGCCAATAAAATCGTGGAGCATATCTCGAACAAGCGGCAGGCCTTATGGGGCGAGTAGCCGCCTTACTGCTTACTCTGTCGCTGATGGCCTTGACCGCGTCGTGCCGCAAGTCAGGTGCGGCGGATGAGCACACGATTCGCCTGGCTTATCTGCCCATCTCGCACGCCTTGCCAGTTATTGAGACGGCCTCGGATCCCGAACTGCGCGTGGAGCTTATTCGCTATGGATCGTGGCCCGAGCTGATGGACGCACTGATCACAGGTCGCGTGGACGGCGCGTCGGTGCTCATCGAACTGGCCATGAAGGCGCGTGAACGCGGCGCACCGCTAACGGCGGTGGCGCTGGGCCATCGTCGCGGCAACGTAATCGTGGCGGGCGCTGGGGTCGCATCGGCCGAGGCGCTGCGTGGGCGTGTATTCGCCATACCGCACCGTAACTCATCGCACTATCTCCTGTTCCGCTCGCTGCTGGAGCAACATGGCTTGCAGCCGTCCGAAGTGCAGGTGGTGGAGCTATCGCCTTCCGAAATGCCTTCCGCCTTGTTTACTGGTCAGATCGGCGGGTACTGTGTAGCGGAACCGTTTGGTGCGGTCGGTATCGCCAAGAGTGGCGGACATGTCATCGGCGAGTCTGATGCGCTCTGGCCCGACGGGCTTTGCTGCGCGCTGGTGCTCAACAATCGGATGATCGAGCAACGCCCGTCGCTGGCTGCACGCTTAGTGAAGGCTTACCACGCTGCGGGCAATCGGCTGAGCGACCCCAGTGTGGCCTTGCGCGCCTTGAAGCAAATCAGTCGTCAACCGGACGACGTGCTGCGGGCATCGCTTCGTTGGATCGATTTTTCTCAACTGACCATCACGGAGACTGCTTACCGTGACCTCGCCGAGCGTATGCGTCGGTATGGGTTATCGGAGGCACCGCCGGAGTATGCGGACTTTGTGAACCCCATAGTAGATCAGCAATAAGGATGAATGGCAAGGCTTTTCTCAAGGCACTTTACTATACGGTAGCATCGTTCACGATGGTGATCGTCCTGTGGCAGGTTGCCATCATGGTTTGGCGACCTGGCGACTTTCTGTTGCCTTCGCCACTGGCGGTTCTTCGGGCGTTGGTCGCATGGGTGGTCGACGGTACACTGGCGTTAGGCTTACGCGATAGCTTGGGGCGTTTCGTTGTGGGATACTCCGCGGCTGTAGCCGTGGGCGTCGCCTTCGGATTACTGCTCGGTTTATGCAACGGCCTCTTCCGCTATGCTTACCCGCTGATTCAGTTGGTGCGACCCATAGCGCCGGTGGCTTGGATGCCCTTCATCGTCTTGCTTCTTGGTATCGGCGACGCCCCCGCTATCGTGATCATTTTCCTGGCGGGGTTCTTTCCCGTACTTCTGACGACGGCCTCTGCAACGCATCGGATCGACCCGATCTATGCCAAAGTAGCGGCCAACTACGGAGTGGCTCGCCCGGCATACGTCTTTCGCATTGTCCTGCCAGCCATCTTCCCGCAGATCGCCAATAGCTTGCACATTGCCTTAGGCACATCCTGGATCTTCCTCGTCTCGGGCGAGATGATGGGTGCACAGACAGGGCTGGGCTACATGATCATCGATGCACGTAACAACATGCGAACGGACCAGCTGCTGGCCACGATGATCGTGATCGGTGCCGCGGGGTTTGCCCTCGACTTACTTGTCGGGCGGCTAACGTCTTCGGTACTCAAGCGCTGGGGGGCTGCCGCATGAGTCTGCGGAGCAACAGGTGCCTCCATGCCAGGGTGCGCTCTTTTCGTTCTTTGTTCTTAGTCTTTCGTTCTTCAGCTTCCACTACATGTACATCGAGATAGACCACTTATGCAAGCGGGTTGTGGCGCGTGACACGGATGGCATACGCCGTGAGCGTGTCATCTTGGACGACATCACGCTCAGCATCGACCGCGGAGAGTTCGTTTGTTTGCTTGGCTTCTCCGGTTGCGGGAAGTCCACGCTGCTGAACCTGCTCACCGGATTCGATCAACCCACGTCCGGACACATCACAGTCGACGGTCAGCCCGTGACACGTCCATCCAATAGCCGCGTGATGATCTTCCAACAATACGGATTGCTACCCTGGCGCACGGTGGAGCAGAACGTCATGCTCGGTCTGGAGGCCCAGCGACTCCCGCGAGTCGACCGGCAGCGTTTGGCAGAGGAACACCTCCGCTTGGTGGGTCTGTCTGACCAGGCGCGCAACTTTCCTGCCCGGCTTTCAGGGGGGCAACAACAACGTGTGGCGTTGGCCCGCGGACTGGCAGTGAATCCCCAAGTGCTCTTCATGGACGAACCCTTTGCGGCGCTCGATCCCATCACACGCCACCGCTTGCAAGACGATCTGCTGCGCATCGTGAGTGAACGGAGCAAAACGGTTGTCTTCGTCACGCACGACATCCACGAAGCGATCTATCTGGCCGACCGCATCGTCGTCCTATCCTCCTCTCCCGGACGTGTTCGGCGGGTACTCACCATCGACAGCCCCCGACCCCGAAGCCGCGACTCGGGTGCCTTCGCCCGACAGTACGATCTCCTCTATCACGAGCTCTACTCCCTGTCGAAGCAACCCATAGAGTACTATATATAAAGGTATGCGCCGGGGCCGACGACTCGCCCTTACGCGCCCCGCAAAGTCACTAACAACCGCGGCCAGTAGGCCGCCCAACTCATATATTCCTAACCGCGGCATAGCCGCACAACAACATCACATCATTATGCACCTTCCATCAGAAATGCTTCATGGCAGCATTTGCCCCGTAACGGCAACAATCGCCATCGCCGGAGTGGCCGCGGCCACCCTTTTCGCACGTAAGTCCGACACGCGCCCGTCCGCCTCACGGTTTGCGCTTGTCAGTGGCACCGTCTTCGCCCTTCAAATGCTGAACTATCCGATCGGAGGCGGCCTGTCTGGCCATGCCCTCGGCGGACTCCTCGCCTCGAGTCTGCTCGGTACACCCTTCGGGATACTGAGTGTGTCGCTCGTGCTCCTTCTGCAAACTCTCCTCTTTGCCGACGGCGGACTGCTGATGCTCGGTGCGAACACGCTGAACATGGCGCTCATCGGGGCGGGTCTGGGCGGCGCACTCCACGCTCGACTCCAGGCGCACGTGAGCCGATCGGTGTCGCTGGTTGCCTCCGCCGGACTGTCTGTGATGGCTGCCGTAGGCGCACTTATCGCTGAACTCTCCGCAGCCGGAGTCGGATCGTCCGCGCTTTACGCTTCACTGGCCATCCACCATATCCCCGTGGCTCTGGGTGAGGGCCTCGTTACACTGCTGCTCTACCGCCTTCTCTCCGCAGTTCCCCTGACGGACGCTGCGAAGGGAGCCTCTCCCGTCGCCCGTTCGGCTGCGTGGACGCTTTACGGAGCCCTGTTGATCGGCGCCCTCCTTTTGGCACCGTTGGCGTCCGCCTCTCCCGACGCATTGGAGGGCACGCTGAGCAGTTTCCACCTACTGCCCGACGCGCCGAACTTTGCGCATGCCCCTTGGGCCGATTATCAGTTCACAGCGGACGGGGGCTATCTGTCTACGTTCCTTGCGGCTCTGGCAGGCTTAGGCGCCACATTGCTTTCTGCTACGCTGCTCCGTCGAGCCATCAGCCGAGCGTAATAAGGTATGCGATCGGGCCGTCAAGTCGCTTGACGGTGTCGCTGGCACGCAGCGACGCTAAAAAGTCGCTTGACGGCTCCGCTGGCACGCAGCGACGTGAAAAAGTCGCTTGACGGCGCCGCTGGCACGCAGCGACGCGAAAAAGTCGCTTGACGGGGCCGCTGGCACGCAGGCTCCTCAGAATGTCGCATGACGGGGCCGCTGGCACGCAGGCTTCCCAAAATGTCGCATGACGGGGCCGCTGGCACGCAGGCTCCTCAGAATGTCGCATGACGGGGCGGGCTGCTCGCATGAGATACAAAGACTCGGAACCGATGGCTGTTTCCATCTGGCTCCGAGTCTTTGCATGATCCAATCCCGACGCGTGAGGGTCAATCACCGAAGCGGAAAGTCACCCGGTCATAGAAGATCGGCCTGTATTGCTCCAGCTGTTGCAAGCTGCCATCGACAAAGCAGACGATCAGGCTGACGGTGGCGTTCTCGCCCACGTAGCGCAGAGCCGACTCCACGCCGGGGCTGAGGAAGGATCCAGACGCGGTGTAGAGCTTCTTATCCCCGTGTACGTAAAAGCCTCGCGAGGAGACATACTGCGCCGTGCCGTAGATAAATTCGATCGGCGCTTCCTCGTTGACAAAGAGGTTGAAGGGGATCGCCGTGTCGCGCTTGAAGAAGTCTTCGCCGCTGCAACGCATCAGCACATCCGTGCGGCCCATCACGGCGCGGTTGCCATTCCCAGAGTCGATCACATGCAGATAGACTTTGCCTTCGTTCAGGCCGTCGTCGATCAAGTAATACTGGTTCTTGCCGAAGACGCCATTGGCGGGATAGCGGTGCAGCACCTCAATGCCGCGTTCTTTGATAAACTTCTCGACGGCCTTACGCTCAGCCCGCTGTTTGCTGGCGAACGACTCATCCTTGCCGCACGAGGTCAGGGTCAGCACAGCCGCCATCAGCAACGCCATGCCCATGAAAATCTTTACTCTCATCTTGTATAACTACTTGTGGGTTTTGTACGGGCGGCAAAAATAGACGCAGACATGGCATTGCGACGCACCGGTCACTGCGAGCGAGGTTTCTCAGACGGTCTATTCTGCCGGCGCAAGCTCGACAGTGAAGTGACGCATGATGGGGTGCTCCTTCGTGATGCGGTAGCCACGGGTGATGCGCTCGCGGCGGTCGAAGACGTTCTTCAGCGCGGCGGCTACGACGTCCATGTGGTTATCCGTGTACGTGCGGCGGGGGATAGCCAGGCGCAGCAGCTCGAGCTTCGGGTAACGGTTCTCGCGCGTTTTCGGATCGCGATCGGCCAGGATGGCGCCGATCTCCACGCCGCGGATGCCGGCCTCGAGGTACAGCTCCACGCCGAGCGTCTGGGCGATGAACTCCTCCTTAGGCACATGCGTGAGGACACGTTTAGCGTCGATGAAGACAGCGTGACCGCCGACGGGGCGTTGGTAGGGGATGCCGTACTCGTCGAGACGGTGGGCCAGGTGCTCCACCTGCCGGATGCGTGTCTCGAGATAGTCGAACTCCGTGCCCTCGTCGAGGCCCACAGCCAGGGCGTTCATGTCGCGGCCGCTCATGCCGCCGTAGGTGATGAAGCCTTCGTTCATGATGCAGAACATCTGGCAGCGGCGCCAAAGCTCCTCGGAGCGGAAGGCCACGAAGCCGCCCATGTTCACGATCGCATCCTTCTTCGATGACATGGTCATGATGTCGGCGTAGGAGAAGATCTCGTGCACAATCTCTTTGATCGACTTGTCGGCGTAACCCTCCTCACGCGTCTTGATGAAGTAGGCGTTTTCGGCGAAGCGGGCCGAGTCGATTTGCAGCTTCACGCCGTAGCGGCGGCAGAGGGCAGAGACCTCGCGAATGTTCTGCATCGACACGGGCTGACCGCCGGCGGTGTTGTTCGTGATCGTGAGCACGACGCAGGGGATGCGTTCGGCGGGGTAGGAGCGGAGCACGCGCTCGAGCTTCTCGACGTCCATGTTGCCTTTGAAGGGCAGCTCGAGCTGCGTGTCGGCGGCGGCGTCGATGGTGCAATCAAGGGCGGTGGCGCGGCGAAACTCGATGTGCCCCTTGGTGGTGTCGAAGTGGGAGTTGCCGGGCAGGATGTCGCCCTCGTGGACGATGGCGGAGTAAAGTACGTTTTCAGCCGCGCGCCCCTGATGGGTGGGCAGGAAGAAGTCGAAGCCGAGGATACGGCGGATGGCCTCGCGCATGTTTTCGTACGAGCGTGCACCGGCGTAGCTCTCGTCGCCGAGCATGAGGGCCGACCATTGGCGGTCGCTCATGGCGCCGGTGCCGGAGTCGGTCAGGAGGTCGATGAAGACCTCGTCGCTCTTCAGCATAAAGAGGTTGTACTTCGCGTCCGCCATCCAGTCTTCGCGTTCTGTGCGCGTGCTTTTGCGGATCGGCTCTACCATTTTAATGCGGTAGGATTCGGAAAAAGGGAGTTCCATGATGTTTGGTGTTTGATGTTTTGTGTTTGATATGTAGGGGCAGACCCCATGTGTCCGCCCGTTGATTTCAATGTGTCGCAGGCCGTTCCAAGTCGAATGCCAAACGCGGGCTGCCGTCGCGGACGTAGATGATGCCGCAGGGACGGAAACCGTAACGGGTGATGGCGCGGAGCATAGGGCGATTGTCGGCGTGGGTATCGATGCGGAGATAGTCCGTTTGGGCGGCGCAGTAGTCGAACGTGGCGCGGGCAATGCCGTGCGTGTGGCCGTCGGAGGCCATCCGGTGGATGGTGCCGTAGGGGCGATCGGCGTGCCAGTGGCCCTGCTCGATGAGGCGATACGTGGGTTCCTCGCCGAGGATGAAGACGAACGTGCCGACGATCGTTTGGCGATCTGCCGGCGTGCAGACGTAGCAGTTGCCGTGGGTAATGTCCGCTCGGACAATATCCGCGTTGGGGTAGCCTTCGACCCATTGCGATGGGTTGCCGTTGGCGGCCATGAAGCGGCGCGCCGTATCGAAGAGTGATAGGATGGCGTCCAGATCGTCGGCGTCGGCCGAGCGTATGGTGAGAGAAGTATTCATGGATGTGCTTTCGTTTTCTTTTAAGCGCAGGCAAAGATAGAAGCGCGCGCCACTTCTGGCCGAAATGTGTGTCTGATGGATGAAATTTCCCCAGAGGGAGGCCGG
>ERZ773004.792-NODE-792-length-18442-cov-9.501550_pt1 | contig 18442 bp, 14 predicted proteins | sample MGYA00580667_ERZ773004 | MGnify/ENA primary metagenome ERZ773004 (study PRJEB29015, sample SAMEA2737963) | human oral metagenome | biome: human oral; feature: human-associated habitat; material: dental | place: China | collected 2123 ... | reverse complement strand
TATCTAAGTCAAAATCTTCATAAAAATCTGCAAATAGTCGTAAAATAGCCTTTACTGTCTTAGTATTATCTAAATAATTTTTGTCTGGCAAGTATGCAACAATCTTTTTAGTTTCTACTCCTGGATTTTTTCCATCTATAAAAATTTCTCCTTCGGTAGGTTTCAGAAGTCCATTTAATAGCTTTATAAAAGTTGTTTTTCCACTTCCATTCGGTCCTAATAACCCAATAATTTTACCGCTTTCTATTGATAAATTTACATTATTTAATGCGTTATCAAAATCATAAGTTTTGGATAAATTAGTGCATTTTAAAATAACATTACCCATTAAACCATTCCTTTCTTTTTTATTTAGTGTTATATTTATTCATTAACTTTGAAATTATCATATCATCTTTTATATCGTCAATCAAGTTAAATATTTTCTCTCTTGAACTTTTCACAACTTCTTTTTCCTCAGGTGAAAATTTTCCTAGCACAAATCCCAGTGTTTCTTCCTTTGTTTTCGGCTTTCCAATTCCAAATTTTATTCGCACAAATTCATTTCCAACGTGGGAAATAATGGATTTTATCCCGTTATGTCCACCTGCACTTCCATTTTGCTTAATTTTCAGCTTTCCAAACTGCATATCCATATCGTCATAAATTACAAAAAGCTCCGTTTTCGGATCAATCTTAAAAAATCTGACAGCTTCTCCAACTGCTTCTCCACTCAAATTCATAAATGTAGTTGGCTTTTGGTAAAAAACTTTATCCCCTTTATAATTAGTCTGTACAAACAATGACTTAAACTTCTCTCTTACATCATTTATATTATTTTCCTTCAAATATTCGTCAATAAATATAAAACCGATATTATGCCTTGTCAATTTATACTGTTCTCCAGGATTTCCAAGTCCCACTATTAATTTCATTAAATTCTTTTCTCCTTTATTTCAATCTATTTAATCTTCTTCATCTTTTTTTGGAATTTTTTTCATTTCTTTTTTCAAAATAACTACCGATACAATAAATGCTACCAAGTCTGCTATTGGAAAAGCGAACATAATTCCATCAACTCCCATAAAGTACGGTAAAATTATAAGTAGCGGCAATAATGATATAATCTGTCTTACAAGCGATAGAACAGCCCCTTGGAATGCCCTTCCAATTGATGTTAAGAACAATGTAATTGCACCTTGAATACCATTTAAAAATATGAAAAATAAAAATATTCTCATATATTTTGTTCCGTATTTAAAGTAAAGTTCACTTCCACTTCCAAATACAGAAATTATCTGTACAGGGAAAATTTGGAATATCGCAAATGCTACTATTGAAATAACAAAAGCGGCTTTTAATGTCAAATTTAATATTTCACGGACTCTTGTATATTTCCTTGCTCCATAGTTGTATCCTGCAATAGGCTGTGCCCCCTGAGTCAGTCCCAATACAATCGCTATAAATATAACATTTATTTTCATAACAATTCCAGCAACAGCAATTGGAATTTCACTTCCATAAATGGATTTTGCCCCGTATATCTTTAGCAGATTATTTGTTACAATTTGAATAATTAAAGCAGAACATTGAAAAATAAAAGGCGATGTCCCCAATGCAAATAAAATCCCTATTTCCCGTATTCTTATCTTAAAATCCCTTAATTCAAATTTTACGCTTTTAAACCTGAAAAAATACAAAGCCAGTATAACTGCCGACACAAACTGCCCAATCACAGTTGCCCAGGCCGCGCCGTCCATTCCCATATCAAACCCAAACATGAATAACGGATCTAATATGGTGTTTACAAGCGATCCAACAACTATCGCAAGCATTGAATAAAAGGAATTTCCATCAGCCCTTACCAAAGGGTTTGCCCCTATCGCAAACAATAAAAATGGTATTCCTAAAGATGTAATCTGAGTATATTCAATTGCATAGTCAAAAATCTGATTTGTAGCGCCAAATGCTGTTAACATCGGTCTTAAAAAAATATTAATCAGTATACACAAGGCAATTCCGCCTAAAAGCAGCATTGTTACTGCCGTTCCAGCCACACTTTTTGCTCTTTTGGGACGTTTTCTACCCAATTCCAGATTAAAGTTCGTTGCGGCTCCAACTCCAGTCATAAGCCCAATCGCAAGGCAAATTGTCGTAAGCGGAAAAGCCACATTCGTAGCCGCATTTCCCAAAAATCCGATTTTCTGTCCAATAAAAATCTGGTCCACAATGTTATAAAGCGCGTTTACAAGATTGGCGATAATTGCCGGTACTGCAAGTGAAACTAGCAATTTTGGAATTGATTCTGTGCCAAATCTCATTTTTCTGTCATTTAGTTCTGTTTTTAATTTTGTTGATTCTTCCATTTTTTCCCTCTTTCTTTTATTTTAACGGCTCTTGCTTAAAGCTATGAAATTTTTAAATCCTTTATTCAAGTCTTGTCTAATTTTTCATGGTAAAATTCCTCTATCCCTGCTCAAAATCGCTTATATTTCATTATACTATATGCAAAATTATATTTCAAATTTTTTACTTTGTCCTCGCATAAGCTTAAATCAATAAAACTGCATGAATCAGAATTGCTGTAACTTAATTTCAACCTTTAATTTTCAAAAAAAATGCGAGAACGTTTAAAATCCAGAATTGCAAAGGGTAGAAAATATAGAAAAACCATTTGTGAATAGGCGCTTTGCTCCCTTTTTTTCCATTGTATAAAAATATAAACGGTAAAAATAAAAATGTTAAGCCATCGCTGTTGTAGCAAAAATCATCAAACCATAATGCCAAGCTAGGATATTCAGATGGACTTAGCGGCAGGAATAATGAAATATATAGCATATTTAAAATTAAAAATGCTATTACCTGCTTTTTTCTATTTCCATAAAATGCCCAGAAGCTAATCATTGTAAATAAGATCTGTACTCCACCTTCAAGCCCTATAAAATAAGTTCCAATCACAATTGGAAAAAAAGAAAATATTATCATAAAAAGAAAAAGAAATATTCCTAAAATATTGTAAATAGCCTTTTTGTCTCTTCTCCCTTTTTGTAAGAAATAAATCACTGTAAAACCTAATGCAAGAGTTAAAAAAATATTATCAATTATTTGGTATCTTTGCCCTAACATAATAAATGAAATTATATTTCCAAATTGCATCAAAACTGCCGCTGTCCATAGTCTTGCCATATATTTTTCACGATTTCTAGTGTGATAAAAGCCTTCCACTGTAAAAAATGCAAATAACGGCGCTACAAATCTAGTAATCAAATGAATCCAGGATGGCAAAAACCCTGAAAATGCAAAAAATACTGAATCTAAAAACATAAAAAATAAAGCAATGTACTTCAATTGATTGGTGTTCAACTTTTTCATAAAATTCTCCTTAAATATTTTTTCTGAAAAATTATAACACTTTTATTATTAAAAGTTATAACATTATACATAAAATAACCTTTATTATTAAAAATATATAAAATTTTCTCAAATCATTTCAAAGCCAAACTGAATAAGCATCAATTTTTAAATTTGCTTTTAAAATAATTTTACTATATTACAAATTCCAAAATGAAATCTCAATATTTTCATTTTTAAAATTGTTATCTATTTCAGCCTTTTCAATTTCTTCATAAAAAACTTTATACATCTTGCTTTTATACTTAAAAGCCTTCATTTTATCTAAATTCTTTTCCAAAAACGAGTTCTCATAACTTCCAATCATAAAAAAATCACAATTATAGCCTTTATTTTGAATAAATTTTACAGCTTTTCTAAATTCATTTTTATTTTTTTTCTCATCTGCATTTTTATCCTTTAAAACAAAATCCACATACAAAAAATTTGAAATTTTATTGATTTCAGGCATTTCTGGATATCCAAAAAAAGCTATCACTTTTCTAAATTTATACAAAAATTTATAAATTTTTTTGTAATCTGTCACAACGTATTTTTTATTTGTCTTATTTTTCAGATAAATTTCAAAATTTCCATAGTTCAAAATTTCATCATTCTTTACTATTAAATCGCCTTTTTTCACATTTTTCAAGCTAAAAAATACAATGTTTTTATAAAATTCATAAATTGGCATACTTTTTCGCCTTTTTGTCAAGATTCTTTGTGCTATTTTATTTTCTTCAAGAATAGTCGTAATTACGGTTTTTACTCCACATTTTTTGGCTTCTGTTATTAACATCTTGTAAGCCTTGCCAAAATTGACTTTATTTCTATATTCTTTTTTTATTCTAAATGAATTTAAATACCCGATATTATTTTTAAAAATAGAACAAGCCCCAACACCAACAAGATTGTCATTTTCAGTATCAATTCCTACCACGATAATCGGAGTTTTTTCGCTATCCTTATGCAATGATTCAAACAAATTCGGCACTTTCTCGTATTTTACCTGTACAAACGATTCCATTTCCTCTTCATCCAGAATATTTCTTATTTCATCGCTATAATCACTATTTTGAATAATTTTAAATTCTATTTTTTTCATCTTTCCCCAATCTTTTGATTAAATCCCGCACTGTAACTTCTTTCCCAGTCGCAGGAAAAATTTTATCATAACCATTCAGAACAATCTTTTTCCAACTTTCAATTAATTCTTCCTTATTCTCCCCAAATAACGGAATTAACGGAAATTTAAAAAACAAATTCTGAACCAGATCTCCACAAAACAAATATTTCTCATTATTTTTTTCATCAAAAACTGCAACCGAAACCGAATCATTTGAATGTCCTTTTGTTTCAACAATTTCCATATTTCCAAAACTGTATTCTGAAAGTAAAATCTTTTCCTTTTGTAAAAAATCAATAAAAATCACTTTTTCCATATCAGTTTTCTCCAATTTTGGAAAGATGTTTTTGCTAAAATTCTTTTTACTTTTCAATTTTTTAGAAATCTTTTCTGTAAATGGATAAAATCCATTTGGAATAACACTTTTTCCTGTTTCTAATATATTTTCAGAATTTCTATGTGCAATAACTCTAACATCTCCAATTTCATCAATTAGCATTTTCAGATTTCCCACATGATCAGAATGAGAATGGCTTAGAACTATCATTTTTATCTTTTTTATATCTCCAATTTTTTGAATCAGTTTTTTCAAAATTTCTTTATTTTTCACATTTATTCCTGTATCCAGCAATAAATATTCATCATTTTTATTTTTAAATAAATACAAATTATTTAGACCGATTTTTATTTTTTCTATCATTTTTAGAAAGCTCCTTGATATTTTAAAAAAAAGCCTCATTCAATTACGAACGATGCTTTTTTCCACAATTTGCCATATTTTAACCGTTAGGCTTTTATTCAAAAATATTATAACATTTTTTAAAGGAAGATTTCAATACTAAAAAATTAATTTTTTTATTTTCTGTGGTATAATTTATTAAATAGATTATATTTAAAGGAGCATTTTATGAAAACAACCATAGATTTTATAATATTCTCAATTTTTTATATTTTTATAAAAATCTTTAATTTTCTTTCACCCAGAATTCGGCTAAAAATATCTGAATTTATTGGTGTTTTGCTTTTTTATCTCATTCCAAAAGGAAGAAAATTGTCGTATCGTAACTTAAATTTGATTTTAAATGAACAAAATAGTTTTAATTATTCAAAGAAAAAAATTAAAGAAATTGCGATAAAATCTTATAAAAATACAGCAAAGTCGTTTTTACTGCCCTTCTGGATTTATGAATATTTTGAAAATTTTTCGCCAAAAATATATAATTCTGAATTACTGGAAAAATTAAAGAGTGAAAATGAACGGATTATTCTTGTTACTTCACATTTTGGATTTTTTCACGCCAGCCTTTTTCCAACGAGAAACGACGCAATGTTTATTCCTATTAGAATTATCTCAAACAAATTTATTGAATCTTATATGGATAAAATCCGTTTTAAGAATAACATGACTTATTTTCCAGAACAAAATTACAAATCTTTTTTGAAAAATAAAAATTCAAAGGGCGTTTTTGTGCTTTTAAGTGACGTACGAAAACCAGATGGGGATAAAATCACATTTTTCGGCTTACCTACCACTAATTCAGGCTTTCCTGCCTATTTTTCCAAGAAAGAGAATATTCCGATTGTTATTATTCACAATGAAGTTGATGAAAACAATATTTGCCACATTTTTATAGACAAAGTTATCCATCCTGAAAATTACAAAAATAGACACGAAATAATGAAATCCATTTTAACTGAATACGAAAAAATTATCTTAAAACTTCCAGAGCAATGGTTCTGGTTTCAGGACAGATGGCGGAATGGAATCTAACTTTTATTTTTCCTGTCCTTGAGTTTCAATGTATCTTTTAAAAACTTACTGAATCTGTTCAATAATATAAGGTTTTTTTATTTTCACAAGGGGTCAATACCCCTTGCTTTAGAACATTTGTTTTATCAAATTCTAAATATAGTCGAACCATTTAAAATTAAACTGTTAAAAATTATATAAATTTAGGATTTGAGTAAAATAGTTATAACTTTTTATTTCGGTTTTAAAGCAGTTTTACTGTATCTTTGAAATTATCACAATACTTACGGCTTATTTTACTGAAAATTATTTTGGAGCTTCATCCAAGTTTTGTGCATACGGTAAATCATATTTCCCCATAACTTCTTTTTTCAAATTAAAGTTTTGTGCAAAAAATATTGCAAACATTCCCAAATCATGGCTCCGTTTTAACTGCATAAATCCTCTTTTAAGTATTGAACGCCATCCAAAAAAACTTTTTCTTGCATTGGCACATTTTTTGGAAAGCTCATCAGGAGTCTGATCGCTTGGAAGAAAGGAAATCCGTCCATAAGGATAATTTTCATCCAGCCACCATTTTTCACTAAGAAGCCGTTTTTCTTCTCTTAATTTTCTATAAACGCCTGTTTTTGGGAATGGTACAAGATGGTTAAATGCCGCAAAATAAAATCCATGTTTTTTGGCAAATTTTACCGTTTCATCAAAAGTTTCCTTCGTGTCATTTCCATAGCCGAATACAAAAGTAGCATAAATTCCGATTCCATAACTATGAATTTTTTCCGTCAGTTCATTTATTTCCCCAACGCCACTTCTCCAGCCTTTCCCCATATCCTTTAAAATATTAGGATTCATCGACTCGTACCCAATCAAAATCATTTTACATCCGCTTTTTTTCATCCAGTAAAGCAGTTCATCATTTTTCGCAATGGTAATAGCCCCTTGCGTTACCCATTTTATATTTAATGGAGCAATCGCCTTGCAAATCTCAATCGCATGTTTATGATCCGCCACAAAATTATCATCAATAAAAAAAACATACTTCTTCCCAGAATTTTTTATATCCTGCACAATTTCCTCAATAGGACGCCTAAAATACTTTTTCTCATAATAAGAATGAATCGCACAGAAATCACACGCAAAATTGCACCCACGCCCAGTTTCAATCAGTGCAAGCGGTGAATATTTCCTATCCTTGTAAATACTCCTGTCAGGCATTGCAAAAGACGTAGTTACGCCATAATACCGTTTTTCCAGCTTATTCTTGCTCAAATCGTTCAACATCTTTGTCCACACGCTTTCCGCATTTCCCAAAATAATCGAATCAAAATGTTCCAGACACTCGTCAGGCTCTACAGTTGGATGATACCCCCCTGCAAGTACCTTTATTCCTCTTTTCTGAAATTTTTTTGCTATTTCGTAAGCCCTTTTGGCAGTATAAGTTTCCACAGAAATCACAACCAGATCTGTATTTTCCTCATAATTTATAAACTCATTCCTGTCGTCCATAAAATTCGTTTCAACATCCTCGGGAGTTAAAGATTTTAAAACTGCAATCATAAGTGGCTCCATATTTTTCCATGTTTTTATATATTTCTGCCCTTTTTTCTTCCCAATAGCTGGTAGTATAAATGTTATTTTCACTATTTTTTCTCCTTTTACAATTTTTTATTATTCAGAATTTTTGTTCCTTTCAAGAAAATATTTTTTTTCAAGATTTTTGTTTTTATCTGTTAATTTTTGTTTACTATTTCAATTTCCTTATTCTCATTATATTTTGTTAATTCAATCATTTCTTTCTATCTCCCTAAGTCTATTTAATAATATAAACTTTCTTTTTTTATTCAATTCTAAAATATTGTTTTCATTAAATACTTTATAAATCCATTTTTTTTCTTCCCTATAATTTTTATTTACATAATAATACTCTATAACTCTGATTATACCATAAATATTTTTCTGTTTTGCCGACTTATTATAATATTTAAATGCCTCTTTGATTTCTCCTGAAAGCTGTAAAATTCTCCCTATTCTATATTGGGAATTTGATTCTCCCTTTTTTGCTCCTTCTCTATACCATTTTGTTGCTTCTTTTGTTTCTCCCTGACTTAAATATATATCTCCTAACAATGCAAATGCTCTTTTTTCTCCTGTTTTTGAAACTTCCTTATATAATTCTGTCGCTTTTCCCACATCCATAAAATAAATCCTGTATAATTCCGCCAAATAATATTTTATTTTTTTATCATATTTTATTGCTTCAAAATACTCTTTTTCAGCCTCCTTATACTTCTTTTTCTCAATAAAATTATCTGCATTATTAAGATACACGAAAATATGTTGCTGTTTTTTATTCCCCATCATATATTTTACTTTTTCCAATATATCAGCATCCATCTCTTCTATGTCTTTTTCATACAGTTTTTTTCTTAGTTTTTTAACTTCTTTTGTATTTCCCTTTTCATAATTTATTATCATAAGGTTATAAATTGCGATGGCATTCTTGGAATTTACCAGTGCTTTTCTGAACCATTTTTCAGCTTCATCTTTTTTATTTTCCAAATACAATAATCTTCCAAAATAAATTTCAGAATCAATATCGCCATTTAACGCACCTTTTTCATACCATTTTCTTTTCATATTTTCATCATTCAGTTTTTCATAACTTTGCCCTAACCAAAACGCTGCATTTATATCCCCTTTATCATAAGCCTTTTCAAAATATTCTATCGCTTTTCCAGTATTTTCAATGTCTTCTAAATACATTCTGCCTATTTCCTGATAGCCTAGAATATTATATTTTACAGCTTCCATGTAAATATTTTCTGCTTCTGTGTAATTTTCCTTATTCTTTTCATAAGTAGCCTTGTCTAAAAGTTTGAAGTATTTATCACTGTTTTGGATTTCTTCTTCAGTCGGATTTTCAGTTTTACTAAATCCAAATTCATGTAAATACTTTTTATAGCTGAATTTCTCAAGTTCATTTTCATGAATAGAATTTCGATAAAATAATATAGAAAAAACAATTATAATACTTGTTAATAATGTTATAAACAGTTTTATTATTTTTTCTTTTCTCATTCTTAGCATCCCTTTCTTTTTTGAGTTTTTCAAAAAAATAGTTATCTGTTCCTGATAAATTATTAAAGAAAAAACACAGTAAAAATAGTAAAAACTGTCATTAAATAAAATAATATAAGTCGTTTACTTCTCAAATTTTATCTTCCCATACTTCCTAAATTTCCGTGCATGCTGTCTTGAAAATACTTCCAGAATGAATTTCAGCCCTTTATTCCTAGAAGTTTTCACTCTTCTTATAATTCGCTTGAAAGTGAAAGTGTCAAGCCACAATTTATAAAATTCCTTCTGCAATGTGTCGTAACTCATATTTTTAGGCTTGAACACGACTGTTTCAGTATCGTAGTAATACCAGTCTTCTGTAAGTAATCTGCCTTCTTCTTTTAACTGATTAAAAAAAGGTGTTCCTGGATACGGAGTAATTATGTTATATCTTGGCACATCTACCCCAATTTCCTCAATAATATCAGGAATTTGGCGAATTGACTCCACTGTGTCAGTTTCCATTCCTATCATAAGTGTGGAAAGGACTGATATTCCATAAGATTGAATCGTTTTTACGAGTTTTTTGTATTCTGCGACATTGTTAAATTTTTTATTTACTCCGTCAAGATTTTCCTGAACAAAACTTTCTAAACCAATAACCAAGCCTATACAGCCAGATTCTTTCATTAACTGAAGAATTTTTTTATCATTGCCGATATTTATTGTTGCAGAAGCAGTCCATTTTATTTTTAATTTCTTCAATTCTTCCATTAGCTGAATGGCGTAATTTCTATTGCCTAAAAAGTTTGGATCAAGAAATATCCATTTTTTGAGCTTATTCGTTTTTATTTCATTTATCACGTACTCTATGCTTTTTATCTGATTTTTTCCAGAATACATCTTTGTGATGGAACAGTAGGAGCATTTATTGGGACAGCCGTTGTTTGCGACGATTGTGCCATAATTTTTAAAATATTTTTTATTTTTCAAAAGTTTTCGGTTTAATGGCTTCGGTTCATAATCATTTCCAACGAGGTTAAAATATTCTCTTTTTGGAGTTCCATTTGTAAAATCTTCAAGAAACATCGGAAATGAAATTTCAGCAGCTCCAGTAATTACGGTATCAAAATATTGTAACGCCTCTTCCTTCAAAGCTGTCGCATAATGCCCGCCAATTAATGTATACGCTCCTTTACTTTTCCAAAACTTGGCAATCTCTTTTGCCCTTTTCGATCCTGAAATTACCGAAGAAATACAAATTAAGTCAAATTTTTCATTTTCATATTTTTTAGAAGTAGCATCCCATTTTTCCACACCTTCATCCACAATAACAACATCAGCGTTATACTTTCTGTCAATTAGTGATTCAAGCGTTATTAACGTAATTTGCGGATAATATTTTCTTTTGTGAATCGAGTTATATTTGTAAATGTTATCCTTTGCTAAAACAAGCATTATTCTCATAATTTTATTCCTTTTTTGTTATAAACTTCTTTTCGGTTGATATAATTTACAGCAAGAAATACAAGGGCGTGTTTAAAATTAGCAGCACCGTCAAACAGCCTTTTCCAAATACTCGAATGTCTGTTATATTCCACCTTGCACTTCAAAATTCCCGCCTCAAATTCCTCAATCGTCATATTATATGGCTCAAAGCACGCTTTCCCATAACGAAAGTTCTCATCTAGCCACCATCGTTCATAAAGCAATCGCCCTTCTTTTTTCAATCTTTCATAAAAAGGAGTTCCTGGTATCGGCAATGCCGGGTTAAAGCCTGCAAGGAAAAATTTATGCTTTTTAGAAAATTCCAAAATTTCATCAAAGCAGTTTTTATCATCATAATCATACCCAATTACATAGCTTGCATGTACAAGAATCTTGTTTTTTTTATAAATATTAATGATTTTCTCATAATCAAACTCATAATTTGCAACCTTTTTCATTTTCTTAATATTTTTTATATTTATATTCTCAAAGCCCAGAAGCATTTCAATGCACCCCGCTTCTGACATCAATTTTATCAATTTCTCATCTCTTGCAATATCGATGCTGCCTTGACAAGCCCATTTTATTTTCAGTTTCTTCAATTCTTCAAACAGTTTTAGAGCTTTTTTCTTATTAGCAAAAATATTATCATCCACAAAATAAACAATTTTCGCCCTTTTATTCGTTCTAAAAATTTCCTTTACCTCATTTATCACATTCTCAACATCCCTATGTTGAAAATCTCCTTTGTGAACTGCCCCAATCGTGCAAAATTCACATTGGTGCATACATCCTCTCCCAAACTGAACTGGCACAACAAAAGAATATTTTTTTCCCTTGTAAATGCTCCTATCATAAACAACATTATTAATATCCGGCAATTTTCTACATTCATACCTCTTTTTCGGCACCCCGTTTTCCAAATCGTTCAAAAATTCATTCCAAGTAACTTCTCCACTTCCCACACAAACCGTATCTGCATGTTCCTGCACTTCATCAGGCATAAGCGAAGCGTGATACCCTCCAATCATCACATAAACTCCACGTTTCCTGTAATTTTCGGCTAGTTCATAAGCCCGTCTAGCAGTCATTGTAAACGTAGAAATTACAACCAAATCAACCTCAAGATCCATCGGAATATCCTCAATCCTATCATCAAAAAGCATAAGCTCATGTCGAGTCTTATCCGTAAGTCCTGAAAGAACTGCAAAAGCAAGTGGCTCTATCGCATCATTGGAACGTTTTCCCCCCATATTTGGACGTAAAAAAGCTATTTTCATTTTTCTTCTCCTCTCTTTCTTACACATCTGTTTTTATTTTATACTATTCCCCGTTTAAAATGGAACTGTTTCTTAATATAATTTTTATTTTCTAATGGGTTTTATTATTAGATTATCTTGTTTAATAACAGTTATTTGAATTATTTTTATAAATTAATTTCTTTTATAAGAAAGTCTTGTTTTAGAATTTTTTTTATCAAATTAATTTTTATAATTTAATGTAAAATGTCGTGATTTTTTGGAAATAAAAATTACTGTCTGAGCGAAGCGAGTTTAATTTTTGTTTTCAAAAAATGCTTAGACAAGCCGGGTTTGCAAAGGGGATGGCGACTGTTCCCCTTTGCTTTATATAAAAAAAACATAAATATAAATGAAAAAACTATTATTAATCAAAATTTCTTAACAAAAAAATAATTTATATGATTGTTTATTTAAAATTAACTAATTAATCTACATTTGGAATATCAGAATTATCTGTCATTTTTTCAAAAGTAAATTCCTCCAATTTATCGGCATAATGCCTATACCCCAAGTTAGTATTAAGCATAATTGGTGCAATAACGCTGAATCTTGCGATTCTTTTAAAAATCGAGCTTACTTTATAAGTTTCCCTCCAAGCGTAAATTCCACCTTCCTGAAGTTCCTGGGCAGTCATTTTTTTTGGATGGAATACAGCGTGCTGAACATCGTACATTGTCCAGTTTTTTTCAAAAATTCTGCCTTGCTTTTCCAAATCATTGTAAAGCTTTGTTTTAGGAAATGGAGTTAATATAGAGTATCTTGGCAAATCAACTTTCATTTTTATTACTTCCTCCACAGTTCGCTTGAATATATCCTTGTCATCGCCATCTGCACCGAACGTAAAAGTTCCGTTTACAGCAATATCATAATGATGCAGCTTTTTCATTAGCAAATGGTAATCAGCCATAACATTTACCCCTTTATTCATAGCCCGCAGCGATTCCTTCGAGACAGCTTCAAATCCAATAAGCAAGCCTTTACAGCCACTTTTTGCCATTAGCCTTATCATTTCATCATCGTGAACAAGGTTGGAAGTTGCCAAACCAAACCACCATTTTTTGAGAGGTGTCAATTCAATAAACAGTTTTTTAGCATAATTTCTGTCAGCAATCAAATTTAAATCTATAAACAAAACTTCCTTTTTCTTAAAAGTCTCAATTTCTGCAATAATTTCATTAATTGGCCTTTTCAGTAATTTGGGGTATAAAGCCTTCCCAACACAGAAAGAACAGTCAAAAGAACAGCCTTTTGTAGCTTCAATGCTATTTATGGAAACATATCTTTCCTTTTTCAGAAGTTCCCTTTTTGGTAATTTCAAATTTTCAAGACTATTTTCCTTCTGCACATAAAATTTCTTTAATCTGTCATTTCTTGCATCTTCCATTATTTCCGTAAAAAGCCATTCAGAACGCCCAATTACAACAGAATCACAATGCTGTATCGCCTCTTCTGGACAAAGTGTCGGATGCGGTCCGCCTAAAATAACCTTTTTCCCTTTGCTTTTAAAGTATCTTGCGTATTTATACACTCTTTCTGATGTTCCCGTAATAGAAGTCATAACCACAATATCCGCATCCAGTTCAAGCGGTATTTTTTCAATCGTTTCATCATGAATTACAACTTCAATGTCTTCTGGAATATACGCCGCAAGTGTCGATAATGTGAGCGGTGCATAGTGAATCGCCTTCTTAAATGTTCCGTTAAACCTGTACATTGCCCCTGCTGGTGCCAGTAATGCCACTTTCATTCTCCAAATCCTCCTGCAAATTTATTTTCCCAGCCAAAATTTTTATCTAGCAGCCGATATTTTATATCGCCTATTTTCTGCTTTTTCGATTTTTCAGCCGTATAAGTCTTTAATCCATCCTTTTCTATTAAAAATACTCTTACTTTTCTCAACTGCCCCAATTTATACGCATATTCATAATGAAATGCCTTGCATAAACTGCTGTTCATTTCATTTTCAATTTGTTTCCAATTAAATTTTCTGCCATCTTTTTTTATTTCTAAAAATAAAGTATAAAAAATTTCCCCTGTTTCATTTCTTACTGGTGCAAACAATAAAAATTCGCCCTTTATATTATTTTCTTCCAATGTTGTTAAAACCTGTTTTTCCACAAACGAATTTTTTAATTTTTCCCCCACAATGTCAGAAAAATTGTTTATTCTGCCAACAAACTTTACAATTGGAATTTTATGATAAAATCCTGTAACTTCCACAATATCATTCGTATTATATCTGTAAAGCCCTGCATTTGTCGTAACAACAACGCAATAACGCTCTCCAAGCTCCAATTCATCCAAAAGTTTTGGACTCCTGTTTTCCAGTTCATCATCAGAAACCTGAATAAATTCATAAAAAAACGAATTATAGGCGGCAACGCTCCCATTTTTCACATTTTCCAGCGGAAAACTTACGATGCATTCCGTTGACATAAGCCCTTTTCCCTGAAATTTCAAATTCATGTTTTTTTTATTGGGATTCAATTTTTCCTTCAATTTTATAAAAATTTCATAGGAATCACTATCCGCCCAGCAGCTCACAAGCGAAAGCTTTTCCCAAATCACAGAATAATCCACAAAGTTTTCCACAATTTTATTTCCTGATTTAGTTTCCAAATTCTTATTTTCAGCCATGATTTCATTCTCATTATTTTTTTCCGTAATTTCCAAATTCTGAGTTTTATCATTTTTATTCAAAATATTTTTTTCATATTTCTCAAAATAATTTATCAAAAATTTACTTCTATTTTTTTTCCACAATTTCCTATACTTTTTCTGAATAATCTGAAAATACTTTTTATTTCCCAAATTTTTATCAGCAAAAAATTCAGTGCCTAAATCCTCACTTTTTACAATTTGACAAATCACTTTATGATTTTTTTCAATAAAATCAAGCAAAATCATAAGAAACGATGGACTCCAGACAGAAATCATCGCAAGATTTTCTGATAAAAGCAGAAATACCGCTGTAATCAGCAAAAAATCCTCCATATTCTGGATATTTTTTATTTCTTTCGGAACTGTAAACAGTTTATTTAAAAAAAATGCAGAAACTTTATCAAAATATGAAGTATCATCTTCGATTCCCACACGGATTCCTCCGCTAGTTACAGCTTCTCGCTTTAAAATGGGAGAAACAGACCAGTAGGAACTTCCAAGAAAAAGTCTTTTATTATTTTGATATAAATTGTAAATCCATGCAAAAACGCCATTCATATAGCTTTTCAAAAATTTCTCTGTGTATGGGATATATTTCACATCGGATGTACTCCCGCTCGTAAGTTCAAATAGCTTAATCTTATCACTCAAAAGAACATTACTTTTCCCAACTTTCTCCTTTTCCACAAACTCCTTAATATCCTCATAATTCACAATCGGAATTTTATTCTGAAACTTTTCTATTAATTCTTTTTCATTTTCTGCATTTAAAATTTGGCTTTCTGTTTCAAAAATTTTTAAATATTCTGTATTTTTATTAGTTTTCAATATTTCCAAAAGTATTTTTACTTGCGTTTTCCGAATTTTACTTTTACTTTTTATATTGGAAACAAAATCTTTGTAGGATTTTTTACAAAAAAATATGAATAATCTGTTTAAAATCATATATTTTAAATTTTTTACTTCATAAAATTTACTTTTTTTACCGAATTTTTTCATCTAAATTATCTCCAATTGGCAAATCCTGAAATTTCTTTATAACAGCCTTCTGACCAAAGCTCAAAAACAGATATGTAATGGAAAAAGGTATATTTTTGGTTCTTTTTAACACATCAAAGGTTCTTCCCAAAATATTTTTTACAGAATGATATGCATATCTTACTGCAATACACCTGTCACGAAACTCATTTGTAGAAATATCATAAGGCTCAAAAAATAAATATGAATATTTTTGAGGCTCCAGCCACCACTTTTTGTACAAAAGCCTTCCTTCCTTTTCCATTTTAAAATAAAGTTCGGTATTTGGGAAAGGCACGAGATAGTTAAACTGGACAAATTCCAGATGGTTTTTCTGTGCAAATTTTACAGTATCTTCAAACGTAGTGCCGATTTTTTCCTCAAATCCAAAAACGAATGTGGCATAAATTCCAATATTGTATTTATGTATAATCCGTGTTGATTCCTCAATATCTCCCAGCTTGTAGCTCCATTCCTTTTTCATATTGTCAAGAGCCTCTTTATTTATTGACTCATATCCTATTAAAATAAAAAGGCATCCGCTATCTCGCATAGCCGCAAGCAGTTTCTCGTTTTTTGCCATCGTTATCGCCCCTTGTGAAATCCATTTTTTCTTTAACGGCTTTATCTTCTCACAAAGCTCCAACGCATATTTCGGATCTGCAACAAAGTTATCATCAGCAAAAAATATATATTTTGACTTTATATGCTTCAATTCCTCAATTACGCTGTCAACAGGTCTTTTAGCATACCGTTTCTTATTAACTGCCGAAATTGCGCAAAATTCACAGTGATGAGGACACCCACGCCCAGTTTCCACAACTGAAATTAAATATTTTTTCTTAAAAATACTTCTGTCCGGTATTAAAAATTTATTGCTAAGCCCCCCAATATAAAGTTTCTTTTCCGTTCCATTCCTATAATCCTCAATAATTTTCCCCCAAATATCATCAGCATATCCCGTAACTACAGAATCTGCATGCTTCATAGCCTCATCTGGCACAAGCGAAGCATGTGTCCCCCCAACAATAACCTTCTTTCCTTTTTCCCTAAATCTTTTAGCAATCTCATATCCGTGCCGTGCCGTATACGTTTCCAAAGTAATTACAACAATATCTGCATCGTTATCATAGTCAATTGCCTCAATCCTCTCATCAATCAGCTCACACTCAATATCATAAGGAGTCAATGCCCGCAAGTAAGCAAACGTAAGCGGCTCAAACGTCCTCAGCTGAAAAATATATTTCTGTCCCTTTTTCTTTCCAAATCCAGGATAAATAAACAACATCTTCTTCATAAAATTCACCTTTTTTATTTATTTAACTTACAATATTTTAACACGCAAATCATTGAATTTTATTTTTTTTCAAAGTAAATTTTACTTTTTGAATCAAACTATTTAGTTTTAAAAATTAAAAAATTTCCTTCAAAACCCGTTTCCCCAAATTTGTTAAATTATCAAAAGAAATTTCGGCAAGGCATACCAGCTCATCACCTTTCTGATAGTTGGGATTTTTCTCTAAAAAAAATTGTATATTTTTATTTTTTAGCTGCTTTTCTGACAATACAACGACATTTTCCCGTAAAAAATCATTTGTTCCATCATTTTTAACAATTCCAATTTTCTTGTTGTATCTATTACCATATATTTTTTCAGCATAAATATCTTTTATTTTTTTCTCCATCTCACTTTCCGTATAACCCACCTTTGGACAAAAATTTTTAAAGTACGTCGGAAGATACATGTATGTCTTTATCCCTTTAGAAATCAAGAACCAATAAGTTTTCACCCCATTTTTCATATTTTTTTCACTTTCCAGAAGGCAGTATTTTATCCATTCCTTCTGAAATTCAATTCCCCACGAAAATCCCTTTTCAATAATAGTGTCCCCAGAAAAAAATCCAGCTATTCTTTTCTTCTCAGAATCTTTACCATTTTCAATATTTAATTCCATTTTTTTTATTGTAGAAAACCCTTTCAACTTATCACTTTCAAATATTAAAAAAACATCATTTTTATCATATAAGTCCATCAGAAACTTATCTTTTTTCATATTTTCATAATATTTTTTCATAAGTAAAAACATACTTTCCACAATTTTACTATTCTCTCTTATATCTTTTACAGCAAAAACCTTACATTCCATAACCACACAAACTCCTTCTTTTTTCAAATTTATAAAAAGTGTTCAAAATCAAACAAAAAAACTAATTTTAAAATATTCTGCATCTAAGTAATATAAATTATACCTCATATTTTTTACAAAAAAAATAAAAGTAAAAAATGCTTGTATTAAAAAATAGGCTATGCTTTATAAATGGTTGCTTTTTTAACATTTTAACTCACATAACCTAATTTTAATTCTATGCATCAATTCTTCAAAATCGCAATTAAAAGCGAAATATCGTTATAAGTAACTCCGCTGATTCTGCTAGCCTGCCCAATCGTTTCAGGCTGTCCATACATAAGCCCAGAAATAGCGATATTGCTAAGCCCTTTTACGTTTTCATAGTCAAAGTCCTTTGGAATCATCATTTTTTCCAATTTCTTAAATTTCTCAATCTGTGCCTTTTCTCTTTCAATAAATACGTTATATTTCGCATTTATTTCTACTTGTTCCTTCGCTAAATCCGACAATTCCACAGTTTCCACAAATTCACTTAAATTATCAT
>ERZ773004.782-NODE-782-length-18640-cov-3.454775_pt1 | contig 18640 bp, 9 predicted proteins | sample MGYA00580667_ERZ773004 | MGnify/ENA primary metagenome ERZ773004 (study PRJEB29015, sample SAMEA2737963) | human oral metagenome | biome: human oral; feature: human-associated habitat; material: dental | place: China | collected 2123 ... | reverse complement strand
CGGTCGAAAAAGACGCCTAGGGTGAGGTCAGCGGGTCCGCAGTGAGTCACGGACTGCATGACGAGGCTGCGCGCTAGGGCGAGGGCGCCTTCCCTATCACCCACGATGCCGATAACACCGGCGTCGGTCAGGTCGGCGACCATGGGGGCTCCCATGAGCTTGGATGAGTCGAGAAGAGTTTTAATTTCTTTCTCGGGTTCCTGGCTTGAGGTCAAATCGTTCTTGGGAATCCAGGCGTAGTTGCCGTACCCCACAAGCAGCGTCATAAAGTCAGAGGCTTTAAAGCGACGCTGCCATACTTCCACGCTGGGAAGCTCGATGCGCCGCGCCACGCTGGCGGGGTCGGGTGCGAGTTCCTGCAGACGCAGACGCTCATAGTCGTAGATGTCGTCGAACTTGGTTTTAACCTTGTCGAGTTCTTTCTCGAACCGGTTTTCTTCTTCTCGCTTCTCACGTTTGAAGCGCATTTTCTGCTCGAGCCACATACCAATGGCCGCTACCGGGCTGAGCAGCGCGAAAAGCGCGTAGCGGATTTCGCGCATCATGGCGACCATGGCACCGGCGAAAATCAGTGGCGCAAGTACCGTGGCGATACTGAATTTTGAGGGTTTAGTAACGTTCTTCCGCTTCGGTATTTTGACGATATCCGATTCGGGCATGAGCGCCGCGCGCGGCGGACGGTTGAAGGGCGCCGTGCGGCTGGGGGTCAGGTTGGGAAGCGATCCTGCGCGCGGTGCCAGGGTTTCAGTGAGCTGCGGGCGCACAAGCAGTGCCACTCCCCCGGCGTAGATGACGGCTTCGTCGTCTACTTCTACCCCATCTTCGCCCAGTTTTGCGCCGTTCACATAGGTTCCGTTGGTGGATCCCGAGTCTTTGATGAGTACCCCGTTGTCGGTCTGGGTGGCGGTGAAGTGTTCCCAGGATGCGCTCTCGGTTTCCAGCACAACATCGGCTTGGGGTGAACGCCCCGCCACAAGGGCGCGACCGCTTGGCAGGGGCAGGATGCGCCCCGCATGCAGCCCGCCCGCGACGGTGATGGACCATCCGTGAATGGGTTCGGCAACCGGCGTGGGGGCGTATCCGATGGTGCTGCCTTCGAGCAGCACGACGGTATCCATCGTGGTGTCACCGGTGACCGGCTGGGAGTCTACATAGAGCGGGTCGTCAGCGGCTATCTCTGGGCCGCCCGCCGTGTAGACGATCTGCCGCAGCGTGGTGTTCTCCTGCCACGAATCGAGTTCGATACTTTTCTGAAAAGATTCGAGGGATATTTGGATTCGCATACTGTTCCTTTGACGATCTCACAGCCCTGTACAAGACGGCATCTTATATTCTTTATTTGGAATATATACTAGTCAATTGCTATTCATTGTAGGTTTCCGTTCGAGTTCCACGCTCTGCAAACCAGACGATGCGCGGTTCCTGATCGTTGCTCGGCTCGGGCCGCAGCCCCAGACTCTGCTCCGTAGCATGGAGTGTCTGCACGGGCGCAGTCGTTGGGTTTTCATGAGTGAAATCGAGTGCGTCGCCCGCAATCGCCTGAGCGGCATCGAGCCTCATGCTTTCCAGCACGCGAGTGACCGCCTCCGGCTTGCGTTCGTGCACCTTATCGATCGCATAGGCGAACGCCAGCACCGCGTTGTGGGAGCGCGCATCCGCATAGGGGGCGGCGGATTTGAAGGCTTGGTCATCCTGCAGGGTCATGTAGGATGAATCCTGACCCATAACACGCACCGCTTCGAGGAAGGCGGCGAGTCCGCGCCCGGGGTCATCGGACTGCAAAGCCAAAGAGTCTGACATGTTGTACCCGACGGTCGTCAGGTTTGCCGAGACCGTGCCACCCTCAGCCACAAGGGTTCGCGCGAAAATGGGCGATACGGCTTGCGGGCTCAAAAGAATCTGAGCCGTCACCCCGGCGTATTGCAGCTCTTTGACGATTTTGGCCTGGCGAATTGCCGAGCCCGAAACGAAGATATTCGCCGAAGTCCCGTAGCTCTGGGACTCTTTCTTGACGTCTTGCGCCAGCTCACGCACATCGGTATCGCGGTCGTACGCATGTTTGGCTGCAACCTGCGGAATCTTCACCTCAGTATCCTTGGGCGCTATCACGATGCTCTGGGTACTCGGCTGCGAAGCCTGCATATACGCCTGCGAAAGCTGCTCGGGGGTGGGGGCCAGGCTCCAGACTCCGCGCCCGGTATCTACGCTGTCGTAGACCTCAATCACCGGGATGCTGCTCTCACGTGCCGCACTCGTCGCACCCTTAATATGCTCACCCGAGGAAGAAATAATAATCCCCTGAACGCCCTCAGATTTGAGTTTTTCGACGGCATCACGAGCCCCGTCAGGGGTTCCCTTATCGTTAGCGACCGTCAGCTGAACGGGGGTTTTGCCAAGATCCAGACGGTGCGCGGCCACCGCAGCACCCTGGGCAGGGAGCACCCATTCGGAGCCTTCCGCATCCTCGCCGTAGGTCATAATAATCCCGATCTTGGCGTCGCGATTATTGTTGTTCGGCAGCGTAATTTCCTGCGGAACAACGGGGGCTATCGCCTCGGTATCGCCGGGTGCGCGCAGGGGCCGAATATCCGGTCGTAGCAGATGAGCTGCCACCACGATAACCAACAACAAGACCCCCAGAAGGGCACCCCAGCCAATGATGGTCAGGGGTACCCTTCGGGAGGTTTGTTCTTCCTCAAGCTGAGGCTCTGGGGTCACGCTACATGTCCCCAATGTGGAAGGTGTAAACCACCTTCACTTCGGCCTTACCACCGTCTGGCAGGTGGAAGGAGGGCAGTGACTTGAGCTTTTCCAAGGACGCCTTGAACTGTGCCTGCCGCAGCTGCACGGCCGCAATATCCTCGGCACGAACGCTGGTGTAACCCTGCGCGTTCTGTGAGGCAAGCGCCAGCTGGAAGTCGGCGGCACCAGCTTTCGCGGCGTTCGTCTTCAACGCGCCCAGCAGACCAGAACCATCGACTCGGCTATCGCCCAGGTCAAGGATAACCTTGTTGAGGTCGTCGGCAAGAAGCACGGATGCACCCGCCAGGTCGCGGCTGGCGTTTCCGGTGCGCGCATCCAGCTGCTCCAGGGAGCTCTGGGTGACCCCGTCCAAGGATGCCTTGAGGTTCTCAACCTTACCGGCGATGTCACGGCGCTGCGCCTCCAGAGAGTTACCGGCATCGCGCACGATTACATTCGAGGCTTCCGCCAGCCCGTAGATCGAGCTGGTGAAGGAATTCTGAATGGAATCGGCACCTGCCGAACCCTGAGCCGATACCTGGCGGATCTCCTGCGAAATCAGGTTGTTGATGTTCTTGCTGGTTTCGTCAGCAGAGTCCTTGAATGCATTCTTGAGGGCTTCCGAAAGTTCGGAGTGCTGGTTGGAAAGTTCATCCAGGTTCTTACCCAATTCGTCGGATGCGCTGGTCAGCGACTTGAGCTTTTCATCCAGGGAGTTCGGGTCGTTCTGGCGATCATCACGATCACGGTTTTGGTCGTCACCTTCGCCCGCATATGCCTTCTCAACCGAGCTGAGCGCGGAGTCCAGGGAGTTCACCTGGTCGGAGAATCCCTTTGCGTTCTGCGCCAGAGGGGTGGTCGGGTTCTGCAGGTCGGTTTCCTTGATAACCTCGTCCCAAGCGCGTGCCTGGTTGTTCAGGCGCTCGTCCATAGCCTGCCCGTAACCTTCGGGTGCCTGGAGCTTGTCGGCAGCAAATCGGTGTGCTGCCGGGACTACGGGGGTGCCGCCCTGGTTAGCGTTGTTCCCGTTTTGGTTATTGTTCGGGGTGTTCTGATCGCCTTGGTTCTGGTTATTCTGATCGCGCTGCGGGGTTCTCGGGGTCTCACCGCAAGGCGTAGAAGTCAGGTAGGAGCGCAGACGGTCTACTTCCTCTTGCGAGAGCTTGCCGCCGTTTTCTACCGAGAGCTTGCAGAGTTCGTTAGCGATATCTTCGTTCTGCTGGTCTATAGAGTTCGAGTTTCCGCTCACGTCGTTGCGCGCCGCCACGGCCTTGCTGTGCAGGCTGTTGAGCGCCTTGGTGAGCTCATCTGAGGTTTTCTTGAGCTCATCTACCGACCGGCGGCTAGATTTGAGCGATTCCGTGACGTCACCGTTCTGCTGGTGGTCTCGAATGGCTTTCTTGCCTTCATCGCTCTGCAGGTACTTCGTCAGGTTGTCTATCTCGCCGCGCAGGGCACGGTAGTTCTTGTTGGCACCCTTGAGGTACTCGGGCTGCAGCTCGTTCACAAGCTTCTCACCATTAGCGACGAGACCAATCAGGCTTGCCTGCGAGGTGACCGAAGCACCGTACAGGGAGCAGGTGACCGAAGAACCATCACGGCAGACCTCGGGGCTGGGGTTATCCGGCCCGATGGTCTGGCGCAGCGAGTCCGTGAGGGCATGCTGGCAGTCGCCGCTGGCATCGGCATAGTTGTTGAGAATCTGGGAAAGCTGCACGAGGTTGCCGTATACGCTCGATCCGCCTCCGGCTGCACCGCGATCGACGGTGCATGACCCGTTCTGATGCGAAACCGAGACATTCGGAACCTGCGAGGTATCACCCAGCAGGGTATCCATCGTGTTCACGGTGCTTTCCAGCTGGCTGATGAGCTGGTTCTTGTTGCCGTCGGCAGTCTTGGCAAGGTCATCCTTGAGGGACTGAATTTGCCCGTCAAGCTCCGCCATACGCTTGGTCAGGCTCTCGCTGTTAGCCTGCAGGTTTTTCGCGGCATCCTGACCCAGGGTGTCCGAGGTGTTGTCCAGGCTGGAGCGCAGTTCGTTCACCTGCGAGCTGGCGCTGGTAATCGTCGAATCGACGTTGTTCACCAAGTCGATAGTGCGCTGAAGCATCGCAACCTGGTTGGCGTCGTTCTTATTGAAGCTGTTGTTGAGCACGCTCTCACCCGAAAGGTCAGAGGCGAACCCCGGCTGCACCGCAATATCGAAATCGGGTGCCTTGAAGTCCTGCGCATTCACCTTCAGCGTGAACGATGTGCTTGCCCCGGAGGTCGGAGGCGCCAGGATCGCACCCCACTGCACGTTCGCTTTGCCATCCCCGGTCGTGCTGATCACGCCGTTGGTTGCACTGTCGTCCGTCTTATCGCCGGAGGTAATGATCTGGTTGGATTTCACGTTATCGAGTGAAACCGACCCTGCCACCGTAAACGGAACACCGACAAGCGCCTGGTTGGTGCGCTTGGTGCCGCCCGCATCGTAGCTTACCTCTTGGGACTTGAGCGTAAGGTTTTCGACGGTGACCTTAATAGTCAGCTCGCCGGAGTAACCGTTCAGGTCTTTCAAGTTTGTACCGGTACCTTTGGAGCTCTGGTACTGGGTGCTGACGCGCACCGGGACGTCGTTAATAACGTCCTTGACCTTGAAGTTGATGGTTTTGCTGGAGCTCTTGTGCTCTTGTTCATTGACATAGATATTGTTGGTGTCAATAGCAGAAACGTTACCGTTGCTCGCAAGTTTAAGATTCACGTTCTGCAGCACGTGCGTGGGGTTTTGCACCTGCTGTTCGCTCTGCTGGGTCGTCTGCCCGGGCGAGGTAGGATCACTATTCTGCTGGTCTGACGAGGAGCATGCCGCAAGGAGCAAACTGCCAATGACCCCGATGGTTAAAGGCACCCGCACACAGCGGCTCTTCCACGTCAGCCGTGATTCTGACGCGTCGAAGCGTGTAGACATATGGCACTCCGGAAGGTGGCTGATTTTATGGACAGTAATGTTGCATCGTATGTGTGTGGCGTTGAGTAAACCGTTCGAGGCAACTTAAAGGTATTCTACCGCGCCATGAGTAGAATGTGCGGGAAATATGCCAATCTTAACGCTCTGTCGCACTATCAACAGATGTTCAATTACCGTGATGTAATACTGAAAGCGTTACTTTGCAGATTTGTGAAGTTACCCACCTGAACGTTGAGCTTGCACTGGGGAGCAACCGATAGGGCCGTCACATTTTTCTGATCCGCTGAAATCGACAGGTGACCGGAGCATCCGTCTGTGAAGGCGATATCGCCCGTGTCCGGCGCCAGCGAGGTAATGGCCTGGGAGGGGGTGCCGGTCTGCGGCAGCTTCATGAGCGGGTTCAGGTCATCCTTGCCGCTGGGCCACACCGGCAGCAGGGTAACCGGTACCGCCGATTGGTTAACCACGCGGTTGGGTACCTGCACCTCAATCTTCTGGATGCGCTGAATGGGGTATGAAGCCGACTTCACGTCCGGGTCGCTAATGGCGGTCTGGGTCTTCTTGGTGATCTCTCCCAACCATTTTTCGAGGCTCTTCTGATCGGGAATATCGATATCGACCTTGGCGCTCATGGTTACGGCTGAGTTCGCCGGAATCTTAAGGTTACTCACGTTCCAGGCGCATTTCGTATCCAGCCCGGTAATGGCAGCCTGGTTTTTGCGGATCTCCTCGGCCTCACTAGCCTGGTTCCACGTGGTTTGCGGGCAGGAATCGGTGCTCAGCCCGGGAACAACCTGCAGAATATCGCCGTGTAGCCCGGATTTTTGCGTCGAGTACTCAAATTTCACGGTTGCCGTATGAGAAGACGGGTCATAGTCGGCCTCCAGGCGGGTGCCTAAACCGCTCGGCAGGGGCGAATTCGTGCCTGAGGATGCGGTCCAATGCTCTTTTGGCCCCTCTTGCTTCTTCTCACCGGAGCTGTTAATAAAAACGAAAACGCACGCGCAGATAAGCGCCAAAATACCTAATATCGACCCCCATACGAGCGGGCGTTTGAGCTGTGAGGCAACCGTTCTCGGCTGCTCATTCTCAAAGTCTTCGTCGATTTCTTCCTCTTCGACAACCGGCGCCTCGGTCACCGGGCGGATAATCGTCTGATGCGAGGCTTCACCCAATTCGGGCACTTGGGTGCTGTAGTTATCCTGCGCGGCTTGAGCGGGTACCTGCTCGCCGCCGCGAATAACCGTGCGCTGACGACCACCGGTACTCTGGTTTTCTGAGGCGCGTTCCTCATACTCGAACCGGTCAGCATCCTGGTATTTCTTGCGCAGGGCCCGAACCTGCGCCACAGCCTGCGCGGCCTGCGGGCGGTTCTTGGGCGATAGGCCCATAAGATTCTCAAGGACGGTGCGTACATCCTCGGGAAGGTGATCGCTGATCTGAACGGCAGAATCCGCATCCACCAGCGGAACGGCGCCGACCAGAAGCTCGTGAAGCATAACACCGGCGGAATAAATATCGGCTGAGGAATCCGAGCTTCCATAGGCTTTACGCTCGGGCGACATATAGGCGGGTGTACCGTAAAAACCCTGGCTCTCCGTCTGCCCCATGAGCGTGGCGATACCGAAGTCGGCAACCCGCACCTGCTCCACGAGGGCGTCGCCGTAATGCCCCGATAAAAGCACGTTATCGGGCTTAATATCTAGGTGCAAAACCCCGGCACGATGCGCGTATTCCAGCGCCAAAAGCACGCGCTCAACAATGCCGAAAGCCTCTCCGGGCAGCAGATTCTTCTGTTTCTGCAAAAACTCGCGCACGCTTCCGCCATGCTGGTATTCCATGACGATCGCCAGGTTATCGCCCTCGACCACCATGTCTTCGATTGGCACGATGTACTGGTGGTGCAGCTGCGAAAGCACGGTGCGCTCGCGCACGAACCGCTCAAGAAATTCGCTGTCTTTGTGGTACTCGGGCTTGAGGAATTTAGCAGCATACAGCGCCCATGAGCCTTTACGTGAGACCGCCCAGACGGTGCCGACCGTGCCGGAACCTACCGCGCGAATGAGCGTGAAGGCGGATCCTAGCGGCGCTCCTTCGCGCATGCCAGTTATTGCATCGTCCACGGTTGCTCCTCACGCTCTAGTGCTCGGGTAGGTCTCACGGCTATACCTAGTGTAACCGGCGCATCCGCAAGATTCAGCCTTTTGCTCACGGTCAGCGGGGATTTTAAGAAGGTATAAGACGGGCAGCGCTCTTGGTGCTCTACCCGCCAAAACCCCTGCTCAACACGCTCTTAAACGGTTATGACCTCACCGTTTTCGCAAAAACGGTGAGGTCATAAGGCGTGATGCATGTTCGGTGTCTTACGCCGCGGCTACTTTTGCCGACGACGGATCACCAAAACGGCACCAGTGCCCAGAAGCGCAACGCCCGCGATCACCACGGGAATCACGGCAAATCCGGTATGCGCCAGCGCATTCGAGCCCGCGGATGCACCGCCTGCAGACCCTTGAACCACGCCGGATGCGCCCGAACCTGAACCGCCCGATACGCCGTTCCCTGACGATCCGGTGACCGTGCCGTTCTCTGTAGTTGTACCAGCCTGGGTACCCGCCCTCTGAGCTGTTCCCGGGTTTGCCGCTTGCTCAGAACCTTGCGGGTTCGTGCCTTCTGTACCGTTCTGCGGGGCTGCCGAGGCATCCTGCGGTTCGGTCGGGTTGTGCGGATGCGCCGCATCCGCCGGGGCATTGGGAACGCGCACGGCGCCCTGAGGGGTGCCCACCCGTGCCGAGGAGTCTTGCCCGGCATTCTGGTCGGAGGATGAACCGCCGTTTGCGCCTTTGCCCGGTTCCGGCACTGCGGTAAAGGAGCATGCGTTGCTTGCCTCATTCCCGACGGCGACGGCAAGATGCTGGACTTTACTTGTGATCTCAGTACCGTCTTTGAGTTTTGCGGTGTACTGAACGTCAAATATGTAATGCCCAGGCTCGGTAAATACCCAGTTGGCGTGCGCGTGGGTTGCGTAGTCAATCGATATACTATGTTGATTTTTGGTCGAATCCAGCAGAACCTCGGGGCCGGTCAGCGACTCGGTGAAGACACCGAACCGCGCGCCCTTCGGCATGCTGCGGGGCACAACGTGCAGGGTTACGCCGCCGTCGAGCCTACTGTAGTCCACATCCTGGGTGCTGTACCCGGGCCAAGGCAGCCCGCGCATCTGGGTTTGCGGAAGCCCATAAAACGCGGTTCCGACCGGTCCAATAAAGTCGAGTTTGGGCGAGTTCATGTGCTCGTTGCGGCTGCGGCGGGCACGATCACTAACGGTCCACACCACGGTATCCAGCGGGCGCACCACCGAGTCCGCATCTATGAGTCCGCTATCGTCTTTGAGCCCCAGTTCCAGCCGGTTATCACGCAGTTGTGCTTGAAGGTCTAGGTGTCCGTCGCCGATTTTATAGCGACCGTCGATCTTCCCCGCCTCGCAGGTTGGCATGGGGGCAGGCGCCTTCGGTGCGGGGTTTTGCGTGCGTTGTGTGTCCCCATCTCGCGAAGGAGTCGGGTTTGCGCTCGGCTGCTCGGGAGCCGCCGGGGCGGGGGATGCACTGGGCGGCGCATCGTTGGTGCCGGGACCGCTCGGGTCAGCGGAGGGACTTGGCTGGGGTTCCGGGGTATGCGAGTCGCCCGGCTGGGGGGTTGCGGCGGGCGCATCCGCACCCAGCGTTCCCGTGGCGCTGTAATTGCCGCCGCGCTGATAATTTTGGGTGAGTTTCACCTGTGAAGTGCGAGCATTCATATCGGGATGCGGCAGCACTTTCACGATAAGCTCGCTGTTCTCAAAGTAGCTGTCTTCCCGGTAGGTGAAGCGCGCTACCCCGTTGTCGATCGTGGTTTCTATATCGAATTTGGGGTATTCGTAGTCGTTGGGGGCGTAGAATCCACCCCGGATAAACCCGCGAACGTTAGGGTCGGCGAAGGTTACCTCAAGCGTGCGGTACCCTTCCTGCGTGGAGGGCACGGTGCGTACGGTGTAGTCGCCGCTGGCGGGGGTGTATTGAGCGGTAGGAAGCACGGTATTGCGCCCATCGGGCTCTTCAACGGGCCAGTCTCCAGTGCCGTCGTCGCTGTATACGCTCTCGGCGTGCCCGGGTTCATAGGCGAGCTTATGCGAAATCCAGCGCGCGCCCTCGTTCCCGCTTGGGGTGAAGACAGCCTGCAGATGCGAGGATTCGCCGCCCATCATTTCGCTCCAGGTGGCGGTGCCGTTTTTTACCTCAAGGTCGGTGAGGAAGTACCCGTTGTTATACAGGGTCAACGTTCCACTAAGGTTTTTATCGGCTGCGGTGAAGGTGATGTCGCTGAGTTTATCGTCGGCATCCTTGTTCTTCGCAGGGTCAGGGTCGAGCTTATGGGGTGCCACGGAAAGCACGTATTTGGCTAAGTCCAGGTTCCCGACGGGTGCAGCATTGTAGCGGTCAATGGTTGGTACCGCGTTCGGGGTTCCGTCACCGAGAATGGGCTTACGCCCGCCCACCTGCCACACGAGTTTTTGCGGCGGGGATTGGATGATCGATCCGTCCGTGCCGCGCGCTACCGTACGATAGGTCACCACATAACGCCCGGGTCGCGTGAAGGTTGTGGTGTTATGCGTGTGGCTTCCTTTGCTGAGCAGCCAGGAGTGCCACCCGGTACTCGTGCTTGATAGGATGCGGTTTACGTCCGCAGGTCCTTCATCGGGGTTGTAGCGAAAAAGCTCCATGCGGCCGGGGCCTTCAACCGAGAGAATATCGGTCGCATAAATGCCGTCACGGAAGTTTTCAGTAGGGATTTTGACGGATGAACCCAGCCCTGCCCAGATGGGATCGTGATTACCCCAGGTCAGGGTGGGCGCCATGTAGAGGGTCTGCCCGGGTTCGCCTAGAAAACGCAGATTGGGTGAATCAGTGAGGGTCAGAGTGTATTGGGATGCACCGTTGCGGCCATCCCATCCCTTCCCCACCCAGTTGACGGTCTTATCGAGGTCGTAGAGATCGGCACCGGTCTTATAGGGGTTTGCTTCGTTTTTGAGTGCGAAACCGCCGTTTTCCCAGTAGGTTTTCGGGGCATCAACATGGCCCTGAGTAGTAATAATGCGCCCGTCGTCGGGTCCCGCATGCGCGGGGAGCATAGGCGATGCGCCAGCGAGAGCCAGCAGAGCTACTGCGGAAATACGAGCAAGGGATGCACTCAGCGCACGACGATGTGTGTATTTCGTGTACATGACAACCTTTCTCATTTTGCATACACAGCCTATCACTAATTGAGAATAATTGTCATAATCAAAATAGATATGTATAGTGATTCTCATAATCACACGCACCGATGCGTCGTGAACTCACACACCACACCGTCGTTGGAGGAAAACTATGCGCAGATCCGCCCCGCAAACCCCGCCGCGGGAACAACGCAGCCGCAAAACATTTACCATCATCGGAACCACCGCCCTGGGATGCACACTAGCCCTCTCCCCTGCGCTGCCCGCGTTCAACACGGCACCGGCGGCGCTCGCACACGAAGAACACAGCGCGGGTGCAGCACAGGCAGAACCGCGCAGTTACACTGGGAATTACATTGTGCGCGGTGTGCATACCGAACTGCTCAACGCAGAGCTTCACGACGGAAAACTCACCCTAAACTCCAAGGCCGAAACGCAGGATGGTGAAGGCCTTTTCAACCCCTCCACCACCGTTTTCAACCTACCCGCCAACGATCAGTCCCAAACCCGCGTAGCCGCCGGATACGATTTCATTGCCCCCGAAGGCACCCCCATATGGTACATTCCGCAGAAGCATACCGATGGGCTTCTCTACCCCGGCTTCAGTGCCGAAAACATTCCGCAGGGCGCTCTGAAAAACAATAAAATCACGGTTGAACTCGTCAAAAGCGAGGTTCCCGAAGGTGCACGCGCCGAGGTTTTTCAGGAGAATCTCTCCGGGGCATCGCGCATGTTCAGCACGGCGGATCGGTTAGCGCCCTACGAGCTTGAAGCGGGTTCTCATGTGCATGCTGCGTGGGCGTTTACCGCCGCCGGAACCTACCGGTTCACTTTCCGCACGAGCGCCGAGCTCGCGGACGGCACGCAGGTTCACGCGGAGGAGACCTACACCGTTGTGGTGGGCGAAGTTCCGCAGGATGTTTTCGAGCAGGGGCATCGGGCACAAAACCCGCAGGACTCCGCCGAATCAGCTGCCGCTCCGCCGCAGCGTGAGGAGGGCGGCGAGCAGGCGCATCGGGATGCTGCCCCGAATGAGCGCTCATCAGCGAGAGATCATGGCGCAGGTAGTTCTCACACGCAGCATCAGGTGATCGAGCCCGCGCATCAGGATTCGTCGAGTGTGGAAGCCACCCCGGCTCAGCCTGAATCTTCAGCGGATGCGACACCCAACCCCCAGATTGCAACGGGTGATGCCCCCGTGCCCGATGCACCCGCCCCGGCACCGCAGCAAGCCGATCAGAATGCCGGCACACCTAACCGCACGGTTAACGGGTCAAATGCCCAAAATGTTACCGCGCCGACCGTCCGGGGTGCGGGTTCTGGCGGTTCAGGGACTTCGGGCAATACCGCACCGTCTTCGGGTTCTCGCGGCGGCTCTTATCCCGGAACCGAATCCGAGAAGTGCATTCCGACCGAGGTTGTCGTCAAGGATTCCGTGCAGTCACGAAGCATCCAAAGCCCGGCGAATATTCCCGGCACTCTGCCGATGGTAACGACTGCGGATCACGCCGCAGCGGATCGCGCTACCGAGGGGCATTTTGACGTTGGCCCGGTCTTGAACGGTTCCACGCTGAGTTCTGCTGTCAAAGATGATCGGTTCAGCCCGCCCAAACATGTGTCACCTGGTTCTTTAGAATTCGTCCTCGGCGATGCTGCGAAGCTGAAATTCCCGGCGGGCATGGAAGATATTGCCCCCGCTGGAAGTACCGTGCACATGATTGGGGCAACCCAGCAGGCAGGCGTGCCGTGGCTGGGGTGGAGTACCCAGGATCCCGAACTTCTCAAACAGGCCGATGGACCGGTCACCATGAGTTTGAAGGGGTTCGACGGTCCCGGCTCAATGTCGGTGTTCCTTTCGGGCAACTTCGGATCTGCCGGGCAAAAAGTCTTCGATTCTCGTGGCGGCTCATTTCAGGTTCCGCTGAATACGCACCAACACAGCAACTGGGTGTTTACCGCTGAGGGCCGCTACCGGGTGACGGTCGGTTGGCAGGTGCATCTGAAGAACGGGCAGACCGTCGAGAGCACATCGACCCTGAACTTTACGGTGGGCAATGCCGATAATCCGGCAAACCCCGCGCCCGCGCATCATGAGAAGAACGCGCCTGAGAACGCCGAAAACTCGACCACTCATAAACCTGCCGAACAGCAATCCCAGCGGGGCACCGTGGATGCGGCAAGCGGTATTGTCACGAAGCCGGACGGCACGAAGGTGCGCATTGTCGGCAAGACCGCCTCGGGCAAGGACTGCGCCCTCACCAACCAGGAGCTTAAGGATGCGCAGCAATCGGCTGCCGCCGGGAAGCTCGCCAACACCGGGGCTGGGTTTAATCCGTTTATGGTCAGCACCTCTGTGCTTGCCGTCGCGCTGGGAGGCATGATCGTATACACCGTGCGCCGTCGGCACCGCCATGAGCTCTAGAGGTTCACGCCGTCAGTCTTGTACACCGCAGCGCTCACTCGAACTTCCGCTCAGCCGCCGCGCTTTCCTGGGTTTTCTGCCCGTTTGCGCGGCGTTGAGCGCCTGCACCGCACAGAATACGTCCTCAGGTTTTGATGCCGACGGGCGTCTTCAGGTGGTGGCGACAACCCCGATTTTGGCGGATGTGGCGCGTGCTGTTGGCGGCGAGCGTGCGCGGGTACACGCCCTCATTCCTAATGGTGCAGACCCGCATTCCTATGAGCCGAGCCTGAGGGATGTGCGCGATGTCGCCTACGCGCGGCTGGCGTTCACCAACGGTCTATTGCTGGAACAGCGCAAAATGGTGGCGATGGTGAGCTCTAACCTGCCGCAGGGTTCGGCGCAGGTGGCGGTTGCCGAGAGGATTGAGCAGTACGGCGGCAAGCTTGAACCCGTGGTGGAGGATGCCTCGCTGGATTCTATCTGGTTGGGGCTGCGCGTTGAGGGCGCCGAGTCCTTGGGCGCATCCGCCAGCCATTCCGCTGAGTCGCCCTCAGATTCGGATGCTTCGGTCGCGTTTTCGGTTACCCGTGTGAAGGGTCCCGGGCAGGTTGCGGCGTTTATTACACAGACCTTCGGCGCGGTCGAGATGATGTGCGATTCTCAGGCGCGCGGCACGCAGGAATCCACACAGGATGGTGTGAGGGTGCGCACCGGCGATATGGGATCGCTGGAGCTTCCGCTGCAGGCGCATACGCATCTTTCGTGGGCTTTTGCGGATGCCGGTGTGTACGAACTTGATGTTCTGGCAACGCCCCGTAACGCAGCCGAGGGGGTGCGGCAGGCGCAGGGGACACTGCACGTTGTGGTGGGTGAAGACCCTGCCGAAGCCGCCTCTCGTCTGGATTCAAATACGACCGTTTTAGCCTCTGGACATGCGGATATAGCCGTTCAGGCATATACGGGACGGCTTGTGATTCGCACCGATAGCGGCGGGAAAGTCACCGAGCACGACCTGGCTCGCACGATCATTGCGGTTCCTTCGCGCACTCTGCAGGAGGTTCCTGCGGGCGGCCAATACGGGTTCTTGAGGGGGTCTTCGCGCGAGCATCGGGGGCAGGTGTATTTGCTGGCGCAGGCGGTGCTCGGCAAACATGTGCACGGCGAGATAGACCCGCATATATGGCATTCGGTGCCAAATATGAAGGCGGCCGCGCAGGTCATGCGTGATGCTCTCGCTGAGGCTGACCCACCCGGAACCAGCCTGTACACGGCGAATACCGAGCGTGTTATGCGCGAGCTTGATGAGCTGGACTGGGAGATTCGCGGCATCTATGCGTCTTTGCCCGAAGCCTCGAAAAACCTGATTACCACCCATGACGGGTACCGCTATCTGGCGAGTACCTACGGGCTGACGGTGGCGGGATTTGTGACGCCGGTGGCGGGCAGTGAGCCGAGCATCCAACAGCGGCAGCGGCTGCAGCGCACTATCAGGGATTTGCGTGTACCGGCTATATTCCTCGATCGGAATACTCGCACGCGAAGCCCAGTTTTGAGCGAGGTCGCCCATGAAAACGGGGTTCAGGTGGGTACCTTATATTCCGATTCGCTCGATGATGAGGCACCCCATTATGCAGACATGATGCGTGCTAATGCACATACTATCCAGCGAGCGGTTGGGCGGTGAAGTCGTATTCTCGTCCATAGCCACATATGCATATACATCCATCAACGTTGAGGAAGAAGACATACATGAAATATTCTATTTTTGGAATAAAAACTAGTCAGAAGGTTATTTCGCTCGCTTTATGCGCGGCTCTCACAGCCTCTATAGCCAATCCGGCATATGCCGATCACACGCCCGCGCCGGGTGCATCGTCAAGCACGGCAGCCACGAGCGATAACCTCAGTAAAGAGCAGAAGGCTCTGCAGCAGACGCTCTCACCCGAGCAGCCGGTGGGCACGGGACGCACTGAAATTTCGAGCGGGCATGTTGATATGGGTCCGCGTTTTACTGACGGTAAGTTTCAGCTCATGATCCATGACGATCATGCCGCTACACCCATCTGGCGCAGCGTAGATGATGTGCTGTACCGCAGCTCCGATGCGGCCCTGCGCCAGGTTCCTGACGATGACCGCTATTCGTTTGTGGGTGCACAGCCCGGCGAGCAGGTGTATGTGATTCCGCAGACCGAAACGAAGGGGGTCGTCTGGCCTGGCTGGACCACTCAGGATCCGGGGCTTGTGCAGAAAACCCCGCGCGGGGTCACCCTCACCCTAGAGCAGGTTCAGGGACCGGGGCAGTTCACGCTGTACCTGGAGAATGGGAACTTCTCGAAGCCGCAGGTTTTGTGGGATTCGTCCAAGCACGAGCCGCAGGATATATGGGTTGAGAAGAACACGCATACCCACGCCAATTGGGTGTTTACCAAGCCCGGCGCCTATCTGCTGAAGGTGACGGCCCGCGCGGAACTTGCGGATGGTTCGGTTGTTTCCGATACCCGCTATATGAAGTTCGCCATCGGGGATTCGGTGACTGCGGATGAGGTGTACGCTCTGGCGCAGCAGGCCGCGGATCAGGCACCGGCGGGCGAATCGGAGGGCGCGCACTCTGCGGCGGCTTCCGATAGTCCGGGGGCCTCATCCGGCGGGTTCCCTATCCTGCCGGTGGCGCTCGGCGCGGGGGCTGTGGCGGTGCTTGCCGCAGCGGGGTTCTTCATGATGCGCCGCAATAAGGCCGCGCAGGCGCAGGCCGAGCGCATCATGACAAGCGGAAAGGGCACGCGGGATGAGTAAAGGTACCACCGTGCGAGGCTCCAAAAATGACCCCGCGCCGGGGAGTGAAAATCCGACGCTGAGCATCCAAAACCTCTATGCGGGTTACGGGCGGCGGACGGTGCTGCGGGACTTTTCGCTCACCCTGAACCCCGGCGAATTTGTGGGTCTTCTCGGGGCGAACGGTGCCGGAAAAACCACGCTGTTACGTGCCATTATGGGGCTGCTGCATCCTGCCTCGGGGAGCATTCGGGTGCTGGGCAGTACTGCACGCACCGCGCGGGCGCGCATCGGCTATGTGCCGCAGAAGCACCAGTTTCAGTGGGATTTCCCGATCACCGTCAAGGATGCGGTCATGACCGGGCGAACCCGCGAGATAGGCTGGTTTCGTCGCCCTAAAACCGCGGATTGGGTTAAGGTTTTTCACGCCCTAGAACGCACGGATTTAATGCCGCTGAAGAACCGTCCCATCGGCGAGCTTTCCGGCGGGCAGCGGCAGCGGGTGCTTCTGGCGCGTGCTCTCGCGGTTGAACCGGCGCTTTTGCTTCTTGACGAGCCCTTCACGGGGGTGGATGCACCCACCCAGTCCGCGCTCACTAAGCTGTACCGGCAGCTGGCGGGTGAGGGTGTAACGATTCTGATGTCTACCCACGATATTGTGGCAGCGCAGGAGTCTTGTTCGCGGCTGTGCGGGGTGCGCGGTTCTTTGAGTTTGGACGGCAAAGCCGAGGATTTTTCGCCGCAGCAGCTTTACGCCTGGGTGCACGGGCACGAACTTGAGGGCGAGGGTGAAAGCACCGACGAAAAGGCGGGAGCGAACCCATCGCCCGAGATACTTGTACCGGGCGCAGACGGCGACTCGACCGGCGGCACCCGGCAGGGGCATCCTGCCGGTCATCGTGTAACCCCGCAGGAGGCAGCGGCATGATTACCCCCCTCGATTTTCTGTTTGACCTTTTCAACCCTTCCCTGGCGTTTCTGCCGCGCGCCCTCGCCGCAGTGACGCTGGCTTCTTTGGTGACGGGCGTGGTGGGGTGCCATGTGATGATGCGCGGCATGGTTTTTATTGGCGATGCTGTGGCTCACTCGGTGTTTCCCGGCTTGGCGGTTGCGTTCGTTATAGGCGGCAACTTGGTGTTCGGGGGCTTGATCGCGGGCGTTATCACGGCGGTTTTGGTGGCTATTTTTAGTCAGAACCAGAAGCTGCGAGAAGATTCGGTGATTGGTATTTTCTTTGCCGGTTCGTTCGCGTTGGGTATTGTGATTATTTCTCTGGCGCCGGGGTATTCGGGGTCGATTCAGGATTTCCTGTTCGGTTCGATTGTGGGGGTGTCACGCGGCGATATTGCCCAGGCTGCGGCTATGTCCGCCGGGATTCTGCTGCTTCTGTGGCTGTTTCATCGGCAGCTGGTGACGGTGAACCTGGACCGTGAGAGTGCCCGCGCGCTGGGCTTGCCGGTGCTGTGGCTGGATATTCTGCTGTATGTGCTCGTAACGGTTTCCGTGGTGATTTCTTTGCAGACGCTCGGGAATGTGCTGGTGCTTGCGCTCATTGTGGTTCCGGCCAGCGCATCGCGGCTCGCATGCCGCCGTTTAGGTACTATGATGCTGTTCTCACCGGTTTTCGGCGTGCTGTGTTCGACGGCGGGGTTGTACTTCTCGTGGGCGTTTAACCTGCCGACTGGCGGCACGATTGTGCTGACGATGGTCGCCGCTTTCGTGCTGGTGTGGGTGTTCACCTGGATGCGCTCGCGCGTGAAGCTTCGCCTGCGCGCATCATAATTACCGGGGTTTCTTAGGCCGGCTTTCTTAGGAATGTCGCCCGGTAGCCAGCGGGGTTATGTAGACAGCAGAGTTGCCAGCAGAGTTATTTTGGCGCGCGGAACGCATCATACTATCCGTCATACTATTTTTTGAGGATGATCATAGTATGACGGCGTATGACCGCATTCCTGCGCTATCTCAAGGAACTAGCCCACCAAAAATACCGTCATACGCGTGGCATCATCCTCAAAAATAGTATGATGCGCGTATCATACGGCAACATAAGAGCATGATGCGAAGCGTACGGCTCAGACACACGTCAAACACCCTGCGAGCGCATTTTTCTGAAGAAGAAATACGTGCAAAACCCGGTGTTTTTCCTCGGCACCCTTGAGATAAGATACTTGGCGCATAAGTCCTTTTAGGAAAAAGCAGGTGAGCTGATTTTATGTCTAGATGGCACGCTCATCCACACCGACGGTGTTACCACCAGACAAGTCACCCACACTGGTGGCTGTGGATTTTTGCTGACATAAAGCTACCAAGGAGCAGACCCTAGGATAAAGACCTCACCGAAGGATAACCAGCCCAAACCCTGATGACAAGACCGCCAGGGACATTATTACCAGCATCAGAGCGCCTACTGAGGGGAGATGCAGCATTAAAACACTACAAGGCTTTAAAACACGTAAGCCTGTGTCCGACAACAATTACAAAGATAGTAAGAAGTGTTATGGTGCTGATGTCGCTGCATTAT
>ERZ773004.771-NODE-771-length-18829-cov-3.745339_pt1 | contig 18829 bp, 8 predicted proteins | sample MGYA00580667_ERZ773004 | MGnify/ENA primary metagenome ERZ773004 (study PRJEB29015, sample SAMEA2737963) | human oral metagenome | biome: human oral; feature: human-associated habitat; material: dental | place: China | collected 2123 ... | reverse complement strand
TATTATCTTTGGCGTTAAGCCTGGAGCTTGTATTCTTAACGATATCCTCTTTATAGTATCCGCCCTTGCTTTTAAAATTATAGCTTAGCTTCTCCTCCGCGCTATTTATATTTACGTCCTTTGCGGCGTTTAGGATTAAATTTGAAGCAGAGTCTATGCTCGCTCCGGTTAGGCTTATATCGCGAGCCGCATTTAATGCTACGCTGCCCTCGGTAGATTTTATATTTGAGATAGTGCCTATATAGGTGCTGCTTTGATCGCCGTAGGCTCTATTTAGGTTTATCTCTTTACTTAGAGTTTTATGTACTATATCTCTGCCGGCATTTAAGTTTACACTGCGTCCTTGTATCAAAGAGGATGCGTTTATTATATCCTTTTTGGCCGATATGCTTAGGGCGTTTGCGGCGATGTTGGAGGCGGAGTTTAAATTTGATATGCTGCCCGCTTTAAGGCTTATATTAGAGCCCGCGTAGATTATCCCTTCGTTTCTAAGATCGCCGTTTACGCTTAAATTTATATTGCCTCCTGCGTATATTAAAGAAGGTGCGGAGCTAAGTAGAGTGCCGTCATCTTCCTCCGAAGAGTTCAAGGAGGTCCTTTTTTTATCATAAAGCAAGCTTAGCTTATTGTGCATATATGAAAAATCTGGTATCAGCTCGCTATAAACGTAGAAGGTATTATAAAATTTACTGCTTATAGGCGAAAAGAGATTGTTTATATAGCTAGGTCTAATGATATCTTGCATATCCGCTTCGTTATTAAGGCTAGGCGCAAGATCGTTTTTATTTAGATTTAAAGCGTTAGGATTACCGAGCCCCTTGCCTATTAGAGAGTAATCTATTTTAGAAAAAGCTTCCTTTATAAGAGTAGGAGCGTTACTAGAGTTTATCTGCCCGTGTGAGTTTAAATTTGAAATATCCCCCGCATAGCCTTTTATATCTTTTTTAGCTCCTATTATGGAGATAATAGCAGGCTGGGAGTAGTAGATATTCTTTTGGTCGCTATAGCCACCTTTACCCCCGTGGCTTTTATGTTTCCATCTATACTCCGCCTGGCTCGTTATACTATGATTTAGACTTAAAGAGCGGTTGTTTAGGCTCTTTACGTTTAAAGATAGATCGTTATAGGCATAAATTACGCTCTTATCGTTATTTAGCTCATCTACGTTAAGATTGCTATCCCCTGCGGAGATTATATTGGAGCCCATAAATTTACTTAGGCTATCTTCCGTTATATACTCTTTATTGATGCTGTAGCTTATCTGCCTTAATCTCTCCTTCTTATGAGGCTTACTTCTTCTTATGCTAAAGAGATTGTCTTTTAAGCTTAGCGTTATAGCATCATATAGCCTAGTATCCTCCCCCGGAAGCCTAGTATTTTTATATAAGCTTAATACGTATAGATTCATATCCTGCTCGCTAAGCTCCTCCATGATCTTAGCGTTTAACTCGTCCTGGCTAATATCGGGATTTTGCTTAAGGATGCGCTCTTTTATCTCGGCTGCATTGACTTTTAAAGGTATGGCTACGCCGCTGCAACCCCAACCATCCCCATTGCAGGTAAAATCTATATTATAGCCGGTGCTTTGAACCCTCTTTACGGGCTCGTTAACCGAGCGGTTGTTTAGCTTTTTAGCGCCGATATTAAGAGTGCCCCTTGCATATATCAAAGAGGAGGCGTTGGTTATCTCATCTGCCTTGCCCTCCCCGCCTCTTTCATTAAAAATATTTAAATTTCTTTGAGAGATGATGTTAGATAGCGCTTCGTTGCTAAGAAAGCTCGTATTTATAACTATATCCCCTCCGCTAAGTATATTTGACGCGTCTTGATTGAGGATATTTTTAGCGTTTAAATTTATGCCGTCTTGCGCATAAACGAGGGCTTTTTTGTTTATTAGACTTTCAGAGTTTGTTATCAGCTCGTTCCCCGCGATTAAAGAGCCTAAATTTAAAATTTGCTCCTTTGTTTTTAAAGCCAAATTTCCAAGCGCCGCTATGATGCTTTCGTTTTTGATACCCTTTGCGTTTATGATCAGATCTTTATTGGAGATCAGCCTTTGCAAGGCAATGAAGCTTCCCTGTAAGTTCAAGTATATATCGCCGCTTGCGTAGATCCCTCCGTTATAGCTCAAATCCTCCTTTAAGCCCAGATATAAACTACCGTCCGAGTTTAGCTTACCTAAAGCGCTAAGACTATCTAAGCTTAAGGCAAGATCTCCTTTGGAGCTTATAAGTCCCTCTTCATTATTAAGAGCGCCTTTGTTTATGATTAAATTTCCTCCGCTTAGGATAGAGCCCTTAGAATTATCTATGCTGTCGTAGCCTAAAAGAACGCCTCCTAGGGAGATGATCTTTGAGCTTTCGTTGCGTAGATTGTTGCCGCGCAAGCTTAAGCCCTCTTGTACTATAAAGGTAGAACCTGAAAGGTTATAAAAATTTGGAATTTCGGAATCCAGCGCCCTTAATACCATCAAACTGTTATCGTTTAAAAGGCTATCTTTTATATCCAAATAGCTTTCGTTTGAAAGTATCGCTCCGCCTATGTTTGATATGTGCCCCGCGCTTATTACGCTAAGCTCGTTTTTGGAGGGAGGAATAACTCCCACTTTGGAAGGGTCTTTGGTATCGTCCAAGCCCAGCTCATTTAGCCTTTCGCTCTTAGCCGCTCCTATTACGGCTCTATCTTTGTTGCTTAGGCTTCTAGCCTCTATCTTTAAGGCGGAGCTTGAGCTTATGGTGCCTTTTATATTATCTAGCCTATCCGCTTTTAGCTTTAGAGTATTAGCCTGTATATTTCCTCTGTTTTCTACCGAGGAGGCTTTTATACCCAGATTGGAGGCTGAAATTTTAGAGCCCTTTTGGTTGGAGATGGTCTTAGAGCTGATTTGAGTCTGTCCGTTGGAACCCAGCTTTCCTTCATTTATCAGATCTCCGTTAGCGTCTATCTTTAAAGAGCTGTCCGCTAAGATAGCCCCCTTATTGTTGATGCCCGCTCCATCTTTAGTAGATATTATATTTATCTTGCCCGCGTACATTCCGCCTAGAGCCGAGGAGTCTATGGATACGCCCTTAGGATGCGATCCCCCTTCTTGCTCGATCTTTAGATTATCCCGCCTTAATCCGGAGTTTGTATTTTTTAAAGATACCTTACCGTCAGTCGCTACTACGTTTATCTCGTTTGCGTAAATTTTACCCTCCAGCTTTAGGCTATTAGATATTACGTTTAGATAATCTCCGTTATCGTTTAGGCCGTCCGCTCCTATATTTATAGAGCCTTCCTTACTTATGTTTAGGGATTTAAGATGTCCGTTTTCATAGGTGGGTTTGGCGGTGCTTAACGTAGTGGAGGAGGAATTTATTATGGTAGCGCCGTTTACGTTGATGCCGCTAGGATTAGCGATGATGAGATCGGCTTTTCTGCCCGCTATCTCTATATTACCCTGTAAATTTGAAGGAAGAGGCGAGTTTACCTGATTGATTATAAGCTTGGCTTCGCCGCGATTGAGTCTCGGATTTGGAGGTATATAGCCCGCCGTTTTACTTATGGCTCCGCCTTGAGAGTTATTAAATACCGTGCCCTCTTTGGGGGTATTAAATTTAGAGTATTCGTTGATAGAAACCCCTCTATCGTTAGGAGAGGCTATATCTATCTGAGTAGCGGGAGCATTCGGGGTTTGAGATACCGAAGCTCTATGATTTACGGGGGCGGAGTTATCGGGTATTATCTCGCAATATGAAAAACAAGGAGCCAGCAAACCAAGAAGCAAAAGAGCGGCAAGGCGTTTCTTTGCTTGGGTAAAGACGCCGAAATATCCTTTTGTATCAGTAGAAGCGCCAAGTCGCCCCGAGCCATTAAAAATAGAGCTTAAACATAAAATTTGCATACTTATAACCTCCGATTGCGATGGTTTTATATCTTAAATTTCTTGAATACTTTCTTAAAAAAATAGTAAATTTCAAATATTTTATTTAAAATTTGTTTGAATTTATTTTAGGGCTCTATTTGGGCGCAGGACTGCTATTTCTCGGCTCTTAGTACAGCATATCTGCGCTAAAATAGTTAGTAAAATTTACTAAGCGTTATATAGTCTTAGTTTATATTAAACGCCGCGATAAGCGCTGATAAAATTTCGCTAAATTTAAAAGTCGTAGCTTAAAGAGAAATTTAAAGCAGGACTATCCGTTTTAAAATTTTCCGGTTTGCTGATAGGAAATGCCGCCAAAAGATCATAGGTAAAAGAGTCCGAGATGTTTCCTCTCAAACCTACGCCTCCTCCGCTAAGCATTTCACCCTCTGCTGGATAATCTTTTCCCCTAGAGCTGAGTTTACCGACATCAAAGGCTAGGTAAACGCCGTTATTTTTAAAATACTTATATTCCAAGGTATTTCTTATATAAAAGCCGCTATCTCCAAGCAGGCTCATCTGAGAGTCAAATCCTCTAACGCTATAGTATCCGCCGATATTTAGCCTATCTATAGGGCTAAGATGGGTGTTGGCTCTTCTTGCGTAAAGTTCCAACTCGTAGCTTAAAGGGATAGCGGAGGATCTAGTTTTAAAATTTAACGCAGCGTTTATCAAATGATACCTTGAGCTTCCGCCGCCGAAGTCTTCATCGGGCGCTCTTAGGGCGTTAAACGCCCCCGTGGATTTTAGGTACGAAAGCATCATCTCTATCGAAGAGTTATCAAAAAATACCTTGGATTTTAGCCCCGCCTCATAGCCGCCTTCACGCTTTCTTTGGTTGCTAAGCTCATAATCTTGTATATAGTTTTTATACTTTTTTTGCCAAATTCTAAAAAACAGGGAATTTTTGAAGTTTTGATTTCTAAAATATACGTAGTTAAGATCCAAATTTCTTCTAACGCTGCTTCCGCTATAGGTATAAAGCTCATACGTTCCGGGCACTATTTGATCATAAGTGTATCTGTTCTGCCAAAAGGATAGAGAGAAGTATCCGAAAGGTATACTAAAGCCTGCGTAGTAGTTAGCCGATCTGCCGCTTTTGCTATCATCCCCTAAAGATTTTTTATCTCCTCTTAAAAAATTTCTACCGTAAGAAGCAAATACGCTCTCGTTTAATCCAAGCAAATTTAAGCCGTAAAGCATAGCCGTGCCTTGGTATTTGCCGCTAGATTTGGAGCCCAGATTATCCGCGCTTAATCTAAGCAGCAGAGGCAAGCTTTGCTGTTTAGAAATATTGATATCGGAGTAGCCCTGCTTTGCGGAAGGGCTTAAGCTTATCTCCGCCTCGCTTCTTGAAGCGGCATTGAAATTTTCCATAGCCTGCTCCAGATCTCTTAAGTTTAAAATCTCTCCCCTCTTATCGCCGCCGAATGCGGTAAAGATGCTTCTTCTGTTCTTGGCTTCAGAGCCGGGCTCAAGTGAGATTTCGCCTATACGTCCGGGATACAGAGCTAAAAGAAGGGTGCCCGAGGAGATGTTTTGCTGGGGGATGGAAACGGAGGTAGTAATAAAACCTGCGGATATGATTTTATTGTTATACGCTCTTGCCAGAGCTAAAATTTCATCGCTTCCCAAGCAGTCGCCGCTTTTAAATTTAAGCTCTTCTAGAGTGGAGCTTAGAATTCTTTCAAACCCCAGCGGAACGGAATGATTGGAATTTAAGGTAGGACTAATGGACTTAGCGGGGGTTTTTACTTTCGCGCGCCTCAAGTTTTCATCATTCGGCTTAAAGAGAAGAACACCTGAGCCGGCACCACCTTTAGGGTTGACGGCTGGAGTTTTCAGATCATCTTCGTTTTTAGATTTGTAATCCGCTTCGTTAAATTTAGAATCCACGCTACTTTTCTGCTCGTTTTGCGCCTCTGCGTTAATCAGTTTGATCTCATAAATTTTAAAGCAAATTCCTGCTTTCTTGGGCTCCGCGGTTACGCTTGAAGCGGAAGACTCTTCGCTGCGTATCGTTATGAAGGGATCCTCGGCGCCTTGTCTAATTGATCTTATTCTTTGCTCTTCGGAGTTTATGGCGCCAGAAATATCAGCAGGGGTAGCCATAATCGCTTTAGGAGCTAAGCTTAAACCTATAAAGATAGAAGCTAGAATAAGCTTAAGCTTGACGCCGCGGGGTTGCAAAGTGGCTCCTTTAAATTTACTATCGTAGAGATAGAATAATGGTTTTTGATCAAACATCGATTGCGCCCATTTTTACGATCGGAATATTGCCGCAAAAGAAAACCTTATAGCTTGAGCATAACAAAAGCATCTATTGGCGTATATCGCTTTTTATAAGCCTTAATCTTCCACTATGGGCTATCGATTAGAATTGGTGATAATACACTAATTTTTTAAATTTTCGGGCAAAGTTTCTTGGATTTTAGTGCTAATTGAGATTTTAGATTTTATTATGCCCAGAATCTCGATTTTTAATATAGTAGTTTCTCTTAAACTACCTGTATAATCTAGCGTTTTTAGCATTTCAAATTTTTTTGAAAAAATTTGAAAAAGCCGTAAAACAGGGCTTTTAAAAAAATCAAAAAACTAAAAATAGGGGGTAAAATTTGATAGATGGTGTCCCCGACAGGATTCGAACCTGTGGCCTCAAAATTAGGAATTTTGCGCTCTATCCTACTGAGCTACGAGGACAAAATCGGCAATTTAATCGCCGATAATATTCATAACGTCGTCTAGTTTTTTGTGAAGATCTTTATCGTTGATGGGCTTTGTCATAAAGTCATAAGCACCCTTATTTAAAGCCTCTCGTTTAGCGGTCTCGTCCGTCGTAAGGACGATGACAGGGATATGAGCTATGCTTTCTCTAGCGTGAAGATTATCTAAAAATTCCAGCCCATTCATCACAGGCATTACGATATCTAATAAAATCAAATCAACGGGCTGAACTTCGAGTACAGCAAGGGCGTCCAAGCCGTTTTTGGCTTGGAGTATGGTTTGGAATTTGCCGTATTTTTTTAGCATAACTTCAAGTAGCTTTAAATTTATAGCGTCGTCATCAACCGTTAAAACTTTCAAATCTCTCATTTAAGACCTCATCCTTATATATATTTTTGTGCGAGTTTCTCAAGACCCGACTTGGTGATATTGTAACTAGCGACTTCGCTAAATAGTGGATTTTCATCGTTGTCGTTAGAAAACAGAACTAGCTTGGTCGCAGACGCTTTTCGGCGCAAGCTCTCTAACGCCGCTAAGTCTAGCCCTGCTAGCTTTTTATCAATCAAAACAAGCTTATAGCTACCCGTAGCCGCCATAGAAATAAGCTGGTCGAAATTGCCCGCAATTTCTACGTCTTTATACTGATGTTTTAATATGCTAGCAAAAATTTTACTTTCCATAATGTTTGCCTTACATATAAGTATATCTTTTGTCGGCACGCGCGCACCCTTAGCTTTCACTACGTCATCGGAAACTATACTTTTTTTAGGAACTAGCTTCATTATCGTCTTTGGCACTTTGACAGTTTTAATGACCGTCTTAGGCACCTGGCGTTTGACAAGCTTTTTAACCAGCTTCTTTGTAGTTCCACCGGCGGGCGCTGCATCAGATCGTTTATCGCCGATAAAATTATCTAACATTTGAGCTAAGATATCCTTTTTGATCGGCTTAGTGCAGTATTCGTCAAGTCCTGCTGCCATAAATTTCTCTCTATCGCCCTTTAGCGCATTGGCAGTAACAGCCACGATCGGGATGTGGCGGAGGTTATTCTCGTGCTCGTATTGCTTGATCTGCTTTGTGGATTCGATACCATCCATAACAGGCATCGAAATATCCATAAATATGAGATCATAGTCGTTATTGGCTTTTCTGGCTTCCAGCGCCAAAAGTCCGTTTTCGACTATCGTCAAATTCATATTAAAGCTATTTAACGTATGCTTCATAAGCTTTTGATTGATCTCATTATCCTCCGCAATAAGGATTTTGGCGTTATATTTTCTATTGACCAAAGGTACATTTTCATCGGCAGGATTTCGCTCTACCGGCACTTCAACCTCTTCTTCGACTTCGACATCCTCTTCGACCATAATGGTTTCTTCCTGTTGCTCGTCTTCGTACACGGTAACGGGCACCTCGACCATCTCCTCTTCCTCAGGCTGCGGGATAACTACCGGTTCGACTTTTACGCTAACAGGCTCGATCTCAGGCTCTTCGACATGGTCGTTTTGAGTAGCAGGCTCCACCTTCGGAATATCTACAGGCTCTGGCCCAATATTCGGCTCTTCGGCAGGAATATTTTGAGCCGCTGGTTCTACTACTGGCGTTATCGATTCAAACTCGATATTTGAAGGCTCCTGTTTAACCTCTTCAAGTTTTGGCTTGATAGGTTTTAGTTCAGGCTCAATTGTTATCGGCTCTGGCTCAACAGCGATAGGTTCTGGCTCAATTATCTTTTCAGCTGTACTTTCAGGTTCTGAAAGTTTAACACTTGAAATTTCATCTTCATGAGTAGAAACACTTGAAGTATCAGGCTTCGAAGCTTTAGCGATAGGAATTTCAGGCTCGGTTTTAACTGCTACAGGAATTTCTTCTTCTACGCTTGGAATTTCAACCTTTTTGGCAGGCTCTTGCACCTTGGCGCTCGGTTTGATATCCGAAAGATCAATATCTATATCAGGAATTTCAATATCAGCCTTAGGCGTCTCAACCTTAGCCTTTGGAATTCCTACTTTTGCAGGCTCAGCCTTTACTTCTTCCTCTTTTTTGATCTTAGGAAGCTCTATTTCGATATCAGAAAGATCAATGTTAGGAGTTTCGGCTTTAGGAGCCTGGGTCTGCGCCGCATGTGTTTTGAGCCCCACAAAATCATCAGGGATTTCCAAAGATATAGGCTCATCGATATCGGCCTGGACATCTTTTGTGCTTAAAGGCTCTACCTTTGGCTTTTCTGCGTGCGGGATTACTATTTCAGGAATATCATCAATATCGATCTTTGGCGATTCAGACTCTGTCTTTTCAATCTTAATATCACTCATAGGCTCGATATCTATAGGCTTAATGACCGGCTCTTCTGCTTTAGGAGCTTCTTTTTTGAGTTCTTGAGCAATACTAGGCTTACTAACAGCCTCCTCTTTATGCGCAGAATGAGCCTCAGCATCGTGTGTACGCCTTCTGCTTTGCAAGATAGCGCGTAGCTCGTCTGCCGACGAAGTAGTAGCATGTCGTAATTCATCGAGCTTGTTGATGATAGGCCTTTCTTTTACTACCGGCTCTTCCATAATCATTTCATCAGCGACGATAGGCTTTTCTACCTCGGCATCCAGCTTAATCTCATGCGTCTGTGGAGCAAAATCCGATCTACTTAGAGCAATTCCGGATTTTGAAATTTTATCTAGCGTCTTAACGAATTTAGTTAAATTAAAAGGCTCTGTGAGGGTAAAAATTTTAGAATTTGAAATACTAATACTTTGAAGCTCTTTTGGCTTAAGAGTTAAGATCGTAGGCATACTCAATATATCGCTAACCTCGCCGTAATTCTTAAATCTAGTGATAAGAGCGTCATATTTGTTATTATTTTGCGCTGAGCGGAACTGCGCGTTCGTATTAAATATCGAAATTTTACCACCTAGCTTGCTGATATAATTTTTAACGATATCATTATACATCGTATCGGCGCTATCAGCTAAAAGCGCGAAATTTAATCCTTTGATGCTTTCAAATACTGCGTCCGCATCAGTCTTTTGAGTCTCTTTAAAAGCAAGGGTAAAGTAAAATCTAGTACCCTTTCCTACGGTAGATTTAACCTGAAGCTTACCGCCCATCATCGCTACGTATTTCGACGAAATCGTAAGTCCAAGACCTGTTCCGCCGTATTTGCGCGTGATTGTAGAGTCAGCTTGAGAGAAGGCGTTAAATACATTTGCGAGCTTATCTTCAGAAATTCCAATGCCGGTATCTTCGACGCTAAACGTTACGATCGCCTCTCCCGGAGCTTTGCTAGGCTCTCTTAAAATTTCGACCACGATAGTGCCGTGCTCAGGGGTAAATTTGACAGCATTTGACATGAGGTTGATAAGAACCTCTTTGATCTTCGTAATATCTCCGTATAGGTGGTGTACAAGTGTAGGATCGATGTAGAGCAGGATGTCGATATTCTTTTCGGCAGCCTTGGCTACGTAAATTTCAACCGCGCTTTCGAAATCTTGTATAGGGTTAAATAAGATATCCTCAAGCTCGACCTTATTACTTTCGATCTTAGAGACATCCAAAATGTTATTAATGATCGTTAGAAGGTTTTCGGACGATTTTTCGATGGTATCAACGTAATCGCGCTTCTCTTCATCCAGATCGGTATTTTTAAGAAGCTCCGTAAAGCCGATGATGCCGTTAAGCGGCGTTCTGATCTCGTGCGACATATTGGCCAAAAAGATCGATTTTGCCTTGTTGGCATCCTCCGCAGCGCCCTTTTGATATGCAATCAGATCGAGCGCGTCCTCAATAAGCGAATACGCTTTGTTAACACCCTCACTAGTCCTAACGTCGATATGCTCGTGCTGATTCGTCAAATCGCCGATTCGGCTAAGCACATTGCCGAGGTCGGTAACGTTCTGTCTTAAACGTCTTGTAATACCCAAGGCAAAAACGACCAAAATAGCCGCTAAAACCCATATGCCAAGAGCGATAAATAGGTTTCTTAGTCTTTGCGCTAGATAAGTATCGGCATGCGCCGCAAGCTCAGCATTGATCTTTTCAGAGATTTCGCTTAGCTTTTTATATTTAAGTGTAGTAGAGGCAAACCACTCTTGAAAAGGTACGCTATAGTGTCCCTCGTCCGCTTCTTGCTGCAATGTGGCTGAAATTTTAGCAGTCTCTCTTAATGCGTTTTGGAATTCCTCTCCGTCTAGAATTTTTAAAATTGCAGCTCTAGCATCCGATTCCGGCAAGAAGTAGTAATTAGGAAGCGAACTAGATAGGTTGAAGCTAGCCCAAGTCCTTAGCTGCGCCTGATTCATCGCCTTGCTACCGATGATGTATTCGATAATATAGTCGCGCTCCGATGCAGTGGCATCCATCGCCTCATAAGTATTAAGCAACGAAACCGTCCAAACGGTAATATTTGAGCTTACAAGACCCTCTCTTAGCACTCGTTGGATTGTTTTTACATCATCATCGAATTTTTGAAAATATGAGCTGAAAAGCTCACCGAAGCTTTTGCTTTGAGCATCGACATCCCTTCTTACCTGCGGAAGTTTGTCTAATAAACCGTCTATATCGGTCTCGGCAGCCAAAAGCTCGTCATTACCGGTGCCGTAAGCGAAAATATCAAAAATAGTCTTTTTTACGACATTTTCACTGGTATTTTTGCTTTCTTTATACTTTGCAAGCGCATCGTCGGTTTTTTTACGTTGACCCGATAGAAGGGTTCCCATACCGGGGTTTCCCTCGCTACCCAAAAACGCCGAAGTGATACCGCGCTCTTTATCTACCTGCTCTACTAACGCCGCGAGATTGCTGTTTTTAGCAATCTGCTGCTGCAAAATTCCAACTCTGGCGTAATCCTGCAAAGAGATAAACAAGAAATATGATGCAAACGCGAAAATCAAAAGTAGCGGGATACCGCTAACAAGTCTCAAAGCACTTGTAGTATTTAAATTCATACAAAATCCTTCAAAGCGCAGCTTACGCGACGTTAAATTTTATTCAACCGGAGAAACGAAGTCGCTTCCGTCACGCTAGGCGGAGACGATTTAGCCGTCCTGCAAAGTTAATGGGTGATTTTACTAAACAAATCTTTAAATATAGCTTTTTGCGTTAGGTTTTCGTTAATGATTGTTTAAAATTTTTTCCGCGGTTTGGATATTCGTAAGCGATCTGATCTCCTCGAAGCTCGCCGCATAAATGCTCTCAAAATCGCCGTAAAAGTCCAAAAGCTTCTTCAGGCTGCCCTTGCTAACGCCCAAGCTTAGCAGCTTTGAGCTTTGCAGATCTAGTTTGCGTTTGCTCTTTTGGTGAAACGAGATCGCAAAGCGGTGCGCTTCATCGCGCAGGCGCTGAAAAAACTGCAACTTTTTATCATCCGTCGGCAGCGAAAAAATCCCGCCCTTCGTGCAAATTTTATCTTTCGCAGCTCCCTTTGCGCGGTGAGCTTTAGCGTCGATCTTCTCTTTTGAGATAGCGATTATATCGACGTTTGCTCCGACGCTGCAGATTATTTCCTCCGCCAAGTTTAGCAGAGCCGTTCCGCCGTCGATAAGCCACAGATCTGGCGCTGCAAGCTCGTCAAATTTAAGCGCGCGGCTAGTTAGATACTCGCGCATCTGATCGTAGTCGTTATTTGAGCTAAGGTGCTTGTGGCGGTAGTTTTGCTTGTTAAACTCGCCGTCTTGAAAGCTTATCATAGCCCCCACGGCCGCGGCGCCGAACATATGCGAATTGTCGAAAACTTCGATATTTACGGGCAAATTCGTAAGATTAAAATAATCCTTCAGCTCCTGCAAAAATGCATAATCGTGCGTTTTTAGATGTTTTTTGATATTGATCTCGCAGTTTTGGTATGCAATCTCGCAAATTTTACGCTTTTCGCCGATTTTCGGCGCGTAAATTTTAAAGGCTCTTTCGTGCCGCTTGGATAAAATTTCGCATACCAGATCCGCATCGTCAAACTCGTCGTAAACGTAAATTTTAGCGCACGCCACGGGAGCCGCAGCCGGGAAGGCGCTTAAGATCATCTGCTTGTAGGCGTTTGCGATATCATCGGCGTTAGGGGCCTTGCAGTTGATTATATGCGAGCTTGAGGCTGAAATTTTGCCCTCGCGTATGCTAAAATACACGGCGCAGACGAGCCCGTCGCGTGCGGCAATCGCAAAGACCTCGAAATCATCGAGCTTTGCCAGATCGACCTCAACCTTTATGTTCATCTGCTTTAAAATTTCGATCGTATCGCGGATCTGCGCGGCTTCCTCAAAATTTTCGCTCTGCGCGAGCCGCGCCATCCGATCCTGAAGCTGCGGCACCATTTTTTGCGGATTTTTCAGAGCCACAAGCGCGCTTTGTACGATACGAGCGTAATCCTGCTTTGAAATTTTATCCTCGCACGGAGCGGCGCAGCGCCCGATCTGGTGGAATAAACAGGCCTTTTTGCCCTTGACGCAATTTTTCTTCTGCACGAGCGGAAACTGCATATAAAGCGTCTGTAAAATTTCCTTCGCGCCGTGAAAATAGGGGCCGAAGTATCTGATGTTTTTGCCCTTTATGATCTTTCGCGTGATCTCAAAGCGCGGGAAATCGTCGTCTAAATTTACGTAGATATATGGATAGGTTTTATCGTCGCGCAGCAAGATGTTGTACTTGGGCTTGAGCTGCTTAATGAAGGAATTTTCTAGTATCAGCGCGTCGCTCTCGCTGGGAGTGACGATGTATTCTAAATGCACAGCCTCGCTTATCATCTTGGCGATGCGCGCGCTTAAGCGCGGGCTCGGCGCGAGAGCGGGCGTGAAAGAAAAGTAGCTTTTGACGCGATTTTTTAAAATTTTAGCCTTACCGACGTATAGCAGCTTGCCCGCGGCGTCGAAGTATTGATACACGCCGGGTGCGGCAGGCAGGCTCTTAATCTCCTCTATTAGCAAGGATCAGCCCTCTTATCTCTTCAAAAATTTTATAAATTTGCGGATCTTGGATTTTGTTTGTAAACTCCCCCTTTGCGCGCTCTGAAGATAAAATTTTACTGCTTCGGCGCAAATGAGCTTTATAAATTTGCGCCCTTCTTCTGCTCATCACTCTATCTGCAACGAAAAATTTTATCTCTCGCACGCCGCAAAGCTCCGCCGTCTCTCTAGCGGCTACGAAGCGCTTTAATACGTCTTTTATTAAATTTATATTACTATCGCGCTTTAGTTCGCAAAGCCCCGCCGGGTGCTTCGCGGCTATCATCAAAATGCCATCTTTGACGTAGATGAAGGCGATCAGCCTTTGCCAACTAAGCGGCAAAATCGCCAGAAACTCGCCTCTTTCTCGCATCTTGGCATATAAAGGATCTTTTCTGATATGAGCTATTATTTCTCTTGCATTTTCCATAAGCGGATTTTAGCATTTTTTATCTTAGTTTTGCTTAGCGGCTGCGGATACAAAGCGCCGCCGTTTTATTCAGAAGACGAGCAGAGCCCTAGCGCTACCGCCCAAAATACGGACGCCAATAACACGAGCGATGGTAGAGGAAGCGTTAGAATTTTACGCGATAAATAGCCTACTTTTAGCTTTGCTTTGTTATACTTTTAAAAATTTTTACAAAGGAATTTCATGCAAACGGCAGACATTTTAGTGCTGGACTTCGGCTCTCAATACACCCAGCTGATCGCTAGGCGCTTGCGCGAACAAGGCGTTTACACCGAGCTGATCGCATACGACGCACCGATCGATAAGATAAAAGCAAAAAACCCAAAAGGCATTATTTTAAGCGGCGGACCCGCTAGCGTTTACGCCAAGGATGCGTATTTTTGCGACGATAGAATTTTTGAGCTTGGAATTCCAATTTTAGGTATCTGCTACGGTATGCAGCTCATCGCGCATAAATTTGGCGCCAGCGTCGTGCCTGCGGGTAAAAAAGAGTATGGCAAGGCTTCTTTAAAGCTGCTTCGTGCTAGCAAGCTATTTGGCGGCGTGGAGGATAACTCGATCGTTTGGATGAGCCACTCGGACAAGGTCGAGAGCCTGCCGGAGGGCTTTGAGGTGATGGCAAGCTCGGATGAGAGTGAGTGGTGCGTATTTGGCGACGAGACCCGTAAAATTTATGCGCTACAGTTTCACCCTGAGGTCTGCCACAGCGAGTTTGGCGATAGAATTTTAAAAAATTTTGCCAAAGAGATCTGCGGAATAACCAGCACTTGGAATATGGGCAGCTTCGCCAAAGAGCAGATGATCAAAATAAAAGAGCGCGTAGGCAGCGCGAAAGTGCTTTGCGCGGTAAGTGGCGGCGTGGATAGTTCGGTCGTAGCGGCGCTTTTGGCGCATGCGGTGCCACAGAGCCTAATAGCGGTTTTCGTCGATAACGGACTGCTCCGCACGGGCGAGCGCAAGGCGGTGGAGGAGATGTTTAGGCTCAAACTCGGCGTGAGTTTAGATGTGATCGATGCCAGTGAGCTATTTTTAAGCAGACTAAAAGGGGTGGTCGATCCGGAGCAAAAACGCAAAATCATCGGCGCGACCTTCATTGAGGTTTTCAGCAAAGAAGCAGCAAAACACAAAAACGTAAAATTTCTAGCCCAAGGCACACTCTACACCGACATCATCGAGAGCTCGGTCGCAGGCTCAAGCAAGACGATCAAAAGCCACCACAACGTAGGCGGACTGCCTAAAGATATGAAATTTGAACTGATCGAGCCTCTGTGCGAAATTTTTAAAGACGAGGTTCGCCAGCTGGGGCTCGAACTGGGTCTTTCGCGCGAAGTCGTTTTCCGCCATCCATTCCCCGGCCCGGGCCTTGCGATCCGTATAATGGGCGAGGTAAATACGCCGAGCCTCGAGCTACTGCGCAAAGCCGATGTGATCCTACGCGACGAGCTAAAATCAAGCGGCTGGTACAACAAAACTTGGCAAGCTTTCTGCGTGCTTTTAAACGTAAATTCAGTCGGCGTCATGGGCGATAACCGCACCTACGAAAATGCCGTGTGCGTGCGCGTGGTGGATGCTAGCGACGGAATGACGGCTAGTTTCTCGCGCCTGCCATACGATCTGCTAGAAAACGTCTCTCGCCGCATCATAAACGAAGTGCCCGGCATCAACCGCGTAGTTTACGACATTTCAAGCAAACCGCCTGCAACGATAGAGTGGGAATAAAATTTTTAAATTTGGGGAATCAGTTTATGAATGTTGTTGATTTATTTTCTGGAGCCGGCGGCTTAACATTTGGTTTTTATTATAAAAAAGACGGGAATAAATTTGTAATAAACGATGAATTTAACTTTTTGTTCGCAAATGAATACAATAAGTATGCCGCAACAGCATTTAGGCTAAATTTCCCAAATATAAAATTATTAGAATGCGATATTCGGGCAATTGACGAGAAGAAAATCAAAGACAGTAAGATTGATGTAAGTTGCGTAGATATTGTTATAGGCGGTCCACCTTGCCAGTCTTATAGTACTGTAGGAAAAAGACAATACGATAAGAGAGCGGTTATGTATAAGGAATATTGTAGGTTACTTAGTATTTTAAGGCCTAAGATGTTTATTTTTGAAAATGTAAAAGGCTTGCTTACCATGAAAAACAATATTGGTAAACCCGTAATAGAAGACATCTATAAAATGTTTAATAATATAAAAAATACTAGCGGTTATAAAATACATAAAAAAGTTTTAAATGCGGTAAATTTCGGTATACCGCAAAATAGAGAGAGAGTATTTATAGTTGGTATAAGAAAAGATATAGACCTGAAGTGGGAATTCCCAAATGAAATATTAACTGATTATAATACATTTTTAACTGTAGAAAATGCATTATCGGATTTGCCGCCGCTAGGATTAAATGAAGAAAAGAAAGAATATTTAATAACTCCTAAAAATATTTACCAAGAGCTTATGCGAAATAATAACGACGCTTTAACTAGTCATAAGAGCGGCTCTTATGGCGAGAAAATTCAAGGTGTTATAAATGCCGTGATAGAGGGTGAGGGGCGAGAATATATAAACAGCTTAGTGAATAATAAAAAGTTACCGTCAGAATATAGGCTAACTTCCGGTTACAAAAATACATATGGAAGGCTGTGGTGGAATAAGCCGTCTACAACGATAACGAATAACTTGGGGACACCCTCGTCCCTACGATGTATACATCCAAAAGAAAACAGGGCACTTACCACAAGAGAAGGGGCTAGATTGCAGTCTTTTCCTGATTTTTTTAAATTTTACGGCGGTAAAATTCAACAAAATTCCCAAGTCGGGAATGCCGTACCCCCTCTGCTTGCTATTAGCCTTGCAAATGAAGTGTTGAAAAGTTTTTTATCTTATAGAGAAAATCATAAGAAGGAGAGGTAATGCAAAAGATAAAATTTTCTTTTGGATGGTTGGCTTTAAAACTACTAGGCAAAAGTCTTTACTCAAATGCTTGGAGTGCTATTTCAGAGCTTGTAGCAAATGGCTTTGATGCAAATGCTAAAAACATATATATTTATATAAATATGACAAACAAATCAAAATCTCTTATAGAGATTATTGATGACGGTATTGGTTTGGATGAAAATAGCATTAATACCTATACTATAGTTGGCTATAATAGAAGGCTAGAAGAAAACTCGAAAGTATTAAACGGCTATAAAGTGATGGGCAGAAAAGGTATAGGAAAATTGGCGGCGCTTTATCTTTCCGAGAGATATTTTATATTGTCTAAAACAAATGCTGGAGTAGTCAATAAATGGGAAATGAACTATAGTGAAAACAAAAAAGACGAAAACGAAAAACCTTTTTTAAGATTAATAAACAGTACAGAAACAAAATTACGATCTAATCAAATTTGGGAAAAAATTAAGACCGGCACAGCGTTAATATTGGAAAATGTAAATCTAGAGGGACTTGGCGAACGAGCGCTAGATAGCCTAGAAAACAAGTTATCTAATATATTTTCGTTGGATTCTATGATGGATAGAAAGATTTTTCTAGCAATTGTAAAAAAGGATAGTAAAGAACCTATATTTAGACCGATAGAGAAAAAAATAGCATTTAAAAATATGGCTTTTATAGATTATTTTCTAAAAGATAGCCAACAAGGATTAAAAGAAACTTTTGACAAACTACTCAAAGAGGATTCTAAATTCAAAATAGAGTCCAAAAAGAGAGATAAAGAATACCTTTTTGATAGAAAGATTGAGTTACTTGATAAAAATAAAGTTAGCGGAATCAGGGAATTTACTGACGAGCAGGGCATCAAAAAAAGTAAGCAATATACTTTAAACGGATGGATAGGTATACATAGTACGATAGACAATAAAATAGCAAAAGACAATGATGCAAACTTTACAAAAAATAGTTTTTATAATCCAATCCAGCTCAGGTTATATGTTAGAAATAAGCTCGCAGTAGAAAATTTCCTAAACTACTTAGGCAACACTCAGGCTTTCGTTAATTATATAGAGGGTGAAATACACTTTGACTTATTAGATGAAGATGATTTGCCGGATATTGCAACTTCAAATCGTCAAAATTTAGATGAACATGATGAAAGGGTTGCGTTGCTGGTAGGCATTGTAAAAAGTATAATTGGCGATTTGATAAGCAAAAGAGAAAAATTAGCAAACGACATAAGGGATAAGGATAATAAAAATTTTGATAAAAGAAAGAATAATTTTATAAAAGAAGTAGAGAGTGAGTTAAAAGAGCGCTTCCCCAACGAATCATCAGAGCAAGTAAACGAGTTCACGATGATTGTAGCTAATAAAGTGCAAGGCGACATGCTGAAGGATAAGTATAAAATATTTTTATCCCACTCTAGTAAAGATAAAAGATTTACGGACTTTATATATTCATTATTAATAGAAAAATGTGGAGTTAGAAAGGATGAAATATTTTATACCTCTGCACAAGATGCCGATAAATTTACGGTCTTAGAGCCATTAAAAGATCAAATAAGAAGTAGTATCACGGATGATAATGTACTGCTGGTGTATTTAACGAGTAAAAATTATAAACAAAGCGAATATTGTATGTTTGAAGGCGGTGCGGGATGGGCTACTAGGGGAGTCGGAGATTATATACTGATGTCCTTATCTTATAATGAAATACCGAAATTCCTTACGAACGGGAAACTTGAATTCTCGTTTATTAAAAATAATGAAATTGTATGCTTATTATCAGCACGAGTCGCTAGTGATTTGACTTAAATAGAGATGGATAAATTGAATCTTCAAAGCGCAAATTCAAAATTTGAATAAGGAAG
>ERZ773004.765-NODE-765-length-18929-cov-4.556109_pt1 | contig 18929 bp, 12 predicted proteins | sample MGYA00580667_ERZ773004 | MGnify/ENA primary metagenome ERZ773004 (study PRJEB29015, sample SAMEA2737963) | human oral metagenome | biome: human oral; feature: human-associated habitat; material: dental | place: China | collected 2123 ... | reverse complement strand
CCTCATTCTCTCATTTCCTCATTCTCTCATTTCCTCATTCTCTCATTTCCTAATTCACACCACAAAGTTATAAAATATTTGTCAATACAGCAATATGCTCTCTCTCTTTTCTCTCTAAGTCAGTTTTTCCCTTTATTTATTCTTTGTTCAAGCCTTAACTTACTTTTTACTCACATACCCAGCTCTGAACCCTCGCAGGCTTTACCTTTTACCTTAATTCATTCTCACCACCGCCTCTTTCAGTCCGTTACTTGTAGCGCGCAGTTGTACCTTTCCGCCTTTTTCACCTGAGCGGATAATCACTTGGCATTTGCCATTGAAAAGTTTGCGCTCTACACGCTCTCCTTCCGCAAAAGTATCTTTCTCGTGCGAACTGGGGTCGCCGTTTCCTACTCCTATAATGCGAGCATCTCCTATAAGCTGAAACTGTATAAGGGCATCGGCATTAGGTACTTCACGTCCTTTTTTATCTACTACACTCACGTTCACTACTACGGCATCTTGCTTACCGGCTTTCAGTTGTGTTTTATGAGGAGAAAGCACAATCGCAAAAGGTTTTTCGGTAGTAGTTATTTCGGAGGTAACCCGCTTCCCATTCTTAGTGCCTACGGCTTTCAGCGTACCTTTTTCGTAGGGTACTTCCCAATATAAGTGTCCAAAAGCAGGTGTTTTTTGTTTGCCGAGTGTCTTTCCGTTCAAGAAAAGTTCCACTTCTTCGGTATTGCTATATACCCACACTTTTACCACAGTGCCTTGGGGCAGGTTCAGATTCCAATGAGGGGCTATGTGCAATACAGGCGATTCGCTCCAATGGGCTTTGTAGTAGTAATACACGTTCTTAGGGAAACCACACACGTCCATTACCCCAAAATGCGAACTGATATTAGGCCACGCAAAGGGGGTAGGCTCTCCGCGATAGTCGAAGCCCGTCCATACGAAACCTCCCATAAAACGAGGGTCGTTAGCAGTCGTGCTGTACCATTGCTCTGCTTGTGATGCCCAACTGGGGTAACTCTTGTCTTGGTCGAGCAGATAGGCGCGTAGGGTATCGGCTACAAAATGACCACTGTACCCCCCGGCTTTGTCGAGCACGATTTCTGGCAGATACACCCCTCGAGTCCCCACGGTGCTGGCTACTTCGGTACCGATGATAGGTTGATTGGGGTGCGCTTTCTCATAATCGGTAAGCCCATAGAGGTTGTAATTGAAGCCTCGTACAGGTATGGCAGCACTCACGCCTTCATTTTCATTACCTACGTTGGCGCCATAAGTGCTCACGCGTGAAGGGTCTAAATGCTGTTGTAAGCTTACTAACGTACGAGCGATGCGCTCGCCAGTTTCGGTGCTTTGTATTTTTTCTTCTTCATTCCCGATACACCACATAAAGACGCTAGCGTGATTGCGGTCGCGCTTGATAAGCTCTTCAAACTGCTGACGGTATTCTCGCCCGCTGTTTAAGAGTCGGGTTTCGTCCATTACTAATAAACCCAAACTGTCGCAGGCTTGTAACACGACAGGGCTATGAGGGTGATGGGCAGTGCGGTAGGCATTGGTGCCCATTGCTTTGAGTAACCCGATACGATAATACTGCAATTCGTCTAATAGTGCAGTACCTACGCCGGCGTGGTCTTGATGTACACACACGCCTTTTATTTTCATTTTTTTGCCGTTGAGGTAAAAGCCGTCGGGTTTATAACTAAAAGTGCGCACTCCAAAGCGGGTGTGAATAAGGTCGGTGGTCTTTCCGTTGGAAATGATTTTCGTTGTTAAGGTGTACAGATAAGGGTGCTCAGTGTCCCAAAGCTGTGCATTAGGAATGTTAAGATTACTCTTTACAGTTACTTTTTCGTTAGGGGCAAAAGTAGTATTTGCAGATTTGTGAGTAGCTATTACTTTCTTTTCACGGTTAAGAATAGTCCATTCCACCTGAAAAGTTTGCAGACTTGTTTCTTGGTTATAAACAGTAGCTTCGGCGTGCATTTCGGCTTGTTTGCCAATGCTTTTGGTATAGATAAAAACCTCTTCGGGGGAAGAGTGAACAGGGCTGTAAGTATTCAGCCACACGTGCCGATAGATACCTGCGCCTTCGTAAAACCAACCTTCGTTTTGGGTAGCATCTACCCTTATGGTAATCACGTTAGGTTTGCCAAAATGCACCAAATCGGTAATATCGTACTTTACTCCTGTATACCCGCTGAGGTGATGCCCTACATAAATGCCATTTACCCAACACCGACTGTCCCTAAAAATACCGTCGAATTGCAGTTCGATGCGTTTGCCAGCTTCGGATTTACTGAGGTCAAAGGTTTTTCTATACCAACCGATACTGTGCTCGGGGAAAGCATTGCCTAAGGCTTTATACCCGTGTGACCAATCACCTTTTTCACTGAAAGGGAGAGTTACTGCCCAATCGTGAGGGAGGTCTACGGTTTGCCACGCGCTATCGTCGTAGTCTATGCTCGAAAAGTTAATGCCTTTGGAAAGTGTTTTAGAGAAGTCGTTATACACGCGGTAATACAAATCTTTAGAAGGGTCGGTAGCGTGCCCTAAGCTGAATTTCCAACCGTTATCTAACAATATATGCTCCCTAATGGCTTGCCCATAGATGGGGTGAGCAAGCCATAGGAGCATACCGATGAGAAAGGGAAGAAACTTGTATGGATATCTCATTTACTTTTTAGGTACATATTTGTATACCTTTACCCAATCTACTTGTAGTTTGAGTTGTTTGGTAAAAGGTTTGTTAATGTCTTTTTCAGTTTGAAAGCATAAATGGTGAGGTGCTTTAGCCATTGCTACAGGATCTTTAAGAGTCCATTCGAGTTTACCGTCGATGTAAATCTTTATGTACTCAGGAGCCCATTCCATTGCCACAATATGCCAATCACTTTTGTTGTAGTGGAAGCTCTTTTGGTACTGTTGGTCTTTACCAGATACTGCGTAATGGATATAGGTATTCCAAGCGTTGTCCTCGTGATTTGTTTCATAGATGTCGTTTTCGCCATCGTCAGGCCATTTTTCACTCTCAGGCCAAGTAAGTCCTAAACCGCTAGAAGACTTATGAGGGTCTTCGTCCATACGTATTCTGAACTCAAACTTGCCGTATTTGTAGTTCTTCTTATGAGCTATTCCACCTGTTATAAACATTCCTTCGCGTTTATAATCTCTGTCGATAAGGCAATTCAAGAAGCCGTCTTTCACTTCTATAGCGTAGGTACGGCGCGTATTCTCAGGTTTGAGTTTACCTTCTTTTTCGAGGTATTCATTGTCGTACACTGCCCAATTATCTGTGTTTAAGGCATTGCCATCGAAGTTGTCTTGGAAGTCTAACACCCACTCAGTAGGGGTTTCAGGCATAGGGTTGTCTTCAATAGGAGCGTCTCCTCCCGATTTGTTACAGGCAGTAAGCCCGCACAATAACATTGTAATAAAACTAAAGGTTGTTGCGTTTTTCATATGTTTTTTAATTATCTATTTAATAAATTCATTTAAGGTGCTTTTTTAATAAAGATATCCGAAAAGGTCAAGTCTTCGTAATTATTATCCCAGCTACCTATCTTTATCACAAAGTATAGTTTACCTGTTTTAGTAGCTGTATAAGTCTTTTCCCCTGAAGCTAATTCCGACATCAGTCCGCTTTTAGGCGTTTTGATTTCTCCCGATAGGTCAAACACCTTACCGTCGTTGAAGTCTTTGCCCTCTTCAGGTTCCCACTGACTTATATACACTTGTATCCAGCCCCACGCTTTACCTTTGGCGGTGAGTGTCATATCGTAAGTATAAGTTTCACCTCCGCTTACTTCAATAGGCTGATAAATCACGTGGTTGAACATCTTTCCTTCGGTGCCCGAAGTGTAATGAATATTACCGTCGGTAATGGTGATATCAGCTTTTTCTGAAAGACCTCCATTGATGCCTTGCAACAGTATTTTCCAAGCGTCTTTCTTGATGCTAGTCTCTACCGGAGGTTTAGGAGGCTTAGGACTATTATCTTTCTTGAATACGATATCAGAGAGGGCTAAATCCTCAAAGTTGTTATCCCAGCTACCTATCTTTATTACAAAGTATAGCGTACCGGTTTTACCGGCGGTATAGGTTTTTTGATCTTGGATAGCTGAAAGTTCAGCAAATGAACCACTCATAGGAGAGGTGATGTTGTTTTGGAGTTCTAACACTTTGCCATCACCAAAGTCTTTGCCTTCTTCGGGTTCGCGTTCACTCACATACGCTTGTATCCAACCCCACGCTTTTCCTTTGATTTCTACGTGCATATCGTAAGTGTAAGTCTGTCCTTTTTCTACGTTTACTGGTTGGTAAATCACGTGGTTGAACTTGCCACCCACTTTACCAGATGAATATTGGATATTACCCTCAACGATATTAATCTTAGCATCGGCTGTAATTTTTCCGTCTATACTTTGTTTTAGAATCTTCCAAGCGTCTTTTTTGAGCATATTTTCCACAGGAGGCTTAGGAGGTTCAGGTGGAGTAGGCAAGAATTTTGCCCCGTCAATCACTACAATAGTAGTCGCTTTGTTTTGGAGGATTCTCTCATTGCCATAAATGCTTACTGCCAAAGCGATGCGATTTTTGTAGTAATCAGCGTGGTCGGCAAGGAGCTTTTGCACATCTACGTCCAAGTAAAACGATTCTTCACTTTTACCAGAGGCAACGCTTACGCTTTCAGGCAATGTGTAAGAGCCTTCGGGTAGTACTACAGCCGGTTTTTTCTCGTCGTTTTTGTACTTTTCTACATAAGCATTAGTAGCTTGTGCATCAACTTTTACTTTTACAGCAAAGCCATCGGTAGAGAGACCTGAATTTTTCACGCCGAGCACTATTTTCAATTTCTTAGTACTCTCGTCGAAAGTGTAGTTTTCGGAGTTTCCGCCGAAAGGCACATTGTATTCATTACCTCCGTTGTTCAACGAGGCTTGTGGCATATAGATATTGTTTATACCAGGGTCTTCAAATACATCGTCTTTTTTACAAGCGATGAAGGCTACGAATAGGAGTAGCAATAATGTAATGTTTTTTGTTTTCATATATAAGAGTTTGTCCTCACCCCCTCCTTCTCCCCCTCCCCCAAGGAAAGGGGGAGGGAATCCGCAAAAGCGATGAGGTTTTATACTAATTATTTATATTCTTTTTTTCAGCTTGTCCCCTTCGGTGGTTCGAGGGCTAATTGCCCGTGTGGCTCACACTACCAACCTGGGTTTTGTTTTACAATTCCGTTAGATTTATTGATTTCGCTATGAGGGATAGGGTAGAAGTACATCTTTTCAGTAAAAGTGCGCTTTTCTACTTCTTTTACTTGATAGCTAAAATGATTGCCGTTTTTGGTAGCTTGCACTCCCGTAAGTGGCTCATTGAGTACGGTAGCAGCCTTTTTCCAGCGACGCAAATCCCAATAGCGGTGTTCTTCAAAGGCGAGTTCTATACGGCGTTCGTGTTTTACTTTCTCTCTGAATTCCTCTTTTGATGCCGTAGTAATCGCAGGCATTTCCACGCCCGTTCTGCCTCTCACCAAATTGATAGCCTCTTTGGCAGTGAGTGCATAACCATTGTTAGCATCGGGTCCGTAGGCTTCGTTCATCGCCTCGGCATAGTTGAGGTAAATTTCAGCCAAGCGGAACACTATCCAAGAGCGGAGTCTTTTTTCATCTTGTACTAAATCGAGGTTGTCGTTCAAAAACTTTTTGAGGTAGTAGCCTGTGCGTGAAGCGTTTTTGGCGTTGTAGTTGTCAGTACCACCTGCGTATATTTCTATCGTGCGTCCGTTCCACTGACTGTTGTTGGTTACTATCGTATAGCCGAGTCGAGGGTCGCGATTGGCGTATATATCATTAGGGTCGGGAGCACCTTTGTACTCATAAGCACTTACCAAATTATGCGAAGGCGTGATGCCACTGTTGCCTCCTGCCGTGCCAATAGGGTAGTTTTTCCTTTCCAAATCATTAGTGGCACTTTGGCGAATAGCAAAAATCGTTTCAGAGCTTTTCGCGCTTCTGTCGCCAAGGAACAAATCGCGGTAGCTATTATCAAGGCTGTAGAGATTTAAGCTGAGGAGCTCATTGGCAGCCTCGGCAGCTGCTTTCCACTTGTTCACATCGTTAGTGGGGTTGTACAACGGACTTGCCGCATAAAGCAACACTCTGGATTTGAGGGCTAAGGCAGCGCCTTTGGTAATGCGCCCGTCTAAGCCTATATCAAAATCTCTTCCCCAATTGGTAATCAAGCTATCTTTGGAAGCATCGATTTCACTCACGATATAGTTCACTACCTCGTCCACTGTGTTACGAGGTAAATGTGTGTTACTATCGGCGGAAAGCCTTGTTTTTACAAGAGGCACACCTCCATAGCGTTTCAGTAGTTCGAAATAGAAATAAGCGCGCAACACGCGGTTTTCAAAGCGCAAAGCCCGTATGCTCTTCACATCGCGATTGTAGTTGTTGATGTCGTTTTGAGTGATGAGGTTGCGGTTCTGCTTTAAGAAAGAAGCATAGTTAGGGAATTTTTCCAAGAAATAAGTAGCCGCTTGTATGCCCTCGTAGTTGTAAGCATACGTATTGTCGGGGTTGTTGGTGCTATTCCAGCTTCCTTCGTTAAAAACTTGAGTGTTTGAAGGCGAAAGCGTATATTCAGCCTCGTCGCTCACTGCCGCAAACAGATTGCCATCGATGGCATCAAAGCGGTTTTGCAAACGTGTATAGGCAGCATAACCAAAGTCGTACAACACTTGGTAATTGGTTTTTATCTGCTCATCGGTATCGTAAATATCTTCTTTGGTGTCTAACACATTACACCCGATGAGTGCACTCATCAGCCCAATGTAGCTCACTGCAAAGATTGTTCTGCTCGGTTTATTACTCTTTAACATAGCGATATATTTTCGGTAGTTCATTTGTTTAAAACTTTAAAGACACACCCATAGTAACCGATTTGAGGGCAGGGTAACCCGATAACACTTCGGGGTCTAAGTCGTAATCGGTAAGCAGTGATGAGAAAGTAAACGGATTGGCAGCATTCACATAAATGCGCAATTTGCTAACGCCTATCTCGTCGAGCATTCGTTTAGGAACGCTGTAACCTACCTCTATGTAGCGTACTCTTAGGTAATTAGCTTTCTTTATCCACAAGGTGGAAGGCTGGGTGTTATTGTTGTTGCTCAATAACGACAAACGTGGGTATTGGGCACTGCTACGGGTATCGATGCCTTGTGCAGGATAGTAAGCCCAGCGGTTTTTGGCGATAGCATACACATTGCCGTTGTTCTCGAAAGCAACTGTTTTTTGGCGTGCATCGTCTAATAAATTCACCTCTCTGCCTTGTACTCCTTGTACGAGCACGCCAAGGTCAAATCCTTCATAACCGAGGTTGAGTGTGCCAGCATACGTGAGTGTAGGGAGGTAACTTTTGCCTATTTCGGTTTTATCGGCAGGGTCTATACGGTTGTCGCCATTTAGGTCGCGGTATTTCACATCACCAGGGGCAACGTTTCCAAAGGAAAGTTTAGGGAGTGAAGGTAGCAGGTTGCCATTGCTGTCGAAATCGTTGATGTCGTAAAAGCCAGCAGCTTCATAGCCAAAGCGCGTGCCGATAGGTCGACCTGTTTGTGCTGAACTCTCGCTAGTAGCATCGTACTCAGCCATATAGTCTATTTTGTTTTTAGCATACGAAGCATTAGCGCCTATACTATAAGTGAGTTTTCCTGCTGCATTGCTGTAGAGCGTACTCACTTCAAAACCTCGGTTAGTTACCTTTCCTATATTTTTATAGGGAGGGGTAGCCCCAAAGACACTTGAAATACTGTAATCAGGGGAGATAATACCTTCGTGTTTGTTGAGGAAAGCCTCTATCATCACGTCCCATTTGTTAAAGAATTTAGCTTCCACGCCTATGTTGTACTTATAGGCTTTTTCGGCAAAAATATGTTCATTAGGCACGTATTTTAGTCCGATAGTACTATGCCAAGAAGGGTCGTCGTTTCCTGTGGCAAAACCACCTCCTCCGTAAGAACCGTAATAGCGTTCGTATAAGTAGCGACCTTCGTTGTACACATCGTTACCGGTACTACCTACCGAAGCGCGCAATTTTAACCGATTGATATTGGTATTCGCCGAAGGGTGTTGCTCATTGAAAACCTGATAGGCTGCTGAAAGGGCGTGATAAAAACCAAACCGATTGCCTTTCTTGTAGTTATCTGATCCACCGAAGGCAAAACCAAATTCAGCCGATACGCGTTTGTTCCAATCGTAGAACACACGTCCGCCGATGTTCTGATAGGCGTAGTTGTTGTTCAAACCTGCTTTGCCGTTGAGATTGTCGTCTATATTATAAACGTATTGAAGGTAGTTTACCGCTGTTTGGAAAGTGTTTTGCCCAAACTCACGGGCATAACCTGCCCCCAACAGCAACTGCAAACGGTTCCATTGGTTGGTACCCCAATCGTCGTTTACTTTGTAGTTGCTATCGCGATGGGTGGTTTGTGCTACCCCATTGAACATACGAGTGTAATCTCTGCTTACAATGCGTGTGCCTCGTGTCCACGAACTGAGCGATACGCCTTGTTGTATGTACAGCCCAGGGGTGATGAAGTCTAATTTCTCTTTTAGGTTGAAATTAGCCCCTAAAGTACGGTCGTGTAGTTGCTTGATACCTAAGGCACGGATAGAAGCATAAGGGTTATCGGGGTGGATAGCCGTACCAGGGAACGACCCATTAGGGTTTTGCGCTGGATAAATGATATTAGGGTAGCTCGCCAAGTTTTGCCAGAGCTTATACTCGTTGTAATTAGGCGATTTACGGTCTTCTATACGCCCGTTGATATTTACATTTCCTTCAAATATTTTGAGCATACTGAAGTCTAAATTTGCCTTTACGAGATATTGGTCGAATCTTCCGCTAGAGTGCGAATCGTCGTTCTTAGAGGCGTACAAACCACTGTTGCCTGCGTGCCCTAATAGCACAAAATACTTAGTAGTAGCCGAGCCTCCGCGTATGCTCACATCTTGTCTATCAAACAAAGCCGACTTTTTGAGCACTTTGTCGTACCAATCGGTGTTGTATTTCACATCGTTAGGAATATTGTAAAAGCTCGTCCAAGCACCTGCATCGTTACTGTAAGCCTCGTTGTATAGTTGGGCATACTCGGTAGCCGATAGCGGTTTGCTCAGTACTGTAGGCATTTGCACGCCCGTTTGAAAATCTACCCCTACCACGGGCTTGCCTTCTGCACCGCGTTTGGTGGTAATCCACACGATGCCGTGTGCGCCTTTCATACCAAACGGCGCTAAGGCAGCCGCATCTTTCAATACGGTAATCGACTCGATTTCGGAAGGTGATAGCAGTATAAAATCACTTTGGTAACCATCGATAAAATAGGTAACCGAAGGGTAGTTATACGAACCCAACCCGCGGATATTTAGGCTGGCATTGTCCATTCCTCCGCCTTGCAATACAGTGAGCCCAGGTAGCACCCCAAACAAACTGTTGGTAAAGTTGGTTGTAGGCATTTTCAAGAGTTGTTCTCCTTTTACTGATGAGGTAGAAAGCGTAGACAATTCTTCGGGTACGTTCAGAGGGCTTTGTGCCTGCATAGCACCTGCCCAAAGCATACAGCCCACAAGGCTACAAAATAATATGTTATGTTTATATTTCATTTCAGTTGTTTTATTAATTGGTTATTAGTACCCTGGGTTCTGTATCAAATAGCCTTTGTTCACTTCCGATTGAGGGAAAGGCTCTAAATACTGACTGTTGTCCCAATATCCTGTATAGACAGGTTTCACGGCGTAAGAAGCGTAATCCCAAGCATTCCACCCTTCCGATTTTCCTGGGGCGTACTCAAAAACTACTCCTTTCTTTTCCCCTCCAATGATACCATTAGCAATATCGGTGAGTTTCCAGTGTTTTACATCAAAATAGCGGTGATTTTCTTCGTAGAACTCTACTGCCCACTCTCTTTGTACAATTTTGCGCAAAGCCTCTTGTCCTGTTTCAGTAATATTGGGCAGCCCTGCACGCGAGCGGATAACGTTTAGGTTTTGCAAAGCCTGAGCAGGATTGCCTGCTTCGTTATAGGCTTCGGCGAGATTCAAGTAGAACTCAGCCAAACGGTATAAAGGAAATTCAAACCAATCGCGAGTATCAGCCATATAGAAGAATTTCACACGGCGTCCTGCACCTTCACTGCCTGCTCTCTTTTCCCAAGTAGAAGCATTTGCCAAACTCTCACTTGACCAATAATGCGAACTCGGGTTGTTCCACGCTTGTTGTCCTGCAATCGCTGCTGAGGCTTTAAAGCGTGCTTCTAACTCATTGCATTTGTTCACATAAGTAGCGTAGCTTTCCCAATTTTCACCCGTCCACGTTTGGTTGGTACCATCAGTTTTGTAGTATTGGGTAAGCTGCAAGTAACTCATAGAATTTGCTCCTCCTGGTTGGCTGTGAGGGTTGTAAGCCTCTATAAAACTTTGTGATTTAAAGGCGAGGAGCACTTCTCGGTTGTTAGGGGTTGCTACTGCTGTACCGTAATCGGCTAAGGGGTTCCCAGTATTGATGATTTGGTAACCATTGGCAGTTGCCCAACGTATCACTTGTTCATTTGCCTCTATGGCTTGTTGCCACAACGAAGCATCGTGTGTGCCAAAACAAATCAGGTTGTTATTTCCTCCCAAATTCATATAAGGCGTATTGTTATTGAACAGCGGACGCGCGGCGTACATCAGCGCTTCAGCTTTTATACACATCGGGATACCTTTGGTTACACGTCCTTTTTCCGAAGCGTTGTAGCTATCGGGAAGGTCGCTAATCGCTTTGTTGCAAAGGGCAATAATGTGGTCTAAGGTAGCGCGCAAGGTAGCGCGAGGGATATTTAGGTCGGAATCTACTGAAAGTGTACCTTCTATAATAGGCACCCCGCCGTAACGTTTGAACATTTCCTCATATCGGTAGGCGATGAGGGTGTACATTTCGGCTTTAATGCTTTTCTTTTGTACCTCAGTAAGATCGGGGACTTTATCGATATTCTCAATCACCAAATAGCACTGACGGATAGATTGGTAGTTGAACACGAAACCATCGGAACTAAGTGCTTTGCCATCGGAGTCGCTGGCTACCATTCCAGAACGTTGAATTTTATAGGTGTCTTCCCAACTGAATTTCACATCGTTCACTTCTCCCGATAGGTGAGAGAGCGTTCCCGCTTTCAGCCCGCTAATGCGCCCATTGTCGTAACGCAAGGTAATACCCGATTGCAGGCTCATAGCGTAGGCTTGGGCAATAGCCGAGAGAGATTTCTGTTTGCTCGAAAAGATAGAATCGACATTCACATCGCTCCCTAAACTCTTTTCGAGGAAGTGGTCTTCTAACTTACAAGAAAATACTTGTGAGAAAAAGACGAGAATTAAGGTGGTATAAATGAGCTTTTTCATTGGTTGTATTTTTTAGAATTGAACGTTGAGCCCTACGCTATAAGTGCGGGTCATAGGGTAGAGATATCCAGAGGCAGCGCCGTTAGAATCTTGTTGTTCGGGGTCGTAACCATCGTGCATTTTAGACCACGTATAGAGGTTGTTACCACTCACCGATAGTTTCACCGATGAGATACCTGCTTTATCCAACCACATTTTCTTTTGCAAGAGATAACTTACTTCTATGTTTTTCAGCTTGATATGGTCGGTAGAGAGCAACCAGAAGTCGCTAAACAATCCGTTGATATTGTCGCCTGTGCGCATAGAGGCACGTGGGAAAGTAGGGGTAATGCCATTTTGAGCTTTCTCAGGAGTCCAACGCCCGTCGTACTGATGTTGGAAAGCAGCCCCTGTACCCATATAGAAAGGGTTGCGCGTATAGAAATCCAAAGGCATAGAACCTTGAGCTGTACCGGTGAAGAGCACTGATATTTCAAATCCTTTGTAACCTACATTGAGGTTTGCCCCAAAAGTATAACGAGGGAAGTTTGCATAACCAATAGGCACGCGGTCTTTCTCATCGATAACGCCATCGCCATTCACATCTACATAACGGAGATCACCAGGTTGCACTTTATTGCCATCAAAACGCGAATAAGGGCGTTGCATTACTTCTTGCCAAGTGTTGTAGAAACCATTGGTGAGATAACCTCTGTACTGCCCGATAGAATAGCCTGTTTCATTCATCCAAGGGTGAGGGTTGTTAGGCTCATCGCGGTAGTCTATTTTGTTTTTGGCATAGGATACATTCCCCCCGATACCATAAGTAAATTCGCCTATCTTGTCGCCCCAGTGCACTTGTAGTTCATAACCTTTATTGGTTACTTTACCTATGTTGCTCGCAGGGAGGTCGGAACCTACAATACCAGGCACTGTACCTCTGTTCCACAAGATGTTATCGCGTTTTTCTTGGAATACATCGGCATTGATAGTAAGCCTATCTTTAAACATATTCAGGTCGATACCTGCATTGCTCTTTTTAGCGCGTTCCCAAGTAACATTGGGGTTCCCAACACGCGTTTCCCAAGCGCCGGTATAGAAAGGGTCTTTGGTAGTACCATCACTACTACCGAAATAGTAACCTCCTGCACCATAGCCATCGTTGCGGTAGCCTTCATAACCATAGCCCCAAGTACTAGGCAAGTATAGAAAACGGCGACCACCTACTTGGTCATTTCCTACTTCGCCATAAGAACCTCTGAGCTTTAAGTAAGTAACAATATTGTTTTTAGGGAAGAACTTTTCGTTAGTAACCACCCAACCCAATGAGAAGGCAGGGAAGAACCCGAAGCGTTTGCCAGGAGCGAAATTTTCGGTACCATTATACCCCATATTACCTTCAATAAGGTAACGGCGGTCGTAATCGTAAGTAACCCTACCTGCGAGCCCCATAATACCAGCAGGTACGTTAAACTCAAAACCAGGGTCATACGTTTTTTGTCCGTTAGCCAAAAGTAAGGCAGTGATATTGTGTTTTCCAAAAGAGCGGTCGTAGTTAGTAGCTACTTCAAAATAGAGGCGACGCCACTTGCTAGATTTAAAGCGGTCGGTAAGAGTAGTGTGTTTGAGTCTGCCGCCAAAGAAGAGTAGTTCAGCAGGGTTTTTAGGGTTGCGAGTTACGCTATACGAAGGGATAGAGCGTTCTCTTTTTACACCTTTTCTATACAAATCGTTGTAAGAAAAAGTACCCGAAATAGAAAGACCCTGAGTGATATAATCGAGTTTGTGTTTCAGTTTTAAGTTTAGGTTCAAGTCAGTTTGATAGGTAGTAAGGTAAGGTCGCCAGAGCAAACTGGACAATACGGAATAACCTGTACCTCCTTTGCCTACTAAAGGATTTACGCCATCTACATATCCATCGATTAAACGCCCATCTACAATACCAGGGCCTGCAAAAGGTGTATTAGCCAAAATGTGTACTAACATTGATTTCCTACGCGCTGTTTCGCTGTTTACATCGCCGTCTTGCTCACTACCTAAAATTCCTCCTACCTTTGAAGATACAGCAGCAAGGTCGAGCGTGAGGTTGGTGCGGTCGGTAAGTTCAAAATCGAAGTTAGAGCGGAAGTTGTAACGCTGATATTTAGAGTTTACATCGGCGTTGTGGTAGTTAGTTTCTTTGAAAGTACCTCCTTGATAGAAATAGCCCAAAGAAGTAAAATAACGCGTTTTCTCACTTCCCCCTGATACGTTTAGGTTGAATTGCGTTTGAGGAGATACCCCGCCAAAAGCTTCTTTGAAATAGTTATGACTTGTGTAATACAGAGCAGGGCTATTCAGCAGGGCTTGTTTTTGTTCAGGAGTGAGGTTCATCGCTTCCACCTCTTGAGGTGTATAGTCGCGATTGTTTTTGAACTTCCACAACTCGTTGTGAAAACCGCTTTCGCTGAACAGTTTATCGAAGTTACTTGGGTCGTTGTCATTGCGAATAGCTTCGTTGCGGAAACGAGCATAATCATAAGAATTGAGCAGGTCTAACTGAGTAGCCAGCTGACTCATACCAAAGTTATAAGTAAGACTCACCTTAGGAGCGCCAGAACGACCTCTTTTGGTAGTTACTACCACCACCCCATTAGCTCCTTTCACACCATAGACAGCTGTTGCCGAAGCGTCTTTCAGTAAGTTGATACTTTCAATTTCGTAAGGGTCCATCGCATTTACGGCATTCATAGAGCTTTGGATACCATCTACTACTACCAAAGGTTCTTGGCTACTTGCATTGAAGGTACTCACCCCGCGAATACGAATGGTGGTAGCATTCCTACCAGGCTCACCACTGGACTGAGTGGAAGTAATCCCTGGCATACGCCCAACCAGCGCATTAGAGACGTTGGCAACTGCATTTTCTACGAGTTTATTTCCTTTGACAGAAGAAATAGCACCTGTTACGGTTTCCTTCTTTTGGGTACCATACCCCACCACTACTACTTCTTTTAGTTCGGTGGTTTCGGGCAATAGCTTTACGGTGATGCTGTTGCGGTTTTGCACCTGCACTTTGGTACTCTTATATCCCATAAAGGATATCTCTAAGGTAGCATTTCCGTTCTTTAAGCTGAGTTGGAAGTTACCGTCGAAATCGGAGGTTACGCCGTTTTTAGTACCTACTTCCAATACGGTAGCACCCATCAGAGGCATATTGTCTTCATCAACTACTTTCCCTTTTACTGTTTGGGCAAACAGGGATTGAGCTCCTACGCATAGCCCGAACAGCCAAGCGAGCATCAGTAGTTTGGTTTTGTATGAATGTAATCTATCCATAATTTTGGAATTTTAGTTATATGGAAAATGTCTTATTTCGTTGGGGCAAAGGTAGGGTGTTATAGTTAAAGGGTTGTTATCATTTCTTTTCGTTTATTTATCAAATTCTATCTACAGTAAGAAATATTAAAGTAAAGGAAATGTTTAGGTGCTTGTTATATTGTGTTTATCAAAGGTTTATGATAAAATACTTTTTTCTTTAACAAGTGCAATATTACATATTTTAAAATAGAGGCTGTTTAAACTTTTTAGAGAAGTAAAAGTTCCCAAAAATTAGTAATTTTGTGTTTGAAAAAAAGAACACTAAAATTCAGGAACTTTGGGCAAAGATACAATAAATAAATGGATTATTTCCTTTTTAAGTGTAGGAAAAAGAGGATTTAAAAGTAATTTTGATTTGGCTTCAATATTTTTATTGATTCTCAAGAGGTTAAAAACAGGTGTGCAATGGAGAGAACTTCCAATTGAGAGCTATTTTGAAAAAGGAGAAATCTCTTGGCAAAATGTCTATTACTACTTCAACAAATGGAGTAAAGACGTTAGCTTTCAGCGAATATGGTTAAATCTATTAAGCAAGAAGAAAAGAAAATTAGATATGTCTTGCGTTCAATTGGATGGTAGTCATACACGTTGTCGGCAAAAAGGAGAATCTACAGGCTATCAAGCAAGAAAAAAAATCCGTAACCACAAATAGCATTTTTTTGTGTGATAATAAAGGGCAAATGATAGCAATGGGAAGTCCTAAAGCAGGAAATCACAATGACTTATATGAAATAGAAGAAGTACTAAAAGAAATCTTAGCTTTATTAGAAGAAGCAGGAATAGAGTACAAAGGTCTGTTTCTCAATGCTGATGCAGGATTTGATAGTAAGTCTCTTAGAGATTTTTTAGAAAGCAAAGAAATTATAGTAAATATTAAACCTAATCCCCGAAATGGAGAGCAACCAGATGTTTATTTTGATGAAGAATTGTACAAAAATAGGTTTAAGATTGAACAAGCAAATGGTTGGCTTGACGGATATAAAGGTTTGATAATGAGATATGAGTATCTTGATGTAACTTGGATTGGAATGCTCCTATTAGGGTTTATCTCCAAGTTCCTCAAAAAAGTTTAAACACGTTTTTTGTAAAAAAAGAAAACCACCTCTTCCGAGATGGTTTAATTTACCAAATGAAATATTTTTAAAATTCTATATCGTAATAATCAATACTGTTGTAAGGATGTGGTCCATTTTCCTGTGTGATATGTATTCTATCAATTTTTCTATACAGAATTTCAGGAGCAGAACCATTTTTCCATTCAGAAGCAAAGAATTGGATATCTTTCCCTTGGTCAAATTCACCTGATAAATTTTGCCCGTTGAAATGTAAGAAATATTCTTGCTTATGCCACTTAGAAGAACTTAGGAAATTCATATTAGGAGCTCCTCCGTCCTCAAATCTAAAATAAAAAACATTTCTAAATCTATTGCCTTGTTGTTCTACTTTCGTCCAAGCCTTTACTTTTGCTACATCGAAACGGAATTCGTAAGGAAGCACAGTGATATCTTTTTCTTTACCATCAACACTTTTATAAAAGCTAAAAGGAATTTCATAAGAACCAGCTTTTTTAGGAATGATATAGACCTTATAAGTATCTGCCTTATAGAAAGTCATCGCATAAGTAAGGATATCTACACTTACATCTTTCTGCCCTTCACCTATATAAACTAACATTTCATAATCTTTAAGCGGGTTGTTATAAAATGCGGAAGACTCTACTGTTTGAGGTTTTATATACTTAACTTCCTTGCCTGTATTATCTTCTAAATCAGTAATGGTAAATTCAAGTTCAATATGTTCTCCAAGCTTTACGTTCTTTAGGTTCTTTGTCTTTGTAACTAATGGTTTAAATGTTACACTTACTTTTGGAGAATTGTCGTCATCATTATCTTTTTTACAAGAAACTAATACGACCGCTACTATTAAAAATAAAAATGCTCTCTTCATACTATAGTTTTTTATATGTAAATCGATTTTCTGTATATATTGTACGTATCGTAATAGGTCTGTTATCCCTTATAGCTGAAATTCTATAGCTTATTGGTACACACGATTTCACTAAGGACTCAGCAGAAGGTAATTTTAAGAAATTCATAAAGCTATCAAAATCAGTAACTACTTTTGAGCTTTCTATATCTCCACCCCAGAGTAGTACTTTCATCTTTGTGCTGTTGAATAGTTTTTTCATTTCATTTTTACTTTCAGCACTTATTTCTACTCCAAACTTACCAAGATTAGCACCTATAGATCCTGAAATAGTCTTTCTTATCGTTTCTGAATTCTCATCTGTTTCAAGTAGTAAGTACGCTACACGTCCATAGTCTACACTACTTACATACACAGGTTCATAGCTTCCTACATTATGAATATTTCCCCAGTCATTAGCTAATTTAGGATCTACCGAAGCAGTATAAAATATTTGGCTTACCTTTACCATTACGTGATTTTTCGTGTGTTCTTTTAAATGCTCTTCTGTATAACCAAACCCGCCGCTTACAATCTTTAAGAAATTAGCTTTTACGTGAACTGAAAAAGTTTTATTAAAGCTCTCTTTTGTAGTTACACTTTCTGAAGTAAAATCAGTAAGTGCAGCTGTGTTTTTATAATCAATATTTCTATACGTAAGATCATTGACTTTTTGCCGTACATCACTTAGTATAGGGAGTGCCTTTATAGGAATAATATTGTCTTTTCCTCTTAAAGTTGTTGAAATTGTAATTTCCTTAGGCTCGGTAATCACCAAGTTAGTATACACACCATTCATAAATGACTCGCCATCTAATACACTACCTGGGTAGATAACGTCAATAAGACTGTTATCAATCAATTGTGGCGGATCTAATGTTAATTGCTTTTGAACAGTTTCAATGTATTCCTGCCCCTGAGGTTTTATTTGTGTTGTTACCTTAGAATCAAGCACTTTTTCTGCTTGCTCAGGAAATTCAACTCTTTTTTGTCCTGATGTATCATCATCTTTGCTACAAGAAGTAGCTACTATAGCCAATACACTAAGGGCTATTACATTTCTGATAATTGTCTTCATGTTTTAAATGTTTAAAAAATTAATTTAATTACTTATTTTAGTGAATAGGTATATTTTTATACCTAAATGAGTGATCTTTTCCTTCTGAATCTTTAAACTTAATTGTTATGTGTAATTCAGACTCAGGCATACCTGGGCTATGCCCTTCTCTTTCTATACTATGACGAAATTCTTGTTCTTCCCCAATTTTAAAATCTTGTTCTAACCTTTGTCCATCGTATTCGGAAATAAGACGTCCCCCAGTGCCTTTTAGGAAGACATCATTCTGATCATATCCATCAATTATTTTAATCATAAAATAACGGCGTCTTACATTTACTGTACAAGCCCATACACATCCAACCACCTCAGTATAGGACCAAGCATATATTTCAATTGCGTTGAAATTCAATGGAGGTAAATCTATAAGTTCTCCTACTCTTTTGCCATTTACTGTTTTCTCAAGGGTAAAAAACAGGTTGAAAGTACCAGGCTTTATAGGTTTTATAAAAAACTTATAAGTTCCTTTCTTATTAAAACTAAGTTCACTGACATTGAGCTGACCACCACCAAAAAGCCCGAAGAAAGGAGAATGTTTTTTCTTCTCCTCCTTGTTTTGTTCCACATAGAGATTATAATCATCTCCTCTTGTTTGGTGTCTCCCTAAATTAACCTCTCTCTTAGGAACAATTTTATATTCTACCCCTTCTTGTTCAGGGCTACTATCTGTGATGGTTACTACAAAAGGAACCATTTGATGAACTTGAATGTTTGTTATATTATGAGGAGGATCTAATTCTTTTCCATTATCTCCAATAAACCCATCTTTGATAATGGCATTAAAGGGTTGTGCCTCTTCTTCTTCATCTTTACTGCAAGCGGTTAACACAAGAACCATACTTGCTAAAGCTAAAATCATCCTTTTCATTGCATATTATTTTAATTACTACACTGCAAAAGTATAATAAATATTATTTACCTCCCCCCATTTAACAAACTTTAACATATTCCTTAATACAAATTTAACATTTTAAAAGTATTAAGTTGTTGAAAAACTTATTGAAGCTGTTTAAACTTTTTTTTAGAGAAGTAAAAGTTCCCAAAAATTAGTAATTTTGTGTTTGAAAAAAAGA
>ERZ773004.763-NODE-763-length-18935-cov-76.832945_pt1 | contig 18935 bp, 18 predicted proteins | sample MGYA00580667_ERZ773004 | MGnify/ENA primary metagenome ERZ773004 (study PRJEB29015, sample SAMEA2737963) | human oral metagenome | biome: human oral; feature: human-associated habitat; material: dental | place: China | collected 2123 ... | reverse complement strand
CGCCGGGCGTTCGCCTCCCGGACCGCCGCCCTGCGCCAGCGGCTCCTCGCGGCGCTGCCGCCCGGCTGCGCCCCCACCGTGGCCCCGGCCGACGCCGTCCCCTCGATCATCCACCTGTCGATCCCCACCTCGCGCCCCGAGGCCGTCCTCATGGCGATGGACATGGCGGGCGTCGTCGTGTCGGCGGGCAGTGCCTGCCACGCGGGCGTGGCGCGCCCCTCCCGGGTCGTCATGGCGATGGGGCGCGACGAGGCCAGCGCACTGGGCGTCCTGCGCGTCTCCCTGGGCGCGGCCACCACCGAAGACGACATCGACGCCCTCATCGCGGCGCTGCCGGCGGCGGTCCGCGCCGGACAGGCCTTGGAAGGGGCGCCCCGCGCGCGGAACACGAGGAACGAGGAGGCGCACTGATGCGGGTGCTCGCCGCGCTGTCGGGCGGGGTCGACTCCGCCGTCGCCGCAGCCAAGGCCGTCGAGGCGGGCCACGACGTGGTCGGCGTCCACATGGCCCTGTCCAGCCAGCCCGCCCAGTGCCGCATCGGGTCGCGGGGCTGCTGCTCCGTCGAGGACGCCGGGGACGCGGCCCGCGCCGCCGAGACCATCGGCATCCCCTTCTACGTGTGGGACCTGGCCGAGGAGTTCGAGCAGACCGTCATCACCGACTTCATCGCCCAGTACCGGGCCGGGCGCACCCCCAACCCGTGCGTGCGCTGCAACGAGTTCGTGAAGTTCCGCGAACTGGCGGACCGGGCCCGCGCCCTCGGCTTCGACGCCGTGTGCACGGGCCACTACGCGGCCATCGTCGAAGGGGAGCAGGGGCCCGAGCTCCACCGGGGCGCCGACGCCGCGAAGGACCAGTCCTACGTGCTCGCCGTCATGGGCCCCGACGAGCTGCGCCGCGTCGTCCTGCCCCTGGGGGGAGCGCCCTCCAAGGCGTGGGTGCGCGCCGAGGCCGAGCGCCTGGGCCTGGGAGTGTCCGACAAGCCCGACTCCTACGACATCTGCTTCATCCCCGACGGGGACACCCAGGGGTTCCTCCGCGCCCACCTGGGGTCGGCCGAGGGGGAGATCGTCACCCCCGACGGGCGGGTCCTGGGCCGCCACGGCGGCTACTGGAACTACACGGTCGGCCAGCGCAAGGGCCTCGGCATCGGGGCGCCCGCGCCCGACGGGCGCCCCCGCTACGTCCTGGAGACCAGGCCCGAGACGAACCAGGTGGTCGTCGGCGCCTCCGAACTGCTCACCGTCGACCGCATCGAGTGCTCCGACGCCGTGTGGCTGGCGCCCGACGACCCGGGCGACGCCGCCTCCGGCGGCCTCTACGCCCAGTTCCGCGCCCACGGACGCCCGCTGCCCGTGGCGTCCCTGGTCCGCAGGGCGCCGGGGGGAGCCGGAGCGCGGATCGTCGTCGGCCTCGCCGAGGGCGCCCGGGGCGTTGCCCGCGGGCAGTCCCTGGTCGTCTACAGGGGCGACCGCGTCCTGGGGGAGGGGACCATCGACGCCACGTCCCGGGCGGGGGCGTCCCTCGCCTCGTGAGGCGGGCGGTTTTCCGCTTACGAGAAGGCCGACTGCTCCGCTACGCGTGCTCGGGGCCTCGTGAGGCGTGCGAGCACGTGCGGGCGTTGGGGTACTGGAAGGAGGAGGCGGCCGGGCGTGGTTGGGCGTGGTCGGCCCTCCCAGTCGCCGGTTCCGGCGGGACGGTTCTGGTGGCGGGCGGCGCTCGCCTCGTCAGGAGCATGGGCCGATCGGATACACTGGGCGGGCGCGCGAGTGGCGGAATTGGCAGACGCGCTGGATTTAGGTTCCAGTGTCCTAGACGTGTGGGTTCGAGTCCCATCTCGCGCACCACGGGGGCGTCTTGCAAACCCTCAGTCTGGGAAACAGCCTCTGCGGCCGTCTCGGGCGGGGCGGGCCGCCAACCCTGCGGGGAGGCGGAGGGGCGCGGCGGGAAGGGGCCGTTTTCACAGTGGTGCCTCCGCGCTCGAAGGCCGGTGGCAAGCCGCACCCGCGCCACGTGGCGCCCCTGTTTCGCGTCCGCTGGTCCAAAATGCGTCTGAGTCCCGGGCGGGAACGGGGTCTTTCCGGGCACCTGGTCCAAAATGCGTCTGAGTCTACGCGAATTCGCCTGGATCCGGTCAAAACCGCGAGACTGAGACGCATTTTGGACCAACCTGCCGCAGTGACTCTCAGAAGCGGCGAAACCCAGACGCATTTCGGACCACCGCCCCTACCTGGAGGGGAGGGCTAATCTCGGCTCACACCCCACCCACCAGGAGAACACCCCACTCACACTCACCGCATAGTCCCACCCGAAGGACACGAAACCGTTACACCACTCCACTGGACTTGGCCCATTGCCTGCCCCGCCTGTGTCGAAGTCGGCCAAGAACGTGTCGGTGGTGGGGAGTGCTAAGGGGTGGTAGCAATGAGCCAGGTGGTGTGATCGACATCGTCGGTCTCCGCTGGTTCGTCCTTCGGCGCCCCGTGCGGATCACGGCGGTATGCTCGTTCAGATGGAGCGTACTCCCGTGTACAACCACATCCCCGACCTGTGCCTCCTGGGCCTGGGCGCTGCGGCCGTCGCCTCGGCGTGGCTCTGGCCGTGGGCGGTGGTCCTGCCCGGTTGGCTCCGGCTGGTGGGCGGGGCATTCGTCGTCGCGGCGGCGCTCGTCATCGGCGCGGTGCTGGGCGCGTTGCGCCGCGCCGCCACATCGACCAACCCCGTCGACGAGCCGACGGCATTGCTCGCCTCCGGACCCTTCGCCCTCTCACGAAACCCGCTCTACCTGGCCTACGTCCTCGCCGTGCTGGGCTGCGCGCTGGCGAGCGGGTCCTGGGCGGCCCTCCTGTGCCCGCTGGTCTGCTTCTCGGTGCTGAACTGGCTCATCATCCCCATTGAGGAGCGGGTCCTGCAGCGGGCCTTCGGCGACGAGTACGAGCGCTACCGCCGCAGTGTGCGGCGCTGGCTGTAGGCGGGCGCGCGGGAGGGGGCGGAACCGCTCGCGCATCCCGGCTGACGCCTTGGGCCCGCCCGGGGGGTGGGGGCCTGGGCCACACTGGCGTCTACGTCGGCGGCGGCCGCCCGCCCGGGGGTGGGGATCTGGGCCACATTGGCGTCTACGTCGGCGTCGCGCGCCCGCCCGGGCGCGCGGGGGCGGGGGTTCCTACACTGGTGGCATGACCCGACTCGAAGTGGGGCAGCGCGCCCCCGGATTCACGCTCGAAACGACGAAGGGCGCCCTGTCGCTGGCCGATGCGCTGGAGCGCAGCGGCGAAGGCGTCGTCGTGTATTTCTACCCGAAGGCGGCCACGCCCGGGTGCACGAAGGAGGCCTGCGACTTCCGCGACTCCCTGGAGGGCCTGGCGGGCGCCGGATACTCCGTCATCGGCGTGTCCCCCGATCCGCTCAGCGCCCTCGAGCGCTTCGCCGAGGCCCAGTCCCTGGCCTTCCCCCTCGCCTCGGACCCTTCCCGCGATGTCCTCGAGGCATGGGGCGCGTGGGGCGAGAAGAAGAACTACGGGCGCACTATCACTGGGGTCATCCGCTCCACCGTCGTCGTCGCGAAGGACGGCACGGTCGCGCTGGCACAGTACAACGTGAAGGCGACCGGCCATGTCGCTCGGCTCCGCAAGGCCCTCGGCATCGACTGACCCGCAGGGGCGCTGACGGGTGCTGCCGCTGGTGCGCCCAGTCCGAGGCGGTGAGCGCTGCTGGTGCTGACGGCTACTGGTGCTGACGGCTACTGGTGCTGATGGGCGCTATCGGCGCCGCGCGCTGTCGGGCGCTGCTACGCCGACGCGCGTTGTTGGCATGAGCGCGGGTTGTCCGCACCGACGCGCGTCGTTGGCACCGACGCGCGTTATATCCCCCTCGCGGTGTTGACAACCCCCTCACGATGTCGACAACCCCCACGCGGTGCCGACAACGCGCGCCCGCACTCGCACCACCGCGGTTCCACTGCGGCCGTCGAGGCCCCCGTCCTCCGGGTTGCGCACACAAGGACCCCGATTTACGCAACACGCGCCGCACACAAGGGCGGAATCAAGCCCTTGTGTGCGGCGCTGTGTTGCTTAATTCCGTCCCTTGTGTGCGACATGGGCTGGGGAAGGCCGACGCGTGCTGCCGTGCCGGTGTGCCCAGTGGTCCGTCAGGGGGATGGGCGCAAAGGGGACGCGGGGCGGCTCTATGGTGGGACCGGCGGATGCGCGGCCGCACCCTTTTTGGGACACGCTCTCGCAGGTTTGCCTTTCAAATAATTTACGAGTATTTATATTAAGTAAATAAAAGTCCTCTACCGATGGAGGTCCTATGGGAGCGACAGTGCCGGACGGGTATCCGGCCGGAAAAGGGCGGTTCGCGCCCGAGTCCTCGCAAGGCCGCCGTGCCGAACCCGCCCCGCGCCTCGTCCCGGTGGTGCAGACGAGCCTTCCCAGCTCCGAAGCCGAAGGGGGGCGGCGCAACGAATCCCGCGACCACCTCGAAGGCGCCGAGCCGGGAGTCCGTAGGCGGACGCGGCGCGAGCGGCACCGGAGGAAGAGGCGCTGGAAGTTCGGCCTCGGAATGTTCCTCCTGGGTTTCACCACCGCACTCGTCGTGGTCGCAGGGGTGGGCGCCGGGGTCTACTACTCCCGGTTCGCGCCCGAGAACAAGTTGGCCGACGTGGTGAAGGAATGCGGTGCCCGCGGACGGGGAGTGCGCCTGGCGGGTGACAGGACGAGTCTGACGATGGAGGCGTTCGGCGATGGATCCGGGGGAGTGTCCACGCCGGTCTTCCAATGCGTCCTGGAGAGACTGGGCACGCCGTCGGCCGTGCGCGAGAGGATGGGGGAGACGCGCGCCATCGACGGGACCCGCGAAGAGAGCTGGGGCTCCTACCGCGCGACGTGGACCTACCATCCGGACCAGGGACTGCACGTCGTCATCAGCGCCCAGTAGTCCGTCAGGGGGATGGGCACCAAGGGGGGCGCGGGCGGCTCTATGGTGGGAGCGGCGGATCCGCAGCCGAGGACGAGTTGGCCGACACGGTCGGGGAATGCGGTGCGCGGTGCAATGGTTGCGCGCGCACTGTCGGCTGAAAGGAGACCGGGGCTACAATGCGGCGAAGCGTGTCCCCGACAGAAAGGTCCATCGTGTCCCAGCCAGTGAATCCGAATGGCGCGGCGCCCGCAGCACCCGCGCTCGCCATCCGCGGCCTCGTCAAGGTCTACGGCAACCTCATCGCCGTCGCGGACCTGTCCCTCGACATCCCCGTCGGCAGTTTCTACGGGATCGTGGGGCCCAACGGCGCGGGCAAGACCACGACCCTCACCATGGCCACCGGCCTGCTGCGGCCTGACCGCGGCACCGCGTTCGTCTACGGCGTGGACGTGTGGGGGGACACCGCTGAAGCCCGTTCCCTCCTCGGCGTCATGCCCGACGGGATGCGCCTGCTCGACAAGCTCTCAGGGCCCGACTTCCTCATCCACGTCGGCATGCTCCACGGCGTGGACCGCGCCACCGCCTCCGACAGGTCCAACCAGCTGCTCCAGGCGCTGGACCTGACCGAGGCCGGCAAGAAGCTCATCGCCGACTACTCGGCGGGCATGACGAAGAAGATCGCCCTGGCCGCCGCCATGATCCACTCGCCCAAGCTCCTCGTCCTCGACGAGCCCTTCGAGGCCGTGGACCCCGTCTCCGCGGCGAACATCCGCCAGATCCTCATGGACTACACGAAGCGGGGCGGCACCGTCATCCTCTCCAGCCACGTGATGGCCACCGTCCAGCAGCTGTGCACCCACGTCGCCGTCATCAACCACGGCCGCGTCCTGGCCGCCGGAACCACTGCGGAGGTCGCCCAGGGCGGCGACCTGGACGCCCGCTTCGCGCAGCTGGTCGGCGGAGTCCACAACGAAGAGGGGCTGACGTGGTTGGGCAACTGATACGCCTCAAAGCCAAGATGGTGTGGAACACCATGGTCAAGCAGACCCTGGTGCTCGTCCTGTCCATCATCGGCGTCCTCTACTTCGGCGGCGTGGGGGCTTTCGTCTACGTCGGGCTCACTATGTCCGCGCAGTCCGCGATCGCGCCCTCCATGTCCTTCTACCTCACCCTGATCGGCCCCGCCGTCTTCATCGGGTGGATCCTGCTGCCGGTCCTCTTCGGCGCCTTGGACAACACCCTCGCCCCGGACAGGCTCTCGCCCTACGTGGGCCCCACCCGCAGACTCGGGGTCGGCCTGGTCGCCGCGGGCGGCGTGGGCTTCGGCGGCGCCCTGTCCACGATGGTCCTCTTGATGCCCGCGTGGTTCAACGCCTGGCGGGGGGTGCCCCTGCACGCCCTCGGATCCCTGGCGGCCGCGCTCACCACGCTCGCCCTCTCCCTCATCTGGGGCAGGGCGGTCGCCACCTGGTTCGCCGTTCGCATCAATTCCGCGGGCAGGCGCGACCTGGTCGCGATCATCGGCACGATGGCGTTCTTCATCATCGTCACGCCGATGGGAGTGTGGATCAACTACCTGGCGCGCAACTTCAGCGAGACCACCATGAACTGGAGCACCGATGTCGCGCTGTGGAGCCCCTTCGGAGCCCCCTTCGGCTTCGTCGAGTCGCTCGCCGCGGCGCGCTACGCGGAGGCCGGGGCCCGACTGGCGATCGTCGTCGCCACGGCCGTCGCGGGCTGGGCGCTGTGGATGAGGGTCCTCCAGCCCGTCATGAGCGGCTCCGCCCAACCCATCGCCCCCGAGGCCCAGCGGGCGATCGAGGAGGGCCGCCACCTGGTCGACGAGTCGAAGGCCGTTGCCGAGAGGGTCCAGCGCGTCAACGAGTCCAGGGGAGCGGGGCTGGCCGAGACCGGGCCCTACCTGGCCCTCGGCATGGGGCCGCGGTCGGCGACCCTGGCGGCGCGGACCCTGCACTACTGGTTCCGCGATCCGCGCATCATGATGAACCTGCCCCTGATGCTGATCTTCCCGCTGATGGCGTACCTGTTCAAAACGCAGCTGCCGCCCGAGGCGGGGGGTTTCAACGCGACCCTGTTCCTCTACCTGGTCCCCATCACCACGGGCCTGATCGTGGGAGCGCTCATGCAGTACGACTCGACCGGGGCGTGGATCGTGATCTCCAGTGGGATGAAGGGGCGGGAGGAGCGCCTCGGACGCCTGGCCGGATCCCTGCCCGTCCTCATCATCCAGGTCGCGTCCTACCTGGTCTACGACGCGGTCGCCCGCTCCGACGCCTACTCCTTCGTCTTCCACCAGGTGATGGGGTTCGTGCTCTTCTCGGGCGCGGCGGCGACGACCCTGTCCTTCGGCGCGTGGTGGGTCTACCCGGTCCAGCCGCCGGGGGCCTCGCCGCTGTCCACCAAGGGGACCGGTTCCTTCCTGACGACGATGCTCATACAGCTGGGGTCCTTCCTGGGCACAGCGGTCGTCCAGGCGCCGTCCTTCGTCCTCATTGTGCTGGGAGAAATGGGGACCGTGCCGGTCGCGGCCTCCATGGCGTTCTCACTGGTGTGGTCCGTCGTGGTCCTCGCGGCGGGGGTCGTCATCGGCGGGAAGGTGTGGGACAAGCACGCGGTGGACGCCCTCACGACCATCCGCTCCTGGCCCGGGCACTAACTCAGCGCAGGGCCGCACCGGGGCCCTGGGCGGGCGCCCGCCCCGGGCCTTCCCGACGGCTGTAGGGGTGCCCCGTCCCGGGCCGTCGCGACGGCTGTGACAACTGGCCCCGCCCCGTCGCTGGGCGCTCGGAGCGACCGGTCCCGGGGCGCTCCAGCCGTCGGTAGCCGGGACCGGCCTACGAGTCCGCCCGGGCCTCGTCCTCCACCTCGCACAGGCCCTCGAAGAAGGCCAACGCGGTCGGCGCCTCGCCCGCGTTCGTCTCGTCGAGGAAACGGCGGAAGTACTCGGCGCGGCGGGCCTCGGCGCTGGGCGCCACGTTCGAGCCGTAGGCGGCGGGGGGCGTGGAGCGGTCCCACCGCATGCCCTTCGTCGCCATCGCGTCCTGCGACCAGCCGAAGCCCGTGCCCTTCTTGCCGGTGACGCGCACCAGCACCGACTCCGTGTGCTCCACGGCGCGCAGCATCAGAGTGGCGCCCGCGCCGCGGTCGGCGTCCAGCAGCCACGCCTCGGCGTACTCGCCCTGCAGGGCGGCCAGGTGGGCGACGATGATCGGGTTCGTCCACCATCCCGCGCGGATGTAGTAATCGCCGACGCCCCTGCTGTTGCGCAGCGCCCCCCACGTGGAGTTCAAGTACTCGACGAAGCCGTAGAGGCGCTCCCACGCCCGGCGCCTCGCCGCCGGATCGGCGATGGCCTGGGGGTCGTAGGCCCGCACGCGGCCCCCGGTGCCCGCACCGGGCTCGGCGCCCCCGTCCGCCGTAGCGGAGTCGTTGTCCGATCCGGCTTCCGGGCCGTACAGTGCTTCGGTGCCGGGCATGAACGGTTCGTCCATTGTGCGTCTTCCTTCCGTGGGCGCTCAGGGCGTTGTGCGCCCATTGTATTGGTCGGAGACGGCGCGCACGCGAGGGGGCTGTCTCCGCGTTGTGGGCCGGGCGCTCCCCATGGATTGGTCGGATACGAGGACCGGCGGCCCATCGGGCCGCCGGTCACTGGGTGCGTCATGGGGGACTTGAACCCTCAACCCGCTGATTAAGAGTCAGCTGCTCTGCCAATTGAGCTAATGACGCGGGACTGCGCCGACCAGAGCCGGAGCAGTAGTGCGTCATGGGGGACTTGAACCCTCAACCCGCTGATTAAGAGTCAGCTGCTCTGCCAATTGAGCTAATGACGCGGGTGGCCTTGCGACCGAGAAAACACTATACAGGGGCCGCGGGCGCCCGCGCAAGTCCGTAGCCGTCCCGGCCCGGCCGATGTGACCAAGGCGCTAGAATCGTCGCGAGGCAACGGTGAGGGGAGCGGCAATGGGGGAGGCGCGGACAGGGCATTCGCCCGTCGTCGAGGACATCCTCAAGATCATCTGGAGCGCGCAGGAGCGCGGCGAGGACGGCGTCGCCGTCAACGAGGTGGCCGCCCGCATGGGCGTCGTGCCCTCGACGGCCTCCGAGAACGTCGCGCGGCTCACAGAGCAGGGGCTCATCGACCATAAGCCCTACAGGAAGGCGCATCTGACGGCCGAGGGGCGCAGGGTCGCGATCGGCATCGTCCGCCGCCACCGCTTGCTCGAGACCTACTTGCACGAGGCGCTGGGGTTCGACTGGGACGAGGTGCACGAGGAGGCCGAGGCCCTCGAGCACGCGGTCTCCGACCGGCTCCTCGAGCGCCTCGACCGGGTCCTGGGCCACCCCTCGCGCGACCCCCATGGGGACCCCATCCCCAGGCCCGACGGCTCGGTCGCCGACGAGGCGGGCGTCCTGCTCCCCCTGGTCGGCGAGGGCGCGGGGTGCGTGGTGGCACGGGTGTCGGACCGCGATCCGCAGGCCCTGCGCGAGTTCGACGCGGCAGGGCTGGTGCCCGGGGCGGCCCTCACAGTCGTGCGGAAGGAGGGCAGCGCCGTGGTGGTCGCCCTGGGGGGAGCCCCCACGGTCCACCTCGGCGCCGAGCAGGCTGGGGCGATCACGGTGCGGCTGGCCGGGGCGGACTGACGCCCGGGCCCCGCCGGTCAGTCCGGGCCCCGCCGGTCAGCCCAGGGCGGGCGACGACGGGTCGGCGGGGACGTTCGCCCCGTCGCCGCGCGCCACGAGCGCCGCGCGCAGGGCGGCCACCGCCTCGTCGAGTTCGGCGGGCGAGGCAGGCGCGCCCTTCGACAGCAGGATGTCCGTGTGGTCGCGAAGGGGGATGACGTGCAGGTGCAGGTGGGGCACGTCGAAGCCTGCGATCGCCATGCCCGCGCGGGGGACCCCGAAGGCGTCCTCCTGGGCGGCGCCGATGGCCTGGGCGACGGAAGCCAGGTGCGCGGCCACGGGGGCGGGGGCGTCCGTCCACTTCGGGTAGGGGCTGCGCGGCACGACCAGGACGTGCCCGGGGGAGGTGGGCTCGATGGTGGCGAAGGCGACGCACTGGTCGTCGGCCCACACGAAACGGCCGGGGACGTCGCCGGCGATGATCGACTCGAATAGTGTTGCCATGCGGCTATTGTCACCCACGCGCGCCCGCGCCGCCCAGTGCTCCCATCCGCCCGCCCGGCGCGTCGTGGTCTACCCTTGGAGGCGGTTAACGCACGACCGCACTGATGACAGAGGGAACCGCCCATGACTGAGACCGCGCCCGCAGAACCCGCCCAGCGCTACACGGCAGCGCTGGCGGGGGAGATCGAACAGAAGTGGCAGGACCGCTGGGACGCGCTCGGCACGTTCCACGCCGACAACCCGGTGGGCGATCTGGCGGGCCCCCTGGCCGGGCGCGACCCGTACTTCATCCTCGACATGTTCCCCTACCCGTCGGGCAAGGGGCTGCACGTGGGCCACCCCCTGGGCTACATCGCCACGGACACGCTGGCGCGCTTCCGCCGCATGAAGGGCGACAACGTCCTGTACACCATGGGCTACGACGCCTTCGGCCTGCCCGCCGAGCAGTACGCCGTGCAGACGGGCCAGCACCCGGCGGTCACCACCGACCAGAACATCGCGAACATGCGCCGCCAGCTGCGCCGCATGGGGCTCTCCCACGACCCGCGCCGTTCCCTGGCGACCACGGACATCGACTACGTGCACTGGACGCAGTGGATCTTCTTGCAGATCTTCAACTCGTGGTTCGACCCGGACGCCACCGCCCCGGACGGGTCGAAGGGCGCCGCCAGGCCCATCGCCGAACTGGAGGAGGGGCTCGCCGAGGGGCGCGTGGCGACCCGCGACGGGCGCCCGTGGGCGGAGCTGTCGAAGAAGGAGCGCGCCGCCGAAGTCGACTCCCACCGCCTCGCCTACGTGTCCGAGGCGCCCGTGAACTGGTGCCCGGGCCTGGGCACGGTCCTGGCGAACGAGGAGGTCACCGCGGAGGGGCGCTCCGAGCGCGGCAACTACCCCGTGTTCAAGCGCAACCTGCGCCAGTGGATGATGCGCATCACCGCCTACGGCAAGCGCCTCGAGGACGACCTGGACACCATCGACTGGCCGGAGAAGGTCCGTGCCATGCAGCGCAACTGGATCGGCCGCTCCGAGGGCGCCACGGTCCGCTTCGACGTGCCCGGCGCGCTCGGGGCGGGCTCCTCCCCGTCCGTCCTGGAGGTCTACACGACCCGCCCGGACACCCTCTTCGGCGCGACCTTCATGGTCGTGGCGCCCGAGCACCCGATCCTGGGCGGCACGGCCGGCGGCGACGCGGACGACGAGGCCGCCCTCACCCTGCCGCAGGCGTGGCCCGAGGGGACCAAGGACGCGTGGACGGGCGGCGCCGCGACCCCCCGTCAGGCCGTGGCCGCCTACCGCGCCCAGGCCTCGGCGAAGTCGGAGGCGGAGCGCGTCGACGAGGAGCGCACGAAGACGGGCGTGTTCACCGGCCTGTTCGGTGTCAACCCGGTCAACGGGCAGCCCGTCCCCGTGTTCGTCGCCGACTACGTGCTGTGGGGCTACGGGACGGGCGCCATCATGGCCGTGCCCGCCCACGACGACCGCGACTGGGCCTTCGCCCGCGCCTACGACCTCGACGTCGTGCGCACCATCGGCCCCGCCGACGACCCCTACGGGCCCGACCTGGACGAGGGCGCGTACACGGGGGACGGCGTCGCCGTGGACTCCGCCAACGACGGCGTCGACCTCAACGGGATGAGCAAGGACGAGGCGAAGGCCGCGATGACCGCGTGGCTGGCCGCCGAGGGCCACGGCCGGGCGACCACCACGTACCGCCTGCGCGACTGGCTGTTCAGCCGCCAGCGCTACTGGGGCGAGCCCTTCCCCATCGTGTGGGACGAGGACGGCGTCGCCCACGCCCTGCCCGAGGAGATGCTCCCCGTCGAACTGCCCGAGGTGTCCGACTACAGCCCGCGCACCTTCGACGCCGACGACGCCTCCTCCGAGCCCGAGGCGCCGCTGGGCCGCGCCCAGGAGTGGGTGCGCGTCACACTGGACCTGGGCGACGGCCCCAAGCGCTACCGACGCGAGACCAACACGATGCCGCAGTGGGCGGGGTCGTGCTGGTACGAGATGCGCTACACGGATCCCGCCAACTCCGAGTGCTTCGCCGACCGGCGGAACCTCGACTACTGGATGGGACCGCGCGAGGGCAAGGCCTCGGGCGGCACCGACATGTACGTCGGCGGCGTCGAGCACGCCGTCCTGCACCTGCTCTACGCCAGGTTCTGGCAGAAGGTCCTCTTCGACCTGGGCCACGTGCCCGACCCCGAGCCCTACCACAGGCTCTTCAACCAGGGCTACGTGCAGGCCTACGCCTTCAAGGACGCTCGGGGCCAGTACGTGCCCGCCGACGAGGTCGAGGGCGACGAGGACACGGGCTTCACGTGGCGCGGCGAGGCCGTGGCCCGCGAGTACGGGAAGATGGGCAAGTCCCTGAAGAACATCGTCACCCCCGACGACATGTACGAGGCGTACGGCGCTGACGTGTTCCGCGTCTACGAGATGAGCATGGGACCCCTGGACCTGTCCCGCCCGTGGGAGACGCGCGCCGTGGTCGGCTCGCAGCGCTTCTTGCAGCGCCTGTGGCGCAACGCCGTCGACGAGGGGACGGGCGAGGCCACCGTCACCGAGGAGCCCGCCGACGTGGCCACCCGGCGCCTGGTGGCGCGCACGATCGCCGAGGTCACCACCGAGTACGAGAACCTGCGCGTCAACACCGCGATCTCGCGGCTCATCGTCCTCAACAACCACCTCACCTCCTTGGACGCCGTTCCCCGCGAGGCCATCGAGCCCCTGGTCCTCATGCTCAGCCCCGTGGCCCCGCACATCTGCGAGGAGCTGTGGAGCCGGTTGGGGCACGGCGAGTCGCTGGCGCGCGAGCCCTTCCCCGTCGTCTCCGACGAGTCGCTGCTGGTCGAGGAGGCCGTCACCGCGGTCGTCCAGGTCAACGGGAAGGTGAAGGCCCGCATCCAGGTGCCCCCGTCGATCAGCGAGGAGGACCTGCGGGCCGCCGCCCTGGCCGAGGCCCCCATCGCTAGGATCCTCGGGGGACGCGACCCCCTCAAGGTAATCGTCCGCGCCCCGAAGCTGGTCAACGTCGTCGCCCCGAAGAACTGAGGCCCCATGCCCGAAGGCGACGCGATCCGCCGACTGGCCGGCACCCTCGACGAGCTCTTCGTCGGGGGCACCGTCTCGGCCTCGTCCCCCCAGGGGCGCTTCGCCTCCTCCGCCGCCCGCCTGGACGGGTGGGTGGTGCAGAGGGTGCGCGTGCACGGCAAGCACATGTTCCTCGGCTTCGTCCCGCCCGTCCCCGGCCGGACCTACGAGGCCGGGGTCGCCCTGCTGGAGGGCGCCGCGGCCGGCAGCGGGGAACCCGTTCTGGGGGAGGGGGAGCCATGGCCCGACCACTGGGTGCACATCCACCTGGGCCTGTACGGGTGGTGGCGCTTCAACGGCGACGAGACCGTCGTCGACGAGGGCCACGGCGTCGCCCACCGCATCCCCAACGTCCCCAAGGGCCAGTGGAACGGCCACTCGGAGACCCGGTGGGGCGACGGCTTCGGCGAGGCCAGGGCAGGGGAGTGGGAGCCCCCGGAGCCGGTCGGGGCCGTGCGCCTGCGCCTCTTCAACGACCACGCCGTGGCGGACCTGGTGGGGCCCAACCGCTGCGAGCTGATCAACGACCAGGAGCGGGCCGCCGCCGAGGCGAGGCTCGGCCCGGACCCCCTCGACGCGGGGGCACGCGCCGACGTGGAGGCCGCGGAGCGCTTCGCGCGGGTGGCGCACTCGAAGCGGCGAGCGATCGGCGAGATCGTCATGGACCAGTCGATCATCGCCGGGGTGGGCAACATCTACCGCGCGGACGCCCTGTTCCTGGCGGGGATCTCCCCCCACCGCAAGGGGGCCAACATCTCCCTCAAGCGGCTGCGCGGCCTGTGGGTCCTCATCTGCGACCTCATGAACCGGGGGCTGGCGGCGGGGCGCCTGGACACGATGGACCCCGACGAGGCCCCGGACCCTCCCATCGAGGGGGACGAGGAGGCGTCGCGCTGGTACGTCTACCACCGTACCGGACGCCCCTGCCTGCGCTGCGGGACGCCGATTCGCGAGGCACTCATGCAGAACCGGCGCCTCTTCTGGTGCCCCGGCTGCCAGAAGTGAGCGAGCGGCCGCCGGAGCGGTCGGGTCGGGCGGAAGCGCCAATGGGCAGGGCGGCGGTGCCGCTCGGGGGTCCGCGGGTGATCGGCCGACGCCTGGAGCACAGCCCCTGCGGGCGCCGGGGGCGGCGCGGCCAGAGCAGCCCGACCGGCCCTCGGGCCTCAGTCGGCCTGGTCGAAGCCGAGCACGGAGTAGAGCTCTTTCGCCCCCGTGTGCCGCGAGTCGATGCGCAGCGACAGGGAGTCGAAGCCCCATTCGGCGCAGCGTCGGGCGGCCTCGGCGACCAGCGCGGTGGCGATCCCCCTGCGGCGGTACTCGGGCGCGACCATCAGGTCGACCACGAAGGGGCCGTCGGGCGGGTCGTCCCACGGGGACTCCCGGACGACCAGGATGGCGCCGACCAGGGTCCCCCCGTCCCACGCGCCCACGAAGGAATCCTCCGTGGTGGCGCCGAAAGCGCCCTCGAAGGTGAGGCGCAGCTCCTCGGAAGACTCCATGATCGCCTCGGCGGTCAGGGGCTCCCCGTACGCCTCCAGTGAGAGGATCGCGAGCGTGGGAACGTCGTAGGGCGTGAGCGTGGCGATCTCGATGCCCTCCGGCCTCGGCGGCTCCGGCACGGCATCGAGCGGTGCGTGTAGGGTGTGAGCTTCCATACCCCAAGTGTAGGTGGCACCGCTCACGTTGTCAGGTTGTTCGCAGGGCGTTGTCCCAGGTGGCGCGGCGCAGGCGCGCGCCCGCTCAGATGTAGAGGGCGGGCTCGTCGAAGAAGTAGTTCGGATCGACGATGAGGTCGCGGTCCCTCGTGTCCCGCTCCGGCTTGGGCAGCAGGCGCGCGGGCACGCCGATGGCCACCGTGCCGCAGGGCACGTCCTTGACGACGACGGCGTTCGCCCCCACCTTCACGCCGTTGCCGATCGTGATGGGGCCCAGCACCTTCGCGCCCGCGCCGATCATCACGTGGTCCCCGACCGTGGGGTGGCGCTTGCCCGGGGTCATGGCCACCCCGCCCAGGGTGACCCCGTGGAAGATCACGACGTCGTTGCCGACCTCGGCGGTCTGCCCGATGACGACGCCCGTTGCGTGGTCGATGAAGACGCGCCTGCCCAGGCGCGCCTCCGGGTGGATGTCCACCCCCGTGAACGCGCGGGCGACTGAGGACAGGACGCGCGCGGGCGTGCGGGCGCCCCGGTTCCACAGCGCGTGGGACACCCGGTGCGTCCACAGGGCGTGGACCCCCGGGTACGTGAGGGCGATCTCCAGGGCGCTGGTCGCGGCGGGATCCCGCCTGCGGGCGGTCATGAGGTCCTCCTCGAAGAGCAGGAGGGCCTTGGTGGGCACCGCGCGGGCGATGGCGCGGGCGACGCGGGCGGCGAAGGGCATGGTGGTCGCTTCCTCTACGTGGGTGGCGGGTCGGCCCCGGATGAGCATCCGGGGCCAACCCTATCGCCCCGCGGCCGGTCTTTCAGTCCTCGAGCCCCTCGAACAGCGCGGTCGAGAGGTAGCGCTCACCCGTGTCGGGCAGCAGTGTGACGATCCTCTTGCCCGCGAACTCCGGCCGGGCCGCGACGGCGGCGGTCCCCGCCAGGGCCGCTCCCGAGGAGATGCCGACCAGCAGGCCCTCCTCGGCGGCTGCGCGGCGCGCGAACTCCAGCGCCTTGGCGGACTCGACGGAGACCACCTCGTCGACTGCGCCGGCGTCGTACGTGCCCGGCACGAAGTTCGGCATGAGGCCCTGGATGCCGTGGGGGGCGGGGGCCCCGCCGGTGAGCAGGGGGGACTCGGCGGGCTGGACGGCGATGACCCTCACGCCGGGGTTCTTGCCCTTGAGGTACTTGGCGACGCCCGAGATGGTGCCGCCCGTGCCCACGCCCGCGACGAACACGTCCACCTGCCCGCCGGTGGCCTCCCAGATCTCAGGGCCGGTCGTGGCCTCGTGGACCGCTGGGTTCGCGGGGTTGGTGAACTGCGAGGCGATGATCGAGCCGGGGCGCTCGTCGCGGATGCGCTCCGCCTCGGCGACGGCCGCCGACACGCCGCCCTTCGGGTCCGTGAGCACCAGCTCCGCCCCGAAGGCCCGCACGATGGCGCGGCGCTCCACGCTCATGGACGAGGGCATGACGATGACGACCTTGTAGCCGCGGGCCGCGCCCACCATCGACAGGGCGATGCCCGTGTTGCCGGAGGTCGCCTCGATGATCGTGCCCCCCGGTTCGAGCGCCCCGGAGGACTCGGCGGCGTCGATGATCGACCGGGCGATCCGGTCCTTGACCGAGGAGGCGGGGTTGAACGCCTCGAGCTTGGCGACGACGTCGGCGCCTTCGCCCGCCACCCGGTGGATGCGCACCAGGGGGGTGCCGCCGATGAGCTCCGCGACGTTGTCAGCAATGTGGGCCATGGTTGTCCTTCGCTTGGAGGTGTGGAACGCTCCGATTCTGCGCTCAGCCGCCCGCCGCGTCCACTTCGACCCTGCGGGTATCCACGTGGCGGAACTTTGCAACACCCCTCGAGGCGCGGGCCAGGACCGCGTCGAAGGACTCCCTGAGCGCGGGGTCCACGCCGACTGCCAGGCGGACCCGGCCCGCCCACTGCGCGTCCACGACGGCCGCCCCCGCCCCGCGCAGCTCCGCTTCGATGCGGCCCGCGTCCGCCGGATCCAGCTCGACCTCCAGGATGTCGCGGGGCACCAGGAGGACGCGCGGCAGGGCGGCGAGCGCCTCGGACACCGACGAGGAGTAGGCGCGGACCAGGCTGCCCGCCCCCAGCAGGACGCCGCCGAAGTACCGGGTCACCACGGCCGTCACGTTCCACGTGCCCGAGGCGCGGATGGCCTCCAGCATGGGCGTGCCCGCCGTCCCCGCCGGCTCGCCGTCGTCGGAGGAGTGCTGCAGGGGCGCGGCGCCCTCGGGGGAGATCAGGTAGGCGCTGCAGTTGTGGCGCGCCTGCGGGTGCTGCGCCTTGACGGCGTCGATGGCCTCCCGGGCGCTGCGGGCGGTGTCCGTGCGCGCCAGCGTCGTGATGAAGCGCGAGCGCTTGACCTCGATCTCGCTGGTGGCCAGCGTGCGGGCGGGGACGGTGGCGATGGGGGAGGGCATGGGCCCAGTGTAGGGGCTGGCGGGGAGGCTGTAACCAGGATCGCAACCCGGGGAGCGCCCGCGGCTTCGCGATCTTTGGGGTTCGTGATAGCCTTGCGGGGTTGTCGCCGTGCGCCCGCGTGGCGCAGCGGCATGGAATAGTCGTCGAGAATGAAGAGGAGCGGTAAGACATGGCAGTTCCCAAGCGCAAGATGTCCCGCGCAAACACCCGTACCCGCCGGTCCGCGTGGAAGGCCGATCTTACCGAGCTGAACACCATCAGGGTCTCCGGCCGTGAGGTCCGCGTCCCCCGCCGTCTGGCGAAGGCCTACAAGAGCGGCCTCCTGCACATCGAGGACTGAGGTCCGCGCCCAGGGCCCCGGCACGCGCGCCGTGCCGGGGCTTTCGCGCACCCGGATCCGGATGCGCCCGGGCACGGACAGCGGGGGCTGGCGGCCTCGCGGCGGGGGAGACGGGGGCGGAACGAGCAACCGCACACAATGCGGGTTGCCCGCTCCGCGCGAGTGCTCACTGATCGTGTTCTGGCTGCGGTATGGCGGGCAGGGCCTCGTGTGCGATCTCTGGGGCGTCGGCATGCTCATCAAGATGGTGCACCCATTGAACGAACCGTGCTTGGACCGCCTCCAGACGGGCAGCGTCGATGCCGTAGGCGCGAACCTCCGGCAGGGTAATCCGCGATGCCATTCGTAAACACTCGGTGAAGTACTCGCAGTTGTAGCCGCTGTCGCGCGACGCGAGGAGCTCAATGAGGCTCTCATCGGTGTAAGCGCCCGACAGCCGGATGGAATCGACATCGAGGTAGTCGCGGGGCAGACCGCGCGAGTACAAGGCGGCGAGTTTGTTCGCAACCGCGTCCTCGTGATCGAGAACGGGACCGATTGCGAGAAGGGCGGGGGCGTGGGCACGCCAGTCCACACCGAGGTCAATGTCGATGACGGTACCCGAGGGGGTGGCGACGGACAGTTAGGCGAACGCGGGGGTCTCGCGGCGTATATCGACTGCGTGTCCGTTGTCCTCAAGGTGTGCTACAAGGCTGCGCACAGCTTGCGGGAAGCGCTCGAGTGCAGCGGCGACTGTGAAAAGGTCGATGTCGTTAGTCGGGCGATCAGTGAGACCGTGCTCGCGGAGCGCTCCCGACCCTGCCAACGCGAAGTGGTCGCGGGCGACCACCTCAAGGGCATGGGCAATTAGAAGGCGCTGCTCAGCCCGTGGATCCTGCCCCACCGGTTCCTCCCCCGCAGCGGGTCGAAGCGCTCCTCCCAGGCCGCGATGATGCCCACGTCCAGCCGAAGATCCGGCCATAGCGCCTCGAGAAGGCCCTTGTTGAGCAGGTCCCGTTGTTCGTCGGCGCTGCCCTCGGTGATGACGCTCTGGTAGACCACCATCGCGCCGCCGATCTCGTCAAGGTCGTATACGCCGTCCCCAGGCGCCCAGCACAGGTGGTTGGGGAGTGCCACTCTCCCCGAAGAGGGGCCGACGAGGTCGTCAAGAGCGGTCGGCACGTCGAACGGCTTCACGTCCCGGTACAGCACGCGGTTCCCAGCGCTCATCGTTCCCTCCCTTCCTGGGGCTCTCGCTTCCCGATTCTACCGCCCTCCTTATCCGGCTCGCCGGAAGACGCCCGGGCACCGCCGCCCGGAGCCGCGCGCCTACGCGCCCTCGTCGGGGGCGGTCTCGATCGTG
>ERZ773004.754-NODE-754-length-19029-cov-3.492621_pt1 | contig 19029 bp, 20 predicted proteins | sample MGYA00580667_ERZ773004 | MGnify/ENA primary metagenome ERZ773004 (study PRJEB29015, sample SAMEA2737963) | human oral metagenome | biome: human oral; feature: human-associated habitat; material: dental | place: China | collected 2123 ... | reverse complement strand
AATTTCATCGGAGGGCTAGTTGGTAGTTGGACTTGATGATGATGGTGCTGGAAGAGCCCTTCCTTCGGAAGATACCTGAGATGGTGCTGGTGACAGTCCCAACAGCTCCTGAAATAATTCCAGTTCGCTGTGCTACATCTTCCGCTACTTCCTGGACCGTGTTATCTCCCTGCCCAGGATCTTGTATGTTGATGCCCTTGAGGCCGTCTCTGTCATATACGTTGAGCGATACAGAGAAGCTTCGCTCTCTGTATCGGATTGAAGATACTGACACGTTCATTCGTCCATTAGACGAATGAATTATCCCATATAGGGCTGTTCCTTTGGGAATGCTTACTCCTTCCAAGTTGATGCTTTGAGCAAGCACCATCTTGAGCGGAGCATCATTCCTCAGTTCCTGCTCCCCAAGGACTAGTACTTTTATTTCCTTAGTCTTGCTTTGCAATCCTGAGTTGAAGCGACTACGCTTAGGCGGTTCTTGCTCCTCTATACTTTCCTCTACATTTGAAGAAGAAGACTTCTCCTCCATTGCAGAGGGGAGCATTGAGGTAGACTCGGAAACTCTAGGGGCTCCCTTCGCTACAGGCTGATAACTGGGCTTGCTACTTTCGTAATAGCCTGATTGCGTGTTTTCGTCTCTTCGTGTTCGCATGTTTTCGCGCAGTTGCTGTTGGAGCTTAGCTATATCTTCACTAGACTCGTATTCGCTATTCTCAGCTATAGGCTGAGAAGTGCTTATTGGGTTCTCAGAGGCGAGGCTTGGCTCAGGCGTAGGAGTATACCCTCCTAATGGAGCTTTGTCGTTCTGAGCCATAATATCATTAATGGAAACCTCAGCAGAATCTATTGCACGGGCAGATACTTCGTTTGGTTTATCTCCATTTGACCCATTACGAATAAAAAGATAGACTACTCCAAGGAGGAGTAGTGAAAAGACGCTAACTAGGATTATTTTAATCTTCTTCGCCTGATCCATTGTCTTGAGAATCTTGTTCAGTGGGTATTTTCTCTAGGCTCTGGACGAGCCTGGAGAACATGAATCCTGTGACATTTTCAGGGTAGCGAGGACTTGTGCTTATCAGCTCTCCTTCGGATCGGAGACGAAATCGAAAGACCTTGCTACCAGAGTAGATGCTTAGCAGCGAAGTGAAACGAACCTTGTATGGTTCGTTGTTACCCTCGATGAGATCGAGCTTCTCAAGGTGGCATTCATAAACAGCTCCTGCATTTGTAGCATCGTTGTAAGCTCGATCGTTAAAGTACTTCTGAAAGATAGCGTTGAGGTCACTTCTATTGACATAGAATTGAGCCTTGGCTTGATTCAGCTTGATGCTTTGCCTGTCAAAGCTATTGGCATAGCTTGTGGCAAAGTTACAAGTTGATTGTATACGTGCATTGAAGAGAGCTTCAGTACTCACAGCTTCTGTTTGTAGGTATTCGCCACTCTTCGAGAGGACGACTACCTTGTTCAGAGCTGTTTGTGATATGGCAAAGCCCCATAGGAGTACGAGAACGACCACAAGGAAAGCAAATCCTAAGCATAGTTTCAGGGCTGTTGCGGACTGCTTTTTAGATTTGCTTAGGTGATCAAACTCGGAGAGTATTTCTTCCTTATTCATGTGCTAGGAGATGATTTGTCGTGCATACTGGAATGCTTTACCAAAGAGGAACATCTTAAGGAATAGACCAAGAATAAGAAGAGAGACCTCCGTCTTAGATATTCCAAAGTAACCACCTCCTATACCTGATATAATCTGGTCACTAAAGTTATTTGTCAGTAAAAAGCAAGGTAGCATGATATAACAGTAAAATAAGTTCTTGAGGTAAGTCTCTGTTATATGTCTTGTCTTATCATCTATTGAGCAAACAATAGCTATAGGTGTACCGATCTTTAGGATAGCTAGGTACAAGTACCGAGCAGATGCAAAGATTAGATATAGAAACTTAGTCATATATACGACGATCGTATATATGAATATTTCGATGGAAGCTTTCAATGAGAGTATAGCTCCTTCAACTATTCCAGCTTGGTCGATCTCATCCATTTTCTCATTAACAAAAGTGTCGATGATGATATCAAGATTTTCATTAATCACCCCTTGGTTCTGAGTGACTAACTCATCTGACATCTGTGCAAGCCCTTTCTCCACAAGATTAAATGCCACAGGAGCGAGGCTTATCGCAATGAGCATATAAATGTATGTTGAGAATAGCTTAAAGAAGCTCCGGATATCGATTTGACCATCTTGCATAGCCTCCTGTATTCCACTAACAATCTTAGAGATAACGATGATGCCACATATCACAGAAGCGATTAGTACCATTCCCTGAGTTACGGGAAGACTACTAATTGCATTATATGCCGAAATGATACTTGTTTCCATCTTACTTTGATCTTCCTCTTTGGGTTGGGCGAAGGAGACTGCATGCCGTGTTCAGACGATTATACATCCGTATCTTGGTCTGAATCTTTCCTAATTGTTCTCGGCTCTGCTGGTCTAATTCAAGGATGAGCTTCAACCGATCCCCGGGGCTCATTGATAAGTTAGGACTAAGAAAGCTGTTGAGCATAGATATTGTGCTCTGAGCCTCAATGACTACGTTTTGAAGGATTGATATGTATCTTTTATAGCTCTTTATATCTGCAATATCATTCCTGGATAGTTGCTGACTAAGTAAGCTTATCATCTTTACTTGTCTGTCAATGATATTATGCACTGCTTGTATGTTCTGAAGGGTAGAAGACACCTTGTTGTATATATCTACACTCTGCTCTAGAAGCTTTTTTGTCTCGATGAGTGTCTTGGATTGAGCAGTAGCTTCCGCTAGACTTTTAGTCCACCCCGTGGTCGCTATTTTAGTCGCTACTGGGTCATTAACCACCATCTGAGCCTTTGCAAAAGAGCTCCCGATTATAAGGGCTATTAGGAATATTAGTTGTTTCATTGCAGCATCGTTTGTATAGCCGTTTGTATGTCTGTTTCTTTGGCTCTCTCTTGCAGTTCCTGCCATAGAGATCCGTCTGTTTGAAAGGCAAGGAACTTCTCTGGGCTAAGCTCAAGCCGAAGCACCTTGAAGTCTTTATCACCAAAGCTGATAAAGACTTCGCTGTACTTTCGCTTACTAGCAAAGTCGTTTTTGATACTTCGCATCAGATTCTTCTTTGCCTTACTATCAAAGCGGAACATCTCCTCCACGTCCGAGTAGACAACGTTCGTTGTCGGAAGGACGTAGAGAATCTGCGTGTTTGAGATTATACCTTTGGTATACTCGTTGTCAGGAAGCTGTGCAGGTGACTGAATGATGGTCATAATAGCCCCATTCTCCTTACGTAGCTTCTGATAACAGAAGGCTACGGTCGAATGAATATCCGCACCTGAGTGGCTATCCTTGATAGCCTGACTCTCGGCATACTCGTCAAAGACGAGCATACCTCGTTGCGATCGGTCGCTAAGTATCTTGCTCTCGATAGTATCGAAGAGGATGGACATAATCACAGACACAAGAAAGGGATCTTTCTTGATCTGTGTCAGCTCGAAGATGATAAAGTCCTTCGAGGCTATCTCCTTCTCCAGCGGAGAAGGAGCGCATACATTCTCATAGTAGTTCCCAGCACAGAATTGACTGCACACGTGCAGGAAGCTCTGAATATCGAAGTACTCAGAGGCGATGTGTAGCTCTTCGAGCAACTGGTCGCCATAGTCTCTGATGAACTCGTAGAAGCTCACAAAGCTGTGGCCCTCATCTACTCGTTCATAGTATTCCGTGAGTAGCTTGGTGAGCGATACCACCTGTGGTGTATCGCCACTGATGGATGGCATTCTCCAAAAGACAAGGATGAGATTGACGAGGGTGCGTAGCTTATCCTTGTCAGGCTTTCCTCCATTAGGGAGGAAGAAGGGATTTATCCCGAGCGGCGTCTCTGGACTATAGTCGATATGCAAGGATCTATCCTTGTAGAGCTGTCCGAGTTGGTAAAAGCTTTTACCAAACTCGACCACAATAACCTTGACCCCTTGCTCTATGAGCTGTTGGATAATGTTTAGCGTAGTGACGGATTTACCTCCACCAGTGGAGGCTACTACGATAGCATTACGAGCAGGGATTCGCTTCTTTCGCTCATCCCATACATCGACCAGCAGAGGCACATTGAATATCCTATCTTCGAAGAATATTCCATCATTGTCGCTTCTGCTGAGTGTATAGCTTGGAGAGAGGCAGAGACTCACATCTAGGTCACTCGTGATAAAGAACTCGTGAGCTAGATTGGACTCTCTCCCAAGAACAGAGCCAATGAACACACGATACATACCCTCGTGCGAGGGTATGTAGAAGCTGAAACCCGAGTTGGTGAGGATGCTCTTGACCTTATCTGATGCTCGATTGAGGAGTTCTTCGTTCTCCTCAATAATCATCAGATTGTAGTGATACTCACAGAGCTTCTTTTGCTCTGCTCGTATATGCTCATCGAGTGAAGCCAGCTGTGTGTACTTATACTCGATGTCCTTGTCAAAACTCTTGTGCCTACCAAAGTTCTTGACCGACTCCTTGAGCTGATTGTTGTACTGGTTTCCTTTGAAGCACCATATTTGGTTAATAACATGGGTACAGCAAAGATGAACCCCGAGGGGTTCAAGCATAGCCATTGACACCTCGCTATTGTGTCCCAGTGTCCTGTCGGACACAGATACGGAGACTTCGTCAGGAAGGTAGTTCTCATCACAGATACAGAAGAACGAACCTACCTTACTTCCTATATATAGCCTATCGGAGCAGAGTACATCTCGCATACCAGCATCCTGCTGGTATCCATTCACCAGCGCAATGACATTGCGCTGTAGCTGTCCTTCCTCAAGCTCCTGGACAGCCGTTTTTGGAAGACTTGACAAGATAGATGTTGCTTGCTCGACCTCATCGAGGAAGAGGTCGAGTTTGCTCCTATCTTCTTTGGTCAAAGCCTCGCTATAACGAAGAGGATTTGCTTGATAGCTTCGCCCCAAGCTTTTTAGCCCAGAGCAGGAGAAGGCTAGCAAGGTGTGATGTCTAAGCATTTCCCTTTGGTGAAAGTGCTTAGCCTCAGACCTGCTGATGAAAGAGTCTTGAGGCATATCCCGACCATCGAAACTGTCCCTGAGATAGATGTCTTGCCTATGGATGTATCCATAGGATATATGCGAGAAGGCACGCATATATTCCTCGTGTCGCCTCTGCATATCCTCCTCAGAGAGGCTGTAGCATTCAGGTTCGATTAGCTCATATACTAGGGATATATCACCAGTCTTACTGATGATAGTATTCCCTAGTATGGTCTCGATGCTGTATGCACTCGTGGCAGAAAACTCTTTCATCGGGCTTGTCGTATTCTTAGGAGGTCTCGGTTGCTCAGTGCTACTTCACTCTTCCCGAAGTCAAGTCGCTTACGACTAGACTTGCTAGTAAAGTAGACTTTAACCCCAAGGCTGAGCAGTGCGAAGATGAGTAGCAGACCAAGGAACTTCATAAATCCACCGACTCCATCTTTGATAAAGCTGTTGAAGCTCAGGCCTAGGAGCAGAATTCCTATGCCTGAGCCTCCAGCCCAGGCGTAGAAGTATCCTTGGTACATACCGAGTACCTTAAGAGGAGTCGTGAGACCTTTCCGAACCTTGATGCTCATGCGACCTTACTAGATCGATAGGTTCATACCACCAACGAGGCGGGCTATCCCGCCGATGATCGCTATACCAAGGATGATGAAGCCCATAATCATAGCGAGGTTCATAAAGCCCTCCTTGCGTGTTCCATTACCATCCTTGTCAATGATCTTGTCGAAGTTCTGGACGACACCAAAGGCTGCTCCAAGGACTAGCAGTAGCATTACAACAGGCAACGCCCATTGATTGAGTATGTCGTTCACTGATCCTCGCATGTCTCTTTGGGCATGCAGTGGAGAGACTGAGAAGATCACTAGGACGAGACTAGTGATGACTAGCTTGGTTCTTTTGCTCATTTCTTTATGTTTCTTAGTGATAGGATCTTGTTATCTAAGTCCAGCTCAATGAGAGCTGTGAGATAGTCTTTGATGCTGATTGTCTGAGATGCACACATCGTCTTTAGACGGGTGTGCAAGTCTCTCGACAGTATAAGCGTATAAGCCACCTCATCGATTGACTTTGCTCTGTTCTCCATTGCCTAATCTATGTATCGGTCGTAAGTATGACCCCCTCCTGTCTTTATATCTGTAATGAGACGAACTCGTACATGTTCATCTCCTCGACAGATAAAGACAATAAACCCCTGCTTTTCAGGTTCATCGCTTTGTCTAACAAGGCGCAGAGAAGATCCGATCTTTCTATTAACTTCAGAGTTACGAAGTTCGAAAATCATTTCTTCATCGGTGCTAAACTGTGTAGACTTGAATTTAGCCTTTGCATGCATTCGATATTGTACACCATACTGTATGGTGGCGGGAGACTCTCCATTCATGTCTTCTAATCTAATATCATAGAATTCATATCTTTCCTTGTTATAGTTAAAAGAGAATGACTTCCGGATAAATCGGGCTTCTGGTGATACATCATCCTTTGCGTTGAAGGAATAAGTAAGCTGGTCTCCAACTAATTGTCCATTTACATACCATCCTCTAAATATGTATCCATTCTTATGCTGCTCATTTAGGGTAACACGCATCTCAACTAGATCTCCATCCTCAAAGGTGTCTCGACCTGTTGTTGTGGCTACAGAACCAGCTTCAGGTATATTAATAGTTGGCTTTATCTTGTATGTCGTAGGTTTGAACTGAGCCTCAATTCTTGAGTCTTTCTCTGCACGGATAACATAATCTACGGAGTTTGTAGCTAGCTTACCATCAAGATACCAGCCAGTGAACTTGTGCCGGTCTTGAGGAATAGCTTTAAAACTAGCAGTTTCCCCATACTTAAGGAATAAGCTGAATGAAGTCTCTGTTTTCCCTTTGTGTAGGATTTTTCCCCCTCCTGTAGCTGTAACGATTATACTCTTAATCTTGAGGCTGATTGGGAAAGATGCTTTTTTTGTGACCCCTTGACATCTTACCTCAACAACAAGCTCTTGATCCCCATCTTGAGTTGGGATATATAGAAAATCGAGGCTCATATTATTCTTTCGGTAATCATACTCAAAATTCTTACCGAGGGGGATTTCTTTCTTGTCTGTTGTCAACACAGATCCTGTAGATTCTCCTTCTCCATTCCTTACGTAAAAGAAGGTCTCTATTGTCCCCTTGTTACTCTCAAGGTCAAAACCTGTGATGAGGAGCTGGAATGATAGTTGCTCTCCAACACGAGGTGCAGTTTCTCCTTGTGGTAGGCGAAGCTCGACATTGAAGTTCTTATTGACGATGTTGATCTTTTCCTTCTTACAGTTGGTGAATCCCAAGATTGTGCAGAAAATGAGACCTAGATGTAATGCGATACGATTCATAATAGTATGTTAAGTTCGTTATAGGTAGACTAGAATGCCAGCGGAGAAGTTTTGAGACATGTTCTCTGCGCTCTGAGGCTGGTATAGGTATCGATACATCCCAAATACCCCTATCCTTGAGGATAGTAGTAGGGAATACCTTACACCAGCTCCGATGTATAGGCTTACGCTCTCGAGGCTCCCTTTTACTTCTATGAGAGGATCTTTGGGTTTTTCATACCGCTCAAATCCAATACCAAGTGCCCCTCCAACATCAAACCGATACTTATCTCCTTTTGAGAGTACATAATATATGGTAGGAATGGTGGAGTAACTGCTCCCTTTGAGTTGCCCATTAGTTAATCCTTGGTAAACCAAGGGTGTATCTATGGATAGCCTATCACTGAAGAGGTATCCATATGAAAAGGATAGCATAAGTTCTGGTGTTGAGAACTTACTTGAAGAGTGGGGGATGGAAGTGCCAACTCCGGCTCCAAGGTAAGAAGTCCCTGCAAATTGAGCTTGTAGGGACATTGTTCCTAGTACAGCTGATGCTAGTACGCTGAATGCTCGTGTAGATTTTGCCATATTCAGTGTAGTTTGTTTTGAACAAAGGTAGTTATTTTCATGTGATCGCATAACCACATGATAATGTCAATAGCATTTTAACTTTTTCATAGGGTGGAATGCCTAACAGACACGTGAGATATAAACCCCGGGGGGTAAGGGGGCAGAGCCCCCTTGGGCAGAATTTGTACCTTTGAGTATGCATATTTTTTTAGGCCTGAGCTATCGAGGGTTAAATATCGGGCACGCAAAACAATGAACAAGGTAATACTCATCGGTAATGTAGGACGAGACCCCGAACGCAAGGGAGAGAAGGTCGTATCCTTTTCACTAGCTACAACCGAGCACGGATATACCAAGGCAGACGGAACGAAAGTAGAAGACCGTACGGAGTGGCATAGCGTCACAGTGTTTGACACTAGGATGTCTGCTTTCGTAGAGAAGTATGTTCGTAAGGGATCACGCCTCATCATCGAAGGTCGCATCCACTACAGCGAGTATTCCGATAGGGATGGTAATAAGCGCCAAGGGGTAGAAATCATCGCTAGCTCTGTATCGTTCGATTAAGCGTGTAAGCCCGAAAACGTGTAAACGTGTTTTTGTGAAACGCGAATAATCTAAGCGGATACCCAAGATGAAAACGAAAGCATTCAGCACGGCAAGCGTTTACGTAGGAACCTATACCAAGTATGCAGGAGGAAGCCTTGCAGGTGAATGGATGAACCCAGCAGACTACGACAGCAAAGAGGAATTTATCGAAGCGTGTAGAGAGCTACACGCAGACGAAGAAGCCCCCGAACTTATGTTCCAAGAATGGGAGAACATTCCTGAGGGGCTAATCTCAGAGTGCGGAATTTCTTCCGCACTCTTTGAGCTGATGGAACTGCTTAGCGAGGAGGAGGAAGATGCGTTCACCGAGTGGGCAGAGTTCCGAAACGAAGATATCACCGAAGAGCCAGCTAAGAGCGTAGATATTTTCCGTGACCAGTATTGCGGAGAGTGGGAGAGTGAAGAAGATTACGCCGAAGCGCTATTCAATGAGTGCTATGCCCACGATATACCCGAAGGAGCACGTTACTACATCGACTACGCTAGGTTTGCACGTGATCTCTTTATGAGTGATTATGACTACTACGGAGGGTATGTGTTCCGCTGTTACTAGTCGTTGCAATCCCCCCTACGGCCCTAAACGTAGGGGGGATTTTCATATACTTTCGGAGGCGATTATCTTTGCGTATCCCCTACGAGTGAGGGATAATCGCCCCCATAAGGAGTAGGGGCTGCGCTCCGTCGTTTTCTTTGAGTTGGTCAAAGAAAACGACGGAGCGCAGCCTTTCATGAGAAGTAGTAGCTCAGAAGGTCTTACAACCTTCTGAGCTGCTACTTCTAGGTTATTCTCTAGTATCCGTCTTGAGACATCCGCTCCTCAAGCATCTCAATGATGAGATCCTTGATGCTCACTTCGTGATGAGCCGTGTACATGCGCAGACGTTTGTGGAAGGGCTTAGGAATGCGAAAAGCAATGTTCTTCTCCCCTTCAGCCTGAATGGTGGTTCCTTCTACAGCTGGAGGCGTGCTTTGTGCCGAAGAACCATGCATCTGAGAACTTGCATTCTCGATGATCTGAGAAAGGCTCTTGTTGAAATTCTTCTTAGCCATTGATGATGTTCTTGCTTAGTTCGAGATAGTCTTCTGCTCCTGTACTTTTGGGGTCATAGGAGAAGATGTCCTGCTTATTTAGCGATGCCTCGGAGAGGGCTACGTTGACTCTAATAAGCGGTTTGAGCACGTTGTATCGTGGGCTGTTTTGGAGTATTTCCTCGACATCTCGACTGAGCGTTTTACGCTTGTCGAACTTCGTGATGAGTAAGCCTAGGATTTGAAGCTGGGTATTTACCGATGTGCGAATCTGGTCGATTACACTGCCGAGCTTGACAATTCCGTGGAGGGCAAATCCATCAGCTTCTATTGGGATGATTACATCCGTTGATGCGATTAGTGCATTCAGCGTGAGCAGGCTGATAGCTGGAGGGCAGTCGATGATAACGTAGTTGTATTCCTTAGCGCAAGCATCGATGAGCTTTTTTAGTATGAACTCATTGCCCATCTTTTGGTAGATCTCCATCTCTACAGTTCCAAGGCTAAGGTGAGCAGGGACAATGAAGAGGCCCTCCTTCCCTGAGACAGGAAATATCGGGAGCTTCTTCAAATCTCCCTTGATGGCGTGGTAGATGGTCTCTTTCTCGATGTGATCGAACCCAAAGTTATAGCTGAGATTCGTTTGCGCATCAAGGTCGATAACCAAGACCTTCTTTCCCTGTAGGGCTAGTCCTGCGGAGAGGTTTACCGAGGTGGTTGTCTTTCCGACTCCCCCCTTATGGTTGATGATGGATATGATCTTCATAAGAGTAGCTCTGTTTGTTTTGCAAATTTACGTGTTTTCGTTCAGACACGAAAATAGTATAACGTGCTAGCACGTTTACTCGCTCCCCTCCTTGAAGTAGGGGAGCTCCATATACCTATGAACTTGCCCTTTATGAAGCTGGAGGTAGCGACTCATAGCTACCAGCTTCTCCTTGCTGGGTACATTAAGATCATTGAGGAGTTCCTGCACTTGCTCCTCCGAAAGGACGACCCAGCCCCATCCTTCGCGAGGATCAATACCTGTATCCTCCTTGCTCCTGGGCTTTGATTTCTCCTCAGCGAAGAGGTCAGGTGTGTAGAATTGTCCCTTTGCTCCTGACTCCTTGAAAAATTCAGGAGGTGTAAACAGAAACTCAATCTCCTCATAGCTTCTTCCACTTTTAATTCCGCGCGCAGAGACCATAAGATCTGTGTGCGCATTGATATTGTAAAGCGTCCCAGTGGGCTTCCCTGATTTATCGAGTACATAGTCCCAAGGAATAAAGGCTGGAGACTCCTTTGCCTTTTTAGCACGTGCATTCTCCTCTTTAGCAGCTTGGGAGATAGTGATCCCAAGTACCCGTTTGAAGAACGCATTGGTGCCTCGCATTTCATCTGTGTAGCTCTCCTTTTGATCCGAGTTGAGTAGCTTCTTAAGCTCATCGATGCGTACCTTGAAGGAGCGCATCTTCTGCTTGTTCTTTAGAAAAGGATAGAGCCACAGCTGGTAGGTCGTTGACAACTGATTGTAGTACTTAGGCTGTATGCTTGCGTATCGGGAAAGCTGGAGAAGAAAAGGTATAGCCATCGGATTGATAACGATGTACAGCCTATTCTTTCCCGTAGAGAACTCATACCACGAAATCCAGCTCATCCCTCTAAAGATGGAATTCCCTTTGGAGTCCTTCTGAACGAGATGAAGAGAGTTATTCATTACCGCCTCAAATGCCGCCTTTAGGAGCTCATATCGACGGTTGGACGTCCTCAGGTCGAGGTAGTCAAAAGCCGCTTGTACGGACATATTGATCCGTGGGAGACCAGAGATGGTCTCCACTTGCTTGTCTTGTACGGCTTGAGCAATAGCATATACGAGCTTGAGTCCGTGTGTGCTTGATAGAGTAGAGACGGACTTAGTTATATCAAAGAGGTCATTTGATAAGCGTGCAGGCTTGTTTGGGTTATAGCTGTCAACCCTATACTCAGAGAAGCTCAGCTCCTCTTCTTGAGAGTTCTTTTCCTCGTCCATAGTGGAATGATTTAGTACTCTACAAAGGTAGTGATTATCGTACATCAATACAACTGTGTGCGATAATTCTATTCTACACATATCCCACAGATGTGCGATATTATCGTACATCTGTGGGATGAATCCTCCTGTCTATGATGGTGGTATAAAGAGGTGGGCTAAATCCTAGTAAGCTTTAATATTGAATTGGTGGTACTTATGGGTTTTGTGTTTAACGTTTCTCATACCACGGATGTGCGATAATCAGAAACGAGATTACGTGAACAATGCAGATCTGGAGCTTCATCATCCCACAAATGTGCGATAATGAAGCTCCAGATTAAGGATAAGTCCCACAGATGTACGATAATTCGTCCCACAAATGTACGATAATCATCCCACAGATGTACGATAATTATCCCACAGATGTACGATAATCGTCCCACAGATGTACGATATTGAATGCGTAAAACTATTGTATTACAGGGCTTTAAAATACCCTACAATAATACAATAAAATACAATCTACAATAATAACAAGGAATCCGACCGAAAAAAGGCAATGAACAGCCTATAGAAAAACTATCCTGAAAAGAAATGTCCCCCTTTAGAACATTCATCTGTAAGGGGGCTCTGCCCCCTTAAACCCCCGGGGTTTATATCTCACATGTCTGTTAGGCATCCAACCTGCGGTTTGAGTTTCCACTTCTTTCTTTTATCCAGCGCGGTCGTACGGACACGACAAAGCAACCTAATGATTTCCATCTTTAGGCTGCCTTGAAGTTTGATGCTTAACAGCATACGTTGATCGAGGGTCGCACCCCTGCGTTGCCCTCACTTACTACAAAGGTAAGTAAATATTCTGGGATCAAACAACAGCCAATAAAAAGTAAGTCCCACATTTGTACGATAGTTATTTTTGCTTTTCCTAGTTGTTTTCAAAAACGAACGTATTTAAGAACGTATATTCTTTACTACCTTTGCTGGCAAAGGTGAGGGTATTTTGAGGTGGTTTAGTGAACACATGTTTTTTTGAACGACTCCATCCGTACCAAAAGCACCTTGATAAGAACGATGCTTATAGGATATGCGCGTGTCTCGACCGAGGCACAAGACCTCACTCTCCAACTTAAGGAGCTAGAGCAATTCGGATGTGATAAAATCTTCTCCGAGAAGATTTCATCAAGAGCTATTATGGAGGAGAAGCAGAAAGCGATCTCCATACTTTCCGAGGGAGATACCCTCGTGGTATGGAAGCTAGATCGGCTAGCTCGTAGTACGATGGAGCTACTCAGCGACATTGAGAAGATGAACACCCGAGGCGTTCACTTCATCTCCCTCAAAGATAGCATAGACACCAGCACTGCTGGTGGTCGTTTCCAGCTGGCGGTCTTCGCCGCCTTAGCCGAGCTGGAGCGTGATATGATACGAGAGCGTACACTTGCTGGACTAGCCGTTGCTCGGGAGCAAGGACGAATCGGAGGCAGACCCAAAGGAATGGGGAAGGAGACGCGCAATCGATGTGAAGCTGTGCGTGTCCTTGTGGAGCACAGCCAGCTATCCATCGAAGAGGCTTGTCGTGTTCATAAGCTATCCAAAGCGACCTACTACAAGTGGAGTAAGGAGCTGGAGGGGAGACCTTAACAGATACGTGAGATGTAAACCTTAGGAGGGGGCTGGGGGGGAGGGTGAAGCCCTCCCCCCTTAGGCTCTTTTCTATCGGCACTTGGCGGGTCGAAGGAAGCCCGTTAGGGTATAGCAAGTAGTCATTGGGCATAACCCCAATGACTAAATGATAATATGCTGGGTAACAACTGTTTAATCTGGTATGTATATAGATATATCTACATATAATCTGTAGATATAATAGATATACCACTGATATTTAGTAATTTTGTATATATAGATTATTCTGCATATTATGACAATCAAGAGAAAGAGTATACAAGTAACCCAAGAGGTCTATGAGGTGCTCTCGAAGCTCAAGCGAGAGCAGTCTTTCGATGCTTTTCTTCGAGGCGTCGCACTGATATTGGAACGCGATAACACCTCGGTGAAGAACTACGAAGAGCCTATCGAGAAGGCTCTCAAAGCCCAAGCCAACCGCATCATCGAGGTGATGCGTGGCATAGAAAAGAAGCAGGAGAAGCACCTCCTTTCCATCTTCCAGCAAGCCCGGCAGATAGTGCCTCCAGCTAGTCTTCCATCAGAAGGACTGAGCGAAGAGGATAGAGCAAACATTGAGGCGATGATTGCTCTCAATAAGGAGCAGAGCGCAACGATAAGTAAGCTACAGGGAGAGCTAAACAAGGTTCGGACACAACTTGAACTTGAAGGGCGCAAGGTGGCTTCCTCACCTAGTCAGGGACTAGATGAGGAAGCCGAGCGAGAGCTGATGGAACAGATCTATAAGCTCGAAGGCAAGATGTCACCCGACTACCTGAATAAGAGTTCTCTCAACATCAATAAGGCTGATTTCAAGGTGATCATAGACACCTTGAAGAGAACGATAGTGAAGTATGGTAGCGGTAGTTCACGAGGCTAAAGCCGAGGGATATTCGAACACTGGTAGCGTCTATGATTTGACGAGCTACCTCGACAAGGAGAAGGAGTGCTCTGTAGGATTCTTCACCCACGAGAGAGCGCAGATTATCCCCTCAGAGGTAATACTAACGATAGACCAAAACCGCACCAAGCTCACAGCAAAGGAGGCTAAGTTCTTTATGCTAACACTGAATCCCAGCCAAGAAGAGCTGTGTTCAGTAATAGGTCGTTCAGTAAACTCTCGTGGAGAGCTTACTGATGAGGAGGTCACGAAGATAGAGACCTATCTTCGTGACCTAACGAAGAAGGCTATGGATATGTACGCAGACCAGTTTGACCGAGCCAGCGTACGTTCAGCAGAGGATCTGCTGTACTATGCTCGCATCGAGACGAAGCGTATCTATAAGCCTACGCACGACAACCTCGATGCAGGAGCTACCATTGGTCAGGAGAAGGCAGGACTCAACTACCACGTCCACATCATTGTCTCTAGGAAGAGCAAGGATGGGAAGGTGAAGCTGAGTCCTGAAGCACTCAGCAAAGGGAATGAATGGGAGCTAGAGGGACGAGGCATCGTCAAACGAGGATTTAGCCGAGAGGCTTGGTCAAGGTCAGTGCAGAAGGAATGGTACAAGATGCTAGGAATGCACGAAGAGCTAAAGAACTTGCAAGAGAATGATAGTATAGCAAGGTGTGGTAATGCAGATTTGAAGGTGCTAGCAGAGTACAAGTTCACCAAGGATAGCTACGTGTTGCACGAGATGATGGACAGAGGGTATAAGGTGAATAGGAATGGTGCAAAGATTGAGTTCCGCAAAGACGGCAAGACCTTTGATATTGAAGCAAGAGACCTTCGCCTACGAGAGAGCAGAGTCTCCTCGCAGGATAAGTACAATGCTTGGAGGTCGCAGAAAGAAGATACAGGCTTTCAATGTGTCACCTATACATTCAAAGCTAAAGACCCCAAGACTGAAGAGGTGAAGACCATAGAGCAAAAGTACTTTTGCTCCCAGGAGAAGAAGATACTTGTAGGGTATCAGGACTGCTACTATGTAGCATTGACTTATAGAGACCGAGAGCAGATTCTAGCGGATCTACCCGAGGGACGCTTCAAGGAACTGCTCTCTACGATGAATATCTGTCGTACTGATGAGATTGTCTCTCGACTTGAGAAAGAGGGATTCAAGCACACGTTCTCCAAGGGGCATACATTTACCCGAGGGCAAGGAGAGAATAAAGAGACCTTCAGAATGTCCCAGCGAGAGTTGAGCAAGTTCACGGAGATAAGACCTGAGACCATTTCTGATATAGCAGACCGATTCGATGTAAAGCTATTCCGCTCGTGTGTCTACAAAGAGAACTACGATAAGGATGGCATCTCTGTTGAGAAGAGGGCCTATACGACCAAGAAGAATGAGGAGAAGTTCTTCTACCTTGTTCACGATAAGAAAACAGACTCCGTTGTCTATCTAAAGGAGGTGATGAAAGAGGTTCGTGCGAGGGAGCGATTTGCTCGCTCCCTGCAACGATCAGAGGAGAGACAGCTGAAAAGAACAGCTCGCAAGCTTGTACATAATACGATGGACTTATCCCGTCAAGTTATTCTAGGACAGGCTGTACAAGGAGACATTGCTGAAATTATGAACCCAATGCAGCAGGTTGTTTCTGCGAAGAACCTGCTTAGCAACCTTTCCGCAGACCCAGCCACCTTTGCAACACGTAAGTTGCTTGACCAAGTCAAGCAACTCCTTTTCTCTTCCTTAAAACAGATATAGCTATGGAAACGATACTCTTTGCGCTCGCAGGAGTCTTTCTCCTGATTATCCTCGTTGTCCTCCTTCTTCCAACGAAGAAGGAGAAGGCAACTAAGACTCCTTTTGAGTTCGTCTTGACGGCAGGGAAGCGAAGGATTCTCTTTCGAGACCCCTTCGATAACTTCCTTGTCTATGGTGGTGCCAATAGCGGTAAGACGAAGTCCATAGGCAAGCCTATCCTAGAGCAGTATATAAAGTCTGGCTTCGCAGGCTTTATATACGATTATAAGGACTTCGACCTTACACGAACGGCACATCACTTCGTCCAGAAGTACGAAGTGACACCACGCTTCTACTACATCTCCTTTACAGACCTAGATAGAACCTATCGAGTGAACCCGATAGCTCCATTGGTCATCGAAGATGAGAACCTCTTCCTTCAGGTCATCGAGGACTTACTCCTTGCTTACCAAGGAGAGGGGAGTAAGCGTGATGAATGGTTCAATGGAGCGCTTGGCATCCTGAAAGGGATTGCCATACGCTTCTACAAAGACTACCCACAGCAATGCACCATTCCGCATATAGTGAACTTCGCTTGCTCTGCTGGAGCAGAGCGTATCCTCAACTTCGTCGAGGCTACACACGAGAGTCGTATGCTCGCCTCTGCCTTTGTCGATAGCAAAGGCAGTGAGCGTACGCAGGCGAGCTACTTGAGTTCGCTAACCAACTACCTATCTCCCTTAGCTTTTAACAAGAGTATCTGCTACGTGCTTTCGGGTAACGACTTTGAGTTTAACCTCATAGACCCTGATTGTCCCAAGATACTATCTGTAGCTAACAGCTATCAGATAGAGAACGTCATTAGTCCAGTGATTGCTCTGATGGTATCGATTTCTTCAAGACGATTCACGATGAAGAATGAGATACCCTTCTTCTACTTCTTCGATGAAGCTACGACTTTCAAGATACCCGACTTTGAGAAGATGCCATCAGTACTCAGAGAGTACCGATGTAGCTTCACCTTTATGACGCAAAGCGCCGCTAAGGTGGAGCGTAGGTATAGCCGATTAGATAGGTCCTCTATCGAGGCGAACTTCGCCAACCAGTTCTATGGTCGTACGAAGGATGTGGAAGCATTGAAGACCTATCCCTTGGTATTCGGTAAGCACGAGACGAAGCGTGTCTCTACTTCGTCAGGAACAAGCCGAGGAGGAGATAATAGGTCGAGAACCATCAGTACACAGAAGGAGGACGTGTATGATACGAACTTCTTCACTCTCCTGCAGTCAGGAGAGTTCGTAGGAAGCGCAGCTCACAGCAACATGCGTAGCTTTCATCTGCGCTTCGATATGTACCGAGAGGAGGAGATAGAGCTACCTATGGTTGATAATGTTACCCCCTCACGAGTACAACGATGCTACGATGAGATTACGGCTTTCGTTAATGCTCTTTAGCCGATAATCCTATCCAAGGTATAGGATTAAGGCTTCGACCATTCTTCCGTATCTCATAATGGAGGTGGTTACCTGTCGATCGACCTGTCGAACCTACAAAGCCGATAACGTCACCAGCCTGCACAGACCTACCTGATGGAACATACAGGTAGGTCATATGTGCGTAGTAGGTGACGAACCCATAGCGATGTTCGATGATGATACATTTACCATATCCTCCTCGAACACCCGAGAATACCACCTTTCCCGAGGCAGAGGCATAGACCTTGCAAGCATAGGAGCTTGCAAGGTCTATGCCTTTATGATACCTCCTTTCTCCATTCATTGGATCTATCCGCTCTCCAAAGGAGGAGCTGATATGATACCCCTGATCCCCGAGGGGATCGAGGTGTGGAATATAGGCATACTCTTGAGGCATCGATTGGATTATACCGAGTACAGGTGCTATGCCTTGATAGTCCTTTGCCGTGCTGAGTACCTTATGGACAAGCTCCCTCTTGCTTTGAGCATAAGCAAGGGGGAGCATTGTTATTGCGAGTCCTACGAGGAAGAACTTCCTCATAGGGCATTCGCATTATTCAGGCTTTCTTCGCTGATGTGGTAGGCGATGTTTCGCCCACCACCTTGCTCAATGAGATTGAGCTCGAGCATCTGCTCATCGCTGAGTGTGAACTTAGGGAACACCACGATGATTCGTTCCGTCTTCTTCGGGGCTATACGACCCGAGAAGGGAGACACGATCTCACCTGTGAGATCTAAGTCTTGCGAAGCGACACGCTTATTAGCCTTCTTACTCTTGATGATGAACTTGAAGAACTCGATATCATAAGGAACTTCGCTCCCATTGCTCAGTTCGATGTCAAGGATGGTTTGCTCCTTATAGGTGAAGATGTTCCGAATGCTTAGCTTCTGCTTGTACTTCTGTATTCCGAGCGAGTAGAAGGAACGTCCCTTGTTTTTTACTTTCGCAAGTATACGCTCCTGCTCAGTGCTACCTATCGTTTGCTCTTCGAGCATCACAGATTCAGGTTCTGATTCTGCTCCTATGGTATATACAGCCGCAGGTATATCTTCGCTATACCCTACGTTATAGCTATAGAATGAGCCATTTTCGAGGGCAAAGGATACGTTGGTATCCTTTGTGAAAGGAGAAGAGGCTTTTATCCAAAGGATGTTTTGTGTTCCTTCTGCCAAGGACGCTTCGATTGTTTCATTGCCGAAGTCAATGTACACAATCTTCCCAGGAGCAACGATATGTACATCACTTGATTTAGAGCATAATATACGCTCTGCATCAGGTGACTCTTTCCCAATGAAAAGAGTCGTCTTGGGATCTTCTGAGTAGCTCGTCAGGTAAGAGTAGAAGCGACCATCAGCGGTAGCTACGCTGATGGTCGTATTCTTCTTGAAGCCTCGCTCATTCGCTTTTATGCGAACGATCTTCTTAGCCTCTTCAGGCTTATCTACGGCAACGATGCTATCAACGCTTTTGACGTATTTCACAGCCGAGGGATAGATGAGATGTACCGTCTTGTCATAGCTCACATAAATATGCTTGCTATCCATCTTGTGCAAGGTTTGGGATACAGCTCCAAGAGGTAACAAAAAAAGGAGAGTGAAGAGGAATAATTTCATCGGAGTGCTAGTTGGTAGTTGGACTCGA
>ERZ773004.746-NODE-746-length-19088-cov-4.161141_pt1 | contig 19088 bp, 24 predicted proteins | sample MGYA00580667_ERZ773004 | MGnify/ENA primary metagenome ERZ773004 (study PRJEB29015, sample SAMEA2737963) | human oral metagenome | biome: human oral; feature: human-associated habitat; material: dental | place: China | collected 2123 ... | reverse complement strand
AGTTATTGCTGATGGTTGCATTAAATGTGGTTCTTGCGCATCTGTTTGCCCAGTTGCTGCTATTTCTGAAGGCGAAACTAAATACGAAATCAACGATACTTGCATCGACTGCGGTTCTTGCGAATCCGTTTGCCCAGTATCTGTAATTTCCGCTGAATAAGAACGCAAACGTAAAAAGCCAGTAAACACTTATGTTTACTGGCTTTTTTATTTTTCAAAATTGGCAAAAATCACTACATTTCGTCAGCGTTGCTCAACCGTTGCTCACCTTTTAGGAGGGCTTCACCGTAGGGTAATCGGTTAACCGCATCAATGTATTGCTGTACGGTTTTATGCGTGTACACTTCCTGGGTGATATTATCCTTACTTGAATGGCCGACGATCCGTTTGATTATAATTTCATCAATTCCGATATTGCTGGCCATCGATATGAAAGTATGACGTGTATCATGTGGCTTATGTTCGCCTAAGTTAAGATTATGGCACATACGCTGCATTTCTCGTCTAAAGGTATCCTTGTGTATCACCTTATCTAAAAGGCACTCTACGCGCTTAAATTGGGCTTGCTGGTATAGTTCCTTGATGAAAGGGTAGATGCATTCCGCAATCGGTATGCAACGGTCCTTACCGGCTTCCGTTTTAGAGCCACCAATCATGTATCGTTCCTTCAAATGGATATTATCGAGCTTCATAGTCTGCAATTCGTTCAATCTGAGGCCCGTGTAGGCGTATATCAATGTTAGCTTGGCAATTATATCGTCGGAGTGCTGCCAAAGGGCGTAGAGGGCTGAATTTGAAAATATGTTAGCCTTCTTGATTGGCGTGGCATTTTTATTGATGATAATATCTGAGAAGTAGTTCCTAGGTATGATTTCTTGTTTTACGGCCAGCGTACCTACAGACACAATAATAGCCTTGATTAGTTTTTGATACGATTTAGTATGTGTCGAATTATCAAATATAGGTTGAAAATGTGCTGCACGCATATTCTTCATCTCGATATTATTAAGCTGGCTGACCATTTTTTGTATCGTGTGAATGATCTTCATCCGACCAGCTGAAAGACCTTGGCGTTCTGCTTCCTCAATTCGCCATTCGAAGCATTGCCCAAATGTAATTTTGCGTTGCTCCTCTTGTGGTGGGTTAGTAGAGTAGAGTGCCAGCGCAGTATACGCTTCTTTTTGTGTAGCAAATGTACCTATCGACTTACGAATAGCCTTACCATTGGCATCGTATCCATAGGTTACAACCGCCCTGTATGGCTTTCGCAGGGGTTTATGTTTCATTTTATACACGGTTCCGGAACCGTTGGCTCGTTTCATGGCCATAATATATATCCTCCTTGGTATAGTGATTAGCCTTAGAGGTATGGTATAATGATTGTGGAGTAAAAATAGAGTACCTCTAAGGTATGATATTTTTAATAGCCCTCACTGCGGTGAGGGCTTATTTTTTTATGTAAGAGGGGCCGCTGGATTGATTTTAGTAGCGTGTAAATGCCAATCTTGTGGAAATCCTAATTTTAATAAAATATCATTTATATGGATAGAACTAAGTTTTGGAGCTAATTTCTTTGTTAACTTCAATACAGAGTTATGTAATGTGGCGTATTCAATGCGACTTAAGAAGCATTGTAACGAAAGAAACACAGCATAAGTGGTGTTCCTAGGTGTATTTGATGTAATACCATATTTAGTGTGTAATGGCGCCCAATATCGATCATCTGAAGGACAAAGATGCCCAAGCGATTACCATGCGCACAAACATTTCTGATGCTGTGAATGTTTTTTACAAAGCTTATCATTGTAGCGGGGGTAAACTGCCCTGGGTTCTTGATATGTTCGGTTATAAAGCTTATACAATCCCGTGCTACTTTATTTTGTACTGATATGGTGGTGTTAGATAATAGATATCTAAATGTGCCAAACTCAATATAGCTAGATAAAACCCACATAGGGACTTTTTGATAACTATTTATGTAGTGATAAATACTAGAGTTTCTATGATAATTACAGTTATACTTAATCAGCGTTTTAGATAGTTTAGATATAGTCTCAACACTCTCTAAACGCCTAGTAGGAGCGTAGCAATTAATATCTAAATATGGGTAAGGCTTATCGGCGTAGGTCTCAGAAAAGCGATGTGAAAATAATGCTTTTAAATGAGTCTCAGCACTAAGAATAGCATTCAACAGTTCTTGTTTTAATTCTTTTTCAAACCGGTAAAGCTTTGCAATTTCATCAAATGTGGTATTCGATGTATAGTTATCATTATTGTCTCTGGGAAAAAAGTTAGCATACCCGTTTATAATATTATAATAGTTTTGGCTCAATAGATATGCTTTCGCTTTATCAACATCATTAATGATAAGGTTTCTATCAAGAAGTATTTGAATTTGCTCGTCTATTGTTTTGAATTCTTTCAAAAGAAAAAGCCCTCCTCAATGAGGAAGGCTTTTCTTCGCATCGGGCCCCGTAGGGTATCCGACACTCTTCTGCTATCCTCATTATATTAAAATAACTTCACAAAAGTCAACAAATTTACACATAAATGCGTACAAAATTTATCATAAAGCCTCTTACCTCATAGCAGGGTATGGGCATTTTATAGTAGAGCATTTTTTTATCTATACTTGTGAAGTTAGTAATAATGTATTCTTTTCCGAATTTGTTGACGTCAACAAATTCGGAAAACCCCGCATAACAACTGACTTCTTCAATATAAAATCCATATTCAGTACTTTCCAAAAAGGCAAGTACTGGATTTTTTTATCTACAAAACCATTCAATAAAAAGACCCATCCTGGTGCGCTGTAGTCGTTAAACCCTGAAGCGTGGATGGGTACTGGTACCCTTATTATATCACGCTGTGCAAGGATTGTTATAAATTATTAATGCTGACGGAGTCTACTTCTCCAGTATCCGCTTTGATTTTTACAAAGAACATGCCGCGAACCATTGCGCCAAATCCGTTTTGCGCGTCAACCGTGCCACGAACGGTAACGCTATTATCATAACGAATGACTTGTTTTATATCAAATTTAGCAGTAGATGGTGCCTTTAGTCGAGCGGATACCGCGTCTTTAGCAGCCACTTGATATGCTGCTTTTTGTTGATCACTAATATAGACATTGCTAATGTCGTTCATCTTTTGTCCATTTTTGTAAACTGTAGAGAAGCTATTTTCGATTTCACTGACTTTATCATTTTTGATGCGGAAGAATGTTTGGCCATACTTTTCATCAACAATGTAATACACGCCTTGCTGGTCTGCTACTTTATTTACATTGCCGAACTCAGTGACCCCAACGCTTTGTAATTCGGTAAGTACTTGCTGAGATTGCTCTTTGGATAAACCTGTTGCATCTTTGATATTATCGACTGGCCCTCCGCAGCCGGCGATACATAAAGCAGTAATTAAAATCCCTGATACTAACACTTTTTTCATTTTATTGGCCTCCCTAAATTTTAGACAGCATATAAGTTCGCCCTATAGGTGCCCAAGCTCCTAGTAAATCTCTAGCACTCTTAAATACGTCGTATTCCGATTTTGTTATACACGATATTACTTGCTCGTAGTCAGATCTTGTTTTTATATAAGGGAAAATATCGCTGAGTTGATTGCTGTAAAAGTTCAAAAGATCTTGGTTAATTGTTGGCGTTTCCCTATATATTTTGCTACTTGCTAAAGAAGCGGCCTGTTTGCTTAAGCCAAATAAATGTCTGTACATAAAATATAGATCCTGAAAGGTTGCCGAGTCTTTACGATATTTAGAAATTGCGCCTAAAACTAATGTAGTTGGCGCCAAAATTTCTCTTGTAAACGTATTAGCCTCCCATTCCATTAGCTTTCTTTCGTCTTTACTGCTGTTCTGGCACGCTAATTGGTGCTCACGAATAATGTGCCCTGCCTCATGATAAATACTCCATATTTTGCGGGCTTTGGTAGAAACCTCTGAATTATATAATAGATGGAATTGTTGTGTTGATGGTAGATAATATGATACGGCATCATTTGATTGCGTTAATCGATTTAGTTGAAAGGAGCTTATATTATAATCTCTCTCAACTTCTTTGTAAGTCATTATGTTGACTCCGTAGTTATCAACTAAATATCTTAATATTGGCCGGGCTGTTAGTTTTAAATCGTTAGTGAGCTTTGGCCTAATTCTATTGGCTGTTTGTATTACATTTTCTTTGCTAGTCGATATCGTCATCCTCAGGCATTTTACCTCCTTGTTTAGTATAAAGATATTGAGCATAAGAACTCAGTTCCTTTTTAGATGCATTGTCTAACGATTTATAGTTTCGTTGTAACGCAATTAAATCGGGATCAAATGAATCATCTAAGCGAGAGCCGTCTTCTAAAGTGGCTAAGTAGTCAGCAGAAATCCCTAATCCGCTACAAATTTTAAGGATATTATCGATAGATGCTCCGCCTACATTCTTAAGAATAGATAAAAGTGTTGTATAAGGCATATCTATTGATGCCGCAAATCCTCTAATACTATCTATCTGTAGTATTCGTTCTTTTAAAAATTCTTCTCTGGTCATTGTTTTATACTCCTAACTAATTATTTTGTACCTAATTATACCATTATAAACACGATATTCCAATATCTAAACACGATATTTCATATATAAATTAGCTTGCAAAGAATATTAAACAACCTTAAATTTGACACACACGATATTTCGTACTACAATTAAGTCATAAACATACACGAAATATCGTGTAAACGTATAGGTATTTAAGTAGATAGAAAGGGGTGAGACGATATATGTACCCAAATGTAAATGCAGAGCTTGGTCGTTTAGGTTGGAGCAGAAAGGATTTATCTATTAAAACAGGGATAAGATATATGACCCTGGTAGATAAATTAAACGGAAAGTACCCTTTGTTGCTTGGCGAGGCTATTAAAATTAAATCTGCACTTGGCGTGAGTGAGTCTTTAGATTATCTTTTTTTTAAAAAATAGCACGATATTTCGTATGTTTAATAGGAAATGAGGTAAAACAGATGAACAGTGAAATACGAATTAAGCAACTGGAAGAACGTGTAGCTTATCTTGAAACAATTGCCCAATCTAGTGCGCACGAAATATTAACGGCGTATATCCACGATATAGCGGAAAGGTGCTGTATACCTTGCGCCAAAGGATACAATCGAAATCGCACTATGTTGGTTTCTTCTAACTTTGAAATCCAATGTAAGAAAACGATTAGTATGGCATTAGGCATTTCTAAGATTTCAAACATATCTCACGATATGCTTTCAGATGCACGATACATCGTAAATGCCATCGTAGCCGTATATGCTCGTCGGCACAACTAGGAGGTGGGTACAATGCAAAAGCGCGACATACAAGCTGTTATAAGCATCTGTCTTTGGATGCTAATGCTAAGCTTATCTGCTGCGATTAGTATTTTCATCATCATAGTGGCGGCAATCACCGCTTATCGATGGTAGGAAGGAGTTACTTATGATTACTAAAACAATTGCCGTTTGCCAGATGGCCACGGTATTGGGAAGAACCATGACCGCGATACGTGAATGTATTGCAAGAGATAAGTTCCCATTTGCGCAGTGCTGGCAGACAGCTGGCAAAAAGGGGCGCACCTTTTCAATTGATAGAGAAGGGTTCCGGTTCTACTTGGCCAACACGCTAGGCTGGCCAGAAGAAAAAATTAATGAAGCATTTAAGGAGGCGCACATCGTATGAATGGGTTCTTAAAAGCGGCCGCACTGTTCATGATTATTGGAACTGTAGGAAGTATAGAACTTGACCGCATTGGCTTTGCACAAGCGTTATTTCAAGTGGCATGTGGCGTCATGGCTTGGATGGTATCTGAGTACAGAATTGAGGTCAGAAGATTGCGCCGTAAATTAATGCGTAGCCGTCAGGTACAGAGCCCTACGTATTATAGATTTTAATGGTAGTACGTATGAGAACTCAGCGTTGTGCGAGATGCAATAAGAGGCTAAAAGGCCCCTATTATTATTGGAGCTTTACGACAGGCGCACCGCGCGCCGTGTGTAAAAAATGTAAAGAAATACATCAAATCGTAAAACAGAGGAGACAGCTATGACAGATCAAGAAATTCTGTACAATGCCTACAACGAGAGCGGTGTACAGACCAATGAAGAAGTAATGGCTTTATTAGGATGGTCTAATGATAAAGTCAGAAACATCAAAGCAAAATTGAAGATACGAGGCTTTATTGATTATACCTTTGGTTCAGCCGTTAAAATCCTTAAACCGTACCGGGAGGTAGTAGATACCCCTGAAACGTTTAAGGCTCAAATATATCGCGAAATGCTTGAGGTCTACATGGAGGATTTTCGAACACAAGACACGTTCAAGGATAGACTTCTAGTAGGTCAAGAAATTCGCATGATTCTTAAATGCGTGTAAGGAGGTGATTAAATTGCAAGATTGTACAATGTGCCCTGACAAAGAGTACTGCATTCCTGACGAATGCTTGGGCGCAAAAAAAAATGCCCTCACGCACGGCAATGCGTAAAGGGCACATAGAAAAGTATCCATTTAAAGTATATCACATCGTTAAACCGAAAGGAAACAGAACAATGATTGAGTTAAAAATTACAGTAGATAAAGCAGTTGAATTAGAACAAGAAGTAAAAGACCTATATCAATCCATCGTAGGCGCACCGGTTAAAGACGTTGAACCATTAAATTGGACAACATCTGACGTTAAGCCTGCTAAACAGGAGGCCCCTGTGAAGGAAACCCCTAAAGTAGAAGTTACTAAGGAAAAACCGATAGAAGAAAAACAGGAAGCCCCTGTAAAGGAAACTCCGGTTAAACAAGAAGTGCCAAGCCTCGAAGCAACTCGTGAAGCAGTAAAAGACGTAATGGCAAAAGCCGATGATAAAACGAAAGCAAAAGGCGAATTCAAAGCCTTCTTAGATAGCATCGGCGCTGAAAAGGTAACATCTGCTACCGATGAACAACGTATTCAAATTATGGAATGGGTGGCTAGTCGTGGCTAAGAAACACGCCTTACTCGGGGCATCTAGTAGCGCCAGGTGGCTGGTATGCACACCCTCTGCAAGATTAGAAGCGATGTTCCCAGATGAACAATCGCCGTATGCTGCGGAAGGTACTGTAGCACACGATTTGGCAGAATCAATCTTACGACATAAGCTAGAGGGCAAAAAAGCGCCTAAGCTTGATGACTACTCCACTGAAATGGTGGAAGCAGTCACACGGTATGTAGACATCTGCGAAGAAAAGGTGAACGAGGCGAGAGCCCGTTCATCTGATGCAGAAGTAATGATTGAAGCCAAACTTGATTTCTCTCGTTGGGTACCAGAAGGATTTGGTACTGGCGATATGGTAATCGTAGCCGATGGCATCCTGGAAGTAATTGACCTGAAGTACGGTAAAGGTGTACCTGTCAGTGCCATCGAAAATACGCAAATGCGGCTCTATGCATTAGGTGCTTATGACGTTACCGAATTCTTGTATGACGTTAAATTGGTTCGTATGACCATCGTTCAGCCAAGATTGGACAGCGTATCTACCGATGAAATGACACTTGAGGAACTGCTCGATTGGGGCGAAGAAATTAAACCAATTGCACATCGGGCCTGGGAAGGTATCGGCGAATGTACGCCTTGCGATTACTGTAACTTCTGCAAAGCAAGGCACACCTGCCGGGCATTAGCTGATACTTGCCTTACGGCTTTCTATAAAGATGGCGGCAAGTTGAATCAATTACTAACTGACCGTGAAGTATCTGACATCCTGGCGATGAAAGATTTAATCATAAAGTGGATTAAAGGTGTGTATGATTTCGCTTACGAAAAAGCACTTGCAGGCGAGAAACAATGGCCGGGCTTCAAATTAGTGGAAGGTACGTCAAGACGTACTATTACTGATCCGGACGCTGCAGCTCAAACATTACTCGATAATGGCTACAAGGAAAAGGACATCTTCAAGCCTCGAGAACTTGAAGGTATCACGAATCTGCAAAAGGTACTCGGTAAAAAGGGCGTTGCTGAATACTTAGAAGCATATATCGACAAGCCTGAAGGCAAGCTTACACTGGTACCGGAAAGCGATAAACGTCCTGCGATTAATACCGTGGAAACAATGGCAAATGAATTTGATGACGAGGTGTAACATGCGCGTCGTAACCGTAAAAGCAATTGCCAAAGAGCTCTACGAACGGGGGCATTACCTCGACGAGCTCTACCAAATTACTATTGCATATGCTACTAGCTTGCATACACGTCGCTGCGTAGTAGAGGCTAAGTGTGAGGCAATAGAACAATATTATCGAGATGAATTAGACCTAGATAAATATTCTTGGGAAGAAGACGACAAATGGATTCAACTGGATGAAGAAAGGTCTGACATCGAAGAAGAATTAGATGAGTTATTTAACACAGTAATAGGGTTTGACTATGAGCAGAACCCATTTAAGAAATAAGGAGACAGTAATATGGCTAAATTGACAACTGGTGTAGTAAGACTTTCTTATGCGAACATTGCGCAACCTCGTAAAAACGATGATGGTAAAGCGAAATACAGTTCTCAAATTATTATCGATAAAACAGATAAGAAGACAATCAAAGCTTTTGAACGTGCGATTGAAGAACTTAAAGCGGATCCAAAAGCAGTTGCTAAGGTAGAAGGCAAAGCAGCATACCTTAAATTGAACTTACGCGACGGCGATACTGACGAAGCAGTAGTTGACCAACCCGAAACATACGCTGGCAAATACTTCATTAACGCTAACAGTGATAAGCAACCTATCGTATTTACTCGTGACAAAATCAAAATGGATGACTTCGACATCGAAGAAGAAATCTATTCTGGTGTATATGCGCAGGTCGCAATTTCCGTTTTTGCCTATAACTTCAATGGCAAAAAAGGTGTAGGCTTTGGCCTAAACGGCATCCGTAAAGTTAAAGATGGCGAACGCCTTGGCGGTGTACATGTATCTGCTAATGACTTTGGCGACGATGATTTAGGCGACCTAGACGATGACGACGATTTAATCTAAGGAGGCAATTATGGAGCTCAGTATTGATGTGGAAACGTATTCTGACTGCCCTATTAAATATGGTGCTCAGCGATACGTTGATGATACAACATTTGAAATACTGCTCTTTGCCTACAGCTTTGATGATGAACCAGTCGAAGTAATTGATATGACAAAGGATCCACTGCCCGATAGGGTGGTGGACGCTTTGTATAACAAGGAAATTACAAAGACCGCATTCAACGCAGCATTTGAAATGCTATGTCTTAAAAAGTATTACCCTGATGCGGACTTTACAAACTGGGAATGTACCTCTGTACTAGCGTTATACTGCAGTTTACCGGCAAGCCTTGATAATGTATCCAAGGCTTTGAAATTAGGTGAAGCAAAAGATTCACGAGGTAAACGCCTTATCCAGTTCTTCTCTGTGCCGCGAAAACCAACTAAGATAAATCCTAAGACACGAAATATGCCCGAGGATGCGCCTGAGAAATGGGCGGAATACATTGAGTACAACCGCCAGGACGTGGTAGTAGAAAAGGCAATTCGTAAACGCTTACTTTCATTAAAGCCACCGGCTATCGAGCACGAGTACTGGTTACTCGACCAAGATATTAACTGGCGAGGCGTGAAAGTAGATATGGAACTCGTCGATGCGGCGCTTGCCTGTAACGACGAAATCGTGGAAGAAGCTACTGCATCATCCAAGATATTAACAGGATTAGAGAATCCGAACAGTACCATGCAACTTAAAGAGTGGCTATCGGAAAGGCTAGGATATGAATTAGATACTCTGCGAAAAGAGGATGTATCTGCTCTACTTAGCCCGGATATCCCCTCTGATGTACGCAAGGTACTACAAAATAGACAGGTGCTTGGTAACTCCTCCATCAAAAAATACTTGGCCATGAAAAATGCAGTATGTTCCGATGGGCGTATCCACGGCATGCTTCAGTTTTATGGCGCCATGCGAAGTGGTCGCTGGGCAGGTCGTGTAGTACAGCTACAAAACCTGCCTCGTAATTACCTGGAAGATTTAGACACAGCAAGGGAAGTCCTTAAAAGTAGAGACGTAGAAATGTTAGACCTACTCTACGGAAACCCCGGTGATGTGATTAAGCAACTTATCCGTACGGCTCTTGTAGCAGAGGATGGGCACAGATTTATTGTAGCCGACTTCAGCGCTATCGAAGCACGTGTTATCGCTTGGCTCGCTCACGAGCAGTGGCGACAGGATGTATTTGCACAAGGTGGCGACATCTACTGCGCATCCGCGTCTAGTATGTTTCACGTTCCTGTTGTAAAGCATGGCGTAAACGGTCATTTACGACAAAAAGGTAAGGTTGCAGAATTGGCACTAGGGTATGGTGGCGGTGTAGGCGCCATGAAATCGATGGACTCAAAAGGGGAAATTCCAGAATCAGAACTTCCCGGTATCATCGAAGCTTGGCGGCGAGCAAGTCCACGCATTACGCGATTTTGGAAAGATGCAGACAATGCAGCCAAGAAAGTCGTAAAGACTGGCGAACCCGTACGAATTAGACAAGGTAATATTCGATTCTTTAAATCGAAAGGGTTTATGTTTATCGAGTTACCCTCCGGACGAAGATTAGCCTACGCAAGGCCTAGAATAGGGCTCAATCGGTTTGGTAGTGAATCGATTGAGTATGACGGCATGGATCAAGTTAAGAATACATGGGGCAGAGTTGAAACCTACGGCGGAAAGCTCGTCGAAAACATTGTACAAGCTGTTGCAAGAGATTGTTTAGCAGCGGCGATGTTAAGACTTGATAAAGCCGGTTACAAAATAGTTGCCCATATCCACGACGAAGTGGTTATCGAAGCGCCAATAGGCGAAGGCAGTTTAGAAGAAGTTATAGATATTATGTGTGAACCTGAACCCTGGAATGAAGGGCTCATATTAAACGCAGCAGGGTTTGAGAACCCTTATTATATGAAAGATTAGGAGGACAATTCTTATGAAACTCTCAAAACAACAAATTCAACAACAACGTGAAATGATCGACGGTTTATATGAACTCGTGAAAGATGCGCCCGCAAGCGAACGCAAAGACTCCGCTATGGAGTACTGCGAGGGCTGTATTGCTGCTTGTGATTTAGGTCTTAAAGTACTCAATGGTAAGAAAACAGAGGCTCCTAAAGCTGAGGAAACTCCAAAGGCAGAAGAGCCTACGGTTACGGAAGAGCCTAAAGCCGAAGAAAAGCCAAAACGTAAACGTACTACTAAAAAGAAAGAACCAGTAGAAGAAACATTGCCTGTAGTTGATGAAGCACCTGCAGAAGAAGACGATTTAGACGATTTGTTATAAGAAAGAGGTTAGCGCCTTATGAAGGTATTATTTAGTTTGTCAGTTAAAAAGCTGTATGACCTAGTACGGCGCAAGCAAGTGAACTCTTGGTCACCTGCTGTACATTACCACGTAGATTGCGGGCAGTCATTTGCCTGCTTGTGGCCCTTAGTATCCGGTGGGATGGGTAGGATAGTAGACCCTTATATATCGAATGAGTTCTACTGCCCACAATGCGGAGAATTAATTCAAACTAGGGGTCTTGAATGCGATTATGTGGCCGATGCCTCCGGTACTGCCAATGTTCCATTAGATATAGAACTATCGGTTATTGATCGAGGTACAGTTCTTGATGTTAAATTTGACTATCACACCGTACACGTTGATAACGATATGCAGTCGATTTACCCTGGATACAAACCACATCTTGTTGATATATTGCGTTTTGATTTCAAACAAGGAAAAGTATTCCTGGTTCAAAAGAAGCGTACTCGTGCCGATATAGTATCTGAAATCGAGCCTAACATATCGAGCTTTTACTCCAAATCGTTGTCCCTGCGTTGGTTAGTAGCAACGCCAAATTGTAGATTGTCGGAGCACAAAAAAGAACTACAAACTTTCGCTAAAGTTTTAAAAGAAGCTTATTTTACTAAGCTATCAAAAAAAGTAGGTTATAAGGTTAAGCCAATTAGGCAAGGGGTTTTATTATCAAACAGGTATGGCGCCCTTGATAGTTTACTCCACAACCTAATATGGAAAATGCAGGCACCAGATGCGCCAGCTATTAACGATGTATTAGTTAAAGACTACGACACCTATTTTAGGCCTTTCGGATCTGACAAGGTTGGTACTACAAATATTACTGACTTAACAAGTACCGGCACACCATTTATTCAAGCTCTAATACTGCTTTATGAATTGCCGGATAAGCGCTGGGTTCGAAGATTACTGTCAATACGCCCTTTCTTTTATGTGAAAGTGATTAAAACTGCTAGCAAGATATTCAAAAGTATGGATTATCAAAAGGCCTTTACAGACCTCGTAGCAGCGGAAGGCGGGGGCACAGGATATATTCAAGCTTGGCCAATATGGAATAGCGAACAAGCCTTGCTTATGTTTACAAAGTTCCTATCCATCTTGATGCACCAATACGGTGAGCGGCGTACTCTACTGTTTATTAAAAACGCCGATTCCTATTCTGAAATTAAAGATACATCTGATATGTATCTTAGATTATCAAGAATCAAGAAGAAGGAAGTTTGGGCTAGACGAATTCAGATTAAAGACCTGCATGACGAGATTGTGTGCTTATCTAAATTTGAAGAAGCCGAAAACTTACCGGTGCAGCAGAGCCTACGCCATAAAAAATTAGCAGATTCAGTTGAAGGGCTAACTTTCAACGTGATCAAGTCAACGCACGGCATCATCCGATTAGGCGTGCAATTGAATAACTGCGTTGGGACCTATGTCGATAAGGTAAAAGCCGGAACGTGTGCCATCGTAGGCGTTTATAAAAGCGATAAGCCTGTAGCCTGTATTGAAGTTAATCCTAACAAGGATACAGATAACTTCGTTGAAATACATCAGGCCAAGTTAAAAAATAACAGATGTGTTAGTGATAACCACGACGTCAATTATGCTGTATGCCAATGGGTTAAAAAGCATAAATTACAAGTACCCCAATTTATAAGAGACATCCAATTTGCGAAGGGAGGAGCGATGTAATATGGATACAAATATCATCATAGCTACGGGCAGAAATCGCTCCGCCCGTAGCTGGAAGTCTCAGAAAATGACTTGGAGTGCTTTGGCCAACAAATTAGCCGAGCCTACTGTAACAAATGAAACAGCTGCTGAATATGCCAAGATGTCTAAGGCCGAAAAAGGCCAAAAGAAAGACGTCGGCGGATTCGTTGGCGGATATATTCCTAATAAAGGTAGACGGGTTAGAGGTGCCGTTAAAGAGCGGTACTTGATTACCCTTGATGCGGATTCACCTAGTGAAGATTTCCTCTTAGACCTAGATATGGAATTAGGCGGTATGGAGTATGTACTTTATAGTACACACAGTCACACGGATGCTAATCCCCGCTATCGTATCATCATTCCTGTTGATAGAGCGATGACTCCTGATGAGTACCAAGCTGTATCAAGACGTATCGCTGATGATATCGGCATTGACTCTTTTGACGCATCCACGCACCAGGCAGAACGTCTGATGTACTGGCCAAGTTGTCCAAAGGATGTGAACTATGTATATCAGCACAGCGAAGGAGAGCTAGTTTCTGTCGATACGTATTTAAGCACGTACAGAGACTGGCGAGATACGAGCCTTTGGCCAACATCGAGTAAGGAGTCACAGATTCGCCTTGATGCGGCTAAAAAGCAAGGCAACCCATTGGAGAAAAAGGGTTTACTCGGTGCCTTTTGTCGATGCTACAGTATCACAGAAGCTATTAGTAAGTTTCTACCTGAAGTGTATGAACCGACGCAAGCCGATGACCGATACACGTATAAGGAAGGTAGCTCAGTAGCAGGTCTAGTTATCTACGATAATGATACGTTTGCCTACTCGAATCATGCAACTGACCCTATCAGCGGTAAGCTCGTCAATGCCTTTGACCTAGTACGAATCCACTTATTTGGCGCCGAAGATGCCGACGCGGATCCGCGCACCAAAGTAACGGACCTTCCGAGTTATAAGGCGATGCTTGACTTCGTTAATGAAGACGGCGCCGCACCTGTTCTACTCGACAAGGAACGTATGGCCGATATGGAATTTGATGATATCACGGACGAGGAAGAAGACTTCCTTGAAAAGCTCAAACGTGACCGCCGTGGTACACCAGAATCAGATGTATTCAACTGCTTAATCGTTCTTAAATATGACCCGGCGTTAAAAGGTAAAATCCGTCTTGACGAATTCGCGCACCGATTAGTCGTAATTGACGATTTGCCGTGGCGTGGTAAGGACGAAACTCCTTACTGGACGGATACCGACGATGCGTGTCTACGTAATTACTTTGCTACTAAATACCTTATTAAGGGCAAAGGCATTATCGACGACGCACTACAGGAAGTCACGCAAGCTAACAAATTCCATCCTGTGTGTGAGTACCTAACCGGTTTAACCTGGGACGGCACATGTAGGGTAGATACTCTCTTCATCGATTACATCGGTTCCGAAGATACTGAATACATTCGAGCTGTTACTCGTAAATGGATGTGTGGCGCTATAGCACGTGTCATGAGTCCAGGCGTTAAGTTCGATACGGCTATCGTATTATACGGTGCGCAAGGCTTAGGGAAATCACTTATCTTAGAACGCTTAGGCCGTAAATGGTTCAATAATTCACTCGTAGATATCAAAACCAAAGATGCCCTAGAACAAATTCAAGGCTCTTGGATTAATGAACTCGCGGAACTGGCACCTACCTACAAGAACGATAACGAAATCGTAAAAGCCTTTATCAGCCGTACCTCTGACCGGTTCCGCTCACCGTATGGCAGGCGTACCGAAGAGTATCCTCGCCAGTGTGTATTCGCGGGTTCTACTAATAATCTCATGTTCCTTAAAGACCGTACAGGTAACCGCCGATTCTGGCCAATCACAGGCGACAAAGATCGTAAGACGAAAAACGCCTGGGACATAACGCATGATGACATTGACCAATTATGGGCGGAGGCCTACTATTACTGGTCTAACGGTGAATCGTTAGTCCTTGAAGGGGAACTTGAAGAAGAAGCCCTAAGAATCCAATTATCACACACAGAAGGTGGTGAACTCGTAGGACTCATTGAAGAATACCTGGATATGTTATTACCGGAAGATTGGGAGTCGCTAGATATCTTTGATAGACGCGATTATATCAGGAACTATGGCGATGACGATCATTGTGGTTCAGTGCAGCGGGAGCGGGTGTGTGCCCTTGAGATATGGTGTGAAGTGATGGAGGGGGACAGGAAGAACCTGCAGAACGCAAAGGCGAGAGAAATCATTGATATCTTGCAATCCATAAAAGGGTGGAGCCCTTATTCAAAGAGCGTCGGTAAAATGCGATTTGGAAAGATGTATGGCGTGCAAAGGGCATTTATTAGGGATGCGAGCACTCTTCAAAATAAGGCTAAAACGATAGCTAAAAATCGTAAATAACCGTGTTGCCGATTTTTGTTGCCGATTAGATAATTTTCTTATATTTAAAGTTATCGAAATAGTTTTTATACACCTCTATACATCGATAAACTTTAATATATGCTAAAAAATCGGCAACGGCAACACGTGTGGCAACAAAATCGGCAACACGTTTAGCGTAGTTGTTATCTATATTAAATGCAATTTGTTGCCGATGTTTTCTATTATTTACTATTAATTAAAAATAATAAATATAGGAATAAGTGCTTGTATACGTATACACGTGAAAAACGCGAATACGCGTATATATATATATGAGAAAAAAAAACAAAACATCGGCAACACAACCCCGATGAAGCCAGATTTTATATAGGCTGAGGCCTGTTGCCGATTATTAAATGAGAACGAGATGAGAACATGGAGAAAGACATCGAGCGTTGGTTGGGAAATCAACTCAAAAAACTGGGGTGCATATATATGAAATTCGTGTCACCTGGAAATGATGGAGTGCCAGATCGAATAGTAGTACTTCCTGGTGGCAGTGTTATCTTCATCGAATTAAAAGCAACAACCGGTAAGCTGATGGCTAACCAACGAGTTCAGATTTCTAGGCTACGTAAGCAAGGAGCCCTTGTATTCGTAATTACAGGAATGATAGAAGCTAAGTTATTTATCGATGATATGGAAAGGGTAATACATGAACTTTCATCCACACGAGTATCAAGAAATAGCTATACAACGAATCATTGATCATACGCACTACGGACTGTTACTCGACATGGGTTTAGGTAAGACCGTTTCCACATTAATCGCTATTGAGCAGTTAATGTATGACTACTTTGATATTAAGAAAGTGTTACTTATCGCACCCAAAAAGGTAGCAGAATCTACATGGGCACAAGAATCGCAAAAATGGAATGAAACAAGCTGTTTGAAGATAGCATCTGTGCTAGGTCCTGAAAAGGACCGCATCAAAGCCCTTCAAAGCGATTCTGATATCTATGTGATGAATCGTGAGAATGTGCAGTGGCTATATGAGTATTACTTGGATAAGCCAAAACAAAAATTTCCGTTTGATATGTTAGTCATCGATGAAAGTTCATCCTTTAAGAATCCACAGGCTAAACGATTTAAGGCTATGCGTAAAATGAGACCTTTCTTTAACCGAGTAGTCATTTTAACCGGCACGCCAGCACCCAATACCTTGATGGATGTTTGGGCGCAGATATATTTGTTAGACGGTGGCGACCGATTGGGTAAGACAATTACAGAGTACCGCAATCGATACTTTAAGCCAGATAAAACAAACGGGCATATCGTGTATAGCTACCGATTACAGCCCGGCGGCGATACCGCGATATTCCATAAGATGCAAGATATCTGTATGAGCTTAAAAGCTAAAGATTACCTAACATTGCCAGAACGTATTGAGAACGTAATCACGGTAGAGATGAATCCCAAAGAATGGGCGCTTTACAAAGAAATGGAACGTGATCATGTCTTAAGCTTGGTTAGTGATGACGATGTAAGTGCACTTAATGCAGCATCCTTGGCCGGTAAATTATTACAACTGGCCAACGGGGCTATCTATACCGATGAAGGTGAAACAATTATCGTCCACAATGAGAAGGTGGAGCGATTAAAAGAATTAGTAGAAACGAATGAAGGGAAACCTATATTAGTGTTCTACAATTTCAAACATGATCTTCAAGCGATTAAAGAGGCATTTCCTAAAGCCGTCGAATTAAAGACCGATGATGATGTTGCTGAGTGGAATAAAGGCAATATTCAAATGCTACTAGCACATCCCGCATCAGCAGGTTACGGACTTAACCTACAAGCTGGAGGCAATATCATCGTATGGTATGGGCTAACATGGAGCCTAGAACAATATCAACAAGCTAACGCAAGACTACACAGGCAAGGGCAAACACAGCCTGTGATTATCCATCACCTAGTTACCAAAGGAACTATGGACGAGCAAGTCATGAAAGCCCTTGAACGTAAAGAAGTAGGACAAGATGCCCTCTTAGAAGCTATTAAATATCGGAAAGAATTGTATAGAAAGGATGATTAATATGGATCAATTTATAATGGCAGGATTAATTGGAGTTGTTGTACTAATAGCGTGTTACATAACTATTCAAGTTATAGATATCATTGATAATCGAAAACACAAGACAGTATATGGGCTAACCCCAGGTAGATTGTATGAGAGACCTAATAGACCCCCGTCACCACCTGTACGGTTACCAGCTGATGAAATTTTAAAACGTTTGGCAGCCAACGAAAATCTAAAACGATTACAAGAAGTATCGAATCAATCAGGATTAACCATAGATAAAAGCAAAATCCAGCGTATAAGACCTCTAGATAACCAAAATGACGACATCAATCATCCGAGCCACTATACGCAAGGCGATATCGAGGTTATCGATTACATCGAAGATAAGAAATTAGGATATCGATTGGGTAATGTCGTGAAGTATGTATCCCGAGCTGGTCATAAGGACGATGCTATTAAGGATTTGAAAAAAGCCCGTTGGTATCTAAATCGTGAAATCGAAAAGAGGAAACAGCATGAATCGTAAAAGTATCAAATGTTTATACGATGATATAGGAACAGAAATAGTTAGAATTAGGATGTCGTTAATGGGACTTGATCGTTCAGGTGCGGTATCACATGATTCTCAAGTACAATATGCTAAAGGGCGTATTTCTGGATTACTAACAGCAAAGTGCATGATAAGAAGATATGTATCCAAAGATAAATAGTAACAGGAGGTAAGGTCATGGGCAAATACCTTAGAACAGAATGGGAGGATGTGTATAAAGATTTCTTAGAAATGTGTGGAGATGAAGATACTGCAGAGATAATGGTAGATATGTCGATAGGTAATATGAAGGAGTTGGGGAATTGACCGATAAAGAGTACATGCAACAAATATTACGAATTGATGACCGCATAGATTCAATTAAGCGTGATATTGAGGCACAGATAGAACGTAAGGCAGATACCTTATCCGCCACGGACTACAGTAAGGACAGGATATCCGGCGGGCATTGCGGCGATTTATCAGGTATAGTAGCTGGTATTGAGCAATGTGTCGAACTGCAACGAAAGGAAATAGAAAGGTTAAAAGCCATTAAAGCAGAAGTACGTAAAGTGATTAGTCAAGTGCGTCCCAATGAATTGGCTATGCTACTGACTGAGCGCTACGCACAAGGTAAAAACTGGAAGGAAGTAGCCGATATTTTAGGTTACAGCGAGGCTAGGGCGCGAGGAGAATTACACGACCGAGCACTAACTGAAGTAGGTTTCATTCGTTCTATGATGTAAAAGTCGATACATCTCAGTACAAAACGATACAAAACAGTACATCGACATGTGGTATACTGTAGGTGTGAAAGTTGGGAAACTTCACAGGAAGTGAATAAGGAAAGGACGCCAGATGTACTTGGCGTCCTTTTGTATTATGCAGGTTTAATCAATATCATCGTAGGGGGTACCTATTCGTTGGGCAAATATGATCCTTTCAAATAACAACCTATACCAAAATAAATTCGCGACACTTCTGAGATGTTTTAGAACAAAAATAGCCTTGTTTAACTACAACCAATACACAATGTAAG
>ERZ773004.744-NODE-744-length-19110-cov-27.892364_pt1 | contig 19110 bp, 16 predicted proteins | sample MGYA00580667_ERZ773004 | MGnify/ENA primary metagenome ERZ773004 (study PRJEB29015, sample SAMEA2737963) | human oral metagenome | biome: human oral; feature: human-associated habitat; material: dental | place: China | collected 2123 ... | reverse complement strand
ACCGCCGCCAACATCGGAACCTACAACTTCGAGGCCGCCGCTACCGCCCGAGCCGCCCCCGCCGCCCTGACCACCCGCGGACCCCGGCCCGGCCAGCAGCCCGGCGCCTTCGAGACCCGCCCCTACCCCCGGGCCCTCCACGCCCTGGGGCTGGCGGCCCTCCTCGACGAGGTCCCGGCCTTCTGACGGCCCGGCGGCGGCGCCCCGATGGCCCCGGTGGCCTCCTGCCGAATGTCGCCGCGGGCGCTGGCCGCCGTTGTCGTCGCCTCGCAACTCACGCGGGCGCGTCGGGAGCCCGGACCGTTCCGGTCCGCAATGCCAGCGCCGCCCTCGGGTGAAGGGCTGTGCGCAGCGCCGGGGCCAGTTGGGCGATGATCTCGTCCGCGGGCAGTGAGGCGACCGGCTCGAGCTGCAGCAGGTGCCGGGTCAGGAACAGGCCGCTGATGATCGTCGCCGCCGCTCCCGCTCGCCGTCCGGCGTCGGGCCCCTTGATGTGATCGGTCAGGTGCATCACCACCTCGGAGTGCAAATATTCCCGCAGGACGCGCAAGGCCGACTCCGATGCGAGGGCGCCGGCGAACAACCGGACCAGTCCCGTGCGGTACTCGGGCCTGTCCCACAGGGAGAGCGCGGCGCGCAGGAGCGCCTCCGCCAGGTACTCGGGCGCGACCCTGGCGGCGACCGTGTCGAAGCCCTGCGCCGGGCTGAGCGCGAGCCTGGCCACGGCGCGGAACAGTCCCTCCTTCGAGCCGAAGTAGTAGGTGATCAGGGCATGGTCGACGTCGGCCTCCCGGGCGATCGACCGCAGGGAGGTCCGGGTGTAGCCGTCCGTCTCGAACCGGCTGCGGGCCGCCTCGAGGATCCTCCCCCTGGTGTTCGACGGCCGCGAGGGACGGCCGGGACGCTTATTCACCACGGTTGAGATGGTGCGCGCCCGGCGCGTCTCATGGCAACCATGAGCACTCACAGCAACTCCGGACCGCCTGCCGGCTCCGACGTCCCCGCCGTCAGTTTCCGCGATCTGCGCATGGAGTTCCGACGGCGCCGCCGCGAGCCCCTGGTCGCCCTCGACTCGCTGAGCCTCGACATCGCCCAGGGGCAGGTCTTCGGACTGCTCGGCCCCAACGGCTCGGGCAAGACGACCTGCGTCAACCTCCTGTGCGGATTGCTGCGCCCCACCGGCGGAACCGTGGTCTGCGAGGGCATCGACGTGCGCGCCGACGTCACCGCGGTGCGCGCCCGCCTGGGCGTGGTTCCCCAGGAGACCGCCCTGTACAACGACCTGTCGGCCGACGAGAATCTCGCCTTCCACGCTCGGCTGTACGGCGTCCCCCGCTCCCAGCGGCGCGGCCGCATCAACGAGGTCCTCGAGCTCGTCGGACTGACCGGCCGCCGTCGCGACCGGGTGGGCACCTACTCCGGCGGCATGCAGCGCCGCCTGGCCCTGGCGCGCGCCCTGCTCACCGAGCCGAGCGTCGTCGTCCTGGACGAGCCCACCCTCGGCGTCGACGTCCAGTCCCGGGCCGCCCTGTGGAAACGGGTGCGGCGCATCGCCGCGGACGGCGGCACGGTGCTGCTGACGACCAACTACATGGAGGAGGCCCAGACGCTCGCCGACAACCTCGCCATCCTCGACCACGGGGCCCTGGTGGCCGCCGGCACTCCCGATGAGCTGCGCGACCGGCTCGGGCGGACCTTCGTCGACGTGCGCACATCCCGCCCGGAGGCGGCGCACGGGCTCCAGCGCCTGCCCGGCGTCATCGGCGTCGCGCGGCACGACGGCCATGACGACGGCGACCATCGAGATGGTCGCGACGGTCTCGACGGCATTGTCTCCGTGGCCGCGGACGGAAGGCCCGCCACCACGCGCGCCGTGCTCGACTGGTTCGTCGAGCGGGATGGCGACGCCGTCCTGGTCGGCGTGCGGCGCCCCGACCTCAACGACGTCTTCCTGGCCCTGACCGGGACGGCGCTGCGGGACGGGGGCGCGGCATGAGGCGTCTCGAAGCGGTCGTCGCAATCGCCGTCAAGGACTGGACGCGATTCGTGCGCCAGCCCTTCCTCATGGTCATCGGCGTCGCCATTCCGCTCGTCTTCATCCTCTTCTACTCATTGATCGTCCCCGTGTCCAACAACAATCCGATCATGGTCGCCGACCTGGACGGCGGGCCGGGTTCCGCGCGCCTGATCGAGGCCATGCGGACCATCCGCTCCGATGAGGGACCCTACTACGACGTTCTCACCACCGATCCCGACGTCGCCCTGAGGGCCTTCGACGGCGGCGGCGCCCTGGCCGTCGTCGTCATTCCGGAGGGATTCTCCGCCGCCGCGGCGGACGGGGGCGCGCAGGTGGAGCTGCGCCTGAACAACATCAACTCCGACTACTCCAAGAACCTGCGCCTGCGCCTGGACGCCGCCGTCCGCAGCCTCGACGACGAGCTGACCGGGCCGGTCGTGACGGTGCGGGAGACGCGCCGGTTCCCCCGCGACCCCACCATGCTCGGCTACATCTCCACCAGTCTGCTCCTGTTCGGCTGCCTGTACGCCGCCATGGTGGGCGCCGGCCTTCAGGTCGCCTCCGAGTGGAACGACCGGACCGTGAAGAACCTGCTGCTCGCCCCGCTGGGGCGCGGTGCGCTGGTGGCCGGCAAGGCGGTCGCCGGACTCGGCCAGTCCCTGGCCTCGGTGGCGCTCGTCCTGCTCGTGCTCGTCGTCGGCTTCGGTTTCCGGCCCGCCGGCAATCCGCTCGCCATGGCGGGCATCATCCTGGCCGCGCTGCTCATGGGGGCGGGCGTCGGCATCGTCGTCGGCGTGGCCTCGAAGAAGACTCTCGCCACGGCGTCGGTCCTGATCACCCTGGCCGTCATGTTCTTCCTCGTCTCGGGCAATGAGGAGTCCATGCGCGGGCTGGCCTGGGGCCAGCCCATGACCGGACTGTGGCGGCTCTCGCGGGCCCTGCCCACCACCTACGCCTTCATGAGCGCGCGCAGCATCTTCCTGACCGGTGAGGCCTCGGACCTGACGCGGAACCTCGCCATTGTGCTGGTCTCGACCGCCGCGATCCTCGCCCTGGGCGTCCGGCTGCTGCGCCGCGCCTACACCCAACTGACCGGAGGGCAGTGACCATGACAACGACCACGGGAACGACCGCGACGCCGACCCGGCTGACCCGGCGCCTGGACCGCATCGGCGCCGTCGTCCACAAGGATCTGCGCCAGTGGGCCCGCGACTGGCAGGCCCTCGTCGGCCCCATGCTCATTCCGCTCGTGCTCATGCTCCTGTGCGGCATCCTGTTCGGCTTCGGCGGGGACGAGTGGAATATCGGGCTGGTGAACGAGGGCGCCGGCCCCCATGCGGCCGCCTTCGAGCGGGAGATCCGCGATCTGCGCGGCGACATCGGCCCCTACTTCCGGGTGGTGACCACCGACGCCGACGAGGCCGGGCGGCTCGTGGCCGAGGGGCGCCTCCAGCTGGCGGTCACCATCCCCGAGGACTTCGACGAGCGGATCGAGGCCGGTGAGATCCCCGTCCTGCGCACGCGGGTCTACAACATCAACACCGACATGATGAAGAACGCCCGTCTGCGACTGACCCGCGCCGTCCAGGACTACGCCGCGGCGCACACGCCGCATGCGGCTCCGGTCACCGTGACCCAGACGACCACGCGGGCCGACGATGTGCGGCGGCGGACCTTCATCGCCCACAGCGCCGTCATCCTGGCGATCATGGTCGGCTCCGCGCTCAACGCCGCGATCATGGTGGCGCGCGAGTGGGAGCACCGGACCGTCCAGGAGATCCGGCTCGCGCCCCGGCCCCTGGCCGATCTGACCGTCGGCACGATTCTGGCTGGCGTCGTCACCGGGATGATCACCGCCCTGCTCGCGCTCGCCGTGGCCGTTGCCGTCTTCGGCGTGCGCATCCCGATCGGGCGTCTGCCCGTCCTGCTCGCGATCGCCGGCCCCGTGTCGGTCGCCTGCGCCGGGGTCGGCATCGCCATCGGGGCCTGGCTGCGCGACTACCGCGCCGTCCAGCCGCTGCTCATGATCACCTTCGCGGGGTCCTTCTTCGCCTCGGGCGGCTTCTCCTCGGTGGCCACCCTGCCGCGGGGCGTCCAGGTCTTCGACCGGTTCTGGCCGATCGCCCACGTGTTCGAGACGATGCAGGCGCAGGCCTGGATGGCCGCCCCGCCGTCGGCGGCCCCGATGCTGATCGGCTCGCTCCTGGCCGCCGTCGCGGGCGCGGGTCTGGGGGCCTGGGCGCTGCGCCGTCGGCTGTGAGACGCGGCGCTGATAGCATCGGTTCCGCGCCCCGGCCGACGGCGGCCGGTGCGGGCGCGCCGGACCGCTTAGGAGACGATGACCAGAACCAGGGCCGGCAGGCCCTACCACATCGGCCTCACCCCCGAGGCGATTATCGACGTCGCCCTCGAGGCCACGCGCGACGCGGGGATCGAGTCGTGGTCGGTGCGCGATCTGGCCCGGCGCCTCGGCGTGGCCACCGCCTCGCTGTACCACCACGTCGGCGGGCAGGAGCTGCTGCGCCGTCGCGTCGTCGAGCGGGTCCTGACCATGGTCGGCTTCCCGACGCGGGTCCTGCCCTGGCGGGAGTGGTTCCGCGCGGCCCTGTTCCCCGCGCGCCCCGTCCTGGCGGGTCACCCCGGGACCGCCCGCTGGCTCCTGCTCCACGGTCCGGCCTTCCCCGCGATGATCCCCGTCGTCGACGCCGGCATCGCCTCGCTCCAGCGGGCCGGGTTCGGGGCGGACACGGCCAAGACGTACGCGGCCCTGTTCAACACGGCCCTGATGACCATCGCCTCCGCGGACGACCGGGCCTCTCACACCCGGTCGGCCGGGCGGGACCATGAGACGCTCATGGACGAGTTCGAGGCGCTGGGACGCGAGAGCCCCGGGATCTCGCTGCTGACGCGCGACCTGGCGGGCCGCCTGACCGGTTCGGCCGAGTCGGCCGCCTCCGTGCAGGACGAGTACTACCGCTTCGTCCTGGAGCGCCTCATGGACGGTCTCGAGGGCCTCACGACGTCGCAGCGGTGAGCGCCGCGGCGCGGTGCGGCCGTTCCGCCGCGGCGGTGCGGCGAGACTGAGGCGCCGCGCGGCGGCGGTGACAGCAGCGACGACAGCCATCGTCAAGGAACTTAGGTGCACCTATCCGGACACTGTGTTAATGTGGGCGCCGCGCCTCACCGCGCCGCAGGCATGGGGCGCTCGGCCGGGCCGATCCCTCCGCGGCGGCCGCACGGGAACGACCGCGTGGGAACAACCGCGCGGGAAGGGAGACTCTCATGAGCGATCACGATCAGCGCCGCCTCACCCTCGCGATGAGCGGCCGCGATCTCATGACCATCGGCATCTTCGCGGCCATCTACCTCGTGCTGTACTACGGCATCACCATGTTCGGGTTCCTCAACCCGGTCATGATGATCGCGACCCTGGGTCTGAGCGTCGTAGTCGGGGCGATCCCGTTCATGCTGTTCCTGGCCAGGGTGAAGCACGTCGGAATGGTCTTCCTGTTCACGCTCATCGTCGCCCTGGTGTGCCTGGTCCTCGGGTTCCCGCCGGTGGCGGTCGTCCTCCTGATCGCCCTGTCCGTCGTCATCGAGGTCATTCAGGCGGTCACCGGCTACCGCTCGCGCTGGGCCGGAGTCATCTCCTACATCGTCTTCGCCATGTGGTACGCGGGCCCGCTCCTGCCCCTGTACTACGACCGCGCCGGCTACTTCAGCTCCATGGCCGCGAACGGCAGGAGCGAGGCGTACGTTCACCGCCTCGACGAGTTCCTGTCGACCGGAGTCCTCGTCGGCTACGACGTCGGCGTGGTCGTCCTCGGCATCGTCGGCGGCGTCATCGCCCTCAACCTGCTGCGCAAGAACTTCGAGCGGGCGGGACTGGCTTGAGCGCGGCGTCGACGACGTCGCTCGGGGCCGCCGCGACCGCGCGGTCGGCCGACGTCGGGCATCCGGGCCCGACGGGTTCGCGGGGGAGGACCGATCCGCGCACGAGTCTGCTCCTGATCCTCGTGATCAGCATCCTGGTCATGGCGCCCGGAGGCGCGGTCTTCATCCCCGCGGGCGCGGCGCTCGGACTCCTCCTGGCTCTGGCCGACGGCGCCCGGAAGCACGCCGCCGCCCTCGCGCTGGGCACCGGCATCCTCGGATTCGGCTGGTGCGCGCTGCCGCGGCTCCTGCCCTCCATGCTCACCGCGGCCATCGGCCTGGCGGCGAACTACTTCCTCCGCTTCCTCGTCATCTACGGGGTGGGACAGCACCTGTTCCGCACGGCGACGCCCGGCACCATGACCGCGGCGCTGAGGGCCGCGCGCGTGCCGCGGGCGCTGACGGTGCCCATCGCCGTCATGCTGCGCTTCGTGCCCGTCGTCGCGGCCGAGGCGTCCGCGGTGCTCGACTCGATGCGCCTGCGCGGGCTCACCGGATGGCGCTCCGTTCTGAGGCATCCGGTCCTGAGCATCGGATGGTTCACGGTTCCCGTCATCGCCTCGACGCTGCGGGTCGGCGACGACCTGAGCGCGGCGGCCCTCCTGCGCGGCCTGGGATCCCATCGGCGACCGACCTGCCGCGTCCCGCTGCACCTGGGCCGGTCGGATCTGCTCTGGATCGGGATCGGCGCGGTGCTCGTGGCGGCCTGCCCGGTCGTCAAGGGACTGACGTGATCGCCGTCGCCGACGCGTCCTGGCGCTACGCCGCCTCGTCGGAGCCGACCCTGGAGCACATCGACCTGGCCGTCGAGCCGGGGGAGGCCGTCGCGCTGTGCGGCGCCAGCGGGTCGGGCAAGTCCACCCTGCTGCGCATGATGAACGGGCTCATCCCGCACCTGCACGAGGGGAGCCTGAGCGGGGGCGTGACGGTGGCCGGTCTGGACGTCGCGGCGAGTCCGCTCGAGGAGATCGGACGCCGGACCGGCACCGTCCTCCAGCACCCCCGACGGCAGTTCTTCACCGCCACCGCGGTCGAGGAGACCGCCTTCGCGATGGAGAACTTCGGCACCGCCCCCCAGCGCATCCGCGCGCGCGTCGACGCGGTGATGCGGCGGCTGGGGATCCACGACCTGGCCGACCGCCCCCTGGCGCACCTGTCCGGGGGGATGCAGCAGCGGGTCGCCGTCGCCGCGGCCCTCGCGCACGAACCGGGTCTGCTGCTCCTGGACGAGCCGAGCTCGAACCTGTCGACCGACGCCGTCGAGAACCTCGCCGGCGTGCTCCGCGAACTGCGCCGCCTCGGGATCACCATCGTCCTGAGCGAGCACCGGCTCCACTACCTCGCCCCGGTCGTCGATCGGTTCGTGCTGCTCGAAAGGGGACGGATCGCCCGCGAATGGTCCGCCGAGCAGATCCTCGCGCTATCGGACGCCGACCTGGCCGCCCACGGGCTGCGCGACATCAGAGCGCCCGCGACGACGACGCTGCCCGCCGTCGTCGCGCACGGGGCGAGCATTGCGGCTGGCGGCCCGGATGACGGTGCCGGGATCCCGCCCGCCACTCCGGAGCTCCGGCCGGCGTGCGGCGGGAAGGAGACGGGGAGCGGGCTCCGACTCGCGGATGTGCGCTGCGCCCTCCGGGGACGCACCGTGCTCTCCATCGACGACGCCTTCTTCCCCGCCGGGAGGGTGACGGCGATCTGCGGGCCCAACGGGACGGGCAAGACGACGCTCGCGCGCACCATCGCCGGGCTCCAGCGGCACTCCGGCAGCATCTGCCTCGACGGGGCGGAGCTGAGCCGGCGCGAACGCCTCCGGTGCACCGCGATCGTCATGCAGGACGTCCAGCGCCAGCTCTTCACCGACAGCGCCCGGGCCGAGATCCGGCTGTCCGCCTCTCAGGCGGGGTCGGGCGCCGGCGCACTGGACGACGCCGAGGCGGACCGGCTGCTCGACGAGTTCGACCTGCTGCTCCACGCCGAGCAGCATCCGCTGGCGCTGTCGGGCGGGCAGCAGCAGCGCCTCGTCATCGCCGCCACCCGGTGCACGCGTGCGCGCATCGTCATCTACGACGAGCCCAGTTCGGGCGTGGACCGGCGGCACCTGGAGTCGATCGCGCGGGCCATCGGGGACAGCGCCCGGGGCGGCGCCGTCGTCCTGCTCATCACCCATGATGAGGAGCTGCTGGCCGCGGCGGCCGATGCGCGACTCGACCTGCGTCGGCCCCACCGGTGAGACAAGGCGCGGCCCGCCTGCGGCGGGGGCTCAGGCGAAGACGACGGTGCGACGGCCGTTGAGCAGGACGCGGTGCTCGGCGTGCCACTTGACGGCCTGGGCGAGGACCCGGCGCTCGACGTCCTGCCCCTTGCGCTGCAGGGCGAGGGCCGAGTCGGCGTGCGAGGCCCGGGTGACGTCCTGCTCGATGATCGGGCCCTCGTCCAGATCGGCCGTGACGTAGTGGGCGGTGGCGCCGATGAGCTTGACGCCGCGGTCGTGCGCCTGGTGGTAGGGCTTGGCGCCCTTGAAGCTGGGCAGGAAGGAGTGGTGGATATTGATGACGCCGCCGTGGAGGCGCTCGCACAGGGCGGGGGAGAGGATCTGCATGTAGCGAGCCAGAACCACGAGCTCCACGCCCAGGGAGTCGACCAGGCCGAGCAGCTCGGCCTCGGCCGCCTCCTTGGTGTCCTTGGCGACCGGGATGTGGTGGAAGGGGACGCCGTAGAACTCGGCGACGGACCGCAGGACCTCGTGATTGCCGACGACGCCGACGACGTCGATGGGCAGGCCCTGGCTGGTGGCGCGGAAGAGGAGGTCGGACAGGCAGTGCGCCTCCTTGGACACCATGAGGAGGGTACGCACGGGGCGGTCGACGGCGTCGAGGGACCAGCGCATGTCGTAGGTTCCGGCGAGTTCGGCCAGATCGGCCTCCAGCTCGGAGCGGGGCACGCGGGTCAGGACCGTGACGCGCATGAAGAACAGGCCCGTCTCGGGATCGCCGAACTGCTGGGACTCGGTGATATTGCCCCCGCGGCGGGCCAGCGCCCCCGAGACGGCGTGGACGATGCCGGGCCGGTCCGGACAGGACAGCGTGAGGACGAGGTGCTGCGCGTCGGAAGGGGGGGCCGTGGCGGCCGGGGCGGCGGGCGTGGTCATGACAGGAGGATAGCGGCGGCCGGTCGCAGCGGAGTCGCACGGGGGAGCGGTCGCGCGGCGGGCGAGGAGCAGGGCGATCTGTGTCGATCCGTGTCACTCCTCCGGCGGGTCGGCCGGCGCCACTGCCGGTCACTCCCGTGTCACTCCTCGGGCGGGTACTCGATCCGGCAGGTGCGTCCCCTCATCCGGAGAATCATGGCGACGTGCCCCATTGCGGCCCGATGCCAGGAGGCGGGCACCGAGCACCCCGCTCGGCGGGCCGCATCATCGTTCGGATAGACGACGAGAATGATCTCCCCGTTGTTCGACGCGTTTTCCGACTCGTTCAGGATAGTGCCGGCCGTATCCTCGATCCACTCGATCCGCTGATCGATGACGGCCCACGCGGTGTCTGGGGCCGTGGTCTTGTAATCCCACGCCCGCTGCGAGCGGGGGTTGACGTCGAGCGTGTCGGCGAGGACGGGCCCGGAGATCCCGAGGACTTCTCGCATGGTTCGGAACTCGGCCGGTGACCGAGGATCTTTATTGATTCGGGGCATGGTGCCTCCTCTTTCTTCGCACTTAACTTATAGGTGGTATCCCCGCTCACGCGGGGTTTACCCTGGGGGCGCCGGCGGGTGTGGTGGCGCCCGCGGATCATCCCCGCTCGCGCGGGGTTTACGCGACGACCAGAAGATGACCTGCGAGATCATCGGGATCATCCCCGCTCGCGCGGGGTTTACTTGAACTATGTTTCACGTGAAACCGATTGATCGGGATCATCCCCGCTCGCGCGGGGTTTACCCGGTGGTGATGGCGACGTCGGTGCGGTCCGGGGGATCATCCCCGCTCGCGCGGGGTTTACCAGCCGCCCGCCTCCGTCGTCTCTTCTGCGTCGGGATCATCCCCGCTCGCGCGGGGTTTACGCCTGGTGCTGGGAGCGTCGGAGCGGGCTGGTGGGATCATCCCCGCTCGCGCGGGGTTTACATGAACCCGTTCCCGCGGCGCACGATCTCGGCAGGATCATCCCCGCTCGCGCGGGGTTTACGAACGGTGCGGGATGTGATTCGCGGCGGCAGTGGGATCATCCCCGCTCGCGCGGGGTTTACGAGTGCGGCGAAGAATTCATATACCTGCGCCGCGGATCATCCCCGCTCGCGCGGGGTTTACGCCTGGTGCTGGGAGCGTCGGAGCGGGCTGGTGGGATCATCCCCGCTCGCGCGGGGTTTACATGAACCCGTTCCCGCGGCGCACGATCTCGGCAGGATCATCCCCGCTCGCGCGGGGTTTACGAACGGTGCGGGATGTGATTCGCGGCGGCAGTGGGATCATCCCCGCTCGCGCGGGGTTTACGAGGATCTCGTTCTCGGTGGCCACGGACTTGGCGGATCATCCCCGCTCGCGCGGGGTTTACAAACCCGGAGGACGGGGCGCCCCGCGGGCGGGGGGATCATCCCCGCTCGCGCGGGGTTTACACACACTCCACCCGCCCCGCGGGCCGCACCGCCGGATCATCCCCGCTCGCGCGGGGTTTACGGTCCGGGGTTTCGTCGTGTTTCAGTATATGAAGGATCATCCCCGCTTGCGCGGGGTTTACGAGACTCCGAACTCCTCGGCCGCCGTCTTCGCAGGATCATCCCCGCTCGCGCGGGGTTTACCTCGGTGATCATGTCCCGGACCGCCACCCTGAAGGATCATCCCCGCTCGCGCGGGGTTTACTGGACCCGCTGACGCGGGCCCCGGAGAGGAGCCGGATCATCCCCGCTCGCGCGGGGTTTACCTGGCCCGGAATTCTGCGGCTTTGCGCATCCAGGGATCATCCCCGCTCGCGCGGGGTTTACGCCGCCGACGAGACGGCGCGCACTGGCGCGAACGGATCATCCCCGCTCGCGCGGGGTTTACCTGTGCATGGCGGGCGTTTTCGCACCGCTCGGGGGATCATCCCCGCTCGCGCGGGGTTTACGGACGTCTACTTGAACCGGGATGGCGTGTTGACGGATCATCCCCGCTCGCGCGGGGTTTACCCGAGATCGATTACGTGGTCCGCGACTGCGAGGGGATCATCCCCGCTCGCGCGGGGTTTACCTCCCCGACGGGGGCGGTGGTCGCGGCGGTGAAGGATCATCCCCGCTCGCGCGGGGTTTACCTTTCCGTGATGACGCACTTCTCCTATTGGAAAGGATCATCCCCGCTCGCGCGGGGTTTACTGGGGAGGGTGGCGGCGTCACGATCGAAGACGGGGATCATCCCCGCTCGCGCGGGGTTTACAAGAATGGAATCATCCGCGACGCGAACGGCCGGTGGATCATCCCCGCTCGCGCGGGGTTTACCGTCGCCGTCGCGGGGCTCGGACGTCCCCTTGAGGGATCATCCCCGCTCGCGCGGGGTTTACTGCGCCCGGCCCCTGGCGGCCCGGGCGACGGCGGGATCATCCCCGCTCGCGCGGGGTTTACATCATGACGAGGATCCAGTAGCCGGCCCATCCGGGATCATCCCCGCTCGCGCGGGGTTTACCCGTACACAATCTCCAGCCGCAGCGCGATCTGGTGGATCATCCCCGCTCGCGCGGGGTTTACGAAACACCACCATGACTGTCCTTACTGCCCGTAGGATCATCCCCGCTCGCGCGGGGTTTACGTCGTCCCCCTCGACGCCGGCCGCCTCTACGCGGGATCATCCCCGCTCGCGCGGGGTTTACTGAATGTGAATAGCGAGAAGCGCGAGAGAATGGGGATCATCCCCGCTCGCGCGGGGTTTACCACACCCAAAGAAAGGATCGCTTATGGCCAGCAGGATCATCCCCGCTCGCGCGGGGTTTACCCGTTGCCGTGCTCGTGCAGGTCGCTGAGGGCAGGATCATCCCCGCTCGCGCGGGGTTTACCAGCAGACCCACGCGTCGCACGAGGTGAGGACGGGATCATCCCCGCTCGCGCGGGGTTTACCAGCAGACCCACGCGTCGTACGAGGTGAGGACGGGATCATCCCCGCTCGCGCGGGGTTTACTCCAGATTTTATTCCGGGGCCGCCGATGGTGGGGGATCATCCCCGCTCGCGCGGGGTTTACCGCCGCGAGCGCCTGTGAGCCGATCTGACGGCCGGATCATCCCCGCTCGCGCGGGGTTTACCCCGGTTATACGCCGGGCAGGGATATCTACCACGGATCATCCCCGCTCGCGCGGGGTTTACGCGTCGAAATACATCACGCCCTGTCTGTAGGCCGGGATCATCCCCGCTCGCGCGGGGTTTACCCGAGCCACGACCAGGGCGACCGGATGGTGATCGGATCATCCCCGCTCGCGCGGGGTTTACATGGACGGGTGGTAGGGGGTGATGTCGTGGTGCGGATCATCCCCGCTCGCGCGGGGTTTACTCAATAGGGGAGTTGCTGGAGGATGACTCTGTCGGATCATCCCCGCTCGCGCGGGGTTTACTGTCAGTTCGGTGAGGGTGGCGACGACCACACCGGATCATCCCCGCTCGCGCGGGGTTTACCGGCGCCTCAATAGAGGAGATGCTGGAGGATGAGGATCATCCCCGCTCGCGCGGGGTTTACAAAGAAATCGTCGAGGCGATGAGGACCCACGCCGGATCATCCCCGCTCGCGCGGGGTTTACGTGTCATTCGCCAGGGAAATACCCGCATTCGCGGGATCATCCCCGCTCGCGCGGGGTTTACAAATAGGACGGCAGATTATAGCCGTAAATTGTAGGATCATCCCCGCTCGCGCGGGGTTTACTTGACCGCGTCCTTGGCGGAGGCCGCCTGGGCGGGATCATCCCCGCTCGCGCGGGGTTTACCTTCTGCGAGGCGAGGATTTCCTTGTGGGCGGCGGATCATCCCCGCTCGCGCGGGGTTTACATGACGGTCTCGCCGACTCGCTCAACGCACGGCGGATCATCCCCGCTCGCGCGGGGTTTACGCGTCGCCGTCGACGACCAGGGGCCCCGAGCCGGGATCATCCCCGCTCGCGCGGGGTTTACCAGCGGCCCGGCCTTGCCGGTGGTGGGGGCCGCGGATCATCCCCGCTCGCGCGGGGTTTACGAAGTCGTCTATGGTCTCGGTGAGCCAGTTCGGGGATCATCCCCGCTCGCGCGGGGTTTACGAGGCGATCATCGAACACATCATCGACGACGCCGGATCATCCCCGCTCGCGCGGGGTTTACTTCCAGTTGGCGCTGACGGTGACCGACGTGGTAGGATCATCCCCGCTCGCGCGGGGTTTACAGGGGACGACGAAGACGTTCTCCCCGGGCCAGAGGATCATCCCCGCTCGCGCGGGGTTTACGTCCAAGAGTCCCGGCCCTCGGTCAGCCATGCAGGATCATCCCCGCTCGCGCGGGGTTTACACAACGATCTCAAGAACATCGCCCGGCGTCGCCGGATCATCCCCGCTCGCGCGGGGTTTACGCTGTTCGTCATCGTCATGCACCGCTGGGGCAAGGATCATCCCCGCTCGCGCGGGGTTTACTCGCCGTCACCGTCGCCGTCATGCGGAGCGGCCGGATCATCCCCGCTCGCGCGGGGTTTACCGGACGATGGGGATCCGCAGCAGAATGTGGATAGGATCATCCCCGCTCGCGCGGGGTTTACTCGCTGTCCGACCGCGTCCCACTCGCCATTCCAGGATCATCCCCGCTCGCGCGGGGTTTACTACTGAGCCCGAATGTACATGTCCTTGAGGGCGGGATCATCCCCGCTCGCGCGGGGTTTACAGATCAATACGTACCGGGCCACCATTTAGGAGGGGATCATCCCCGCTCGCGCGGGGTTTACAGAGACTGTCAATGGTGAACGCCTTCAGAAAGGGGATCATCCCCGCTCGCGCGGGGTTTACGCGACCGTGGAGGGCCTGCCGCACGGCTGTGAAGGATCATCCCCGCTCGCGCGGGGTTTACCCCTTATCCTGCCCGGTATTGAAGACCGAGATCGGATCATCCCCGCTCGCGCGGGGTTTACGTGGTGTACGAGATCGGGCGTATCCCCTACGGAGGATCATCCCCGCTCGCGCGGGGTTTACCTCATGCTCGCCGTCCAGGTCGTTGTCGCGTGGGGATCATCCCCGCTCGCGCGGGGTTTACGCGGTACTTGATCTCGTCACTGTCGGCCATCTCAGGATCATCCCCGCTCGCGCGGGGTTTACGTGACCCGGTATGTATTGATCTCGGAAATCGTCGGATCATCCCCGCTCGCGCGGGGTTTACCTCCTTGTAGGTTGCGCGGGACACGGCCTGCCCGGATCATCCCCGCTCGCGCGGGGTTTACCCGGTTTGACCATGTCGGTGGTGCGCTGCGGTGGGATCATCCCCGCTCGCGCGGGGTTTACGTACTCCGCCAGAGAATCGGCGCCAACGGTGAGGGATCATCCCCGCTCGCGCGGGGTTTACTCGCAAGGGTGGTAGTGATATCGAGATCACGGAGGATCATCCCCGCTCGCGCGGGGTTTACGGGTCGTACTTGCAACATATTTGCCGCGACCGGGGGATCATCCCCGCTCGCGCGGGGTTTACAACGTAGTATTCGTCGATCGTCATGCAATAGAAGGATCATCCCCGCTCGCGCGGGGTTTACTCACGCGCAACTGGAAAATGAATTGATCCGTGGGGATCATCCCCGCTCGCGCGGGGTTTACTCCGTCTTCGGATCGCCCGACTTCTTATTGCCGGGATCATCCCCGCTCGCGCGGGGTTTACCCATCCGAAGCGCAGTTTCATGCGCGGCGAGGCGGATCATCCCCGCTCGCGCGGGGTTTACACGTCGTCTGGTATGAGACGACGAATGACGCCAGGATCATCCCCGCTCGCGCGGGGTTTACCGCCGTCCCGGAAGGTGAACGGCGTGACGTCCGGGATCATCCCCGCTCGCGCGGGGTTTACCTCACATCATCATCGCCAGCATCCATGTAGCACGGATCATCCCCGCTCGCGCGGGGTTTACCATCGCCGACGCCGGTCATCCGGCGACCTTGGAGGATCATCCCCGCTCGCGCGGGGTTTACCACGACGCGCCCGTAATGGTGCACTCCTGCAGCGGATCATCCCCGCTCGCGCGGGGTTTACGCGCACGGTCGGGCCGCCAGTTCCTGTCCGTAGGGATCATCCCCGCTCGCGCGGGGTTTACCCGCGGTCGAGGACTGCCGTGATCGGTGATTTGGGATCATCCCCGCTCGCGCGGGGTTTACTCGATAAGGTCGGCTATGCCACAGATTATATTGGGATCATCCCCGCTCGCGCGGGGTTTACTCTGTGATTTCGTGGCGGATGAGTACTGGCACAGGATCATCCCCGCTCGCGCGGGGTTTACGGGTTTTCCTGTCCGTCGAATTGATCGTGAGTGGGATCATCCCCGCTCGCGCGGGGTTTACCCCTTCTGGTGCGCCACAGTCATCTTCTTCTCCGGATCATCCCCGCTCGCGCGGGGTTTACGTACTCCGCCAAAGAGTCTGCGCCCACGGTCAGGGATCATCCCCGCTCGCGCGGGGTTTACCCGCGATGTGTGTGGAAACACTTCCGTCAACCAGGATCATCCCCGCTCGCGCGGGGTTTACTTCGACGGGGCTTTACATGCGGTCGGGTACGCGGGATCATCCCCGCTCGCGCGGGGTTTACAGAGCCTTATTGATCTCATCAAGGAGACCCCCGGGATCATCCCCGCTCGCGCGGGGTTTACCGGTCATCTCGCGCGAGTCCAAGTTCTATCGCAGGATCATCCCCGCTCGCGCGGGGTTTACACTTGCGGATCCTTGGAATCCCAACGAACCCGTACTCTACCAGACCCCTGCTGCCTTCACTGCCGACCTAGGGTCCGCTCCGCCGAGTTGCGGTAGCGCCGTCGTCGTGCCGCGATGGACCACGACTCCTTCGGGGGCTTGACGGCGCCGGGGATCGCTTGAGATCCCTTGATCGGCTGGTACGGCGTCCTCATCACCAGGCAGCCCTCGATGTCCACAGGTTCGCGCTCGTGTCCCAGGGACGCGATTGCGAACCGCTGCTCGGAGCGCACCGACCAGATCAGCAGCGCCCGCCCCTCCCCGAGGTTCTCACGGATCAGCTCCCACAGCTGCTCGCGCACCCGGGCGGACAGGTGACCGACGAAGACCCCGGGGGAGACCTCGAGCAGCCATCGCGTCATGGAGCCGCGCAGCGAGGCCGGGGCCGCCGAGAGGATGAGCACTACCATTCGCCCGCCTCCTCCTCGGCGTAGTTCGCCCCGCCGGCGACCGCGCGCCGCTGGTAGTCCCACAGGGAGATCACGTTGGCGCTCAGATCGTTCGACTCCTCGACCTCGAGCAGCCGGTAGATGTCCTTGACCGTCCGCTCGATGACCTTGAGCTCGAAGATCTTGTCCCGAACGCGCCGCCGCGTCGTCCCGGCGAGATCCTCCATCCCCTCGGCGATGACGTCGAAGGCGATCGGTATCGTCGTCTCCGCCTTGTACAGGTCGGCGACGTCGTACACGAAGGACCGCTCGTGGCCGGTGTGGACGAAGCCGAGGCCCGGCGAGCACCCCAGGGAGACGATGACCCCGTGGACGACGCCGTACAGCGCGGCGTGCGCGGCCGACAGCGCCTGGTTGATCGGGTCGGAGGCCTCGAAGTCGTCAGCGCGGTACTCGCGCCGGGTCCAGGCCACCCCGGTGCGTCTGGAGTTCTCCCGGTACACCTCGCGAACCCTGGCGCCCTCGCGGCCCCGCAGCTGTTGCATGGTCAGCCCGTCGACGCTCTCGCCGCTGAAGCGCATGCAGTACATCTCGCGCGCCACACCCAGCCGCTTCTGCGGGGAGGAGACTCGGGCCGCCTGCTCCACCAGCAGCCGGGTGGACGTCGCCAGGGACCGGCCGTGCGCGTAGTAGCGCACGCCGCGCTCGCCGACCCAGACCGCCGTCGTCCCGCACTCGCCGAGCAGGCTCATCGCCTGGTGGCTCACCGACGTCCCGGGCCCGAGGAAGACGGCGACCAGCGATGCCGCCGGAACCCGGATCGTGCCCTGGTCGTTGCGCGCCGTCAGGGCCCCGTCCTCCCGGTGCACCACGCAGTGCTCCAGGTAGAGGAAGGACATCCGGTCCTGGACGCGGGGCAGCGCCGTCACGGGAACCGGCGGCATCCTGGTCATCGGTCAGCCCCGTCTCACCCGGGCGAGGGTCATGAGTCCGCAGCCGTAGGCCTTGGACCGGCCGATCCCCGCGACGAGCGCGTGGCGCAGAGCGTCCGGGTCGGTCACGCGCGCCACGCCCTCGTAGACGGTCCGGTTGATCGTGACCCGGTCGCGCCGGTCGCGATCGGGGTTCCTCCGCCCGAAGACGGGCCGCTCCCGGCGCACGACGACGACCGAGGCGCTGGCCGCGACGGCGTCCGCATCGGTGCCGGTTGCGGCGGCGGAGTCCGCCGCGGCGACGTCGCCGCTCGCCGCGCCGTCCGCCGCGGCGCCGGACACGGGCACGAGCTCGAAGCCGTACCGCGGGGTGCGCTCGATGAGCCACCGCCGCTGCTGCTCGACGGTGACGTGCCCGAACCGCTTCCCGCGCACTTCCGGACCCCGGGGGGCCGAGTAGGACGGGTTCGCCGTCAGGCGGAAGGCCCAGACCTGTCCGGCGTCCAGCGTGGCGAGGAACGGCGAGTAGTCCAGGGTCATCGACCGGGTGCCGGCCGCCCCCGCCTCGGCCACGATCCGCGTGCAGTCGGGCTCCGAGGGCGAGAGCAGGTACAGCGTCGTCGTCGCCGGGCCGCGGTCGGCCCGCCACAGGACGCGGCCGGGGCCGTCCCCGTCGTCGCCCCCGGTCGCCCTGAGGACGACGGCGTGCATGACCTGCGGCGAACCCAGGTACTTGCGCGCGAGACGTCGCGCCGGGTCCAGGTCGATCTTCGTCAGGAACACGGGTTCGCCTCCTCCAGCTCGGCCATGGGATCGTGGTCGTCGGCCGCTAGCTCGGCCATGGGGTTGTGGTCGTCAGCCGATAGCTCGGCCATGGGATCATGCGGGTCCGGCTCGGGGGCGCTGACCCGCGCCGTGAGCCGCTCGACCTGACGGAAGCCGTAGTCGCGGCGGCGGGGGTCGAAGGAGGCCGGTACGTCGCGGCTGCCCCGGACCGCGCCCCGCTCCTGGGCGGGCAGCGCGGCCTCCTGCACGACCTCCTGGTCGAGGAGCATCTCCGCGTCGAAGGGCTTGTCACGGTGCTTCCGTTGGAACCACTGCGCGGCGAGCCACGGCTCGGCCCGAAGCGCATCGAGCAGCCCCGCCTCCCGCAGGCCCAGGGACACCGGGTGCGTCGGCGGGCAGGAGCGCCTGCCCAGGTACAGCGGGAAGAACGGGTGGCGCAGCGCCTCGTCGAGACCCTCCAGGAGCGCCCTGTCGCCCTCGATCCCGGCGAGGAAGACGGCGTCGGCGAGGTAGTACCGATTCGACAGGGGCATGGACTCCTTGCCGTCGAGGGTCCGCGCCGTGTGGAAGTCCCTGATGACCCTGCCGGGCTGGTCCTTGCGCACCCCGAACCGCAGGGACAGCAGGTCCTCGATCGGGTCCGTCCGGCGTCGGCCGACGGCGGCCGCCAGCATGCCGATAATGCCGCTCTTGGTGGGGGCGAGCTCGGTGGCCCGGACGGTGAAGCGCGATTTCACCCCCCAGGATTGCAGGGGTCCTGCGAGTCGCAGGAGGAGGACGGTCATCAGGCCCGCTCCTCACGGCCCACGCGCGGGGACACAACCTCGAAGACCCGGCCGGGCAACTCGGTGAAGGACACGCGCTCGCCCAGCGGGGCGGGGGCGTCGGGGCCCTCGGGGACGAGGATGTCGCCGCCCTTGAGGGCGACGACGAAACCGGCGAGCGGCTTCAGGCCGTAGTTGTCCTCGATGGCGCGGGCGTGCTCCGCCAGCGCCCCGACGGACCGGGCGAGATAGCCGTTGGCCTCATTGGTGCGGATCGGCTTCTCGAAGGCGCCGACGAGGGAGACGGGCTGGTCGTCGCGCACGGAGACGACGACGGCCTCGGGCAGGGTCCGGTTGGCGAAGGTGTTCTGCTTGCCGGTGGGCATGGACAGG
>ERZ773004.741-NODE-741-length-19173-cov-19.763155_pt1 | contig 19173 bp, 17 predicted proteins | sample MGYA00580667_ERZ773004 | MGnify/ENA primary metagenome ERZ773004 (study PRJEB29015, sample SAMEA2737963) | human oral metagenome | biome: human oral; feature: human-associated habitat; material: dental | place: China | collected 2123 ... | reverse complement strand
TGAAGCGGGTGAAGTAGTGGCGCGAGAGCTGGTCGGCCCGGAAGGCGGGCAGGCCTGCCTCCTTCAGGGCGGCCTTGCGGCCCCTCAGGTCGAGGTCGGCCAGGTGCCGTGGGGCCTTGCCCCGTGCCGCGGGCACGGCGAAGGACAGGCGGGGGCGCGCGTCGGGGCTGGTGGCGCCCTCGGGCGGCTGGTCGGTGGGACGCACCTGAACCCGACCCGGCTCGGGAGCCGCCGGTCCGCGTCCGATGACGATGGGCGCGGGCCGAGGCCTGTGGCCGCGGTCGTGCGTGATTCTCACGGGTTCGGTGCTCCTGTCGACGATGGCGGACGGCTGGTGATGCTGATGATGAACTGCTGGTCGGCGGATTATCGGACGATCTATAAGACGATCAGGGAGAAGACGTAGACGACGGGGGCGGCCACGAGAATCGAGTCGAGACGGTCCATGAGACCGCCGTGCCCCGGCAGCAGGGTGCCCATGTCCTTCAGGCCGAGATCGCGTTTGAGCAGGGACTCCCCCAGATCGCCCAGGGTCGAGACGACGACGATGGTGGCGCCCAGGGCGGCGCCCGCCCACCAGGGGCCGCCCAGGCCCCACAGGCAGCCCGCGCCCGCGCCCACGGCAGCGATCATGGACCCGATGAAGCCCTCCCAGGACTTCTTGGGCGACACCCGTGGCGCCATCGGATGCCTGCCGAGGGTGATGCCCGCCAACCATCCGCCGGTGTCATTGGCCGCCGGCAGAGCGATGAGCATCAGGACCTTGCCGACACCGTGATCCTGATGGGCCACCAGCACGGCGAAGCTGGCCAGGAACGGCAGGTAGGTGGCCGCGAAGACGGAGGCGGAGGCCTCCGCGGAGCGGGAGCGCCGCACGGCGTCGTGCTCGTCCGTGCGCGGAATCATGTGGTCGGGGGCCTCGAAGTCGGTGCCCGATTCGGCCTCGGCCTGATTCATGAAGCACCACAGCACACAGGCGCCCGCGGTGGCCAGGTAGGCGCCGAGGGCCGCCTCGGCGCCGATGGTCCAGGCGCACACGGCCATCCCGATGGAGCCGAGCCACAGGGGGGCCAGGGGGAGCCGGATGCCCTTGCGCGCGAAAGCTCCGGCGAGTTCCCACAGCGCACCGCAGACCGCCACGACCACGACCCCGACGAACGCGACTCTGTAGAACAGCAACGAGACCAGAACGGCGCCGATCAGGACGACCGCCACCCCGACGGCGGCAGGCAGATTCCGCCCTGCCCGCCCGGTGGCGGGCAGGGGGGCGCGATTGCGGGTCGGCGGCGGGGCCAGCAGTGAGGTCAGTACAGTCACGAATGCGTTCTCATCGGTCTGCTCGGTCTGCGAAAGCGGGCGGACCGCGGCTCAGACGTCGAGGAGCTCGGCCTCCTTGGCGGTCAGCGCAGCATCAATGGACTCGACGAAGCGCTTGGTCAGGGCGTCGAGCTCGGACTCCGCGCGCATGACGTCGTCCTCTCCGGCATCGCCGGCCTTCTTGATGGCCTCGAGCTCCTTCTTGGACTTGCCGCGAATGCCGCGCACCTGGACGCGGGACTCCTCGGCACGGCTGCGTGCGAGCTTGACGTAGTCCTTGCGGCGCTCCTCCGTCAGGGCGGGCAGGGTCACGCGGATGACCGTGCCGTCGTCGGTCGGGTTGACGCCGAGGTCGGACTCGCGGATGGCGGTGGTGATGGCCTTCATCGCGGAGCGGTCGAAGGGGCTGACGATGACGGTTCGGGCCTCGGGGATGGTGATCGAGGCCAGCTGCTGGAGCGGGGTGGGGGCCCCGTAGTAATCGACCAGGATCGGGGTGAACATGGCGGGGTTGGCGCGGCCGGTGCGAATGGCCGCCAGCTCGTGCTTGGCGGCCTCGAGTGCCTTGTCCATCTTGTCCTCGGCCTCGAGCATGACGTCGTCGATCATGGTTCTTCCTTCGGTGGTGGGCGGGGTGTTTCTCGGATGATTCGGGCGCAGGGTCATTCCTGTGTAACGAGAGTACCGATCTGCTCACCGAGAAGTGCGCGAGTGATATTGCCGCCCTCGCCCATGCCGAAGACGCGCATGGTCAGGCTGTTGTCGCGGCACAGGGCGAAGGCGGAGGCATCGACGACCTTGAGCCCGTCGGCCAGAGCGCGCTCGTAGGTCAGGCGGCTGAGCAGCCGGGCCGTCGGGTCCTTGCGCGGATCGGCCGTGTAGACGCCGTCGACGCCGTTCTTGCCCACGAGGAGCTCGTCGCAGCGGGTCTCCAGCGCCCGCTGGGCGGAGACGGTGTCGGTGGAGAAGTAGGGCAGCCCCGCCCCGGCGCCGAAGACGACGACCCGCCCCTTCTCCAGGTGGCGGATGGCGCGCAGCGGGATGTAGGGCTCGGCGACCTGCGTCATGGCGATGGCGGACTGGACGCGCGCGGGCACTCCGGCCTTCTCGATGAAGTCCTGCAGCGCCAGGGCGTTCATGACAGTGCCGAGCATGCCCATGTAGTCGGCGCGGTCGCGGGCCATGCCGCTCTGCGAGAGCTCGGCGCCGCGGAAGAAGTTGCCCCCTCCCACGACGACCGCGACCTGGACGCCCGTGGCTACCGCCTCGGCGATCTGCCGAGCGGCGTCGGAGACGACGTCGGGGTCCAGCCCCACCGCTCCCCCGCCGAATACCTCTCCGGAGAGCTTGAGCAGAACGCGGCGCGGATGCGCGGCCGGGGCCTCGGAGGACGGCGGCTGGGGGGTCATAAGTGATGTCTCCTGGATTTTTCCGATGATCGTATCCGGATACGCGCATGCGCCGAAAGCGAGCCTACCGCTTGTCGTGAACACGCTTATTCTGCGCGTTGTCACGACTTTGCAGCGGGCCCGCACGGCCCGGCATACCCGCGTACCCGATGATGCCCCGCACCGTCATCAGGGTCCGGAACACTCATCATGCGACTGGGGTCCACCATGGCGGTCAGGGGCGATCAGGGCAGCCATCTGATCTTGGGGGCGAGTATGCCGGTGCATCCCGGGACGCGTCCATGGGCAGACGTCCCCGGCAGAGTGCACGAGGGCCCCGCGAGCGGGTGCTCGCGGGGCCCTCGTCAGCGGGTATGCCGCCGGAACAGCGGGGATGGCCGCGCTCAGGCGCCGACGCGGAAGCGCACGAACCCGGTGAGCTTGCCGCCAGTGGCCTTGACCACCTTGTCCACTGTGGTCTTGGGGTCCTTGGCGTAGGCCTGGTCGACCAGGCAGTTCTCCTTGAAGTAGCCGCCCAGACGGCCCTCGACGATCTTGGGGATGGCCTTCTCGGGCTTGCCCTCAGCGCGGGTGGTCTCCTCGGCGATGGCGCGCTCCTTGTCCACGACCTCGGCCGGGACGTCCTCACGGGTGAGGTAGAGCGGGGAGTAGGCGGCGATGTGCATCGCGACGTCGTGGGCGACCTCGGCAGCCGCCTCATCCGTGCCGACGAGCACGGCGACCTGGGCGGGCAGGTCGGGGTTGGTGCGGTGCAGGTAGGTCTCGACCCTCGGGGCGACCAGGCGGGCGACGCGGCGCACGACGATCTTCTCGCCGATGACGGCCTGCATGGAGTCGGTCAGCTCCTTGACGGTGGAGCCGTCCACCTCGACCTCGGCGAGCGCCTCCGCGGTCTCGGCGCCGGAGGCGACAGCGGCGTCGAGGACCTTGGCGGCGAAGTCGATGAACTTCTCATTCTTGGCCACGAAGTCGGTCTCGGCGTTGATCTCGACGAGGACGCCGACCTGGCCGTCGCCGGAGTCGACGACCTTGGCGGCGATGAGGCCGGCGGAGGCGGCGCGGCCCTCGCGCTTGGCGATGCCCTTGAGGCCCTTGACGCGGATGATCTCGATGGCCTTCTCGGCGTCGCCGTCGGCCTCGTCGAGGGCCTTCTTGACGTCGAGCATGCCGGCGCCGGTCTTCTCGCGCAGCGCCTTGATGTCGGCAGTGGTGTAGTTCGCCATTAACTTCTCCTGAATATCTCCTGGTATTGCTTGATGTGCCTGAGTGCGCCCGACTGTGCTCCTACGGCCGTCTGCGACGGCCGGTGGGGCGGGCAAGGCGCCCAGGCATGCTCAGGCCTGCTGGGCGTCGGCCGTCTGCCCGCTCGCCTCGGCGGCCGGCTGCTCGGGAGCCGCACTCTGCTCGGCAGGTGCCGACTCAGCCGACTCAGCCGACTCGCTCTGCTCGGCCTGTCCGGCTGATCCGGCCTGTCCGGCCTGCTCGGCCTCGGCGCCGGCGAGGAGGGCGGCCTCCCACTCGGGCAGGGGCTCGGCGTCGGGAGCGGCGACCTCGGCCTCCGCGCCCGTGCGGGCGCGTCCGGCGGAACGGGCCACGAGGCCCTCGGCAGCGGCATCGGCGACGACGCGGGTCAGCAGGCTGACTGCACGGATGGCGTCGTCGTTGCCGGGAACGCCGTAGGTGACCTCATCGGGGTCGCAGTTGGTGTCGAGGATGGCGACAACGGGGATGCCCAGCTTCTGGGCCTCGGAGATCGCCAGGTGCTCCTTCTTGGTGTCGACGACCCACACCGCGGCGGGCAGCTTGGACATGTCGCGAATACCGCCGAGAGTCTTGACGAGCTTGTCCTTCTCGCGGCGCATCATGAGCAGCTCCTTCTTCGTGCGGCCGGACCCGGCCACGTCGTCGAAGTCGATCTGCTCGAGCTCCTTCATGCGGTCCAGGCGGGCGCGCACGGTGGAGAAGTTGGTGAGCATGCCGCCGAGCCAGCGCTGGCTCACGTAGGGCATGCCGACGCGCTGAGCCTGCTCGGCCACGGCGGCCTGCGCCTGCTTCTTGGTACCGACGAACAGGATGCTGCCACCGCGGGCGACGATCTCCTTGACGAAGTCGTAGGCGGTGTTGATGCCCTCGACGGTCTGCTGGAGGTCGATGACGTAGATGCCGTTGCGCTCAGTGAGGATGAAGCGCTTCATCTTGGGGTTCCAGCGACGAGTCTGGTGTCCGAAGTGGACACCGCTCTCGAGGAGCTGACGCATGGTGACGATCGCCATGTCGGTCCTTTCGCGCGCAATCCGGAGGTCGCCGGGTGCGCTGTGAGTCGTGGGGCGGTCATCCGTCCTGCATCCGTCCTGCTCGGCGGCGCGCCCCGGTATTGATGGTTTCTCCCCGTTGACCGGTGGGCCCGCGCGGCGGGCCGCGGCTCCGTCCCGACGGGAGCCGGGAGGATGGGGCCTGGCGCTCGCGACGCGCGACCACCCTCTCCACCCGGACGGTTGCCCGGACGGTTCAGGACCTCGGCCGCGACGCCCGAAAGGATTCCCGCACCCGAATCGGACGAACCGATGGGCGCGAGCGCGAGCGCGCGAAGTCAACCGCCCTTGGCCGGCGCATCCCCAGTCCTGAGCCGATCCGACGTCGATGGCTGAGCCCTTGAGCTTTTCATCAGGCCTTTGCATGTCTTCGCATGCCCTTGCCAACCGGACCGGCGAACTGGAGCGAGCAGATCGCAGGCGACTGCGAGCGTGAGGCTACCACAGCATTCGTCACAATTCCGCGCCGATCCGCGAGAATCTCAGGGTAAGGGCATGTCATTCCTATCACCTCCACGGGCTCCACCGGTCGCTGAGATACGCCGCTGCCCACAGTGCTCGATGCCCTCGAGTGCGCCGTCCTGCGTTCCCGACGCAATCTGATGCGCATGAGTCCCACATACTCGCCTGTGTCAGCTCCGTCCGCTGCCTCCGCTCCGTCCGCTGCGTCCGCTTTGCTTACCGCGCCCACTGTGCCCGCTGCGCACACTGCGCACACGCAACCTCGGCTGCCCGAGCTGCCCGGCCATTCCCCGAGGCCACTCCTGCCGCTGCCGGGGCCGGGGCGGCCGGAGCAGCCGGGGCGGCGACGCTTCCGCTCCCTGGCACTGGGCATGAGCCTCAGCCTGCTGCCGCTGTCCGCCACCGGGCCTCCGCCCGGGCCCGCGGCCGCGGTCATGGCGCCGATGGAGTACGCGAGCTCCCCCGGTTCCCCTTCAGACTCCCCTTCAGCCCTCCCGGCGGGGCCGGGCGCTGAGAAGACAGGGAAGTCAGGGGACTCAGGGGCGTTCGAGAACTCAGAGACGGTGAGAGCGCCACGAGAGTCGGCGGAATCGACAGCGCCGCGCACCCATGCGCCCCGCGCCTCCTACGGGTGGCCGACCGGCAGTCCCGCGAGCGTGGTCCGGGGATTCGATCCGCCCACGGTGACCTGGGGCTCGGGTCATCGGGGTGTGGACCTGTCCCTTCAGGCGGGCTCTCCGGTCCTCGCGGCGGGAGACGGGACCGTGGTCTTCGCCGGGGCGGTCGCGGGGCGGCCGGTCGTCTCCATCGATCACGCCGATGGCATCCGCACCACCTACGAGCCGGTCGAGGCCTCGGTCGCCGCTAGGGACGTCGTCACTCGAGGGCAGACCATCGGCACGCTTCTGGCGGGACATCGCTCCGACGGGGTGGACGCTCTGCACTGGGGCGCGCGCACCGGGCCGAAGAGCTACATCAACCCGTTGCGTCTTCTGCATCCCGCCGTCATCCGGCTCAAGCCACTGAGATCGGAGTGATCGGAGCGATCTGAGCAGAACCAACCGGGCTGACCATCCGCAGCTTGTCCGGCTTATCCAGCGCATATGCCGTACATGCCGTGTACGCCGCGTATGCCGTATATGCGCATATGCAGCGACGTGTATACGCAGCCCATTGCGCAGCGCCTTGTGCAGCTCTGAAAGCTGCCGAGCGCCGCTGCGTGTCGCGCGCCACCGGCGAGGGGGCGGGCCGAAGCGCGGATATGTTGCGCACCGACCGGCTCATGCCCGCGGGAAGGCCTGAGCGTAAACGGCCCGCAGGCGCTCGGCCGATACGTGGGTGTAACGCTGAGTGGTGGCCAAGGAGGAGTGGCCGAGCAGCTCCTGAACGCTGCGCAGGTCCGCTCCCCCATTGAGAACATGAGTGGCCGCCGAGTGACGCAACCCGTGCGGCCCGAGGTCGGGCACGCCCGCGAGCGCCGCGGCGCGGTGAACGACATCGCGCACCGCCCGCGGGTCGAGGCGCCGTCCGCGCACCCCGACGAACAGCGCACCGCCGGCGGCCGCAAGGGCGATCCGGTCGCGTACCGCCAGCCAGTTCTCGAGCGCCTGAGAGGCCGGCGCCCCGTAGGGCACAGTGCGCTCCTTGTCCCCCTTGCCCAGCACGCGCAGAGTGCGCCGGGATCGATCCAGGTCGGCGATATCCAGACCGCACAGTTCTGAGACGCGCACGCCCGTGGCGTAGAGAACCTCCAGAAGCGCCGCATCGCGCAGCGCGATCGCCTCCTGCATAAGGCCGTCCTCGGGGCTCGCCTTCGCTGACTTAGCCGACCTCGCCGTCTCCGCTGAGCTCGCCGTCTTCGCCGTCCGTCCCGATGCCCGCTCCAGCCCTCCTTCCGCCTCAACGGGAACGACTTCCGCTCCCGCCTCCTCGGCGCGGCGTGCCGCCGCCGCCAGAAGTGTCGTGGCCTGCTCCTCGGTCAGGACGGCCGGCAGCCGGCCTTCGGCTCGAGGCGAGCGCAAACGGGCGGCAACATCGGTGCTGATCAGGCAATTGCGGTGCGCCCAGGTGGAGAAGGCCCGCACCGCCGCGGAACGGCGCGCAATGGTGGCCCGCGCGCTGCCGGCGGCCGACATCTCTGCCAGCCAGGCGCGCAGATCGGCCAAGTCGAGGCTGAGCAGCGCAGGGCCGATCGGCTCATCGGGGTCGCCGCCCACGCCGAGGAAGGTCAGCAGGTCGCCGACGTCGGCGACATAGGCGCGCACAGTGTGCTCGGACAGGCCCCGCTGGAGCCCGAGATGACGCAGCCACGCCTCACTCAGCTCGCCGCGGGTGCGCGGCCCAGCAGAATCGCTCATGGAGGCAGGCTAGCGACCCCTGCGTCTTCACGTGTCTCCACACGTCTTCATGCGCGTCTTCACTACCCTCACCGGGCGGCGCGTCGGCGCCAGCGCGAGCCGTCGCGCTCGACGCGTCCGGAGAGCTCGAGCAGCCCGAGAGTCGAGACGACATCCTGCTCCGACAGGCCCGCCACGCGGGCAAGCGCCCCGACGGTGGCCGCGCCCCGTGCGGGAAGAGCATCGACGACCATGGAGGCCTCCCCCATCAGTCCATCGAGCAGTCCCGAGCCGGCGTTGCCGGGGACTGCGGCGCGGGTGGCCTCGGGGTCCACGCTGCCCAGAGGGGCGACGAGCTCCAGGGCGTCCTCGGCATCGGTGATGCACACCGCCCCGTCTCGCAGCAAGCGGTGGCAGCCGACCGACCCCATGGAGGTCACCGGGCCGGGCACGGCTCCGAGGCCGCGGCCGAGGTCACGAGCGTGCCGAGCGGTGGACAGTGCCCCGGAGCGCCAAGCGGCCTCGACGACAACGGTGGCCTCGCTCAGGGCCGCGATCAGGCGATTGCGCGTCAGGAAGCGGTGACGGCCGGGCCGACAGCCCGGTGGCACCTCGGCCACGAGAGCACCGGTGTCGATGATGGCGTGCAGCAGATCGGCATTCCCCGTCGGGTAGAGGCGATCCACTCCCCCGGCGCTCACGGACAGCGTCGGGCCGGAGCGTAGGGCACCGCGGTGGGCAGCTGCATCAATGCCGAAGGCGCCGCCGGAGACGACCACGACGCCCCACGTCGTCAGGTCTGAGGCGATCCGGGCGGACACGCGCTCCCCGTAATCGGTGGAGGCCCGCGCACCCACCAGGGCCAGGGCCCGTCCGGTGCCGGGACCGGCGGCCACGAGGTCGGCCCGAGTGCGCCGGGCGCCGACGGATGAACGCCCCGGCGGCTCGCCCTCATGATCCTCGCGGCTCTCAGGGCTCTCACGGCCCTCACGACACTGCGATGGCAGCAGCGCCGGGTCCCCGCGGACCCATAGGCAGTGGGGCGGATGTTCGAGATCGTCCAATCCGGTGGGCCACCACGGGTCGGTGGGCAGGATGAGGCTGCCGCCGAGTCTCTCCAAGGCCTCGAGCTCACGGCGGATATCCAAACCGGCGAGTCTGGGCGCCCAGCGGGCGGCCGCTCTCCTCCAGGCGGCGCCGGCCCCGGCCGCATCGCCGCGGGGCGCGATCGGCGGTCGTGGCGCCGGCAGCGGCAGCCCCTCGCAGTCCAGGGCCTCGTCGAGGAGCCAGGCGAGCGCCGGGCCCGCTCCCAGGTTGCCGACGAGTGCGCAAGCGGCATGGTCGGCGGGCTCGGCCAGCCGTGACCAGGTGGCCCGCGCCAGAGCCTCATCCTGGATGGCATGGGCCTGCACTCGGCGCTGCGGCCCCGCCCCGGAGAGCCGCCCGCCCGCCGTCGGGGCCCGACCGGAAGCGGATCCGGCCCCGGCCCGGGCATCCTCCCGGACGTTCTGCGGTGCAGCAGCGCCGGCTCTCTCCGGCAGCGCGACCACTGCACAGGCTGTATCAGCCGAGTTTTCTGCCGAGCTGTCTGCCGGGCCGCCGATGACATCGGGGCCGTCAGGGCAGGCAGCACCATCAGGGCAGCCGGCATCCCCAGGGCCGTCAAGCAAGCGTGTGGGCGCATCGGTCAGGTCGGTGGGGGTCACAGGCGCGCTCCTCTCGTGCGCAGGGCCAGCGCGCCGCCGAGGTCGGCGGCAGTGGGAGCCGGTCTGGCGGCCAGATCGGCCAGGGTCCAGGCCAGACGGAGAACTCGGTCCACGCCGCGCAGCGTGAGATCGCCACGATCCAGCGCCGCCATGAGCGGGGTCAGCAGGGCCGGCTCCATACCGGAGGAGGCCGAGCGCAACCAGGACCCCGGCACCTGCCCCGTAAGCCGCCAGGGGGTCTCCGCGAGCCGATGGGCTGCTCGAGCGCGGGCCTGCAGCACACGTGCGGCGACATCCCGACTCGACTCGCCCGCAGCACCGGCTGCCAGGTCCCGGGCGGTGACGGCCGCAACATCGACCTGGATGTCGATGCGATCCAGGAGCGGCCCCGACAGCCGGGAGAAGTAGCGCCTGCGCCGCAGGGATGTACAGGTGCACTCCAACCCGCGCCCGCCGCCCTTGCCGCAGGGACAGGGGTTGGCCGCCAGAACGAGCTGGAAGGCGGCGGGGAAGGCCGCCCGCCCGCCGACCCGATCGATGGTGACCGAACCGGTCTCCAGGGGCTGGCGCAGGCAGTCCAGGACGCCGCTGGGGAACTCCGGCGCCTCGTCGAGGAAGAGGACTCCGCGGTGAGCGAGTGACACGTCGCCCGGCCGAGGCGTACCGCTGCCGCCGCCGACGACCGCCGCCCTGGTGGCGGTGTGGTGCGGGGCCCGTAGAGGCGGAGCGGTCAGCAGGCCGGAGTCGGGATCGAAGGTGCCCGCCAGGGAGTGCAAGGAGGTGACGGTCACGGCGTCCTCGGCATCCAGTGCGGGCAGGATCGAGGGCAGGCGCTCGGCCAGCATGGTCTTGCCCGCGCCGGGAGGCCCCACGAGGAGCAGGTGGTGCCCGCCTGCGGCCGCGACCTCCAAGGCATGGCGGGCCTCGGCCTGTCCGACGACATCGGCGAGGTCGGGGATGCGAGCCTCCGGATGGCTCCGCGGCTCGCGGGACTGCTCGCCACGGCGGCGGGCGCGCTCGACGACTGCCCGGGCACGCGGGGGCAGCCTGCCGCCGTAGTCCTCCACGAGCTCACCGATATGGTCGACCGCGCGCACGCGAGCGCCCGGAACGAGGGCGGCTTCGCGGGCGGCGGGGGCGGCCACGATGACATCGGGAACACCGGCCTCCACGGCCGTGCGCACAGCCGGCAGGATGCCGCGCACCGCATGGATGGAGCCGTCCAGGCCGAGCTCGCCGATGTAGACGGTGCGGGCCAGCACCGCCAGAGCGCGCGGGGGCAGCAGATCACGTGCTCCGAGCACCGCCAGCGCCAGCGCCACGTCGAATCCGGTGCCGGTCTTGCGCAGGTCCGCCGGAGAGAGGTTGACCGTCAGGCGCTGCTCTCCCCAGGTGACGCCGCAGACCGTCAACGCGGCTCGTACGCGTTCGCGCGACTCGCGCACGGCGGCGTCGGGAAGGCCCACGAGGGTGAAGCCGGGCAGTCCCGAACTCGAGTGGGCCTCAACATCGACAAGATGCCCCTCCAGGCCGGTCAGGGTCACGGCAAGGGTGCGCGCCAGGCTCATGATGCGCCCACTCCACGGTGATGGCGCAGTTCAGCGGGCAGGCCCGAGCGCAGAAGCACGGAGATCACATCGAGGCGGAAACGCCCGTGAGACACGGGATTCTGGGCGACCCAGGCCGCAGCGAGAACGCGCAGGCGCATGAGTTTGTCCGCATCGACGGATGCGGCCGGAGGCCCGGCCCTCAGACTCGTACGGGTCTTGACCTCGATGACCACGAGAGCGGGCGGACCCTCGCCGGCGGTTCCCGCGGGTTCCAGGGCGACCAGGTCGAGCTCACCGCGCAATCCGGTTCCGGGGCGCCAGTTGCGATCCACGATTTGCCAGCCGTGATCGCTGAGGTACCGGGCGGCGAGATCCTCGCCGCGTCGGCCCACGGCTGCCCGCTCGAGCCCTGCAGTTGTCATGATCACGATGATCACCTCCGCCACCAGCATGCGCGGCGGAGGGCGGCTGACGACAACGGCGTCGTCGAGCCCGGTGGGAAAGCGCCGTGCGAACTAAGCGGTGGAGCCCTGTGATGCGTTTCGCGTCACACGCGCGCCGCACCTGCGTCGTGGGTCATGAGGGGATATCCATCTCCGGCTTGGTGAGCTCCTCGACGTTGACGTCTTTGAAGGTGACCACATGGACCGACTTCACGAAGCGGCTGGAGCGGTAGATGTCCCACACCCAGGCGTCCTCAAGACTGAGCTCGAAGAAGACCTCGCCGCCGTTGGTACGCACCTGCACATCAACGGCGTTGGCCAGGTAGAAGCGGCGCTCGGTCTCCACCACGTAGGAGAACAACGAGACGACATCCCTGTACTCGCGGTACAGGTCCAGCTCCAGATCGTTCTCATAGGACTCGAGGTCTTCAGCGCTCACGACTCCATCATGCACGTCCTGAGCGTGCGGCCCGAGCAGGCGCCGATGGCGCGTCGCGCCGTGCCGATCACGGCCGGGCAACAGATTCAGCGCTCAGCGTCCACGAAAGAGCCGACTCCGGGCAAGTTCCATGAGCGGCGATGCTGGTCGCTCGCACCGAGTCGCGCCAGTGCCTCGACGTGGGAAGCGGAGGCGTATCCCTTATTGGACGCCCAGTCGTAGCCGGGGTCCGGCAGGGCCGACATGAGGGCGTCCCGCTCGACCTTGGCCAAGATGGAGGCCGCGGCGACGACGGCGCAGCGGGCGTCTCCCTTGACCTCCATGCGCACGGCCGGAGTGAGGCGGGCGGGCAGGACGGATTCATCGCCGATCGAATGGCGGGCCTCTCCGATCGACTCAACAGACTCAACCGGCTCAACCGGCCCAGCAGAGGGCTGGGCGCCCAGGGCATCGAGCAAGTCGGGCTCGGGCTCGGTCAGCCAGTCCGACCTGCCGTCGAGGATGATCGCTCCGGGGAGGTGACCGTGGGCGGCCATCCGGGCGAGGGCTCGCCGTCCCGCGAGACGCAGGGCACCCACGATGCCGAGAGCGTCGATCTCCGCGGGTGCGGCGTGAGCCACAGCCCAGTCGAGGACCCAGGCACGGCACGGCTCCACCAGAGCCTCACGGCGACGAGGCGTGAGCTGCTTGGAATCGGCGAGTCCCTGAGGAAAGGCATCGGAGGTTCCACGATCGACGACAGCCAGGCCCACGGTGACGGGACCCGCCAGCGAGCCTCGGCCGACCTCGTCCATGCCGCCGACCAGCTCATGATGCCGCAGGAGCTCGTCCTCGACACCGCGATCCGGGCGGAGCCGTCGTGCTGTCGTCATCGGAGGATCATCGGGAGCGCCGATGTCACCGATTGGGATCGGGCACGTCGCGGAAGACCGCCTCGCCCTCGTCGAGCGAATCCCAGCGGCTCACCGGCCACACAACATTGGTGGCCACGCCGACGACATCATCCAACGGCACGGCGCCACCATGCGGATCGTCCTGGTGGAAGCGGGAGTCCGAGGAATTGGAGCGGTTGTCCCCCATCACCCAGATGCATCCCTCGGGGACGATGATGTCGAAGGGCACCAGGGACGGCGCAGCCCCGTCCTTGATGTAGGTCTCCTGCAGGGGTACGCCGTTGACGGTCAGGGCGCCTGCGCCGTCGGAGGTGATGCGGTCACCGGAGACGCCGATCACGCGCTTGATGAGGTGATGTCCGGAGTTCTCGGGCAGCAGGCCGGTGAGGATGAGCCCGTCGCGCACGATTCCGTTGATCCCGGAAGGCTCCTCGGTGTCGAGCCAACCGCCCGGGTCCGTGAAGACGACGACATCCCCGCGATGCACATCATGCGGGTGGTACATCCGCACCGAGACATGATCCTCGGTCTGCAGGGTGTTCTCCATTGAACCGGAGGGGATCGCGAAGGTCTGGACGATGTGGGTCTTGATGAAGGCGGACAGGGCCAAGACGACCACGACGACGGCGATGGTGGACAGCCAGCCGCGACGCGGTCGGTCCTCCTCAGAATCATCCTCCTCCTCGCCCGGAACCGGCAGGGGGCGAGGGCGCCGGGCGGGCGGATAGGAGGGCGGCAGGTCTGTAGCCTTCTCTGAGCTTTCTGAGCTTTTCGAGGTTCCCGGCTTCTCTGCCGCCTCCGACTCAACCGCCTCGTCCAACTCGCCGGCTGCGCCAGCCTCAGCGGAATCGACTCCAGCCTCGGCGTCGCCCTGGGAGCCCTCGTCATCCGCCTCCAGGAGCACTCCGGGCTCGACGGCGTCAGCGCCGAGGTCCTCGACCTCCGGGGCCCGGGCGGGCTCCTCTGTACGAGGCGCAGCCTCGGCAGGCCCGGCGGGCTCAGCTAAATCAGCTAACTCAGCGGGTTCAGCCCCTGACGGCTCGACATCAGCGGTGTCAGTCGCAGCCTCAACAGCTTCGGGGACCACCTCAGCAGCTTCGTCGGCATCGTCGGCTCCGTCAGCAGCCGATGCCCGCTCGGCATACGGCTCCGCAGCGGTCGAGTCAGTGTCCTCAGCGCCTTCAGTGCCTTCAGCGTTTTCAATGTATTCAGCGTCCGCAGTGTCGTCAGCATCCGCAGCGCCCTCTGATTCGTCTGCATCCTCGACGCCGCCGGCCGCCGCCTCGTGAGCATGAGCGTCGGCCCGATCATCAGACTCCGATTCGGGCGCCCCGGCACGCACGGACTCCCCCGCCATATCGCCGGTCTCAGAGTCATCGCCGTCGTCGCCGGTATCACTGCCAACGCTGCCAGCCCTGCCAGCCCCGTCAGCACTGCCATCCGCTTCCGCAGCGGGCTCGTCCAGCTCGTCCGGCTCAGCCTCAACAGCCGTGGGCTCCCCCGACTCAGGCAACTCACTCCCAGGAGCCCCGGACTCGTCAGGCGCCTCGCTGCCGGCTCTGTAGGCACTGTCAGCATTTTCAGCGCTATCAGCCGCGCCCGCCTCACGCGCCTCGGGCTCAGCAGAGTCCGACTCAGACGAGAAGGCCGACTCGGCGGCCACCGCGCCCTCCAAGGGTTGTTCAGCCGGGTCAGGCCCTTCGGCCTCGTCCGGCTCGCCGAGCTCACCAGACTCGCCCTCACCGACCACGGCGGCCGACTCGGTCGGCCCCTCCGCGTCCGGATCGGGCTCACCGGCCCGGGCCCGCTCACCCCCGGGCTCGTCGGGCGTGGCAGACGGTTCGTCCCCCGTGCGCTCCGCCTCGGACTCAGGCTCGAGCTCGGCCGACTCGGCCGCCACCGCGCCCTCGACGGGTTCATCAGGCCCTTCGACCTCGCCCGGCTCGTCAGACTCACCAGGCTCATCGACTACGGCAACCGTCCCAGGCCGGACGGCCCGATCCCGCACGACATCGACTGCCGCAGCCCCAGCGCCCTCCTGCGTCCGCCGAGTCTGCATCGCGCTCTCATCAACGAGGGCGACCACGGATACGTCTTCGGCCCGCTCCTCATCGGGAGAGGTCAATGCTCCGCCGTCGCCGACGTCGGGCTTGAGCTCCTCGAGGTCGTCCTTCGGTGAGGTCACCGTGCTCCTGTTCCGAGGTTTGCGTATACGTGGGGAGGCTGACGCCTCAATAGTTCAGTAGCGGCGTCAGTAAAGTCAGTAAAGGGAGAGGAAGGATGCCGGGGCCCGGAGGCCCCGGACATCACAGAAGAGCATAGAGGGCGCCCCTCAGCTCTCGCGGCGCTCCTTGATCTTGGCGGCCTTGCCGCGCAGGTTGCGCAGGTAGTACAGCTTGGCGCGGCGCACGTCACCGCGGGCGACGACCTCGATCTTCTCAACGGTGGGCGTGTGGACCGGGAAGGTGCGCTCAACACCGACGCCGAAGGAGATCTTGCGGATGGTGAAGGTCTCCGAAACGCCGCCGCCCTGACGGGCGATCACAACGCCCTGGAAGACCTGGGTACGGGTGCGGCTGCCCTCGACGACCTTGACGTGCACCTTGAGGGTGTCACCGGGGCGGAAGGCGGGCACATCGTCGCGCAGCGAAGCGGCATCGATCTGGTCGATCAGGTTGGTCATTATTCTCTCCACGCTCGTGCCACTGGTCATGGGCGCTTGGTAGGCGACGCCGCGACTCGCCTCGGGCCGGTCCCGATGGAGCGACTGCGCCGTTCTCGATCGCCCGCGGGTCCTGCGCATGAGCACCTCCCCAGTGGCAGAGGATACTCGAGGCCCGGAGGCGGGCTTAGTTTGCCACAGCGCGGCGCGGGGCTGCGAGGGCGTTCAGGCGCGAGTGCCCGACTTCACGTGCCCCGGGCTGTCAGCCTTCCTCAAACCTCCTCGCTCGTCGCTCGCTCCCTCACCCCTCACCGGCGGTCGGAGCGGGCACGACAGTCGGCACGGAAGCAGCCTGCGGCACCTGCGAGAACACGTCCCGACCGCCCACGAGACCTGACCAGCGCCCGATGGGCCAGTAGACGAACCTCGCAATGCCGACGATATCCTCGGCTGGAACGAACCCGCCGTGCGCATCGCCCTGATGCAGTCGGGAATCCGCCGAGTTCGAACGATTGTCCCCCATGACCCACACGTAACCGTCAGGGACGGTGACGTCGAAGGCGATGTCCGAGCTGGTGCGGCCGGGCTTGAGATAGGGCTCATCGAGAACGACTCCGTTGACGCTTACAGGACCGGAGCCATCGGCCACGATGTGATCGCCCGGGAGCCCGACGACCCGCTTGACGAGATGGTGCCCCGCGTCCTGCGGCAGGATGCGCAGGAAGACCAGCACATCCTGGGCGAAACGAGCGGCTCCGGTCGGCTCGGGATCGGTGAGCCAGTGATCCGGGTCGGTGAACACCACGACGTCACCGTGCTGGACGGAATCGGTGTCGTACAGAGTGACCAGGATGCGGTCGCCCGCGTGGAGGGTGTCCTCCATGGATCCCGAGGGAATGGTGTAGCTCTGCACGAACACAGTGCGCACAATCGCGATGATCGCCAGTACGACGATGAGAGTCAGCAGTCCGCGCAGAAAGGGGCGGCCGGCCTCCCCCCTGCTTCCCTGGCTGCGCAGCCGTTCTGAACGAGTGAGCGCGACACGACCGGGCGTATCCGCCGTGCGCCCCCTGCCGACCGGGCCGGCGGCCTCAGCGTTTTCAGTGCTTTCAGAGTCTTCAGTGCTCATCGTGGACCTCCTGCGGGTTCAGGCTCATGACCACGTCACGGCAGGCCTGCCCGCCGACGTCGTAGATTCTCGATCCGACGGTGCGGAAGCCGCGCCGCTTGTATGCCTTCTGCGCACGGCGATTGCGCTCGTGGGTGCCGAGCCACAGGGCGGTGGCGCCCATGGCGGCGGCATCGCGGATGGCCTCGTCCAGGAGCACCGCGGCGACTCCGGAGGAGCGCAGACGGGCATCGACGTAGGCCTTGGACAGCTCGGCCGCGATTCCGGCGCTGCCGTCGGCACGTGCGGGGATCTCGACGGTGTCGGGCCGCGGGTCCAGCCCATCGACGAATTCGCCCCCGGAGTCCGGCCGCTCGATGATCACGGCGCTGTAGCCGATGAGCTCACCCGGGGCGACGGCATCGGCGGGATCGGCGCTCTCCGTGAGCCTGCTCGGCGTGAGCCCGTCGGGCAGCTCGGCGACCGTGAGAACCACGCGCGGGTCGGCCTGCCAGGCGGCGAAGCGCTCAGGGGTGAAGGTGGACGCGATATGGACGGCGATCTGCTCCCGCGGGACGAAGGGCGGGCAGGCGTCCGGGAAGGTGCGCGCCGCCAGGGCGGCCAGGTCCTCGGCATCCTCCGCCAGAGCGGGCCGTATCACCAGCTGGACCGGGCCCTGGGCGCCCGTGGGGACAACCCAGCCGTGGTGCGCCAGTGCGGTGCGGTCGGCGGTGTCGAGCGTCTCGGGGTGCAGGCGCTCGATCATGTCGGGGCGGCGGGCCACCGTGCGGGCGATGGACTGGTCACGGCGCGCACGGGCGATGCGGGCGTGGTCGCCCGACAGCAGATGCGGGGCGGAGACGGCCAGGTCGAGGCCGCGCCAGGCGACAGGGCGGGTATGGACCGGGTACTCCAGCAGACCCGCCTCGGAGTGCGACTCCTCGACGACGGAGGCGGGGTTGCCCAGCACTCCCGGGCGCAGGCGGGCGACGGCCTCGATCATGACCAGGGTCGCCGCTTCGCCGCCGCTGAGCACGTAGTCGCCGATCGACAGTTCGCGCACCTCGACACCGGCGGACCGGTAGTGCTCGGCGACACGGGCGTCTATGCCCTCGTAACGGCCGCATGCGAAGACGACCTGGTCGGCCCGGGCGAGATCCTCGGCGGTCCGTTGGGTGAAGGTGTCTCCGGAGGGGGCGGGGATGACGAGGACCCGACGGCTTTGCGCCGGAGCGCCCGCAGGCGGGGCCAGGACGGCGTCGAGGGCCTCGCCCCACACATCGGGCTTCATCACCATTCCCGCGCCACCGCCCAGCGGGGTGTCGTCAACGGTGCGGTGGCGGTCGTGGGTCCACTCGCGAAGATCGTGAACGTGCAGGTCGATGAGCCCGGTGTCCGCGGCCTTGCCGACGAGCGAAAGGTCCAGCGCCCTCAGATAATCGGGAAAGATCGTGACGACGTCGAGGCGCAGGGGGCGGGAGCCGGGCGCGGCGGGGGCCTGACTCATCGGCGATCCTCCTCGGCCCGGCCGACGCCCGGGAAGAGCCCGCCGGGAGGGTCCACGGTGACGGTGCCCGCATCGGGGTCGATCTCGGGAACGAGCGCCTCGACGAAGGGCACGGCGACGCGCTCCCCGTCCGGGGTGCGCACGATGAGACGGTCCTGGGCGACACCGGGCTCGAGGTCGACGACCTCACCGAGTTGCTGGAATTGCTGAAGTTGCTGGGGCTGCTCGAGCTGCTGGGGCTCTCGATCGGCCGAGGCCGGAGCGCGGAGGACCCGCAGACCGATGAGCTCATGGGCGTACCAGGCTTCATCATCCTCATCGTCAGCACCGCCAGCACCGTCAGCACCGGCGGTGTCGGTCTCGACCAGCAGATGCGCGCCGCGCAGAGCCTCGGCCGCGGTGCGGTCGCCGACCTCCTCGAAAAGGGCGAACCAGCGGGAGCCGTCGAAGCGCACACGGGAGACGGTCAAGTGGTCGATATCCGAGTCTCCGTGGCCTCGGCCTTCATGCGTGTCGGGAGCCTGAACCGGCAGCCGGGCGCCGGGAGCGAGCCTGCCCCGAGGATCGTCGGTGCGGATCTCGAGACGCACCTCCCCCTTGAGGGCATGGGCGGGACCGATGACGGCGACGGTGAGCAGCACTGGGCCAACCTATCGCGCACCGCGGTCACATGGCTGGGCGTCTCGCCCCACCGGCGACGGGGCCATCGGCCCCGCCACCGGCCCGAGAATCACGGGCGCATCTACTCGAGCCCCACCGAGCAGAGCCATATCGCGCCAGCGGCGGCCTACGCCGAAGCGCCTGCCAATGGCAGCCATGCAACCGTCTCAATGCGCCTGAAAGTGCCGGTGGGTTTGGGGTTGGTGTGGGCCGGGTTGGTTGGTGTTTGGGGGTGGGTTTAGTGGCGGTCGGTGTCGATGACGTCGACGCGGACCGGGGTCTGGGCTACGGCTCCGATCACCGTGCGCAGAGCCCGGGCCGTGCGCCCCGAACGACCGATCACCCGCCCCAGATCAGAGGGATCGACCC
>ERZ773004.740-NODE-740-length-19184-cov-132.363950_pt1 | contig 19184 bp, 16 predicted proteins | sample MGYA00580667_ERZ773004 | MGnify/ENA primary metagenome ERZ773004 (study PRJEB29015, sample SAMEA2737963) | human oral metagenome | biome: human oral; feature: human-associated habitat; material: dental | place: China | collected 2123 ... | reverse complement strand
GCCCCGGCCCACGGGCGTTGCGACGAGGCGGGCGCCCGCCGGAGGACCGCCCGGTGGTGGGCCCGACGGTGGGCTCCGCGCCGCGGCGCCGGTCCGCATCGCTGCAAGCCCCCCGTCCCGGCCCTCGGCATCCTCGTCGTGCGCCCCGGCCCACCTCACCGTGAGCCCCGCCCTGCTCCGTCCGCGATCGCGTGGCGGCGTCCTGACCATCCGACCGCTCACCACGCGCGGTCCGCAGCCGCGTCCGGTCCTCCCTGCCGCTACTGTTTCCCCAGTACGAGGGACACCGGAGGGCTGCTGTGGCGACGAGGACGACGATCCATCAGGTCATCGAGGACTTCCGCGGCCGGGGCTCGACCGCCGAGCGGGGCACGCGGTTCGAGCAGCTGATGGCCGCCTGGTTCCGCCTCGATCCGACCCTGTCGAGCGAGTACGACGAGGTGCAGGCGTGGCCCGACTGGTCGCACAACGAGCACACCCATGACTCGGGCATCGATCTGGTGGCACGCAACGCGCAGACGGGCCGGTGGACGGCCATCCAGTGCAAGTTCTACGACCCGAGGTACTCCCTGCAGAAGGCCGACATCGACTCCTTCTTCACCGCCTCGGGCAGGGCCTGGGACAGCATCGCGTTCGACAACCGCATCATCATCTCCACGACGGACCGCTGGTCGAGCCACGCCGAGCGGGCCCTGGAGAACCAGACGGTGCCGGTGCAGCGCATCGGGCTGGCGGACATCGCCGAGTCCCCCATCGACTGGATGCGCCACGACGACGTCGAGGTGCGCTTCGAGCCCCGCAAGGCCGTGCGCCACAGCCTGCGCCCCCATCAGAAGGAGGCCGTCGCCAGGATCCAGGAGGGCTTCCGCACGCACGACCGGGGCAAGTGGATCTCGGCATGCGGCACGGGCAAGACCTTCACCTCGCTCAGGCTCGCCGAGCAGCGCTGCGCCGAGAACGGCGGCCGCCTCACGGTCCTCTTCCTGGCGCCGTCGATCTCCTTGGTCTCGCAGACGCTGCGCGAGTGGATGGCCCAGTCCCAGACGCTCATCCGCCCGTTCGTCGTGTGCTCGGACACGAAGGCCTCGAAGCAGGCCGAGGACATCGCCGTCCACGACATCCCGCTGCCCACCACCGACGCCGGGCGGCTGGCCGCCCAGATGAGCGGGATCGGCCGCAGGGGCCGCCAGATGGTGGTCGTCTTCTCGACCTACCAGTCGATCGACGTCGTCGCCCGGGCCCAGCGGTCCTCGGGTGAGCGGTTCGACCTCATCCTGTGCGACGAGGCGCACCGCACGACGGGCGTCACGCTGCCGGGCGCGGGTGACGAGTCGGCCTTCGTCAAGGTGCACGACGACTCCTATCTCCCCGCCGACAAGCGCCTCTACATGACGGCGACCCCGCGCATCTACGGCGAGGAGGCCAAGCGGAAGGCCGAGGACCGGTCCGCCCTCATCGCCTCGATGGATGACGAGACCATCTTCGGCCCCGAGCTCCACCGGCTCGGTTTCGGCGAGGCGGTCGAGCGGGATCTGCTCGCCGACTACAAGGTGATGATCCTGTGCGTCGCGAACGATGCCGTCGCCGGACCGTTGCAGGGCTCCTTGGCCAACGAGGAGCACGAGATCACCCTCGATGACGCGGCGAGGATCGTCGGCTGCTGGAACGGCCTGGCCAAACGCACCACCGACATGGACTTCGGCCCGAATCCTGCACCGATGAGGAGGGCGGTCGCTTTCGCGCAGAACATCAAGGCCTCGAAGGCCTTCGCCCGGGCCGTCCCCGATGTCGTCGACAGTCTCATCGCCGACCGGAACACCCCCGATCTGGAGGTGGCGTGCCACCACGTCGACGGCACGATGAACGCGTTGACCCGCTCGGAGCAGCTCGCCTGGCTCAAGGCGCCCGTGCCCGAGAACGAGTGCCGCGTCCTGTCGAACGCGCGGTGCCTGTCGGAGGGCGTCGACGTGCCGGCCCTCGACGCCGTGCTCTTCCTGTCGCCGCGCAATTCGCTGGTGGACGTCGTGCAGTCGGTCGGGCGCGTCATGCGCAGGGCCAGGGGCAAGGACTACGGCTACATCATCCTGCCGGTCGCCATCGACGCGAACGAGTCGCCTGAGACGGCGATGCGCAGCAACAAGCGGTTCAAGGTGGTCTGGGACGTGCTCAACGCGCTGCGCGCCCACGACGACCGCTTCAACGCGATGATCAACTCCATCGACCTCGACGGCTCCACCAAGGGCAGGATCGGCATCGGGGTCTTCGACGCCGTGGGAACCGGCAGCGATGAGGACGCCGAAGGCGCTGCCGCGACCAGGACGGCACTGGTGGCCCAGGCGCCCTTGTTCGCCCTTGAGATGAGGAACGCGATCCTCGCCCGCATCGTCAGGAACGTCGGCGAGCGCGACTACTGGGACAACTGGGCCGACGACGTCGTGCACATCCACACGAACCAGATCAGCCGCATCGGCGCGATCCTCGCCACGGCCCGGCGGGACGGCGGCCCGCCGGCGGGTCGTTTCGAGGAGTTCCTCGAGGGCCTGCGCGCGAACCTCAACGAGTCGATCGGCGAGGCCGACGCGATCGACATGCTGAGCCAGCACCTCATCACCCGGCCGGTCTTCGAGGCCCTCTTCCCCGCCGGCTCGTTCGCCGAGCACAATCCGGTCTCCGTCTCGATGCAGACGATGGTCGACGCGCTGGCCGGGCAGGGGCTGGAGGCCGAGACGGCCGACCTGGCCGGTTTCTACGACTCCGTGCGGGCCAGGGCCGCCGGCATCACGACGCCCAAGGGGCGCCAGACGATCATCCACCGGCTCTACGAGGACTTCTTCAAGAAGGCCTTCCCGAAGCAGGCCGGCTCCTTCGGGGTGGTCTACACGCCGGTGGAGATCGTCGACTTCATCCTGCGCGCCGCCGACGAGGTCTGCCGCAGCGAGTTCGGCTACGGCATCAGCGACGAGGGCGTGCACGTGCTCGACCCGTTCACCGGCACGGGCACCTTCATCGTGCGGCTGCTGCAGTCGGGCATCATCGCCCCGGCCGACCTGGCGAGGAAGTACGCGCACGAGCTGTGGGCCAACGAGATCATGCTGCTGGCCTACTACATCGCCTGCGTGAACATCGAGACGACCTATCAGGCGATCCGTTAGTGCGAGCTCGGCCCCGATGAGCAGGCCCCCTACGTGCCGTTCCCCGGCGCGACGCTCACCGACACCTTCCAGATCACCGAGGACGGCGACCGGGCCGACAACTCGCTCATCCCGATGAACAACGAGCGCATCGAGGCCCAGCTGCGCACGCCCATCAAGGTGATCGTCGGGAACCCGCCGTACTCGGCCGGCCAGTCGAGCGCCAACGACGACAACGCGAACCTGCGCTACCCGACACTGGACGGCAGGATCGCCGACACCTATGCCGCCCTGTCGACCGCCACGAACAAGAACAGCCTCTACGACTCCTACATCCGGGCCTTCCGCTGGGCCGGCGACCGGCTCGGCGAGCAGGGCGTCATGGCCTTCGTCTCGAACAACGGCTGGGTGGACGGCAACACCGCCGACGGAATCCGCCAGTGCTTCACCGATGAGTTCAGCCACATCTGGGTGTACAACCTACGAGGAAATGCTCGTACCGCTGCCGACGTCCGCAAACGCGAGGGTGGTGGAGTCTTCGGCTCGGGCGCCAGGACCGGCGTCGCCGTGCTCATCGCCGCCAAGGATCCCGCGGCCTCGGGCTGCCGGCTGCACTACTGGGCCGTGCCCGACTACCAGAGCCGGGAGGAGAAGCTGACCGGCATCGACGACGCACGATTGAGCACGGTGCCCTGGCGGGAGATCACGCCGAACGAGGCCGGCGACTGGATCAACCAGCGCAGCGAGAACTTCGACGCCTTCCCGCCCATCGGCAACAAGAATAAAAATGAATCACAACCACCGATATTTCGTCTATTCTCAGCAGGACTGAAGACCAATCGTGACGCCTGGTGCTACAACTTCAGCCGCACGAAGCTCGAGCGCACCATGCGTACGATGATCGCCGTCTACAACAGCGAAGCGTTGAGCTGCGAGGGCGACCAGGATCGTTTGGACAAGGACCCCACGAGGATCAGCTGGAGTGACAATCTCCTCAAAGATGCTACGCGAGGACGCCGCCATGAGTTCAGCCCGGAGCGCATCTACCGGACCTCGTACCGCCCCTTCACGGCGCAGCACGGATACTTCGACCGTCCTCTCAATGAGCGAGTTTACCGACTCGAAGAGATCTTCCCCACACCAGCGCATGAGAATTACGGGTTCGGAGTGATCGAGTCAAGCGCTCGTTCTCCATTCAGTTTGCTCATGCAGCGATGGCTCCCCGACAGCAAGACCTACGTCGACGCCGCCCAGTTCTTCCCTCGCTGGACCTATGAGAGGGTCGAGGATGACGCTGCCCTCTTCTTCTCCCCGGTCGAGGGACCCGTCATCGACGGCTATCGTCGCGTCGACAACATCACCGATGAGATTCTCACCATCTGTCAATCGGCCTTCGGCCCGCAGGTGGGCAAGGACGACGTCTTCCACTACGTCTACGCCGTGCTGCACTCGCCGCAGTACCGCAGCGCCTTCGCCGCCGACTTGAAACGGATGCTGCCGCGCATCCCGATGGCCGCCGGTACCAGTGATTTCGACGCCTTCACCGAGGCCGGCAGACAACTCGCCGATCTGCACATGAACTACGAGTCTGTCGACCCCTACCCGCTGCACGAGTCGACCCATCCGTTCGGCGTCGATGACTGGGGTCTTTACCGGGTACAGAAGATGAGATGGCAGGACAAGAAGACGAAGAAGGCCATCGTCTACAACACCCATCTCACCCTCAGCGACATCCCGGCCGAGGCGAACGAGTACATGCTCGGCTCTCGCTCTGGCCTTGAGTGGCTCATCGACCGCTACCGAGTGAGGACCGACAAGGACTCGGGCATCGTCAACGATCCGAACGACTGGTGCCGTGAGCACGACGACCCCCGCTACATCATCGACCTCGTCAAGCGCGTCACCCGCGTCTCGGTCGAGACGATGAGGATCGTCCGGTCGTTGCCCGAACTGCCTCTGTGAGCCGTTCCGGTCTCGCCCCTCTCCGGTGTCTCACAGGAGTACGCCGACAGGATCGCAGGAGAGCGACCCGCAGTTGCTCGGCTCAGATCATCTCGGTGTGCTCGATGAGCCACTCCACGAGATCCTCGTCCTGCCACGCATGCGTGACGACTCTCAGGACGGCGTTCGCAGCGTCCTCCTGCTCGGCAACAACCAAGAGCCCATTCAATTGCAGGAAGGCGACGCCGAGGTGCCATGCGAGCCGCTTGTTGCCATCGGCGTAGGCGTGAGCCGTCGCGACAGCCGAGATGAGCTTCGCGGCCTTGTCGGGCAGCGTCGGATGGGCCTCACGGCCGTCGAACCCGAGGAATGGTGCACGCAGGGCGCCGCGGAGTTTCCCCTCGTCCATGAGCCGCCCTGCGCGCACTCGGCGGGAATAGATCAGTTGGCACTGCTCCCACGTGATCTCGACGGTCACGAGCCGAGGATGGCCAGTGTCGTCGCCCACCGGCGAGAAGTGTCAGCGGCGATCCGCTCAACCTCCTCATCCGGAGCCGTCACCGTGGGCATCAGCGGACGCCGAGGGCCCTCCCCCCGCAGGGCCATGCGGGTGTAGAACCTGCGCATCGTGTCAAGGGAGATCGGCTCGCTGCACTGTGCGCCCCGTGGCCTGTCGCCCCACACCTCGCGCCACGGCCCTTCGCGATGGGTCAGCTCGCCCAACGCGCTGCCGCCCATGGCACCGTAGTAGCCGGTCACTGCGTCGAGAGTGGCCTCCTCAGAGGCGGTGAACACTCCGGCAGGAGGCGCCTGCTGGATCACATGAAGAGCATGACGCAGGGAGGGGACCACAGGACCCATCTGCCACGCCTCGATCCGGTTGGAGAAGAGCGGACGACCGTCCCACACCAAGGACCACGCCTGGGCGTAGTAGACGAGCTTCTGGGCCTGCATCTCGCCGAACACCCGGCTCAGGGCATTGATGGTCTGCGCAGCGGCCATCGCGCGGTCAACAGTTGACTCTCGCATCTCGTCCACCTCCCCGTGATCGCTTCAACGCTAGCGCAGACGACCCACATTCCGTGAGTCCTCACTCTTCGACAACGTCCTTCAGCGTCCTGAGCAACAGAGTGAGAGCGACCCGCACATCGTACGGCCCAGCGCTCACGGTGCCTCTTGGACCCGAACCGCGAGTCACCGCCGCCGGCGTCACCAGATCGGCACGCCTCCGGACGATCACCGGCTCCGAGCCGGAGCCCGACACCGCCCACGCAGGATCATCTTGCCTTTGGCCAGGGTGAGCACCGGCAGCCCTCGGCGGCCAGCAGCCGCGCTCAGAGCGGCCAGCTCCCCAGCAGTGATCCTGGCCCGGAGAACCCTCGCACGCCCGTTCCCCCACGTCGCCTCCGCACCAGGTCTGGGTCCGGCGTCCTTGCGAACCCCGGTGACGGCAACCGTTCTGCATACGTCCCTGACCGACCAGAGCGCAGATGCCCTCTGCTGTGAACGAGCATGAGCCACCCATTGCATCGGTTCCAAGGGCTGAAGGGATGCTGACAGGCGAGGGGCACCCCCAGTTCTCCCGGGCCTCTGCTGCGACTCCAAGGCGCGGGCCCACGCAGGCTGCATGATGAGGGTCATGCCAGCTGGAACCCCGGCAACATGATGACCTTCCACGATGCAGAACTGCATGGGCCTGAGGGGAGGGGCCAGACCGACGCATGATGAACGCAACCTTGAACCGGCAGTGGAGACAGATCGTCCGTGACATGAGTTCACCAGAAGTCGCCGAGGCGATGACATGTCTCGACCAAGCGGGGAGGCCCGACTGCCAGCACCCGATGAGCACCGCGAGCGCGGTCCGCGTCCTCCTGTGGAGGATCCAGGCACTCCCGCACCGTGAAGCGCCGGACAAGAGACTTCGCGCTCTGGCCTCCCAGAGGGTGGCGTGCATGACCTCGGCCCTGGCACGAGTTGAGCTTCCCGCGGACAGTACCAGTTCGGTCGACTCAGACCTTCGTTGCGCGAACCAGGCATTACGTGAGCTCCACGGGAACTCGGCGGAACCCATCGTGCTGAGACATTTCGTTCATCGGGACCGACGGAGCACCGGAGACCCGTCGTCTGAAGACCCGTCCCCGTCAGCGGCAGCTCAGGGCTCTGGCGCCTACCGCATCCTGCACGACTTGACGATAATTTATGTCCTGTACGCAGCCATCATCCTGACCGCCGGATTCGCTGTCACCATGCTCGTCCACTGGATCGCGGGACCACCTGCCCCGTTCACAGTGGCTGGCTTCGCGCAAACTTGGGCGCGAATAGCGGGATTCCTCGGCGATCTCACCCCCCTGACGCTTCCGATGATGACACTGGTCATCGGATTGTTCTCCATACCGATTCTCACCGGAGACGGGCGATCGGCGTCCCTCGAGGACCGCGGCCGCCAGCTCTTCCTGAACAGGGCGATCCACATCGCCAGTTTCACTGTGGCCACCCTGTCCATCCTCTCGATGCCTCATTCATCCTCAACGGAGGTCGGGGTCTCAATCTACGGCGTCATCTCCAGCGTCATGATCATCCTGTTCGCCCTCCTTCCGCCGACCCTGACCAACATCGTTGTCGACGAGCGGCGTCGGAACCTTCACAAGGCCGAGAAGACCATCGGGAGAATCGATGCGCTGCTCTCCGAGGACCAGTCGACATCGAGTGAACCGGTGCATCGATCATTCTTGGAGAAGCTCGAGCACCTGTTCCATCAGGCACTCAGCGTGGGATTCCTGGTCATCTTCGCCGCCGTTACTGTTGTCATCCTCTGCTTCGCCTTTGTTTGCACTCATGCGATCAGGCATTCGGTGAAACTGACCATGGCTTTACCCCTAATTTCTCTGGGTATCATGCTGTTCTTTCTCGCCTACTCCACGAGAAACTTGGCACGAGCACGGTGGTTCACCAAGATGTACGACGACAAGCCGCCCCGTTGGGCTGTGATGTTCTTGCCAGCTGTCTCGTCCTCTGTCCTGTCATCTTTCACCCTGTGCTTACCCATAGCACTCACCGGGCATGCCCACTGGTTCCTCATCTCGTTCATCACCCTGACAATCCTCCAGACCGTGTTCGCCGCTGCATTCCAGCATCTCCTTCCCACGAAGGAGGCCGAGCGCAGGAGACGCTTCCTCATGGACCAGCGCACATTGAACGAACAGACGGTCGAGACCGAGCGCAGGAGACTGGGGGACCGGGCCGCCTGAGCACGGCCCCGATGAACCCTGATCCTCGTGCCTCGGAACCGCCGGGCGTCGGGGATGAGGACCGACGAACAGCGGCGGGGACGAGCCCGGCCCGCCCCCGCCGCCCCGGTCCGCCGGCCGTCACCCCTGCTTCGTGAAGGTGATCGCCTTGAACCTCTCGGTCTGCTCCTTGATGCCGGTCTCGGTGGGGAAGCGCTCCACCGAGCTGGCCCCGTAGAATCCGGTGATGCCCTCGGTGTGGTCGAGGACGTACTGGGCGTCCTCGGGGTTCGCGATGGGCCCGCCGTGGCACAGGCAGAGGATGTCGGGGTTGACCCTGCGCGCGGCGTCGGCCAGGGTCTGGACCTTCACTGCCGCCTCCTCGAGGGTGATGGCCGTCTTCGCGCCGATCGTGCCCGAGGTGGTCAGGCCCATGTGGGGCACGAGGATGTCGGCGCCCGCCCGGGCCATGTCGGCGGCCTGCTCCTCGTCGAAGACGTAGGGCGAGGTGATGAGGTCGAGCTCGTGGGCCATGCGGATCATGTCGACCTCGTGGCCGTAGCCCATGCCGGTCTCCTCGAGGTTCGCACGGAAGACCCCGTCGATGAGCCCGACGGTCGGGAAGTTCTGCACGCCGGCGAAGCCGATCTCCTTGACCTGCCTGAGGAAGTGGGGCATGACGCGGAACGGATCGGTGCCGTTGACGCCGGCCAGCACCGGGGTGTGCTTGACGACCGGGAGCACCTCGTTGGCCATCTCCATGACGATGGCATTGGCGTCGCCGTAGGCGAGCAGCCCGGACAGGGAACCGCGACCGGCCATGCGGAAGCGTCCCGAGTTGTAGATGATGAGCAAGTCGATGCCGCCGGCCTCGGCGGACTTCGCCGAGATACCGGTACCGGCGCCTCCCCCGACGACCGGCCTGCCCTCGGCGACCTGACGGCGGAAACCTTCCAGGATCTCCTGACGACGTGACATTGTTCCTCCTCAGCGGTGGTTGCTCTGGATGAGTTCATGGAGGGCCTCGGCCATGGCCAGACCGAAGCCCGGGTCATTGATCGCCTGGTCCTTCTCGACCACGGCGACCCCGCTGCCCGCCAGCCCCTCGCGCAGGGCGTCGAAGAGCCGTTCGTCCGCGTCCGCGTCGCGGAAGGGGCCGCCCTCGACGTCGATGCCGGACAGGCCGCGCAGCGGGACGTACAGCCGCGTCGGCCCGGCGGCCGCCACGAGCTTGCGGGCCATCATGCGCCCGAGCTCGGCCATCTCGTCCGGCGTGGTCCTCATGAGGGTGACGGTGGGGTTGTGGACGAGGAAGTTCCTGCCGTCGAACTTCTCGGGGACGGTGTCCCTCGGCCCGAAGTTGACCATGTCCAGGGCGCCCAGGCTCACGACTTGGGGAACGCCCATCCGTCCGGCCTTCTCCAGGCGGTCCGGCCCGGCGCTGAGCACGCCCCCGACGAGCTCGTCGGCCAGTTCGGTGGTCGTCAGGTCCAGGACGCCGGCCATGAGACCGGACTCGACGAGTTTCTCCATCGCTCGCCCGCCTGCGCCGGTGGCGTGGAAGACGAGGACCTCGTAGCCGAGCTCGTTGAGTCGGGCTCTGGCCTCGTCGGCCGCCGGTGTGGTGAGCCCGAACATCGTGATGGCCACGACCGGTGGCCTGTCGGCGCCGGCGGGCTCGCTCCGGCGCTTCTCGTGGGCCCTGGCCATCGACGCGATCGCCGCGCAGGCGTTGCCGAGGATCGGGGCCGAGACACCGTTGACGCCGGCGATGTCGACGACCGAGTACATGATCGTCGCATCCACGTCGCCGACGTAGCGCCTGACGTCGCCCGAGGCCATCGTCGAGACGAGCAGCTTGGGCAAGCCGATCGGCAGGGCCTGCATGACACCGCCGACGACGGAACTGCCGCCCGAGCCGCCGACCCCGAGCAGGCCGTGGATCCTTCCCTTCTGAGCGAACCCCCTCGCCAGGACCGCCGCACCGCGCGACATCACCGTCATCGAGCGGCCGCGGTCGCGGGCCGCCCTCAACTCCTCGGGGTCCTCCCCGGCCGCCACGATCACCTCGTCCGAGGTGACATCGGCCATCGGACTCCTCGAGAAGGAGCCCACGTCCATCATGCACGTCCCGACGCCGTGCTCGCGCAACCGTTCACGCAGCCAGGCGTACTCCTCGGCCTTGGTGTCGAGCGTGCCCACAAGCAGGACAACCGCCATGCTCTCACTCCTTCGTGATCCGCACCATGCCCACGACTCTAGGGGCGGAGGCCGTCACGGCGATGGGCCGGTTGGGAGCAATTGGTCCGTTCGCGGATCGCGGCGGGGAGAAGACTTGACCCATGGCAGTCATCAGTCGCACCGCCGCGGAGCTGTCGGCGATGCTGGGGCCATGGCAGGACGGCAGGGGCCCCCTGTCCTCGGCGCTCGCGGACGGGATCGCCGAACTCATCGACGCGAACATGATCCCGGCGGGCACGGCCCTGCCCGCCCAGCGCGAGCTCGCCCGGCAGCTGGGCATCGCTCGCGGCACCGTCACGAGCGCCTACGGGCTCCTCGAACAGCGGGGACGACTGCTGACCCGGACGGGATCGGGTTCGAGGGTGCGCGCCGAGCCGAGCGCCCCGGGCGCGAACCTGACCGGGCGCCTGTTCTCCTTCTCGGACGAGTCCCGCCGGCGGATCGACCTGTCGAGCGGCGCCCTCCCGGCCTCCGCGGTGGCCCGTGAGGTGATGGGGCAGATCCGCTTCGACGCCCTCCACGACTATCTGCCCACCAACGGCTACTTCCCGGCGGGGCTGCCCGCCCTGCGGACGGCCATCGCGGAGCGGCTGAGCCGCGACGGGGTGGCGACGGCGCCGGACCAGATCGTGGTGACCAGCGGCGCCCAGCACGCGACGTCCCTGGTGTTCGGCACCTATCTGACCGCCGGGGACGAGGTGGTCGTCGAGGATCCCAGCTATCGCGGCGCGCTGGAGACCCTCCGGACGAGAGGGGCCCGGATGAGGAGCGTGCCCTTCGAGCGGCACGGCATCAACCTGCCCCTCCTCGAGCAGGCCCTGGCGAAGAGGCCGGTGCTGGCCTATCTCCAGACCGGCGTCCACAACCCCACCGGCCTCGCGACGGACCCGGCCAGGCGCCGCCGGCTCGCCTCGGCGCTCGCCGGCGGCCGCACCCTCGCCGTCGAGGACTGCTGCTCCTACGACCTCACCCTCGAGGGCCGCCCCGGGCGGACGCTTGCGGGGCTCCTCCCGGACGACCGGCTCGTCTCGATCGGGAGCCTGTCGAAGCTCTTCTGGGGCGGGATCCGCGTGGGGTGGATCAGGACGTCCCGCTCCCGGGTGCGGACCCTTCTCGAGGCGCGCAAGGCCGTCGACCTGAGCACCTCGGTCATCGACCAGTTGATCGCCGTCCGCCTGCTCGAACGCGCGGACGAGGCGCGGCGCGAACGCGCAGCGATGCTCTCCGTCGCCAGATCCATCGCCGAGGGGCTCCTCCACGAGCACCTCCCCCGCTGGACGTGGCCGCCCGTCGACGGCGGCGCGGCTCTGTGGATCGACACCGGCGAGGACGCCGCGGCCCTCGCCGAACGGGCGAAACAGGCTGGTCTCCTCATCTCGGCCGGACCGAACTTCTCGGCCCACGGATCCCACCGGACGCATTTGCGGCTCCCCGTGGCCCGCGACCGCACGACCCTCGACAGGGCGCTGGCGACCATCGCCGGGCTGACCACTGACCGGCGCCGATGAGGTCCGTTCACAAGGACCCGAATCCGATCAAGGGTGCCGCCCCTGGTCGGGAGCGCCCCATGGATGCCGTGAACAAGCCTCGCATGACGTGCGGGAGTCCGGACCCCACGACGGAACCACCGCACGACGGAGCCACCGCTCCACGCGCGCCGGCCCACCAGCCGGCCAGCCGTTCCCGCACGGCCCTCCCAGTGCCGGCATGGAATTCCATCCCCGCATGGGCGAATCATCCCCCCGGGCAATAGTGGTCATCGACCTCTGTCACCACGCCGCCTTCGTCCGTGAACATGGCATAGCGCACAGCAAGATGCGAGGGCATGATTGCCGCTTCGTCCTCATAAAGAGGGTAGCAGTAGCCATGGCCGCCGCACTCCTCTGCTTCGCCGTACCTTTCTTCGACCTCGGTGATGCTGCTTCCGATGATCCAATCGTCGTCATACTTCAACCGGATGAGACCGTAATGCCCACCGAGCGCCCACCAGAATGCCGTGCTCCCCAGCAGATGGATGGTCATCAGGGTTGCACCGGCGCTCAGCACGACCCTTCTGCGAGCCCGCACGGCCGCACCACCGGAAATGATGGCGACAACCGCAGCGACGATGACGAGGAGCACTCCGAGCGCATGGAGCAAGAAAAATAAGGACGTATACCTGTCTCCCGGATCAGAGACGGACGCGAGAATCGCGATGGCAACAATCACCAGTCCGGCCGCAAGGAGCACAGGCGCCCATCCCCTTCTCCTCTCCCCTGCTCGTTCCACTCTTCAACTCCCTCCGGGGGTCATGCAGCACTCTTCGCCTCGGACGACGGCCATCGCCCTCGAATCCTGCGGAACAGTCTTGCACGGCCCTCGGCGCCTCCGCCGTTCCTCCCGGCCCCGGCGACCGCCCTGCCTCACCCGCCACCGTCCCCACCGGGATCCGGTCCGGTCCCCCCGCCCGCGTCCTCCCCCGCCGCGGCGATGTCCGAGCGCAGATACTGGAACAGCGGCGGCCCGTCCGGGTCGGGGTGGAGCACTCGCACCTCGACCCTGTAGACCTCGCGCACCACCTCGGCCGTCAGCACCCGCGCAGGCGGCCCGTAGTGCACGGCCCGCCCGTCCTGGAGCACGAGCACCTCGTCGCAGTAGGCGGCCGCCAGGTTGAGGTCGTGCAGGGCGACGACGACGGTCAGCCCCGTCGCCCGCACCCGGTCGAGCATGTCGAGCTGGTGGGCGATGTCGAGGTGGTTCGTCGGCTCGTCGAGCAGCATGATGCGGCCCTCCTGCGCGAAGGCCCGGGCGATCTGCACGCGCTGCTGCTCGCCGCCCGACAGGGACTGCCAGTGGCGCTGCAGCAGCTGCTCGACGCCCGTCTGCCGCGCGGCGCGTCGAACGACCCCGCGGTCGTGCCGGCTGATGCCGGACCAGCGGCCGCGGTGCGGGATGCGCCCCAGGTCGATGACGTCCTCGACGATCACGTCCTGCTCGGTCGTGGCCTGCTGCTGCACGGCCACGAGGGTGCGGGCCATCTCGCGGCGGCCCCACTGCGAGTAGTCGCGCCCGTCGAGGCTCAACTCGCCGTGGTCGGGCGCGACGAGCCTCGCCAGGACGTTCATGAGCGTCGACTTCCCGGCGCCGTTGGGCCCCAGCAGCCCCAGCACGTGGCCGGGGACGGCGGTCACGTCGATGCCGTCGATGATGACCGTGCCGCCCGCCGACCAGCCGACGCCCTTCGCCTCGAGCCTCATCGGGAACCCCTCCTCCTCGACAGCAGCACGGCGAACACGGGCACGCCGACCATCGCCGTGATGACGCCGACCGGCACCTCCAGCGGGGCGAACGCCGAGCGGGCGATCGTGTCGGCCCACAGCAGGAAGATCGCGCCGAGCACCGCCGAGACCGGCAGCACCCCGCGGTGCCGCGAGCCGACGAGCATGCGCGCCATGTGCGGCAGCACCAGGCCGACGAAGCCGATGGCCCCGCTGGAGGCCACGACGACCGCGGTGAGCAGGGCGGTGAGCACGAGCAGCGTCACCCGGGTGCGCCGCACCGCCACCCCCAGCGAGGCCGCCTGGCGCTCGCCGAAGGTGAAGGCGTCGAGCGAACCGGCCATGCCCAGGGCCAGCACCATGATGACGGCGAAGCCCGCCGCCGTCTGCGCCACGTCGGTCCAGGAGGCGCTGGCCAGGGAGCCCATGAGCCAGTACAGGACGCCGCGCGTCGTGTTCGCGTCGGCCCCGACCATGATGATGAACGAGGTGAGCGCCGAGAAGCCCTGCGTGACGGCCACGCCGGCCAGCACGATCTTGTCGGTCGTCCCGCCGGCCAGTCCGGCCAGGGCGAGCATGATCGCGAACGCGCCGAGGGCGCCGACGAAGGCGCCGCCCGACAGGCCGAGGGCCGAGCCGACGCCCAGCACGAGGACGAGGACCGCACCGGTCGAGGCTCCCGAGGAGACGCCCAGCAGATAGGGCTCGGCCAGCGGGTTGCGCAGCAGCGACTGCATGATGACCCCGCAGATGCTCAGCGAGGCGCCGCAGGCGGCGGCCAGCAGGACGCGCGGCAGGCGCAGCTGCCAGACCATCGCCACCTGGAGCGTCGTGAGGCCCGGATCGCCGGCCAGGTGCAGCCTGCTGGCCAGCACCGACCACACCTGGCCGACACCGAGGTCGGCGGGGCCGAAGGTGATGGCCGTCACCACCGACACTGCGAGGAGGACGACGCCGACGGCGGTGACGAGCCCGGCGTTGAACCGCCCGGAGCGCGCCATGGGCCGCGGGCTCATCGCAGCCCGTACTGCTTCAGACCGGCGCCGATCTTCTCGGCCAGGTCGACGGTGCGGATCGACGGGTTCATGTCGCCGCCGGCGACGATGATGAAGCGGTCGTTGCGCACCGCGCCCATCTGGGCCGTGACCGGGTTGGACCTGAGGTAGTCGATCTTGGCCTGCGCCGTCTCGGCGGTCTGCGACTTGCGGGTGAGGTCGCCGAGGACGAGGACGTCGGGATTCTTGGCGGCCAGGTCCTCCCAGCTGACCTGCGGCCACTCCTTGGCGTCGTCGGAGTAGACGTTCGTCACCTTGAGGTCGTTGGAGATCATCTGCGAGGCGCCGGTGCCTCCGGCGACGTACGGGGACTCGGAGTTGGCGAACCAGAAGGCGGCGCTCACCTCGCCGCCGTCGACGTTCGCGCCGGAGACGGCGGCGTCGAGGCGGCCCCGCAGCGAGTCGACCAGCTCGTTGCCCTTGTCGGGCACGCCGTGGATGGCGGCCAGGTCGTCGATCTCCTGGTAGATGTCGTCCATCGCGAGCACCTCGGACCTCTCGGAGTCGCCGTCCCCGCTGTCGCCCTTCTCGCACTGGTTCGGGGCGAGATAGGCGGGCACGCCGAGGTTGGCGTAGCTGGCGTAGGAGCCCGAGCCGGTGTCGTCGAGCGTGTTGGGGAACGACGCCGAGACGAAGTCGGGGCTCGCCGCGAGGACCGTCTCGAACGAGGCGTTGTTGTCGGCCAGACGCGGGACCTCGTCGTTCTCGGCCTCGAGACTGCTCAGCACCGGATCGGTCCACGTGGCGGTGCCGACCATCGTGTCGGCGACGCCGAGGGAGAGCTGGATCTCGGTGGACGACTGGTTCAGCGAGACGGTGCGCTCGGGGGCCTTGTCGAAGTGCAGCTCGTGGCCGCAGTTGGTGATGGTCAGCGGGAAGCCGCCCGCGGCCGAGCCGGACTGCGTGGACGAGTCGCCGGCATTGCCCGAGCAGCCGGCGAGCAGCAGCGAGGCGGCGGCCAGGCCGATGAGCGGGGTGCGGATGCGCATGATGTTCGTTCCTCCTTGCGATGGCCCGGTGGACGGGGGACGCCGTGGCACGGGCGGCGTCCCGGTCGCGCGCTCGCGGAGCCGGGCGGGCGCGGGCGGCGATGGTGCAGATGGGTGCGGGTCAGCCGGATTCGGCGAGGGCCCCGGCCAGGGCCTCGGCGAGGTCGACGGTGCGCATCGACGGGTCGAGCGAGGAGCCGGGGACGATGACGTAGCGCCTGTTGCGCACCGCGTCCATCTGGGCCGTGACCGGGTTGGACTCGAGGTGGGCGATCTTGTCGTCGGCGGTGTCCCCGGACTGCATGGCGCGCTTGAGGTCGCCGAGGACGAGGACGTCGGGGTTCTTGGCCGCGACGTCCTCCCAGTTCACCTGCGGCCATTCCTCGTCGGAGTCGGCGTAGATGTTCGTGGCTCCGACGGTGTCGGCGGCGATCTGCGGGGCCCCGATGCCGCCCGCGCTGTAGGGGACCTCGTCGGAGGAGTACCAGTAGAAGACGGTCCTGCCCCGGGAGCCGGCATCCGAGGCCGTCCTCGCGGCCGCGTCCATGCGGGCCCGGAGCTCGCCGACGAGCTCGTCGCCGCGCTCTGGTACGCCGTGGATGGCGGCCAGGTCGCGGATCTCCTGGTGGATGTCGTCCATCGTCAGGCGCCGGCCGGTCGTGTTGTTGTTGACGATCGTGCACTCGTACTCGGGCAGGTACGCCGGGATGCCGAGCTCGGCGAACTTCGACTGCGGGGCGACGCCCTCGTCGGTGAAGGTGTACTCGAAGGCCGCGGTGACCAGGTCGGGGTTCTTGTCGAGCACCGTTTCGAGCGACGGGTAGTTCATGGCGAGCTGCTCGATCGAGGAGTTCTCGTCGGCGTACTCGTCGAGCACCTGGTCGGACCAGGCGGCTGTGCCGACCATCTGCGGGCCGGCCCCGAGGGCGAGCTGGATCTCGGTGGAGGCCTGGTTGATCGTCACCGCGCGTTGGGGAGGCGCGTCGAAGTGGAGCTCCTGGCCGCAGCGGGTCATCGTCAGCGGGAAGCCGGCCTGGACCGAGGCCGGGGCGGACGAGGATCCGGCGCCCGCCGAGCCCGACGAGCAGCCCGCTGCGATGAGCGCGCAGCAGCAGATGACCGTACCGATGCGGATGGCAGGGGGAATTGTCCGCCCCATGGCGGTTCTCCTTCGAGGTCGGGGTGCATGCGCGGCACCCGCTGCCTGCGCCCCGTCCTCGGGACGCGTCACCGATCGGTCTTCGGACTCGGGCTCGCCCGCCGGGATCGTCCTTCCCAGGCCGTGGTGCCCAGTGGATCGTCGATCCGGCGTCACCCATACCGCTGCGCGTCAGTTCCGGCCTCGCACCGGATTCCCTGCTCCTGCGAGCACTCGATGACGCGAGCACCATATCCCATTGCCGTCGTCAGGACGAGCAGGGGGCAGCGGCCCGCCAGCACCGACGACGACTCAGTACGATGCGTCCCGAGCACCGAGCGGCTGCACCGCCATCGGGGGACTCAACGACGCGCAGGGACTCGACGGCGCGTCCCGCCGACAGCACGGGCGGCGCAACCCGGGCTCCGACGCCGCCCGCATCCGGAGGGCGCGCCCTCCGGATGCGCCGCGCCCGGCGCGGACCGCTTCCCCTTCGTGGCCTCGGCAGTTATCGTGATCCTGAGGCGCTCGTCGCGCCGCTCCACTCTCCGCGCCCGCGGGCGCGGGTGACGCGTGACCGTCGCGACCGCGAGAGCGCGCCGCAGGCCCGACCGGGCCGGGCGCGCTCCCACGAACAACAGAAAGCAGAGAACCGTGAATCGGGACCTTCCCCTTTACTCGAAAACGGCTTCTCGTGCCGGGCACCGCCGGTGGCGTCCCGCACGAGTCGCGCTGTCCGTCGCGGTGGCGTCCGCCCTGCTCCTGGCCCAGGGAGCCGCGAGCGCCCGCGCCGACGACCTCGATGACCAGTACGCCGCGCTCCAGGACCAGATCGCCGGTTCGTCCGGCGCCGTGTCCGACGGCTACGCAGCCCTCGACGCGGCGATGAGCGCCCTCACGGCCTCCCGCGACGAGCTGGCCGGCGCCCAGCAGGCCGCCGACGCCGCGAACCGGGCCCAGCAGGACGCCCAGAGCGCCGCCGACGCCGCATCGGCCGCCCTCACCACGGCCCAGGACAACCGGCAGGCCGCGCAGAGCGAGGTCGATGCCGCCCAGACGCGGGTCGACACGGCCAAGCAGGAGGTCGGCATGGTCGCCAGCCAGGCCGCCCAGCAGAGCACCGGGCTCACGAGCATCGCCCTGCTCATCGGCGACGGATCGACCAACCGGATCAGCAACCGCGTCCAGTGGGCCAACCAGTCCTTCTCGGCCACCGAGACCAAGGTGAACGCCTACCAGGACGCCCTCGACGAGCTCCAGACCAAGCGGGACGCGCTGGTGACGGCCGAGAACGACGCCCAGACCGCCCGCGACAACGCGGTCGGACAGCTCGACGCCGCCCGGACCGCCGCCCGGACCGCCGCCGACGCCGCGGCGACCGTCCAGACGAGGGTCGACGCGAACCAGGCCGCCCTGGCCACGGCCCAGGAGCTCGTCGACCAGGCGGTGTCCGACGACGAGACGCTGAAGGGCCGGGCGGGCGACCTGGCCGCGCGGATCCAGGCCCGCGACGAGGAGGCCGCCGCCGCTGCCGCCGCCTCCGCCGCAGCGGCGGCCCGGTCCAGCGTCGAGGCGGGGGCCAGTTGGCTCACGGCGAACATCGCGCCCGGGCAGATCGCTCCGTACAGCGTCGACGAGGCCGTGTCCACGGCCCGGTCGCTCGAGGGGAACATGTACTACGGGAACATGTGCCTGGCCCTCGTCGCCGCCTTCTACGGCTACACCAGCTCCGGGGTGAACTCGGCCACCGACGCCGCGGCCACCATCGAGGCGGCCGGGCAGATGCAGCACGACACCTCGAACATCCCCGTGGGCGCCCTCGTCTGGTACGACGGCACGCCCGCCGGCAATCCCTACGGCCACGTGGCCATGTACGCCGGCAACGGCATGATCTACTCCAACGGCGCGGCGAACGGCGGCGTCGGGATGATCTCGCTCGACACACCGTCGGCGGGCTGGGGCGAACCGCTCATCGGCTGGTCCAGCGTCTGGCTGCCGAATGCGACCGCCTGAGCCTTCGGCGGGCCTCCCGCGCGGGCACGGCTCGTCGAACCGCGCCGCAGGCCGCGCGAGGACGCTCGGCGGCCGTCTCGCCGCGGCGTTCGCCGCCGTCTGCCTGTGCGGCTGCGCCGCAGCGCCCGCGACGAGCACCCCCGCGTTCTCGACGGCGGCGACGCCGTCCGGGGCGTGGTCCGACGCGGCGGG
>ERZ773004.739-NODE-739-length-19202-cov-19.446493_pt1 | contig 19202 bp, 18 predicted proteins | sample MGYA00580667_ERZ773004 | MGnify/ENA primary metagenome ERZ773004 (study PRJEB29015, sample SAMEA2737963) | human oral metagenome | biome: human oral; feature: human-associated habitat; material: dental | place: China | collected 2123 ... | reverse complement strand
ACACGGGCAAGCAGAAGATCCTCGACACCGGCGGTCGCGTGGCCCGTTTCGAGGCTCGCTACGGCAAGCGCAAGAAGTAACCGGCCTGCACGACGCCGACGGGAGCTCCCCGCGAGCCCCCGTCGGCGTCGTCGCGTTTCACCGAGATCGGTCGAGTTCCGCGCCGAGATCGGTCCGGTTCCGCATCGAGATCGGTTCTCAACGCAATTCTCCGCCCACACCGATGCTCCGAGGACACTATGAGCGAGGACTTCTCCGCCGTCGAACCGCTGCTGGCCGAGTACGCCGACCTGGAGCGGGACATGGCCGATCCCGCCGTCGCCTCCGACCCGGGCGCCATGCGCCGCCTGGGGCGCCGCTACGCCGAGCTCGGGCGGGTCGTGACAGCCCATCGCGCATGGCGGGACGCCTCGGCCGACCTCAATGACGCCCGTGAGCTCGCTGCCGATGACGCCGATTTCGCCGCCGAACTTCCGGGACTCGCCGAGGCCGAGGCCGCTGCCGCCGATCGCCTGCGCGAGGTGCTGGTGCCCCGCGACCCCGACGACGCCCGCGACGTCATCATTGAGGTCAAGGCGGGCGAGGGCGGTGAGGAGTCGGCGCTCTTCGCCTCCGACCTGGCCCGCATGTACGCCCGCTACGCCGAACGCATGGGGTGGGCCGTCGAGATTCTGGACGCCGCCGACTCCGAGCTCGGCGGATACAAGGACGTGCGTCTGGCCATCAAAGCCCGCCACGCGGTGGAGCCCCAGGAGGGAGTCTGGGCGCACCTGAAGTACGAGGGTGGTGTCCACCGCGTTCAGCGCGTCCCCGTTACCGAGAGCCAGGGCCGCATTCATACCTCGGCCGCCGGCGTGCTGGTCATGCCCGAGGCGGACGACCCCGGGGAGCTGGAGATCGACACCGCCGACCTGCGCATCGACGTCTTCCGCTCTTCCGGGCCGGGCGGGCAATCCGTCAACACCACCGATTCAGCCGTACGCATCACTCACGTGCCTACCGGCATCGTCGTCTCCATGCAGAACGAGAAGTCGCAGCTGCAGAACAAGGAAGCGGCCATGCGTGTGCTGCGTGCGCGACTGCTCGCCGAGCGCGCCGCCGCAGCTGCGGCCGAGGAGGCGGACGCCCGCCGCTCTCAGGTGCGCACCGTCGACCGCTCCGAGCGCATCCGCACCTACAACTTCCCCGAGAACCGCATCGCCGATCACCGCACCGGCTACAAGGCATACAACCTGGACGCAGTACTCGACGGCGGCCTCGGGCCCGTCATCGCCTCGGCCATCGAGATGGATGAGGCCGAGCGCTTGGCGGCGATCGGCAAGCGGTGAGCGGGCGAGGTGAGAGAGCTGCACGAGCCGCACAGCGCGAGTCCTCTTTGCCTTTCGCCGAGATCGGTCGAGTTCCGGCGCGAGATCGGTCCAGTTCCGCATCGAGATCGGTTGAAAGCTACGGACGACCCGTGAGTGCTCCTGATCGCTACCAACTGCGGCGCGACGTACGGGCCGCCGCGAGACGTCTGGCGGCGGCGGGCGTGGCCTGTCCGGAGAACGACGCCCGGCTGCTCGCCGAACATGCTCTGGGCGCTCCGCTGCTGCTCGCCGTCGGCGCCGACCCTGACTTCTCCGAGCACTACGAAGCACTGATTGCGCGCCGCGAGGGTCGAGAGCCGCTCCAGCACATCATCGGCGTCATGTGGTTTCGGGGGCAGGAGCTGGTGAGCAGGCCCGGAGTCTTCATCGTGCGCCCGGAGACGGAGGTGGTGGCGGGAACCGCCATCGAGGCTGCGCGTCGAATGGTCGCCGACGGCGCTGCTCCGCTCGTCGTGGACCTGTGCGCGGGTTCGGGGGCGATTGCGGCGGCGCTCGCCTGCGAGGTGCCGGAAGCCCGCGTGGTCGCGGTCGAGATCGATGAGGAGGCAGCGGCCCTGGCCTGCGAGAATTGTGGACGCCTGGCTCCGGGGCGGGTCGAGGTGATCCGTGGTGACGCCACTGATGCGCAGGTGCTCAATGACCTGGACGGGTGCGTCGACGTCGTCGTCTCCAACCCGCCGTACGTGCCCGCGGAAGCGATTGAGGATGCCGAAACCGCGCGTTACGACCCCGACCGGGCCCTGTTCGGTGGGGGAGAGGACGGGCTGGCGGTGCCTTGTGCGGTGGTCCATCGCGCAGCCGGCCTGCTGCGCCCTGGTGGCGCGCTCGTCATGGAGCACGACCCTCGGCAGGGTGGGGAGCTGCGGGATTCCGCACTGACGGCCGGGTTCGCCATGGCCGAGACCGGCCAGGACCTCGCCGGCCGCGACCGTTACCTGCGCGCTGAGCGGTGAAGACTCGTGATGCCCCAGGGTTTCCCGGTCTCTGGCTGGTTGGTTCGGAGACGCCGGCCACATGATTCGGGCACCGGGAGTGTCTGGCAGCGGCGGAGCAGATGGGACAGGATCAAGGGCATCGTGATGCACGCATATTCCGAATGGGAGGAATGATTCATGGCCACGATTCTTGTCATCGGTGCAACGGGGCAGGTCGGCCGCCTGGTGGTCGAGGAGGCCCTCGGTCGGGGCCTGAACGTACGGGCCCAGTCCCGTGACGCCAAGCGGGCGGCCGGCGTCCTGCCCGATGGCGTCGATGTTCGTGAGGCTTCGCCGGCTTCTGCTGAGGATCTTCGCGCTCTAGTCCGGGGAATCGACATTGTCGTTCTGACCCACGGCGGGGATATGGACGGCGAGGGCGGGGTCAGCTTCTACACGACTGTCGCCGCGCTGCTGGAGGCGCTCGGTGAGAGCGGTCGGGAGGCTGCGGGTGTGCATATCAGCCTCATGACCGCCATGAACACCAGTCGCTCGACGGGACCGAGTCGTTACAGCTTCGTGGAGTGGAAGCGTCGGGCCGAGCGGCTCGTGCGCGCGAGCGGCCACCCCTACACGATCGTGCGCCCCGGCTGGTTCGACTACCAGGGTGCCGAGGACGTCCGGATCGACCTGCGCCAGGGCGACCTGGTCACCGGGCAGCCCGGTGTGGACCGCCGCCACATTGCCCAGGTCCTCTTGGAAGGGGCCATTGATCCGTCCAGGGCTCGGCGCACCGTGGAGATCTTTAGCACCGCAGGCGCTCCCGTCACGGATTTCGAGGCTCTCTTCGCCGCCACGCGAGCCGACGAGCCCGGGGCCCTCGACGGCGTGCTGGACACCGGCAACGTCCCTCTGGATGAGGAGCCCGATAGCGTCCAGGAGGACATCTCCGGCCTGAGGCGTCGCTGAATCCGCGATTATGACGGCCCGAAATATCGCAGCGTGCGCCGAGCGTCGGAACATGAATGACGATCTCTTCCGGCCCGCCGTGATCACGCGCGTCCCGGATATCCTTGAGTGATGACGGGATATTCTGCCCAGCTCTGATTGGCGCACCTCGCCGGGGAGAGGGGTGCTCGACTACGGATTCCAGCAGGCGCAGCGAAAGAAGGTGATAATGGGCTGGTTGTGGTGTGTTATCGCGGTGGTGCTCCTTCTGATTGATCGTGTCGCGGCCGGGCGCTCCGAGGGATCTGCTCAGTCGAGCGGGGTGAGATGGCCATTCTGTTCAAGACCGGTGGATAGGGTCCGCCTTATGCTGTCGGTATGGCTTTGAAACTCGGATTCATCGGGATTGTCGTCAGCGATATGGCGGCGTCATTGAACTTTTACCGAATGCTTGGGGTGCCCATCCCCGAGGGCCAGGACGGCGAGCCGCACGTCGATGCGCGGCTGGAGGACGGCACGGTGCTGGCCTGGGACACGGTCGGCATGATCCGCTCCTTCGACCCGGATTACGTCCGGCCCTCAGGAGGGCACCATATCGCCCTCGCCTTCGACCAGGGAGGCACCCAGGCCGTTGACGACGCTTATACCAGGTTCGTCAGTGCTGGGTATACGGGCAAGATCGGGCCCTGGGATGCGCCCTGGGGGCAGCGCTATGCCACGGTCATGGACCCCGACGGCAACGCTGTCGATCTCTACGCGGCGCTCGGAGCCGACTGCACCGAGAATGCACTGTCCCCCTCTCCCCGGGATGGGGCGTCCTCAGCGGCTGTACGGGGCCGCGAAGAGGTGTGCGGACCTGACCCCTCCTGAACTCCATTGCTTTTTCTCGTAGCCCTCCCGGGATCGGATAACGAGCTTCCCATTCTGTGTGAAAGAATTGTGCTGAGATGTAACCCCTGGGTAGCCGTTCCCAACGGGCTTATCATTCCATCCGTACAGCTTCCAATGGAGATTATCGACCGGCTCATTGAGGTCGTTGAAGAATTCGACCGCCCTTCTGTCTCCGCCTTGGGCTGGTTGGGATCCGGCGATTCAGGAGCCTCTCTTTGAGTGAATGGGGATTTCTATCCTATCTTCATCCACTACTGGCCGTGGGAGAGAAGAGTTCTCTTGGTGCAGTACCTATGAGTCCACGCAGTTCGCGGGCGAGGTGGGGTTGGTCGGCGTATCCCGCCATGGCCGCCGCTTGAGCCAGGGGTGTTCCGTTGGAGATGAGACGATGCGCGCGCTGTGCCCGTACGATCCGTCTCAGCGTGGTGTACCCGTAGCCGAAGGAGACGCGCATGCGCCTGCGCAGGGTGCGCTCCGACCATGACATTGTCCTGGCCGCCTCATCGGCGCCGATTCCGGCGATCGCCTGCTGCCGGATCCATGCCACCCACGGCTCGGGCGGGTTCGATGACGCCAGGCTTGTGAGGTCGGCAACCGGGTCGGAGGAGTCTCTGGCGCGCAACAGGGCTTCGCACAGAGGGATGGCGGATCCTCCCAGTGCGTCCTGCGCATTGACGACCTGGTCCCTCAGGGTCGGAAGGTCCGTCGGCAGGAGGGCCGAGGCAGTCCCCGGTGCCAGTCGGAGGCCCAGCAGTCCAGTGGAATCGCTGGCGCCCGCAGCGATCCAGCGGGTCTGAGGGCCGCAGACGAGGACCCGCTCCCCGCTGGCGATGAGATCGACGCAGCCATCGGCTGGAATGGTGGAGGGAGCGACTTGGCGGGAGCGCCACAGCGTCCGCCCCATCCCCAACTGCACTTCGGCGTACATGAGGTCATCATGGCACTGCTCTCCGGCTGTTTGCGCGGGCGGGGCGACGTTTGCTCGCCATGATCTGTCCAAAACGGAGGAGATCAGCCTGGACTCTGCGCTGGGGCGGGGGCCTGAAACAGCTGATAGCCCCATGGTTTCTTGGGTTTCTTGAGGTGACTGATGAGGCCGGCGGTTTAATCTCCTCCGTTTTGGACAGACTCGCGCTGTGGCGGCCTCTGGTGTCCGATCATGCTGCCGACTCGCACCTACTGGGCTGGGTTCTGCCGGTAGTTTCGGGATGCCTCGGTCACCCGGCTGATGAGGCTTCGCAGGGCCTTCAGGTCTTCAGCGCCGACTGCCCGGCCGACGGCGTTCGCCCAGGCGTGCTGCTCGTCGGCCAGGGCGTGGACGGCATCGCGTCCCCGCTCGGTGAGGTTCAGGAGGTTCTGCCCGCGCCGTGCCGGATTGGGCTGCCAGATGGCCCAACCTTGAGCGACGACATCATTGGCCACCCGCTGCACGCTCTGACGGGTCAGGCCCAGCCCGATCCGCCGCGCGATCTCGGGCACCGGCAGTGGGGCATCCAACACCGCTCCCAGCACCTGCCAGCGCGCCGGGGATAGCTCGTGCGGTGCCGTGATCATCGCGGCAGCTGCCAGGAACTCCCCGTTGAGCTCGAAGACGGGGAGGACAAGGTCAGTGAGGGCATCGCCCTCAGGAATTCTGCCAGGCACTGATGGCCTCCATGAGTGCTTCGTAATGGCGGGGATTGCCGGTGACGTGGAGCTGCTCCCATGCCGTGATGACGGGCTCCGGTGCAAGCTGGGTGACCCGCATGACCTCAGCGGTGAAGGGGACTGCGTGAATGCCTGAGGCGGTGGTGATGCCCTGGTCGGTGATCACCGGCGTGTCGACGTAGCGGTTTGCGCCCCGGTAGCCGCTGGCTGCGAGGAAGCCCGCGGCGTTCGAGGTGTGGCGACGCTCGTTCAGGAATCCATTGCGGGCCAGGAAGTAGGTGGCTCCGCAGATGGCGGCCACGGGAATATCTCGCTCAACCAAGTCCTTGACGGTGCCGGCAAGGCGCTCGTGCCCGCCCTCGACGTAGTGGCTTCCGCCTGGGACGACCAGGGCGGCGAGCGTGCCCTCGTCCGCCAGCGGTATCAGCTCATCGAGGTCGGCTGCGGGGGAGAGGGGGAGTCCACCGAGCGATCGGACCGGGTCCAGACCATCGCCCACGAGCAGGAGGCGGAAGCGTCCGGGGCGAACCTCTTCGGCCGTGGCGATCTGCGTGGTCAGATGGGCGTACTCCCAATCGGCCATGGTCTCAGTGGTGTACAGCGCGATGGTCTGCATGATGCAGGGCCTCCTGGAACTTGTTGACAATGTACTGTCAACAATACAGGTTGACAGCGTGCTGTCAATAGAACAGTTCAAGAGCTCGGGCGCGTGTGGGCTCGCTCTGGGAGAGCAACCCGCAAGGAGCTATGCTCAACGTGCGACTACGGTGAGGAGGTTCTGTGGTGAGCGCGCTTCAGGCTGTTCTTCCGGACGACGAAGCGCTCGCACGTGTGTGCCAGGAGCGAGGTGTGGCGAGGTTGCGGGTTTTCGGATCTGCAACAGGTGATGATTTTGATCCGGAACGCAGCGACCTGGATTTTCTTGTGGACTTCATTCCGGAGCGTCCTGATATTTTAGGTGACTTTTTTGGTTTGCAAGAAGATCTATCCCGCCTGACCGGGAGGTCTGTGGATCTTGTGATTTCTGAAGCTGTGACTAATCCGTACTTCCGTGCTTCGGTACTCTCTACTGCAGAGGATGTTTATGCGGCCTGATGTTGCTGCCTACCTGTGGGATGCATTGCAGGCTGCTCGTGCCGTCCGCAGATTCAAAGCCGCAACGAAAAGAGTGCCGAACCTTATCCAAGTATTGGAGGAGCTTCTTCGAGAAGCTGATGCCGTCTTTCACCAATAGATGGAGGCGCCTCATGGTGAGTCCGGCTCGCGCAGTGGCGTCCAACCCGCGGGCAGGGGACCGCTGATGGAGGCGCGGGCGCGGTCCTGGTCCGCCGACCAGCCTTGCGCCGCTTCCGATCCCTCTGGTCCGTCTGTGCCCACCGCGCCTCGCGCGAGCCTCAGTCCTGTGCCCTCGACGACGACGTCGGGCGCGCTGCCCCGGCGAGTCGACGCCCGGACGCTCCAAGGCGGGTCCGCCCAACTACCACCGCGGAAGACCCTGTAGTCGCCATAGCGGGCGGGATCGAGGTAGTCCCAGCACCACTCCCACACGTTCCCGAGCGTGTCGTACAGGCCGAAGGCATTCGGCTGCTTCCGCCTCACCGGTTGCGGCCCGTCGATGCCGTCGAGTGACGTCCATGCGATCTTCTGCAGGTCCCCGTAATGGGGGCCGGCCGTTCCTGCGCGACATGCGTACTCCCATTCCGCCTCAGTCGGCAGCCTGAACCCGTTCGCCCGCACGTCCCAGCGCACCCGGCGATCATTGATGGTGTACGCGGACTGCAGCCCGTGGGCAGAGGACAACCGATTGCACAGGTCGACGGCTTCGAACCACGTCACGCCGCTCGTCGGCCGGTCGCCCCCATCTGGGACCAGCGCGCAGCGGGAGATGGAGAATGCTTCAAGCGTCACCGTGCGGCGGATGCTGCGACGGGCGTCGTGAAGTTCCACGATCCCTGGGGCAAGGCGCATTATCTCGCCGATCTCGTAGTCCACCGCTCGATCCTATCGGCCCGTCGTCGATGCATACCGGTATGGGATGCGAGCTGCTACCGTGTGGGGCGTGACGACGCAGATTGCTGTCCGCCTTCCTGATGAGATGGTCCGTTTCCTCGATGATTCCGTCGCGGCGGGCGTTGGCTCCAGTCGTGCTGCAGTCGTCACCGGTGCGCTCGAGCGTGAGATCCGCCGTCAGGCGGCCTTGAAGGATGTCCGCATCCTCGCTGAGGCGGGAGCGGCCGATGATCTTGATGGTCTTGTGGCCTGGAGTGCTCAAGAACTGCCAGTGGAAGACTGAGAATCGTGCGGGAGATCGTACTGGCTCGGCTCGATAAGACCCGACCGGTTCTCGTCCTGACCCGTGAAGCGGCCCGGACTGCCATGACCAAAGTGACGGTTGCTCCGATTGCGACGACCGTCAAGGGCCTGTCAAGCGAAGTAGTGCTGGGTCCGCAGAATGGACTGGATTATCGATGTGCCGTTTTACTCCTGAGATTCTGGCGCCGGAGATGGTTGTGCGATTTTGTCCGTAAATTCTGTAAATGCATCGACGATGCTGCTGGCCTCGCTCAAGAAACGGATGAGTGCGGTCAGCTGAATAGGATCCCAGGATTCTAGAAGGCGCGTGAGATCCTTGTTGGCCCGCGCGTACGTGTTGACGAGGCGATGGGCTCCCGTGGCGTGTATCTGCATGGAGCGCCGGTCGGTGTCATTGTGGCGTCGCTCGATCCAGCCGTCGCGCTCCAGTCTGGTCAGAATCCCGGTCATCGTCGCGACATGGGTATGCGTCCTGTGCGCCAGCTCCGTCGGAGTCTGCGGGCCCGCCTGGCTGAGGGCGTCGAGGACCGCCAGGTCGCTGCCCCTTATTCCCAGGGCTGCACCGACTGCTCGGTTGCTGACTGCAAGCGCACTGTTCAACCGGCGCAGAGCCAGGATGGCGTCGCCTGCTGTCGGCGGATTCGACGCCTCTGCGGTCATGGTCGCTCCTACTACTATGAAACTCGTAATATGATGAGTATCATAGTAGTTGTCGACGGCGTCCACAACGCGCGCGCACGGCTCGCCGCGCCGTCGCAGCTCTGGTCGCAGAGATGAGGGGAGTCCGATGAATCGAGCGATTCAGTATCGTCAGTTCGGCGGTCCGAGCGTCCTGGAGATGGTTGAGGTTGCCGAGTCGGCTCCAGGCGCCGGCCAGGTCCGTGTCATTGTCAAAGCGGTAGGGCTCAACCCGGTGGACTCGAAGACGTTCGGCGGGGACGCGCGCCTCAGGATTGTTGGATTCCTTCGTCGTCTTGCTGATCCGAAGCGCTGGTTCGGCAAGGACGGCTCCCGGTTCCCCCGAGGAGTTGCGCGTGATTTCGCGGGCGTCATCGATGCTGTCGGCAGTGATATCGGTGAGGCTGGGGATCTTGCTGTTGGTGATGCCGTGCTGGGAACGCTGCGGAGCGCGCCGGGTCTGGGGGATAAGCGAGGGGTGCTGATCGATCACCTGGTGGTTTCTGTCGACGATGTCGTCCGCAAACCCGAGTCGCTGAGCTTCGAGACGGCGTCATCTCTTGGCGTCGCCGCACAATCCGCCAGTGGGGCACTGCGTCAATTGAGTCTGAATGGGAGAGACGTCATTGTCATCAGCGCGGCCGCGGGAGGCGTGGGATCCCTTGCCGTGCAACTCGCCGTGCGCCAGGGAGCGACGGTGATCGGCATTGCCGGACAGCATAACGCCGACTATCTGCGGTCCTTGGGGGCGATACCCGTTGCCCATGGTGAAGGAGTGAAATCGCGCATTCTTGAGGCTGCGTCCGAACCGATCACCAAATTTCTCGACTGCTACGGAGGCGAGTATGTGAAACTGGGATTCTCCCTCGGCCTTTCCGGAAAGGCTATTGGCACTCTGGTCCCATCCCCGGGCGCCATTATCCGAGGGGCTCAGTTCACCGGTTCGCGGCATGCCCGCCCGGGTGATCTTCAGGAGGTCGCCGGCCTGGCGGCTGACGGAGCGATCAAGGTCGCCATCGCCCGCGCATACCCCTTCAGAATTGAATCTGTGCGCGACGCCTACACCGAACTGAATAAAGGGCATGTCCGCGGCAAGCTCGTCGTCGCCCTGTCCTGATAGCCAGCGGGCGGCGCTCTGAAGCCCGACGATCCCCGAATGCTCAGCCGCGGGGGACGACGAAAGACGCGGGAAGGCGCTCACAGCCGCCGCCTCGCCGGAGGCCGGCTCGTGATCTGAGCGGACGCCCTCGTGGATCTATCATCTAGGCTGGCCCCGAGATGAACGCGACGAACTCCCTCTTCGGTGCCCTGCCCATGCCCGGCCACGGCTCCGAGCCCACGCCCGAAGCGACGCTGCCCTCGCTCACGCCCGCCGACGACTGGCCCGACGATTCCTGGGCCGAGGCCGAACCCCCCGATGCGGACGAGGGCGACGGCTACGACGATCCGGACGTCTTCGTCCCCTCCCAGCAGGACCAGGCCGAGGCCGACGCCTGGGAGAACCGGCAGCATGAGGCCGCCGCGCTCGTCGCCCGGGCCCAGACCGAGGCTGCGGCGGCCCGCGCCCGCAGCGGCGAGGCCGGAACTGCGCCGTCGTCGCCATCGTCGTCGTACGGCCCCGGCTCGCCGGCCCGGGGCGTCACCGTGGCCGACCCCGCCGATCTCCTGACCGGCCTCAACCCGGCTCAGGCCGAGGCCGTCACCCACTCCGGCTCCCCCCTGCTCATCATCGCCGGCGCCGGCAGCGGCAAGACCCGGGTCCTGACCCACCGTATCGCCCACCTCATCGCCACCGGCCGCGCCCGCCCCGGCGAGATCCTGGCCATCACCTTCACCAACAAGGCCGCCGCCGAGATGCGCGAGCGCGTCACCGCCCTGGTGGGCCCCGCCGGCGAGCGCATGTGGGTCTCCACCTTCCACTCCGCCTGCGTGCGCATCCTGCGCCGCGAGCACGAGGCCGCCGGCCTGCGCTCCACCTTCTCCATCTACGACGCCGCCGACTCCACCCGCCTCATCACCCTCATCGTGCGCGAGCTGGGCATCGACCCCAAGCGATTCACCCCCAAGACCTTCGCCCACCGCATCTCCGACCTCAAGAACGAGCTGGTCACTCCCGCCGACTACGCGGACAGGGCCATCACCTCCAACCCGTTGGAGCGCCATCTCGTCGAGGTCTACCGCGCCTACGCCGCCCGCCTGGCCGCGGCCAACGCCCTCGACTTCGACGACCTCATCATGCGCACGGTCCAACTCCTTCAGGCCCGCCCCGCCGTGGCCGAGATGTACAGGCGCCGGTTCCGTCACGTGCTCGTCGATGAGTACCAGGACACGAACCACGCCCAGTACGTGCTCGTGCGCGAACTCATCGGCGGCCCGGGCACCTCCGGCGCCGATAGCCCTCTGCCGTCCGGCGAGCTCACCGTCGTCGGCGACTCCGACCAGTCCATCTACGCCTTCCGCGGCGCCACCATCCGCAACATCGAGGAGTTCGAGCACGACTATCACAGTGCCCGCACCATCCTGCTGGAGCAGAACTACCGCTCTACTCAGAACATCCTCTCCGCGGCCAATGCCGTCATCTCCCGCAACTCCGGGCGCCGGGAGAAGAACCTGTGGACGGACTCCGGCGACGGGCCCATGATCATCGGCTACGTGGCCGACTCCGAGCACGACGAGGCCCGCTGGATCAGCCAGGAGATCGATCGCCTGTCCGACGTCGAGGGGGTGCGCCCCCGTGACGTCGCCGTCTTCTACCGCACCAACTCCCAGTCCCGCGCCCTGGAGGAGGCCTTCCTGCGCTCCGGCCAGCCCTACAAGGTCGTCGGCGGTACGCGCTTCTACGAGCGCAAGGAGATCAAGGATGCCATCGCCTACCTGCGCGCCATCGACAACCCCGACGACGACGTCAACCTGCGCCGCATCCTCAACGTTCCCAAGCGCGGCCTGGGGGACAAGGCCGAGTCGGTCCTGGCCGAGCACGCCGCTCGCCACGGCGTCTCCTTCGGGACCGCCGTCGCCGACGCCGCCGGGGTCCTGCGGCCGGCCAGCGAGGGCGATACCGCCGGTGATCTGGACGCGCCGGGGCACGAGCCGCCCGTTGTCGAGGGCCTGACCTCCCGAGCCCGCACGCAGGTGACCCGCTTCCACGAGCTGCTCGCCTCCCTGCGCGGTCAGCTCGCCGAGGGTGATGGCGTCGCCGACCTCCTGGACTCGGCCCTGGACGCCTCCGGCTACCTCGCCGAGCTGCGCGCCTCCGACGACCCGCAGGACGCCACGCGCGTGGAGAACCTCGCCGAGCTGCACTCCGTGGCCAGTGACTTCCAGGCCGCCAACCCCGATGGCACTCTGGCGGACTTCCTCGAGCGGGTCAGCCTCGTGGCCGACTCCGATCAATTGCCGCAGGCCGCCGATCTCGCCGCCATGTCCGAGGGCGAGCGGGCGGCCGCGGTCGCCGCCGAGGAGCAGGGGCAGGTCACCCTCATGACCGTTCACACCGCCAAGGGCCTGGAGTTCCCGGTCGTCTTCGTCACCGGTCTGGAAGACGGCACCTTCCCGCACTCTCGCGCCCTGGCCGAGGACGTCGACCTCGCCGAGGAGCGCCGACTGGCCTATGTGGCCCTCACCCGGGCCCGCCGGCGCCTCTACGTCACCCGCGCCGCTGTGCGCTCGGCGTGGGGCGCCGCCAACGCCATGCCCGCCTCCCGGTTCCTGGACGACATTCCCGCCGAGACCATGGAGTGGAAGCGCATCGCCTCCTCCATGGATGCGCTGCGCGGCGGCGGCACCGGCTGGGGAAGCAGCTGGGGCGAGGGTGGTTTCGGCTCCGGGCGGGGCTCCTACGGCGGCCGGGGCGGCTCGGGTGGGAGCGAGGCGGATGATGACGATTTCGCACCACCCATCGGTGCGGGGCGGCGGCGCGGCGAGCGGACCGGGAAGCTCGGGCGGGTCGAGACCCCCAAGGACCGGGCCGAGGCCCGGCGCGCCAAGCGCCTGGCTGCGCGCGGGAAGCCGGTGAGGCTCGGCGGGGGCGGCGAGGCCACCGCGGACGCGGGCTCCGAGGCTCTTCCGGCGGCGGTCGCCGGGCTCAAGACCGGCGACCAGGTGCGTCACACGTCCTACGGGGTGGGCGCCGTCGTCGGCCTGGAGGGGTCGGGCCGCTCCACGGTGGCGCGCGTCGAATTCACCATCGACGGCGCCGTCACCACCAAGCGCCTCATGCTGCGCCTGGCCCCGATCGCCAAGCTCTGAGGGCGGTGCGGGCTGCGCCGTCGGACCCCCTGGTGACATCGCCTCGGCGGGCTAGCCGATCGCCACTCGTACTCCGAGTCCCAGCAGCACGCCGCCGAGGAGCCGCTGCGTCCAGGCGGTGACCGTGCCGCGCGTGAGGACCCGTCTTGCGGAGGATGCGAGTACGGCGTACAAGGTGAGGCAGACGATCGCGACGGCGAACTCGATCGTCATCAGTACCATCGACCATGCGAGCACCGATCCGCCCCTGGGGATGAACTGCGGGATCACCGCGAGGTAGAAGACCCCCATCTTCGGGTTCAGGAGGTCGGCGATCAGCCCGGTCCAGAACGCTGTCGAGACGGGCGCTGCCGCCGTCGTCCCCTCAGCGCCCGCCGGGACGGCCCATGTGCCGGCCGTGACGATCGACTGCACGCCGAGACAGCCCAGGTAGATCGCGCCCGCCCAGCGCAGGATCTCGAATGCCGCCGGGACTCGGGTGACGAATGTCGCGACGCCCGCGGCCGCTGCGATCCCCCAGGCGAGCGAGCCCGTCGCCGCACCGAGTGCTACGACGGCTCCGTGCCTGACACCGTGCGCGAGCGAGCTACGCAGCGCGAGCGCAGCATCCGGTCCGGGGGTGATGCCGAAGACGAGAGCCACCGGAATGTACGCCCAGATCGTGGTCATGCCATGACGCTACAGTCGGGTTGTCATTAAGTGAAATCATTTCTACTTCTTTAGTATAAGGATTTCTGATGTTCAAGACGTCGCACCTCGAGGCTCTGAGCGCCGTCTGCGAGTCGGGGTCGTTCGAGATCGCGGCATCGATGCTGGGAATCACTCAGTCCGCTCTGAGTCAACGGATCGGAGCGTTGGAGCGCGAGGCGGATCTGGTCCTCGTGGAGCGGTCGCGTCCTGTCGAGCCGACACGGCCCGGCAGGATCGTCCTGGGTCTTGCCCGGCAAGTCATGCTCCTGAGCTCGGACGCCCAGCGCCTCCTCGCAGCGGACAGCTCGTTGCCCGATGCGTCCGGGATGGCGCGTGTCTCACTGGCCATCAACGCGGACTCCATCTCCACGTGGTTCCAGCCCGTGATCGCCCGGATCGCGGCGGAGCGATCACTCCTCCTCGACCTCCACGTCGAGGATCAGGACCATACCGCTGCCTTGCTCAGAGAAGGATGCGTGATGGCGGCGGTCACGACCTCCAGCGCACCCGCCCCCGGCTGTACGGTCGAGAGGCTCGGGACGATGGTGTACCGGCCTGTCTGCGCCCCATCTCTGATCAAAGGCCTCGAGAAGGAAGAGGTTGATCTGGGGAGGCTGCCGATGCTGCGCTTCGATACCAAAGACGACCTCCAGCACTCCTACTTGCGGCAGACCGCGGTGGAGAACCAGCCGCCTGTCCACTACATCCCATCGAACCGTGAGTTCCTCATGGCTGTCCGACTCGGGCTCGGATGGGGTGTACTCCCAGAGGGCCAGATCACCGGAGACCTCGAGACCGGCAGGCTGGTCAAGCTGCATCCGGATCGCAGCGTGCAGGTGCCGCTGTACTGGCAGCGATGGAAGTTCGATTCCTCGACCCTCGGCTCGCTGACGACGATCGTGCAACGCGCGGCAGCGCTTGAGCTCGTCCCTTAGCCGTCGGTGACTGTCGGTGGCGCACCGCGCCGAAGCGCCGTGAACCGGTCTTCGGCGGGGTGGGGCCGGCACCACTGCGCTTCCGGGTGCCGGCTCCATGGAGTGGCGACGGAGCATCTGGGATCATGCGGCCATGAGCGGAGACACCCCGGTACCATTCCACGGACGGCCCCCACGCGGCGGCCGTTCTGGCTTCTTCGATCGCCTTGTTCCGCCGGCGGTCGAGTCGGCGCGCAGGACCGAGGGCGCCGCACGGCTCTGGGGCGTCCAACTGACCTTGGGCATTCTGCTGTACGGCGTGGCGCAGGCGATCGGAATCGGGGCGGGTCTGGCTCTCAGCCTTCTTCTTGGTGAGACGACGAGGGAGGCGATTGCGGGAGCGGGTGGGCACCGGATCACGCTCTTCCCCATCGGCCTGCTTGTCGGCTCGGCCATTACGGCCGCCATCGGCCTTGCCGGGTACTGGGGGCTCATGCGGCTGGTGCGCAGGAGGACGATTCGCGAGCTGTCCGGCCCGGGCCGGCTCCGCGAGCTCGGCGCCGGCCTGGGGTGGGGGACTGCTCTCATGGTCTCGGTCTTCGCTGTCCTTGCCGCGCTCGGGTCGTACCGGATTACCGCGGTCGGCTGGGACAAGGGAATTCTTGTCGGGCTGGCCGGCGGGGTCATGGCCGGTGTCGGCGAGGAGCTTCTCTTCCGAGGCGTGCTGTTGCGCCTGCTGGAGGCGTGGCTCGGTTCGTGGTGGGCACTGGGCATGACCGCCGCCCTGTTCGGCGCGATGCACCTGAGCAACCCGGGGGCCACTGCGTTCGGCGCTGTGGCCATCGCCCTGGAGGCGGGCATTCTCCTGGGGGCGTGCTATCTGGTGACGCGCCGACTGTGGCTCGCGATCGGTCTGCATGCGGCCTGGAACTTCGTCCAGGGTGGCATCTTCGGGTCCGACATCTCGGGGACGGGCAGTGGCCGGGGACTGTTCGAGGCGTCGTTCAGCGGTTCGGATATCCTCACCGGGGGCAGCATGGGCGTCGAGGGCTCAGTGGTCGCCGTCGTCATATGCATGGCGGCGGGCGCGGCCATGGCGGTCACCGCGCATCGGCGCGGGCTCATCGTCCTGCCCGTGTGGCGACGCCGTCGGGACTCCCAGGAGGCCGCCCTCCAGCGCGACTGATCCTGCGGTGCGCATCATGAGCGGCGAATTCTCGATGCCTGCCCAGGAGCAGCTTCCGGGCGGCGTGATACTCGGTCCCCTCAACCGCCTGGTGCCTCCAGTGGTCGATTCGGCGCGTGAGGCGGAGGACGGTGCGGGACTCTAGGGACTTCAGCTGCCGCTGGGAGTTCTGGTTCACGTCATTGCCCGGCTGGTCGGTCTCAGCGCGGGCATCAATGCTGGTCTTCTCCTCGGAGAGATGATTGATTCCAACGGGGTGCGGAGTTCGCCGTGCGGAGCGGGCTGGGGGTGCCGCGTCGGGCGGAGCGCACGCCCCAATGTCAACGTACCTTCGTCACGTGAACGTACCTTTCTCCCATCCTTCTGAGTTTTAGTCCCAGAAGGATGGGAGAAAGGTACGTTGATGTTGGGAAGGTACGTTCACGTTCCAGCGCGCTCCGGCCCGCGGGGCCCGGCGGCCGCGCTCGGGTCGTACCGGATTGCCGCGGCCGACTGGGACGGGGGAGCTCTTGTCGGGCTGACCGTGACTGCGCTCCTGTTCGGCGCGATGCACCCGGCCGACCCCGAGGCCGCTGCTGCCGGCGCGGGCTCATGTCCCATCCACGTGGAAACGGGACCGGCGAGTGGGGGACCCGGAGCTTTATGACCGGGCGGGCACCATCCGCACCGGGCGCCGCTCGGCCCGGAACTCGTTGATCTCGGCGTCGGAGGCGTAGCCCAGTGCGAAGCCGGTGATGAGGTTGTAGTTGCTGGGCACCTCGAACTCGGCGTCGAGCGGGCTGCGCCAGGCGGCGAGGACTCCGATGGGGCAGGAGTCGACCCCATGAGCCTTGGCCGACAGGAACAGCGTTTGGAGCATGAGGCCGGCGTCGAGGGCTGCGAAGGGCAAGAAGTCCTTGTGGATGAGGACGAAGCCCATGACGGGTGCGCCGAAGGCCCGGCAGTTGTGGCGGTTCACCTCGTCGCGTTTGGCCCGGTCCCCACGGGCCACGCCGGCATGCTGATAGAGGGCCTTGCCGACGGCGAATGAGTGCCGACGCAGGTCCTCGGGGTAGGGTGCCCAGATCTTGTAATCGCCGTCGGGAAGATTGCCGGACAACGCCAGTTTCGCTACAGCCCCGCGTTCCTTGTGCTGGACGCCCAGGGTTTTGTCGAACTCGCGCACGTAGGCCGCGCGCAGTCGGTCGGCCTGTTCCCCGGTCGCCAGCGCCAGCATGAAGGGGCGCGTGTTCGACCAGCTCGGCGCCGTCCGGGCGTCGTCCAGGATCGCATCGAGGACCTCGTCAGGAACCGGATCGGGGCGGAAATCGCGAACGGAATGCCGGGAGGCGGCCAGGTCTGAGAAGGCGCTGGGGTCCATGAGGCGGCTCCTTGATGTCGTGATGCTGATGGTGTGACGGACCGATCACTGAACCGATCTCGATGCGGAACCGGACCGATCTCGACGTTGATTCTTCAGTGGCGCTGGGCGAAGGTCGAGTCGTCCAGCGTGCGGATGACGCGCGCCGGACTGCCCACCGCCAGGGACGACGGAGGAATGTCCCGGGTCACCACCGAGCCGGCCCCGATGACGCAGTCATCGCCGATCGTCACACCCGGGCACACGATGACGCCGCCGCCGAGCCAGACATTGTTCCCGATGACGATCGGGTCGGCCGACTCCAGCCCGACTTTCCGCGGCGTCGGTTCCAGGGGGTGGACCGGAGTGAGCAGCTGGACGTTGGGACCGATCTGGCAGCGCGCCCCGATGGTGATCGGAGCGACGTCCAAGGCGGTCAGTCCGTAGTTGGCGAAGGTTCCCTCGCCGACGAGAACGTTCTCCCCGTAGTCCACGCGCACCGGCGGCAGCAGGCGTGCGTCCGGTGCCAGATTGGGCAGGGCCGAGCGCAGGTGCTTGTCGGCGTCGTCCTCGCCCATGGCGAAGGCGCGTTCGTAGAGATAGAGCTCGCGGCGCGCGTGCGCGGCGATTCTGGCGTTATCCGGGTCGTCCGAGACGTACCAGTCGCCGGCGAGCATGCGTTCGCGGTTGGTGCGCGCGTCGCCGGCGAAATAGGGCTGCGCCTGGGCGAAGGGGATCTCCTCGGTCATGAGCGTGAGCCTACCGGCAGGACTGGAAACGCTGACGACGATGGGTCTTCGTCGATATCGCCTGGATCGTGTGCGGATTCTGTATGGACTGGACCGATCTCGGCGCGGAGTTCGACCGATCTCGGGGGAGAGCAGGAAGATAACGAATTGATAACGGTCCGACTATTCGGACATCCGACGTGTGCCCCCGGGCCTACCGTGTCCCTCGACACGTTGTCGACGCGCGTCGACAACGGATCTCCCCACGACACGTCCGCCATGCCCTGTCATGGCGTTTCAAGGAGGAAACTACAGATGGCTACCTCGCTCCCACGGCGTCGGTTCATCCAGGGCTCCGCCCTCGCCGCGGCCCTCGGTGCCGCGGCCGCCTGCTCCCGAGGCGACTCCGGGGGAGGCGGCGCGACCGCCGACTTCTCCGGCACGGGCCAGATCGCCTACGCCCAGGGCAAGGACTTCTCCGCGGGCATGGTGCAGGCCCACCTCGATGAGTGGAATGAGCAGAACCCGGACGAGCAGGTCACGCTCATCGAGCTCTCCGAGTCGGCGGACCAGCAGCGTCAGTCCCTCATCAACAACGCCCAGACCCAGTCCGACGCCTACGACGTCATCTCCGTGGACGTCGTGTGGGTCGCCGAGTTCGCCGCCAACCAGTGGGTCCTCGAGCTGCCCATCGACGATCTCACGAACGACGACATCATTCAGCCGGTCTGGGACGCCGGCTGCTACATGGACAGGCTCTTCGCCATGCCCTACGTGACCGATGCCCCGCTCATGTACTACCGCAAGGACTTCCTCGCCGAGGCCGGCGTGACGGAGGTGCCCACCACCTGGGACGGGATCAAGTCCGCCGTCGATGCCGTGCGCGCGCTGCCCGGACATGAGAGCATCGGCGGCTTCGGCGGGCAGTTCGCCAAGTACGAGGGACTGACGTGCTGCGCCGCGGAGTTCATCCACACCGCCGGCGGCGACTTCTTCGACGATCAGAACCAGGTGATCGTCAACTCACCGGAGTCCGTCAAGGGCCTGCAGAACCTCATGGACGGCTTCAAGGACGGCTACATCCCTGGGGATGCCAGGGAATGGAAGGAGGAGGACAGCCGCAATGCCTTCGAGGACGGGAACCTGGTCTTCCAGCGCCAGTGGCCCTTCCAGTACGCCAACAACCTCGAGAACCTCGGCGAGGACAAGTTCGGCGTCGCCGCCCTGCCCAGCATCGACGGCAAGAGCTACGTGCCCACCCTGGGCGGGCACTACTGCGGAGTCTCGGCCTTCTCGAAGAACAAGGCGACCGCTCTGAAGTTCATCCAGTGGTGGA
>ERZ773004.735-NODE-735-length-19240-cov-29.422101_pt1 | contig 19240 bp, 28 predicted proteins | sample MGYA00580667_ERZ773004 | MGnify/ENA primary metagenome ERZ773004 (study PRJEB29015, sample SAMEA2737963) | human oral metagenome | biome: human oral; feature: human-associated habitat; material: dental | place: China | collected 2123 ... | reverse complement strand
CCAAGACCACCTTCGGCCGCCTCGGCGTCAAGGTGTGGATCTACAAGGGCGACATGACCGAGCGCGAGTTCGCTCGTCAGCAGGCCGAGTCCGGCCCGCGCGGTCGTGGAGGCCGGGGCGAGCGTCGCGGTGGTCGCCGTGGCGATCGCGCTTCGCGTCAGAACACCGAGCAGCAGCAGGCCGAGCAGGCGCCGGCCGCCGAGGCTGCTGCCGCAGACCAGGGAACGGAGGCCTGAGCCGTGCTCATCCCCCGTCGGACCAAGTTCCGCAAGCAGCACCGCCCGCATCGCACGGGCCTGTCCAAGGGCGGCAACCGGATCGCCTTCGGTGACTACGGCATCCAGGCCCTTGAGCCGGCCTACGTCACCAATCGTCAGATCGAGGCGGCTCGTATCGCCATGACCCGTCACATCAAGCGCGGCGGCAAGGTGTGGATCAATATCTTCCCGGACCGCCCGCTGACCAAGAAGCCCGCCGAGACCCGCATGGGCTCCGGCAAGGGCGCTCCCGAGTGGTGGATCGCCAATGTCAAGCCGGGGCGCATCATGTTCGAGCTCGGCGGTGTCGACGAGGCGCTCGCCCGTGAGGCCATGCGTCGTGCCCAGCACAAGCTTCCGATGAAGACCCGTTTCGTGACTCGTGAGGGTGGTGACGTCTGATGGCTATCGGCTCGAAGGATCTGACCCCGACCGACTTGGACGCCATGGACAACGAGCGCCTCGCCGAGGAGCTCTCCAAGGCCAAGGCCGAGCTGTTCAACCTCCGGTTCGCCGCCGCGACCGGGCAGCTCGAGGACCACGGTCGTCTCAAGGCGGTGCGTCGTGACATCGCCCGTATCCATACGATCGTGCGCGAGCGTGAGCTCGGCATCCGTACCGCTCCGAGCAGCCAGGAGTCCAAGTGAGCGAGCAGAACAGCACCAGTGCCACCGAGTCCAAGGAGCGCAACCAGCGCAAGGTTCGGCGTGGGTACGTCGTGTCCGACAAGATGGACAAGACCGTCGTCGTCACGCTCGAGGAGCGTTACAAGCATTCGCTGTACGGCAAGGTCCTCCGTCGTTCCAAGAAGGTCAAGGTTCACGACGAGCGCAATGAGGCCCACCCCGGCGATCTCGTTCGGATCATGGAGACCCGTCCGCTCAGCGCCACCAAGCGCTGGCGCCTGGTCGAGATCATCGAGAAGGCCAAGTGACGTGCCGGTGACATGATCACCGTACTCGGTCATCCGGCCAATCGCACGACGCCGCAGCCCGCCTCCGAAGGCGGCTGCGGCGTCGCGGCGTCGCAGCCGCCTCTACCCTTTCGCGAGATCGGTCGAGTTCCGCGTCGAGATCGGTTCGCCGGTACGGCGAGCGGGTCCGGTGGGGTGACGCCGGTGCCGGCGTCTGTCCTCACCCGTCGTCATCATCCCCGGTGAGCAAAGGCACAGGCGGGCAATGAGCTCGGCAGTACCGTTGGAGTTCTGGCCTGCACTAGAGTTGCAGAGTTGCGTGCGCCCTCGGTGCGCCCGTCGGAGACCTTGCGCTAAGACCTCGAATCCTGTGCGCCTGTGTCTGGCGGAATACGCGAGCCTGTGCCAGCCGTGGATCCATTCGTCCCCGGCGGGTGGAGGAGTGCGCAAGAGAAGAAGGAACGTTCGGCCAGGCTCGCTCGCCCTCGGGAGGGCCGAGAACCGGCTCGACGACAGGAGAACACTCAATGATCCAGCAGGAGTCGCGACTGAAGGTCGCCGACAACACCGGTGCCAAGGAGATCCTTTGCATCCGTGTGCTCGGCGGCTCGGGTCGGCGCTATGCGGGCATCGGCGACACGATCGTCGCCACCGTGAAGGACGCCATTCCCGGCGGCAACGTCAAGAAGGGCGAGGTCGTCAAGGCCGTCGTCGTGCGCGCGGCCAAAGAGCGTCGCCGCCCGGACGGCTCGTACATCCGCTTCGACGAGAACGCGGCCGTCATCCTCAGGAACAATGACAGCGAGCCGCGCGGCACGCGCATCTTCGGCCCCGTGGGCCGTGAGCTTCGCGAGAAGAAGTTCATGCGCATCGTCTCGCTCGCTCCGGAGGTGATCTGAACATATGGCACGCATCAAGAAGGGCGACCAGGTCATCGTCATCGCGGGCAAGGACAAGGGCAAGACGGGCCGCGTGCTCCAGGTGATGCCGGGCGTCGACCGCGTCATCGTCGAGGGCGTCCAGCGCGTCACCAAGCATGTCAGGGCCGGGCAGACCGCGCAGGGCGCCCGCACCGGCGGCATCGAGACGGTGGAGGCTCCGATCCACATCTCCAATGTCATGCCCGTCGACCCCAAGACCAAGAAGCGCACCCGCGTCGGCTTCCGCGTCGAGGAGGGTGTGCGTCCCAATGGCCGCAAGCGCACCGTTCGCGTGCGTTACGCCAAGAAGTCCGGGGAGGACCTGTGACCGTGACCGAGAAGACTGACAGGGCCGAGAAGATCACCCCGCGCCTCAAGACGAGGTACACCGAGGAGGTGCATCCGGCCCTCCGCAAGGAGTTCAAGCACGGCAACGTCATGGAGGTCGGGCGTCTCGTCAAGGTCGTCGTCAACATGGGTGTGGGCGAGGCCGCCCACGACTCCAAGATGATCGAGGGCGCCGTGCGCGACCTGGCCGCCATCACGGGCCAGAAGCCCCAGGTGACCCGGGCCCGCAAGTCCATCGCCCAGTTCAAGCTGCGCGAGGGCCAGCCGATCGGCGCTCACGTCACGCTGCGCGGCGACCGCATGTGGGAGTTCCTCGACCGCCTCATCTCGATCTCGCTTCCCCGGATCCGCGACTTCCGCGGTCTGTCCCCGAAGCAGTTCGACGGCAACGGCAACTACACCTTCGGTCTTACGGAGCAGGCCGTGTTCCACGAGATCGACCAGGACAAGATCGACCGCGTGCGCGGCATGGACATCACCGTGGTGACCACGGCCAAGACCGACGAGGAGGCCCGCTCGCTGCTCAAGCAGCTCGGCTTCCCCTTCAAGGAGAAGTGACATGGCGAAGACCGCTCTGATCGAGAAGGCCAACCGCAAGCCGAAGTTCGGCGTCCGCGCCTACACCCGCTGCCAGCGTTGCGGCCGGCCGCACTCGGTGTACCGCAAGTTCGGCCTGTGCCGTATCTGCCTGCGCGAGATGGCCCTGGGCGGCCAGCTCCCCGGCGTGAGCAAGTCCAGCTGGTAAGAACTTACGTCGCAGGTCCGCGAGGAAACCACGACGAGGAAGGGCCAAGGCCCACTCATGACTATGACAGACCCGATCGCAGACATGCTGACCCGTCTGCGCAACGCAAACAACGCCTACCACGACACCGTCTCAATGCCGTCGAGCAAGCTCAAGGTGAATATCGCCTCGATGCTCAAGAACGAGGGCTACATCGCCGGCTACGAGGTCGCCGACGCCGCGGTGGGCAAGATGCTCACGCTGAGCCTCAAGTACGGAGCCAACCGCCAACGGGCCATCCAGGGTCTCAAGCGCGTCTCCAAGCCCGGGCTGCGCGTCTATGCCAAGTCCACGAACCTGCCCAAGGTTCTCGGCGGCCTGGGAGTGGCGATCCTGTCCACCTCCTCCGGTCTCCTGACCGACAAGCAGGCCGAGTCCAGAGGTGTGGGCGGCGAAGTGCTCGCCTACGTCTGGTGAGATAGGGAGCGGAGGAGAATTCATGTCTCGTATCGGACGACTTCCCGTTCCGGTTCCCGCCGGAGTGGACGTCACCATCAAGGGCAACGATGTGACGGTCAAGGGCCCCAAGGGCACTCTGTCCCGCACAATCGCCCAACCACTGAGCGTCACCCGTCAGGAGGACGGCACCATCCTGGTGACCCGTCCTGACGACGAGCGCGAGTCCCGTTCACTGCACGGCTTGTCCCGCACGCTCATCAGCAACATGGTCGTCGGCGTCACCGAGGGCTACTCCAAGCAGCTCGAGATCGTCGGCACCGGATACCGGGCCGCCCAGAAGGGCGCCGGCGTCGAGCTCTCGCTCGGCTTCTCCCACACCGTGACCGTCGAGGCACCCGAGGGCATCGAGCTGAAGGTCGAGGGGAACCTGAAGATCATCGTCTCGGGCATCTCCAAGGAGCAGGTCGGCGAGGTCGCCGCGAACATTCGCAAGATCCGCCCGCCGGAGCCGTACAAGGGCAAGGGTGTGCGCTACGCCGGCGAGAACGTGCGCCGCAAGGTCGGAAAGGCTGGTAAGTGACCATGGCTTACTCGATCAAGAGGACCAAGTCCAAGGCGGTGGCCCGCAAGCTTCGCCACCAGCGCGTGCGCAAGCGCGTCAACGGCACTCCGGAGCGTCCGCGCCTGGTCGTCAGCCGGTCCAACCGCCACATGGTGGCTCAGGTCGTGGACGACACCATCGGCCACACCCTGTGCGCCGCCTCCACGCTGGAGGAGGCCGCCAAGGGCGCCCCGGGTCACAAGGTGGGCGCCGCCCGCAGGGTGGGCGAGCTCGTGGCCGAGCGCGCCAGGGCCCTGGGCATTGAGACGGTCGTCTTCGACCGCGGCGGCAACAAGTACCACGGCCGTGTGGCGGCCGTCGCCGAGGGCGCCCGTGAGGCCGGCCTGACGCTGTGAGCAAGACGACGAGAAAGCAGAGGAGCATCTGATGGCTGCACCGCAGCGAAACAGGTCCGCGTCGTCCGGCGGCTCGGCCCAGCGCGACAATGAGCGTGGCGAGGCCCGCGGCCGCCGTGACCGCAACGACCGCCGCGATCGTCGCGACCGCGGAAACGACGACAAGTACATCGAGCGCGTCGTCACCATCAACCGCGTGTCCAAGGTCGTCAAGGGCGGTCGCCGCTTCACCTTCACGGCGCTGGTCGTTGTCGGCGACGGCGAGGGCACCGTGGGCGTCGGCTACGGCAAGGCGAAGGAGGTCCCCTCCGCCATCGCCAAGGCTGTCGAGATCGCGAAGAAGAATTTCTTCCACGTCCCGATGATCCGTCGCACGATTCCCCACCTCGTTCAGGGCGAGGACTCCGCCGGAGTCGTCCTCCTGCGGCCGGCCTCCCCCGGTACCGGCGTTATCGCGGGCGGTCCGGTGCGCGCCGTGCTGGACTGCGCCGGCGTTCACGACGTCCTGACGAAGTCCCTCGGCTCCTCCAACGCGATCAACATCGTGCACGCGACGGTGGACGCGTTGAGCAGGCTCGAGCAGCCCGAGAACGTCGCGGCTCGCCGCGGACTGCCCCTGGAGGACGTCGCCCCGCAGTCCATGCTGCGGGCCCGCGCGGAGGGCGAGGCCGACAGGCGCGTCGAGGCTGAGAAGAAGGAGGCCGTCAAGGCCGCTGAAGGAGTGGGTGCGTAATGGCTACCGCCAAGCAGATCAGGGTGACTCAGGTTCGCTCGGGCATCGGCGGCACGCGCCGCCAGCGCGAGACGCTGAAGTCTCTCGGCCTGCGTAAGATCCGCCAGTCCGTCGTTCGCGAGGACAACGCGTCCGTCCGCGGCATGATTGCCAAGGTGACGCACCTCGTCACCGTTGAGGAGGCCTGAGATGGCTGATATCAGGAAGACCGGGGAGGACGCCGGGGAGCAGCCGCAGATCATCAGGCTGCACCACCTCCGCCCCGCCCCGGGCTCGAAGAAGGCCAAGACCCGGGTGGGCCGCGGTGAGGCCTCCAAGGGCAAGACCGCGGGCCGGGGGACCAAGGGCACCAAGGCCCGCCGCCAGGTCCGCCCTGGTTTCGAGGGCGGCCAGATGCCGCTGCACATGCGGCTGCCCAAGCTCCGCGGCTTCAAGAACCCCAACCGCATCGAGTATCAGCCCGTCAACGTCGGCCGCATCGCCGAGCTCTTCCCGGCCGGCGGCACCATCACGGTGGAGGATCTCGTGGCCGCGGGCGCCGTCCGCAAGCACCGCCCGGTGAAGGTTCTGGGATCTGGCGATGTGGATGTCAGGCTCGACGTCGTCGTCGATGCCTGGTCCGGTTCCGCCAAGGAGAAGATCGAGGCGGCCGGCGGATCCCTCACCGCTCGCTGAGCGCAGAGCGGGTACGCGAGCGAACGCCCCGGTTCGGGAGGGCAGCGGCCCTCGCCGCCCGGGGCGTTTCGCTTGATGGCTCCCTCACCCCGTCCTCCGGGAGCGCCGTCGTCCCGGAGGCGTGACCGATACCCTGTTGCGACCGGGCAACGAGAGGGTAACAGCCGCATGAGGCAGGGTAGGGTGGCCAGCGGCGCTTTTCCGGCGCCGGAGCGTCGGCGCCCGGAACGGGCGGACGGCGTCATGACACCTTCCGCAACCCAGAGGAGACCGAGTGCTCAGCGCGTTCATGCAGGCGTTCAGGACGCCGGACCTCAGGGCGAAGCTCCTCTTCACCCTGGGCATCATGGCTCTGTTCCGTCTGGGGTCGGTCATGCCGACGCCGGGTGTGGACCTGGCCAATGTCCAGCAGTGCATCGGCTGGAGCAAGGAGCAGAACGGGCCCGGACTGCTGAGCCTCATCGACATCTTCTCCGGCGGGGCCCTGCTCCAGCTGAGCGTCTTCGCGCTGGGCATCATGCCCTACATCACCGCGTCGATCATCATCCAGCTGCTGCGCGTGGTCATCCCCCGTTTCGAGGAGCTCTACAAGGAGGGGCAGTCGGGCACCGCCAAGCTCACCGAGTACACGCGCTACCTCACCATCGGCCTGGGCCTTCTGCAGTCATCGACCATCGTCGCCACGGCCGCCGCCGGCAGGCTCTTCGGCAACTGCCCCTCGGCGGTCATCCCCGACAGCTCCGCCCTCAATCTGGCGCTCATGGTCGTGACGATGACGGCCGGCACGGGCCTCATCATGTGGCTGGGCGAGCTCATCACCGAGCGCGGCATCGGCAACGGCATGTCGCTGCTCATCTTCACCTCGATCGTCGCCCGCATGCCCCAGAACCTGCTGTCCATCGCCCGGGGCAACGGCGGCGTCTCCAAGTTCCTCGTCGTGATCGCCGTCATCCTGGTGGCCACGGTCGCGGTCGTCTTCATCGAGCAGGCCACGCGCCGCATCCCGGTCCAGTACGCCAAGCGCATGGTCGGCCGGCGCCAGTACGGAGGGTCGACCACGTACATCCCCGTCAAGATCAACACCGCGGGCGTCATCCCGGTCATCTTCGCATCATCGATCCTGTCCATGCCGCAGCTCATCGCCCAGTTCGGCAACCGGGCCAGCTCGTGGGTCCAGTGGATCGAGAGGAATCTTCATCAGACGGCCCCGTTCTACCTCGTCGGCTACGGCGTCCTCATTCTCTTCTTCACCTTCTTCTACACGGCGATCACCTTCAACCCCGAGGAGATCGCGGACAACATGAAGAAGTACGGCGGATTCATCCCCGGCATCCGCGCCGGCGAGCCGACGGCGAGCTACCTCAGATACGTCATCAACAGGGTGACGGTGGCGGGCTCGTTCTACCTCGTGGTGCTGGCCCTGCTGCCAACCATCGCAGTCATCTGGCTCGGCTTGTCCCAGAACCTGCCCTTCGGCGGCACGACCATCCTTATTATGGTCGGGGTCGGTCTCCAGACGGTCAAGGAGATCAACTCCCAGCTTCAGCAGCGCCACTACGAAGGGTTCCTCTCATGAGTGCACGCATGGTCCTCCTCGGTCCCCCCGGGGCCGGTAAGGGCACCCAGGCCGTTCGGATCTCCGAGCGCCTGTCCGTCCCGGCCATCTCCACCGGTGATATCTTCCGCGCCAACGCCCAGGGGGAGACCGAGCTCGGCAAGCGGGCCAAGCAGTACATGGACAGGGGCGAGTACGTTCCCGATTCCGTGACCAATGCGATGGTCAAGGACCGTCTGGCCGCGGAGGACGCAGCGCAGGGCTTCCTCCTGGACGGTTACCCTCGTACCGAGGCTCAGGTTCACGAGCTCGACGCCATGCTGGCCGAGGCCGGCCTCGCCCTGGATGTCGTCCTGGAGATCACAGCGGACTCCGAGGTCGTCGTCGAGCGCCTGCTCAAGCGCGCCACCGAGCAGAATCGGGCCGACGACACCGAGTCGGTCATCCGTCGCCGTCTCGAGGTCTACGCCGAGCAGACCGAGCCGTTGGCGTCGCTGTACGAGGCCCGCGGCCTGCTCGTGCGCGTCGATGGCATCGGCGACGTCGATGAGGTCACCGAGCGCATGATGGCTGCGCTCGCCGCTCGTACGACGACCTGACCGGACTGCCGTCGCGGCCGTTCCGTCGCGCGCAGTCATGACTGCGGCCGGCGACGACCCAGTAGGGAGCAGCGACTGGCGCTGCCGGCGGCGACTCGCTCTGACAGCAGCCCCGACCCGGCGAAGACAGCGACGGCGGCAACGGCGATGACGACGCGTCGGCGCCTTCCGCGGATGCTCCGCCACCACACGCAGGAGGAAGCGTGAGACTGCGCAACCGCATCGAGATCAAGACACCCGACCAGGTGCGTCACATGCGGCGCGCGGGCCTCGTCGTCGCAGACATCCACGCCGCCCTGCGGGAGGCCGTACGACCGGGGGTGACGACCGGCGAGCTCGACGCCGTGTGCGCGGCGACGATCGAGCGCGCCGGCGCCCACTCCAACTTCCTGGGGTACTACGACTATCCGGCGACGGTGTGCGTCTCGGTCAACGAGGAGGTCGTGCACGGCATCCCGGGCGAACGGGAGCTCCGCGAGGGCGACCTGGTCACCTTCGACTGCGGGGCCTACGTGCTCGATGAGTCCGGTACCCAGTGGCACGGCGACGCGGCCTTCACCACCGTCGTCGGCGGCCGCTACGCCAGCGATTCCGACCGGATCCTGGACTCCACGACCCACCGTGCGCTGTGGGCCGCCATCGCCTCCCTCGCCCGGGCGATGGCCGGCGAGGCCCCCGGTCGAGCCGGGCGCCTGAACGCGGTCGGCGACACCGTCGAGGACGTCGTGGCGGAGGTCCGCCGCGATCATGGCGTCCCCATCGGCATCCTCGAGGACTACGTCGGCCATGGGATCGGCACCGCCATGCACATGGCGCCCGACGTCCTGAACTACTCCGTCAAGCGCAGGGGGCCCCGCCTGCAACCGGGCATGGTACTCGCCGTCGAGCCGATGCTCGCCGCAGGAGAGCCCGAGGTCGAGGAGCTCGACGACGGGTGGACGGTGGTGACGGTCGACGGATCACGTGCTGCTCAGTGGGAGCACACGGTGGCGCTGGTCCCGGACGGCGTCTGGGTCCTGACCGCCTCGGACGGGGGAGTGGAGGGACTGGATCCCTACGGCATCGAGCCGCGGCCGCTGCGCTGAGGCGGCCGATCCGGTGTGTCCGGAAACACCACTGCGACGTTCGATCTCGCATGGTGGTATACGAGCGGCCTGTCGTATTCTTGGCAGTCGGTGCGCCAGGCGGTCCGGCGTGCTCGCGTCCTCAGTCCGCGCGGGGTTTCCGCGACGGCGCGGGCGGGCACCGGGCCCGAGAGCGCGTCGTCCGGCGGCGACGTCGTCGGAGGAACTCGAGCGAGAAAGCACCGGCGGAGGAACATGGCTAAGAAGGACGGCGTCATCGAGGTCGAGGGTTCGGTCGTCGAGGCCCTTCCGAACGCGATGTTCCGGGTGGAGCTGAGCAACGGGCACGTCGTGCTCGCGCACATCTCCGGCAAGATGCGGCAGCACTACATCCGCATCCTCCCCGAGGACCGCGTGGTCGTGGAGCTGAGCCCCTACGATCTGTCTCGCGGCCGCATCGTCTATCGGTACAAGTGACAGTCCTCCCCGCACGGGGACGACGGAGGAACATCATGAAGGTCAAGCCGAGCGTGAAGAAGATCTGTGACAGCTGCAAGGTGATTCGTCGCCATGGCCGCGTCATGGTCATCTGCTCCAACCCGCGGCACAAGCAGCGTCAGGGCTGAGCCCTCGCGCGGTCACCTCGCCAGTGGCCACAACATCAGCATCCACCTCAGCGGCGATCGGCTCGCGTCGACACCGCAACCCCCGGTTCTCGGAGGCCGGGGCCGTCCGGCACGTGGCGGAGAGGCGGGTGACGACCTCCGGGAGCACATGAGGAGAACCACTGCAGTGGCACGTATTTCCGGTGTCGACCTGCCTCGTGACAAGCGAGTCGAGGTCGCCCTGACCTACATCTTCGGGATCGGCCGCACCCGCGCGGGCGAGACCCTCGCGGCCACCGGGATCAATCCGGACACCCGTGTCAAGGACCTCACCGAGGACGAGCTGGTCGCCCTGCGCGGTCACATCGAGGCGAGCTACCGGGTGGAGGGCGACCTCCGCCGCGAGGTCCAGGCCGACATCCGCCGCAAGATCGAGATCGGCTGCTACCAGGGCCTGCGCCATCGCCGTCACCTCCCGGTTCACGGTCAGCGCACCAAGACCAACGCGCGTACCCGCAAGGGCCCCAAGCGCACCGTTGCCGGTAAGAAGAAGGCCAAGTAAGCAGCAGCCCACGGCGCCGGCTCGATCGTCCGCCGTGGAACGACGACCTCATCGAAGAAGAAGGAAGAATGCCTCCCAAGACCCGTTCCGCCGTGCGCAAGCCGCGCCGCAAGGACCGCAAGAACGTGACCCATGGTCACGCCTACATCAAGTCGACCTTCAACAACACGATCGTGTCCCTGACCGACCCCCACGGCGCTGTCATCGCCTGGGCCTCATCCGGTCAGGTTGGTTTCAAGGGCTCTCGCAAGTCCACGCCCTACGCCGCCCAGCTCGCTGCGGAGGCGGCCGCTCGTCGGGCGCAGGAGCACGGCATGAAGAAGGTCGATGTCTTCGTCAAGGGACCGGGCTCCGGTCGCGAGACCGCCATCCGCTCCCTCCAGGCCGCGGGCCTCGAGGTCGGTTCCATCACGGACGTGACTCCCCAGGCCCACAACGGTTGCCGTCCTCCGAAGCGCCGCCGCGTCTGAGGCTCCACGGGAGTCGGCGTCCCCGCTCATCCGAAGGGTCGGGGGCGCCGACGACTGAACGGGCTCATCCCGCCGGGATGGGCCGGCCGCCGCCCGGGTCCCGTCCCGACGGCAGCCGCACCATGAGGAACGGCGTCATATAGCGGGCGCCGCGACGAAAGGAAACCCAGTGCTCATTGCACAGCGACCCGCGCTCTCCGAGGAGGTCGTCGAGGAGAACCGCCGCTCGCGATTCGTCATCGAGCCCCTCGAGCCCGGTTTCGGATACACGCTCGGCAACTCCCTGCGCCGGACGCTGCTGTCGTCCATCCCGGGCGCGGCCGTGACGTCCGTGCGCATCGACGGAGTTCCGCACGAGTTCCGCACCATCGCCGGAGTCAAGGAGGATGTCACGCAGATCATCCTCAACATCAAGGAGATCGTGCTCTCGAGCGAGAACGACGAGCCCGTCGTCATGTACCTGCGCAAGTCCGGTCCGGGCGTCGTCACCGCCGGCGACATCACCCCGCCGGCCGGCGTCGAGATCCACAATCCGGAACTTGTGATCGCCGCCCTCAACGAGAAGGGAAAGCTCGAGATCGAGCTGACGGTCGAGCGCGGTCGCGGTTACGTCTCGGCCAACCAGAACAAGGATCCGAACGCGGAGATCTCCCGGATTCCCGTGGACTCGATCTACTCGCCCGTCAAGAAGGTCTCCTACGCTGTTGAGGCCACCCGAGTCGAGCAGCGCACCGACTTCGACCGTCTCATCGTCGATGTCGAGACGAAGGCCTCCATGACCCCCCGCGACGCCCTGGCCTCCGCGGGCAAGACGCTGGTCGAGCTCTTCGGGCTCGCTCGCGAGCTCAACGTCGAGGCGGAGGGCATCGAGGTCGGCCCCTCGCCCATGGACCAGGCTCTGCAGCAGGACCTGGCGCTCATGATCGACGAGCTGGATCTGCAGGCGCGCTCCTCCAACGCCCTCAAGCGCGAGGGTATTCACACCGTCGGCGAGCTCGTCGCGCGCAGTGAGGCGGACCTGCTCGACATCCGCAACTTCGGTGCCAAGTCGATCTCCGAGATCAAGGAGAAGCTGGCCGAGCTGGGCCTGTCCCTCAAGGGCTCCCCGGTCGACTACGTCTCCGAGGACGACTACACCAGTCCCACGTTCAGCGACGAGCAGCAGGCCTGAGCCCGCCCGTCATTTCATTAGGAGACAGAACAATGCCTCGCCCCACCAAAGGCCCTCGCCTGGGCGGCTCCGCCCAGCACGAGCGCCACATGCTGGCCAACCTCGCCACGCAGCTCCTCGTCCACGAGTCGATCACGACGACGGAGGCCCGCGCCCGACGCCTGCGCCCTTACGTCGAGAAGCTCATCACCAAGGGCAAGCGCGGTGATCTGCACGCCCGCCGCACCGTGCTGAAGAAGGTGACGGATAAGTACGCCGTGTACCGCCTCTTCGAGAAGATCGCCCCGCAGCTCGAGGGACGCGACGGCGGTTACACCCGCATCGTCAAGACTCTGCCGCGCAAGGGCGACAACGCCCCTATGGCCGTGATCTCACTCGTGCTCGAGCCCGTGGCCAAGAAGGAGGTCGTGGACGACGCCGTCGCGACGGCCGGCAGGGCCGCGGCGAAGGCCGCCGCCGAGGCCTCGGGCGCCGGGCCCGTCGAGGCCGCCGGGGCCAGGGCGGCCGGTGAGTCGGAGGAGTCGACGAGCTCGGCGGACGACGCGGAGTCCGTCGCCCCGGCAGCGACGGATGAGCCCGTCGCCGATGCGGGAGCGGCCCGGGAGGAGGAGGCCTGAGCCCCGATGAGCCCTCGGCTCGTCCTGTGGGGCCCTCCCGCCGAACGGCGGGAGGGCCCCACAGCTGTTTCCTGTCCCCTCTTCCGCACTCTTCCGCGCTTCTGTCGCCTGCATCTCAGAATGACATCTTTGTCGTGACAAGACTCACGCTTGAATTTGATAAACGCGCCTCATGAGGTTTCTCTTCGATCACGATCGCGCTACGCTGAACCGGTAACTCAAGTTGCGATCTACCCCTATGGAGTTCCCATGCCTCTAGCAAGAACAATTGCCAGCAGGTCGGTCACCCGCTCCCTGGCGCGGCGTATGGTCGGTGTGTTCGCAGCCGCCGGCCTCGCCACGACCCTGGGATGGGCCGCCGCGGCTGTGCCGGCGGCGCAGGCCGACGACTCGACGCCGGTGAAGGTCACCAATGTCGTCACGACGTCGAGGCAGGCCGAAGCGTGGCAGGAGATCGGCATCAACGCCGACTGGACCGCCGATTCCCCCAAGGCCGGGCAGACTCTGACAGTCGATCTCGGCAACGGACTGCGCTGGGCCAGCGGCGTTGACTTCAAGCTCGTCAAGAAGGGCGACGACAGCGTCGACCTCGGAGACTGCACCGCCGAGATCAACTCGAAGCACCTCACCTGCACTCTCAACTCCACCGTCGAGCAGTGGAGCCACATCGACGGCACCCTGTGGGCCCGCGGTCAGATCACCAACGAGCTGATCGGCCAGAAGGAGACGACGATCAATGTCAACGGCAAGGACTTCAAGGTCGTTCCGGGTGACAGCGATGGCGACGGCGTCTGCGACACGGACCACTGCGATGGGGTGATCCCCGAGCAGCCCCTGAAGAAGACCATCAAGACCGGGTGGCTGAGCGACCTGAAGAACGGCACGTACACGTGGACGTGGGCGGTCAACGTCTACGGCGCGACGTCCTACACCATCGTCGACACCGATGCCGCCTTCCACAATGTCGAGTGCACGGACACCGACTGGTCCAAGACGTGGATTCCGGCGGACGTCAAGAATGACGAGGCCACTCACACGCTGACCTGGACGACGTCCTCCACGGAGACCGTGTGCCGCGTCTACTACACGTCCACCTCGGCCATGGACACCGCCGGCAACACGGCGACGGTGAACGGCAAGAACCAGGTCGCCGAGGCGAAGGCGATGACCGTCGGCTCCGGTGACGGCGACGGCTCCAACCCCACTCCGCCCGCCACCCCGACTCCGACGACCGAGCCCAGCGTCACGCCTGAGCCCAGCTCCTCCCCCTCGTCGCCCTCCATGCAGGAGCCGACTCCTTCGCCGACCAGCTCCAAGGGCGTTCCGGAGATCCACGAGCGTCCCGCCGCCCCGCCGATCCCGGACGAGCCCGCTCCGCCGGCCGCTCCCGTTCCCGAGGACCGCGGTCCCGTCGGCCCCGCGCCTGAGAACCCGGCTCCCGCCGCTCCCGCGCCTGAGAACCCGGCTCCCGCGGCGCCTGCGGACCCGGCTCCCGCCGGTCCGCAGGAGCCCTCCGCCAGCCAGCCGGCCGCTTCGAAGACGCCCGAGGCCAAGAAGCCCGCGCTTGCCCGCACCGGTGCCGCTGCCGGCGTGACCGGCCTGGTCGCTGTTGCTGCTCTCGCCGCTGGTGGTCTGGGTCTGAGGCTGGCTCGCCGCCGCGCCTGAGGCGCCTCATAGCGCACGAGGCCGAGCGCGTCGATAGCGCATCCGCTCTCATCGGCCCCCGACTCGCGGAGAGTCGGGGGCCGATGCATGTCCGGCGGACTGAGGTTCTCAGGCGCCGGCGCCGCGAGTCATGTCCCAGCACCGCGCGCCGCCGGTCATGCCCGCCTCGTTGGGGACCACGACGACGTCGTCGCCGATCCTGTTCAGCTGGAAGGCGGTGATGCGACGGGAGTTCCCACCGCCGAGGTACAGGCGGTCCCACAAGTACATGGGTCGCAGGGCATCGACCACCCGTCGCACGCGGCGCGACCAGTGCGCGTCACCCAGGCGCAGGCGCTCGTGCTCTCCGATGTAGTCGTCGTAGGTCAGCCCCCAGCGCACCGGACCCTGGGAGACCTCGACGTGCGGGGCGAGCAACCCGTTGTCGAAGACCGCGTTGCCCAGTCCCGTTCCCAACGTCACGATCATCTCGTGGCCGTGGCCGGTGACGACTCCGCAGCCCGCCACCTCGGCGTCGTTGAGAATGAGGGAGGGTATGCCGAGGCGGTTACTGATCGCCCTGCCCATGTCGAAACGCGCCCACTGCTCGACCAGCTCGGGCAGCACCCGCGACCGGGGGCCGTCCCGGGTGATGTAGTGGGGCGTGGCGATGACGACGCCATGGCGGATCATGCCCGGCATGCCCACGGTGACGCGGTCGGCGTCGGGCAGTTGCTCGGCAAGGCCTGAGATCGTCTCGACCAGCTTGACGGGCGGCAGCGGGTAGGGCGTGGGGGTGCGCACGGCACGGGAGACGATGGCGCCCTCGGCATCCAGCACCGACGCCTTGATGCCGCCGCCGCCGCAGTCGACGGAGAGCGTGAAGATCGTGGTCACGGGCATGACGCTACCGTCGACTGCGGCGGCGCGTCCGACGGCGGGTGCGCGGACGTGATCGAATGGCGTCATGACCGATGCTCCTCCCACCGCCCGGGAGTGCGGGCCGCACTCCCTTCGAGTGCGCCTCGACCTCTCCTACGACGGCTCCGCCTTCAACGGCTGGGCCGCGCAGCCGGGGCTGCGCACCGTCGAGGGCGTCCTCGCCTCCGCGCTGAGCACCGTTCTGCGCTGTCCCGTGAAGCTGACGGTGGCCGGTCGTACCGATGCCGGTGTCCACGCCGCCGCCCAGGTGGTGCATCTGGATGTGAGCGAGGAGGCCTGGTCGCGGTTGCCCGGCCGCTCCGATCGGCTCCCCGAGGCCGCTCTGCTCACCCGTTTGGCAGGGGTCCTGACGCGCGAGGCCCGAAGCAGTCTGCCCGGCATGCCGCGCGGAGCCGCCGATATCGTGGTCGTCGGCGCCCGCGTGGTGCCCGACTCCTTCGATGCCCGGTTCTCCGCCCTCAGTCGTCGCTACACCTACCGGATCGCCGACGCCGGCGCTCGGAGGGACCCGACTCGCCGTGGCACCGTCCTGTGGCTCCCCGACTCCCTCGACGTCGCCGCCATGGCCTCCTCGACCGCTCCTCTCCTGGGCGAGCACGACTTCCTGTCCTACTGCAGGCCGCGGGCCGGGGCGACGACCATCCGTACCCTGCACCGCCTGGACTGGCGGCGCATGGCCGATGACGCCCGTGGTGACGCCGGGCTCGTCACCCTTGACGTGGTGGCCGACGCCTTCTGCCACTCCATGGTGCGGTCACTGGTAGGCGCCGGGCTCGCCGTCGGACGGGGGCGCAAGTCACCGGCATGGCCCGGGGAGCTCTTGGCGATGCGCTCGCGCGATGGCGCCGCACCGGTCGCTCCTCCCCACGGCCTTACTTTGGAGGAGGTCGTTTATCCGGCCGACGATGACGCGGCCGCGCAGGCGGCCCGCGCCCGAGTCGTGCGTCGCCGCACCTGCTGACGCCGGCGGAGGCGCGTGGCGGCCGGGAACGGTCGTCGGCGACGTCCCGGGCAGCCGGGGGCGCGTGGCGGGATTCACGATGCGGGGCGGAGCTGTTTCTTTGACCCTTCTCCCGTATCGCCGGTATCGTTGGTAACCGTCGTGCAGCACGTGATTGCATCCGTGGTGTTATCCCACTCGCCCGGGTCTCCGGTGCTCCGACCACTCACCCGACCACGGTGGTCTCGTCGTCCAGTGATGCTTCAGTGCTGGAGCCGACGTGTCCACTCGCCAAAGAGAAACGAAGGCAACGCCCGTGCGCACGTACACACCGAAGCCTGGCGACGTCGAGAAGAACTGGTACGTCATTGACGCCACCGATGTCGTTCTCGGCCGCCTCGCGGCTCAGGCCGCGAACCTGCTCCGTGGGAAGCACAAGCCCCGGTTCGCCCCCAATGAGGACTGCGGCGACTACGTCATCATCGTCAACGCCGACAAGGTCGTCCTGACCAACGGCAAGGCCGACAAGAAGTTCGCCTACCGCCACTCGGGCTATCCCGGCGGCCTCAGGGCGGTCTCCTATCGCGACCTGCTGGAGAACCGTCCCGAGCGCGCTGTCGAGAAGGCCATCAAGGGCATGGTGCCTCACACCAAGCTCGGCCGCGCTCAGCTCAAGAAGCTCAAGGTCTACGCGGGCGCGGAGCATCCGCACGCCTCGCAGAACCCGCAGGCCTTCGAAATCACCCAGGTCGCCCAGTAAGCGCTCTGGCGCTCGGCACACCGCGACAAGCAAAGGACACATCGTGGCTGAGACCACTGTCGATATCGATACGCTGGACGGGGAGAGTGTCCCCTCCAGCTACACCACCGAGTCCGCCGGCTCCTCCGAGGGCCGCGGTCGGTCCGTCACCGCTCCCGGCGCCGGCCTGGGCCGCCGCAAGGAAGCCGTTGCCCGCGTCCGTCTCATTCCCGGCACCGGTCAGTGGACCCTCAACGGGCGGAGCCTGGAGGACTACTTCCCCAACAAGCTGCACCAGCAGCTCGTGAGGGCCCCCTTCACCGTCCTCGACCTCGAAGGGCGTTTCGATGTCATCGCCCGCATCAACGGCGGTGGTGTCTCCGGACAGGCCGGAGCCCTGCGTCTGGGAATCGCCCGAGCCCTCAACGAGATCGACCGTGACGCCAATCGCGCCACTCTCAAGAAGGCGGGCTTCCTGACCCGCGACGCCCGCGTGGTCGAGCGCAAGAAGGCTGGACTGCACAAGGCACGCCGCGCTCCGCAGTACTCCAAGCGCTGATTCGACGCCGCGGCACCAGACCCGCGCACATGCGCCGCGCCCCGCCTCCCCGTCATCTCGACGGTGGACGGCGGGGCGCCGTTGTGCGCGCTCCGAGGCGCGCCGAGTGGGGTCGTCGTCCCGATGTCATGAGCCATCAGGGCCCGCGCGACACCGCAGTGAAGGCGATACGAAACCGTGGGGGTCCAACCTCCTGGCATGACAGCCATGACAGCACAGCGAGCGCACAAGGCGCCCATGAGTATCCTCGTCGTCGGCCTGGGGGTGATCGGGGCGACGTACGGGTACCTCTTCCAGAAGGCCGGTCAGCACGTTGAGCACCTGGTCCGGGAGAGCAGTGCCAGGGCCGAGATCCGCTCGCTCGAGGTGGAGATCCTCGATGGCCGCAGCGATCCGAAAGGCGCGCTGTCCCACGACCGCTACGGCGTTCGCCACCGGACGCGCACCAGCTACGACCTCATCCTGGTCTCGGTGCCGCAAGGCAGAGTCGCCGAGGTGATGGGCGGCCTCGATGCGGACGGCATCGAGGGGCCCGTTCTTCTGTTCTGCGGGTTCTGGGGGGAGCGCGAGGAGCTCAACCGCCTGGCGGCCGACCGCGACGTCATCCTGGGGTACCCGGTGGCGGGCGGGAGCATCACGGGGAGCCGGCTCACCTGCTGCGTCTTCGACCACGTCATGCTGGAGCGGCGCGACAAGGCCCGCTTCTCCGGCTACGAGCGGGTGGAGGCGCTGTTCGCCTCCTGCGGCATCGGCCTCGAGCGCCCCTACGACATGCTCGAGTGGATCTGGCTGCACATGGCGATCAATGCCGGCGTCGGCGCCGTGGCGGGGATGCATGGCGGCATCGAGGACACGACGCGCTCCGCCGAGCAGCTCATGGGCTCGACCAGGATGCTCGCCCGAGTGGTCAGGACGATCCGTGAGACGTCGCGGATCGTGGCGTCGCGCGGCGTCGACCTGAGGCGCTACCGCGGCGAGATGCTCGCCTACAGGCTGCCGATAGTCGTTTCCGCTCCCCTGATGAAACGCATGTTCGCCAGGAATCTCCTCACGCGCAGGATCATGACGCTGCACGGCAACACCGGCGACCTGCTGTTCGTCTGCAGAACCGTCTACGAGCAGGGCCGGGTCAACGGGATTCCCGCCCCCGTCTTCTACGAGAGCTACGAGGCGGCCCGGGCCAAGGCGGCTCGTCATGAATCCGGCGATGTCGATACTGATCGTCGTTAAGAGGGCCGGCGGAAGACGCAGCACCCCGTGCCGGGCCCATCCGGCAGCGGCCTCGACCACCGGGGCGCCGGGTCGCTACTCGTCGTTCGTGGCGCGATCGGCCTGCCCGGTCATGGAGGGATAGGCGACATCCGGCATGGTCCCGGGGGGGGCGCCGGTGTCTTCCGCACGTCAACCGGACTGATGCTCCACTGAATGACGTCCTCTGAATGACGTCTTCCTCCACGGCCTGCGGCTGGCAGATGACACGGAAGGTCTGGAGCTGCAGGGCGGTGGCTGATCGCAGCGAGAGGCTCTGATCGTCCGTCTCGCCACGACTCGGTGCAGACGTCATGCTCCCACCAGCTTATCTCCGGAGGCTCGGCGTGCCGCCTCAGTGGAGGATGAGTCCCATCTGTAGTCGGGCATACCCGCGCCGCGGGCGGTCAGGCGAACGTCATGCTCGTCGACTGGTACCACCTCGTGGCGGATGAGTGCGCCCACGGCCTTGGCGTAACGCCGTACCGTGGACAGGTGGGCGTCCGAATGGCCCGACTCGAACCGGGAGACGGAGGCCT
>ERZ773004.728-NODE-728-length-19300-cov-5.107249_pt1 | contig 19300 bp, 17 predicted proteins | sample MGYA00580667_ERZ773004 | MGnify/ENA primary metagenome ERZ773004 (study PRJEB29015, sample SAMEA2737963) | human oral metagenome | biome: human oral; feature: human-associated habitat; material: dental | place: China | collected 2123 ... | reverse complement strand
TTTAGCTGTCACTAATTATTTCTAATTTCAAAAATACGCACCCATAAGTGTTGTACTTTAAAACATTTGTACCCATTCTGTACTCAAAACAAACAGAAAAACGCCACAAACCCTTGTATTTACTCAATGTCATTAACTTAAGAGTAGTGAGAAAAATATTACAAAAAGATAGTTTAAAAACGATAATTATGCTATACTTATAGTGAGAAAAATCACGAGGTGTAGCATGTTTATAAAAATACTTACAAAAGAATATAGAGGTGAAAAGTATTATTATGCCAGCCTTGTTGAAAACAAACGTATTGATGGCAAGGTTGTGCAGACAGTGAAAGCGAATCTGGGTGCAGTTACTGGGGAGCAGATTCCATATTTGAAGGCAGCCTATGCTAAGAAGAAACCTCGTCTTGTTTATGATGAGGATTAAATAATTGGAGGGCTGTAGTGAGAAAATCACAGAATAGACTATTAAAAGATCAGAATAATATTCTTTCAGATGTATTTCTTGAGGTATGTCGTGGTGGCAAAACAAACACTCTTGTCAGACGTAGAAAGATGCCACTAGAAGATTTAGTGTATTCTATGATTAATCGCAAGGGCCTTACTCTCAAAATGGAGCTGCGAAATTATATGAAAACAACACATCCGGGAACAGAAATATCTAAACCAGGTTATCTAAAGCAAAGGATGAAATTAAATCCAGACGCATTTAAGTTTCTTTATCAGGAACATAATAAAAATTTTTACCAGGATGAAGAGGTAGAACCATATACCTATAAAGGATTCCTTATTTTAGCTGCAGATGGATCTGATATAAATATTCCTACAACTGATGAAACCATCGAGAAATACGGAAGTGCCTCAGTGAGAGGAGGAAAACCATGTGCTCAGATTGGGCTGGGATGTATTTACGATGTTCTTAATCGCTTTATTCTGGAAAGCAGTATTAATACCGTAAAGTTTGATGAGATGCGAGTAGCCCAGGAACAGTTAAAAGGAATAAAGGATACAATTGGAAACAGATATCCCTATCTTGTTGTTATGGATAGAGGTTATCCTTCGACACCGGCATTTTTGAATTTTATAGATGATGGAGTGTATTTTGTAGCAAGACTAAAAACAAGTGACTATAAGGCTGAACAGAAAGAATTAAAATCAAATGATGAGGATGTTGACATAACATTAACAAAGGCTAGAAGGAGAAATTATATTGGCAAAAAAGAAGAAACTATCATGATGAGCAGAGATTACTTTTCAATGAGATTTGTAAAGGTGTGTTTAGATGATGGAAAGTCAGAAATTTTCGCTACTAATCTTCCACGGGATAAATTTCCAGAGGAATGCTTTGCAGAACTGTATCATATGCGCTGGGGTATAGAGACGGCCTATGAAGTTTTGAAAGACAGATTAAAAATCGAAAATTTCACAGGGATAAAATCAGTGCTTATTGAGCAGGACATTAACAGCACTATTTATGTTAGCAATCTTGCAGAAGATATAATCTGTGATATAGAAGAAAGTAGCCAGGAGCACCTAAAGAATGATTATAAACATACAATGCAGTTAAACCGAAACCTAAGTATCGGACTTCTGAAAAATGACCTAATATACATTCTTATAGAAAAAGATGGAAATAAAAAAGTAGCGCTACTACAGGCATTGTATGATGAAATAAGCAAAAATGTAGTGCCGATAAGGCATGATAGACATTATCACAGAACTAAAGGACAGCTTGCAGCAAATTTCTCGAATACACATAAGCGAAGTTTCTAAACTGAATAAGCATTTCGATTTAAACTGGTGAACTATGCTCTTTTTAAGCTAATAATAGTAAAAGTGAAAGAAAAAGAGCATACCCTTATTTGCAAGAGTATGCTCCAAACGTTAAGTTAATGACATTGTGTATTTACTTGACTATTTGCCTGTGTCATTATTATGACACGAAACCCAGAACAAGGATCTAAAATTCGTGAGTTTTTATTTACTCCCACAGCTTTACACATAAAATCACAAATATGATCTGGCGTAAACGCCTGATTTTTATCTGATTTCCCAACATATTTATTAAATGTTGTAAAGAATAGATTTAATAGATCTTGTCCCGCCGTATTTGAATCATTAATAAAAGGTATTATATTGTTGTCTATAAATTCCAATATTTTTTGTAATTCATCATAAGTTAAACTAGCTATATCTTGATCATCCAGCACCTTGCTGCTTAACACAGATAATTTTCCAGCCTTATTCAAAGTATCCACATCATTATTTTTAGATAACAATCCTGATAGAATATTTTTTATATCTTTTATTATTATTTTTTCTTGGCTTAACGTATTTCCAGTATCAGGATCCAATGTTGGTTTCAAATTTTTATATGAAAGTCCATTCTTTAATGCTAATAGGCAAGTACCTACAAATTGACTTCTCAATTTCTCATTCACACCATCAGAATGTAGCATTTCATTTAAAACCTTTATTGAATCAACAACTTTAATTTTGTCATTAACTTTACCAAAAACTATATTCTCATATTCTTCAAAAGATTTTAAAACAGTTTCTTCTTTTTTCCTATGCTCTTCATCAATAATTACTGATTGTCCATGCCAAACCCATATATCATCTCCGTCTGTTTCTATTAGCATAGCAATTATTTTTTTATCAGAATAAGCTTTTTCGTACCTTACATAGTCTTGTAATTGTTTTCTAATTTTATTATGATCCCATCTGCTGAAGCTATTTTTTGTTTCTACTAATATAACCAATCTATCATTTTCAAATCTTATATCTAAGTATTGGTGGTTTGTATCTGTGTCTCCCTTTTGGTAATCTTTTATATTTTTTCCAACTATTTTAAGTGCTTGAACATAACTAAATTCTCCTGATTCAGTATTACCAATCTGATATATATCACCTATTTTTTGAATAATTTCGTATCTATTCATTTTATTACCTCACATAATCCATAATATCTTCAACTTTACACTCCAACACACAACATATCTTTGCTATAGTTTCTAAGTCAATTCTTTTAACTTTATTATTACAATAAGAATTAAGTTGCGTTCTTTGAAGATTTGCTTCTTTTTCTAATTTATTTTTGCTTATATTTTTTCTTCTAAAACCTGGTCTATAAAATAATTTTGCCAAAGTTTTTTATAGATTTCTCTCCCTCGTTATTTTAAAAATCGGTATTTCATTTGAATATATTATATCATATTTTAAAAACTTCTTACAGGTCTAAGATTTGTTTTGTATGAATTCTATTTAGTTTTTCTTAATAACAAGGAATGTATATCCCATATCTCTTTTGCCAATTTTTCTATTTTTTCTCTCATATAGTCAATATCTTTCTTGTATATAACACCAGTCGTATTAGTTGCTTTTGCGATCTGGTTTATATTATTTGTTGCATTTGAAAGTAGCCATTGGAGATCTCTAAATGGTTCTAGGTCCATAATATAAATTTCTTTTTCTAATACGCACTTTCTAAGAAAGTGGGACATTGTTTTGCAATTAGCAAGTCTCATTTTCTTTTCAAAAATTTCTTTTTCTTCATCTGTTAAATATATTTTTAGTTGATTTTTTCTTTTTCTATTATCCATATGTTTCTCCTTTACATCTATCTTTTGGGGTCTTAGGGTTCTCCCTAACAAGGTAAAAATCAAAAAATTATATAGTCTTAAAAGCTATTGAATTTTTGATTTTTTCGTAAGTGGGTACTCACTTACTGTGCTTGCTTCTAGTAACAAGTCTAAAATTTATTTTCTAATAATTTTTCAAATAGAAATTAATAAGTGTAACTGTAACTTGCAAAATAAAAACTTCCAAAATTAGGCGAGCTTGTTTTAAGAGTCTGTGTCAACTCCTTATTATCAAGCCATTAATTTATGTAATCCTAATTTAAGAAGATTTATAACGGTGGGTTACAGGTTACAAAGTTACATCTGTATTTTTCACTTGATTTTCTGTGTCTATTTCTAATTGTTTTTCTTTCTACCATTCTTCAGGCAATAAATTCTTGTCAACTTCTATAAAGTCAGTTTCGTTTTCCACTTTCTTTTTATAATATAGTTTTACTGGAATAGAGACTCCACTTGGTGATATTCTCTGGGTCTTTGATGACCTAACTGGAATCCATTCTTGGAAATAATTATCCATGAATATGGAACGTGCAAAACCCGAGTTGGATATTGTTCAAGAAAAGATAAAACAGCTTAGAGAAAGTGAAAAAAGGGTGTTTAGTAATGATGAGCGAATGAAAATAAGAATGGAACAAGCAGAACTACAGAGAGAGATTTTCAAAATCTATAAGAAGTATGATTGTTCTCCAGCAATTTTCGGGAATTTAATACCTATTTTAATTCAAGCACCATTTGTTACAGGATTATATTTTACTTTACAAAATCCAATATATTCAAAAGATATCTTAAATTCAAGTTTTTTATCTATTTCTCTTGGAGAAAAATCCTATATTATTTTAATACTTGTTTTTATTGTTTATATGGTAGTTGGAAAAATCTCTCAAAGTATGATGCAAGTCAATCCTATGGCGCAAACTAATCCCGAAGCAGAGCGTATGCAGAATATGTCGAAAAATATGGTGTGGATAACACCGATAATGTTAACTTTTATTGCCTATACGAGTATAGCAACAATAGGGATTTACTTTATAGTTAGTGGGATTTTAGTTATTTTTCAAATATCTCTTGGGCGTAAATTATATCCACCATATATCGCAAAGCCAACTACTATAAAAAGTAAAAAAGTAACTAAAAATAAATTAGTTAAAAGGTAAGAACTTATAAAATAAACCTCTAATAAATTTACTTATTAGAGGTTTATTTTCTTTTATTGGTTGCAAAATGGTTGCATTTATGGAAATCAAGTATTATCACAAGTTCATTATATCAATGATTTGATAAGTTTTTACAATTATTCCCACTCAAATGTAACAAAATATAATCTTAACTATTGATATTATAGTGTTTTGAAACTAATTTTTTTTGTTTTGGCAGAGGAAATGGCAGGGTATAAAAAGTATAATTATTTAGTAAAAAGTGTTGATATATTAGTATTTATAAATAGTTGATTATGATAATTTAATTTGATATAATCAAAACTGGAGAGAGAAGTTAGGGAGTGTAAAACTTCCGATAAAGATGGTGGCTACTTCAATGTGAAAGGGGATGGTGCTATGCTCGCATACACTAAAATCTGGACGAAAGGAGTAGCAAGTTGTCAGCTTACGAAATTGTACAGACAATTATTGGAATAAATCTATTGATTTTTTCAGTAGTTAGTGCATGTATTGTAGCATTGAAAAAAGACAATAAAAAATAACCATCTTTACGCTTTGGCTTAGGGTAAGATAGTTATTTAATAATTACATATTCGAGCCACCGTCTTTAAAACGGCTCTCTCTTTTTATATTTATATTTTAGCATAGATAAGGTAAAAAATCAAAGATTTTAATAAAAAGACCCCACCAATAATTTTTGGTGGGGATTAAACTAGTTTTTAGTATAGATACTTTGATGTATGATCAGTTAGAACTAATAATCTTTTCCTCGCGTTGCTCGTTAAGATTAAAGTTCTTGTTGCATACGCTGTATCTAAGAATTATGTCGTCGTTATACTCCTAATAATTCTAAGTTACACCGCATTATTCCCACTCTTCATATAAAACCTGCTAACTATTATAAAATAAGCATTTACAAGACTTTCATTTGCACCCACTACAAAATTTCACTGATTTTATAGGTATATTTTTAACAAAATACCTCAAAAGTACTTCATAGAGCTTTTAATCTCCATTGGTATCTTCAATAATTGCATTTTTAATTTTATTAAAACTTTCAGGATAATTCCTAGGCGTTAAGTCTTCTATTATTTTTAAAATATTTTCGCGTTTTTTTATAGCTTTATAATTTGCTTCTAATAGAATCTTTGTATCCTGAACGCCAGAATCTATATTTAAAATATCATAATATTTACTTTTAGCTACTGACGAACAAACTAAATCAATCTCTAAACAATACATCGAGAATATCATCTGTATTGCATTTCTTCCAGTTTATTGAACCGAGTCCTTTTTTAATCTTGAATTGTCCATATTGCATTTATTTTCGTCACTGCAATTACACAGTCTGAAGACAAACTTATTGTTTATTTTGCAATAAATATACATTATCATACACCCTGTAAACATTAGTATTATTGAGAGCACGGCCCCTTCCAAGCCAAAATTTTTATCAAAGGCAAAACTGCTTTTTGCGGAATTTACATCCATCATAAAAAGGGAATATTTAGATATTGTTCCACTATTTGGTAACCCTAATAGAATGTTTTGTGTAAAGTTCCATGTTGTATGACATGCCATAACAAGCCAAATACTGTCAAATGCACAAAACATTAAACTAAAAAATACACCGGAAAGTAGTATATCTATAAATCCAAAAGCTGATATTCCATTATTTCCCAAGTGAAGTAATGCAAACAATATTGAGTTTATGATTATTGCAAATTCAGTGTTCTTATATCTATTTTTCAGTCTTTGATAAATAAATCCTCTAAAAATCAATTCTTCACTCGAAGACTGAATGAAAACTACAATAAATAATAAAATTAGGTTCACTATTTCAAACTTGTAAAAAGTAAGCTTAATATCCCCGTGTAAAATTGCAACTGTTGCACAAAATCCATTCAGGACAAAACCTGTCAAAAATCCTAATATCAACATTTTAAAATTATTGCAAGTTCTGTTATATTTAATAGAGTTTAAAATTACTTTGTTCTTCTTCTTGAAAATTATACAGAATAAAATAAACGCAATCCAAATTCCCCAAAAATTAGCGTATATATTAAATGTAAATTTGAAATTATTATTGAAATAATTCGGAAGAGGAAACGGATCGATGAAACTTGAAATAACCTGTCCTGCAAATAATAATCCGATCCCTAAAAAATATATCCATATTAAATTGTCCCTTAACAGCCCCTTTATCGATGTCTTCATAAGTTTTTCAATCTTTCTATTCCCACTCAATAGTAGCTGGTGGCTTACTTGTAATGTCGTAGACTACGCGGTTAACGTGTGCTACTTCGTTTACGATACGTGCTGAGATTTCTTCAAGTACTTCAAATGGGATATGTGCCCAGCTTGCTGTCATACCATCGATACTTGTTACGGCGCGAACTGCGACAGTATAATCGTAAGTACGAACATCTCCCATAACTCCTACTGAACGGATATCAGGAAGACAAGTGAAGTATTGCCAGATTTCTCCTTCTAAACCACGTTTAGCTATAACATCACGTAGGATAAAGTCACTATCGCGCACGATTTGAAGTTTTTCTTCTGTTACTTCCCCAAGAACACGAATACCTAGTCCTGGCCCTGGGAATGGTTGACGCCAAACTATTTCATGAGGAAGACCTAGAGCTTCTCCTAATGCACGAACTTCATCTTTGAACAATGTGTTAAGAGGTTCGATAAGTGAGAAACGCATATCTTCTGGTAGACCACCTACATTGTGGTGAGATTTGATAGTTTGAGCATTTTTAGTTCCAGATTCGATAACATCTGTGTAAAGAGTTCCTTGTGCTAGGAATGGAACGTCGTGTAATTTCGCACATTCTTCATCAAATACATATACGAACTCGTTACCGATGATTTTACGTTTTTTCTCTGGATCACTTATACCTTTAAGTTTTCCTAGGAATCTTTCTTTTGCATCTACTTTAATAAGGTTCATGTTGAAGCCGCCATCGATTTCTTTACTAAAAGTTGACATAACTCCTTCAGCTTCTCCTTTACGAAGTAAACCGTGATTGATAAACATACAGATAAGTTGATCTCCAATTGCTTTATCTAAAAGAGCTGCTACTACAGAAGAGTCTACACCACCAGATAGGGCGCAAAGAACTTTTTGATCTCCAACTTCTTCACGAATTTCTTTGATTTTGTCATCGATAAAGTTTTGGATAGTCCAGTTTTCAGTACAGTTACAAACGTTTCTAATAAAGTTTTTAAGTAAGTCATAACCGTATTCTGAATGACGAACTTCTGGGTGGAATTGGAAGCAGTAGAATCCTTTTTCTACGTTTTCTGCAGCAGCGATAGGGCAGTTATCACTAGTTGCTACTACTTTGAATCCATCAGCAAGTTCAACAACTTTATCAGAGTGACTCATTAATACTTGTTGAGTAGTAGGTGTACCTTCGAATAAGCGAGCTCCTTCAACTACATCAATGTTATGTGCTCCGTATTCACGGCTAGTCGCAGATTCTACACGACCTCCAAGTTTGTGTTGCATTAATTGCATTCCGTAGCAAATACCAAGCACTGGAATACCTAGGTTAAAAATTTCATCATCAATTGTTAGAGAATTTTCTTCGTAAACAGAGTTAGGCCCTCCAGAAAGAATAATTCCCTTAGGATTCATTTTTTTAATTTCATCAATAGAAATCTCGTTATCATGTAGTTCAGAATAAACACCAAGCTCACGTACACGACGTGTGATAAGTTGGTTGTACTGACTACCGAAGTCAAGAACTAGTATAAATTCGTGTTTCACAGTTGTCCTCCTAAAATTTGCATAATAATATACTTTATTATATCAAGAACAGGCTCAGAAGTAAAACTTAAATTACGCGAATAGAGAACAAAAACGAAGTATTTGTGATTTTCGATAAAATCAAGGTTAATTATTATGAAAAATATTTAAAATCAAGAAGATTTACTTGGAAAGTGCAGGTCGATAATAAAGGAAAAGGAAATATACTATAAAAAATGAGGATACATGGTATAATAGGTGTTATAAATGATGAAATAATGGCTAGGAGGAAAAAATGGTAAGAGCATATATAGGAACATATACTAAAAAAGAAAGCCAAGGAATATATAAAATAGAATTATCAGAAGAAGGTAGAGTTTTAGAAGTAGCATCAGTTGCTAAAGTAGAAAATCCGACTTACTTAGCGCTATCGAGTGATAATAAAAATTTATACAGTGTATCTAAAACAGAAGGTAAAGGATCTGTTACTAGTTTTAGAGTTTTAGAAGATGGGAGGCTCGAAGAACTAACATCAGTTCAAAAAGAAGGTAATCCTCCGTGTTATGTCGAGGTGAGTCATGATGACAAATATCTATTATCAGCAAATTACCATACAGGAACGGTTGATAGTTATTTAATTAATGATGGAGCTTTAGAAACATTATTATCGACTGATACTCACGAAGGAAGTGGTGTCCATCCACGTCAAGAAAAGCCTCATGTTCATTTTGCAGGTTTTGCTCCAAGTGGTAATTATGTTTTCACATGTGATTTAGGTACGGATGAAATTACAACGTATAAGTTAAACGAGGGTAAATTAGAAAAAGTTCAAAATGTAAAAGTAAAAGCTGGTAGTGGTGTTCGCCATATAGTTTTTAGTTCAGATGAAACAAGAGCTTACGCTATGACTGAACTGACAAGTGAGGTAATTGCTTTTGATTATGATGGTGATGGAAATTTAACGAATCCCGAATACTATTCGACATTATTAGAAGATTTTCCTGTTGAAAATAAAGGAAGTGCGATAAAAATTTCTAATGACAATAGGTTTATCTATGTGAGTAATCGTGGGCAAGATACTATAGTTGTCTTTGAGAATGTAGATAATAAGTTAAAAGAGATTCAGACTATTAGCACAGAGGGTGCGGACCCTAGAGATTTCGCTTTATCAAAAGATAATAAGTTTGCTATAGCAACTAATGAAACATCAGGAACGATAACTGTATATGCAGTTGATCAAAAAAATGGTGAGCTAGATGTTGTTCAATGTGGTGTTGAAGTGCCGGAAGCAGTCTGTGTAAAGTTTGTTTAGAATATAATAAAAACTATTTGACGTAAGTAACGCCAAATAGTTTTTCTTTTATCGTTTTTTAACTACAAAAAAGGGTGCTCCAAAATTACAATATTCTAAAATATAATCTTCTAGATTATTGATATTTTTTGGATTGTTATTGTCTTTTGTTAGTGTGAAGCCACTAAGGCGAAGTTTGTCATGAGAAATATCACCAACAATATAAGGTTTATTTTTTAGTACATCGACTAATTTTTCTTCGAACCATTCTTTTTGGAAGGCATCTTTAAAATTGTATATAAGCTCATAGATAATCCCATCAACTTCAAATACTAAATTATTTTGCTCCATAATTAATCCTTTCTAACAACTTTCTTCATAATGTAAAATGCCATAAATACTAGAGAATAGATAGCTAAAATACCAGTAGCAAAGTACTTAGTACGATCGATAACTATAGTAGTCTTTTCTAAGTTGTCTTTTTTGTCAAAATTAATATCATTAATGAAATTTGTTTTTACTTTTGCCAATACACCTGAAGTATCATTTGATGAAAAGTCAGCAAAGACAGTACCTGCATTAGCAGAGATTGTTTCGTATTTTTGGAAAAGCAATATTTTTTTATTCATAAGTAGATATGTAACATCTTTTATAGAATGTTTTTCATAGAATAAATCATAAATATCTTTTTCAAAAGTAATATTCTCGTTATTTATTTTATAACTACCTGCTTTTAGGGCAAGTTTATAGCTATAATTGGTAAATAAATAGTCATAAGTTTTTTGCAGTTTATCAAAATATGTAGCCTTATCATCAGTTTGATTTAAAATTGTAATAAGTAATTTTGTATCTCCGCTATAAGCGAAAGTGATACTATTTTTATTTGCGTGATTAAGTCCTAACACTCTAAATTTATCTGATTCTATAAAAGAAATATTGTTGGTAGCTTTTGAACCTGATGAAAGAGTTACTTCTGGGTTTTTAGTAATCTCAGTAAGTTTTGGATAATTTCTCAAAATCATATTCGTTAAATACGACATATTTTTTGCCGTACTCATATTTTTTTCGTCAATAGTTAATGAAGCTAATGTCGTATCGTTAAGTGACATTGAGCTCAAAATATCTTTTGCTTTTTCGATTGTTAAATCATATTTTGTAAAAATAGCCTCTAGTAGAGCGTCAGATTCTTCATTTTCAAGTAAGAATAAGGCATCTTCAACACTAACAGAAGAACTAAGATTATATTTATTTAAGATAGCATCGCTAGTAGTAATTTTCAATTTTGTATCAAGTGAAATTTTGTCATTTTTTAAATCATTTGTTAGTAAAAATAAGGCAAGATGATTTGGTAAGTTGCTCACAGATACTTGTTTATTTTCTCCACGTTTAGAAATTATTTTTCCAGTATTAAATTCCGAAACTACAAGATGTGTGTTGACATCGCTAAAGTTAGAGATTGCATTGTTGTCTAAAAATAGCGTCTCTGCTTTTGCGAGATTCGGTAATAAAAAAACTAGAAGAATAGATAAAATACTAATTTTTTTAAGTCTCATTATAAAAAAATCCTTTTAATCAAAGTTTTAATTAGGAAAACTAGGGGGAACTTTCTTCAAAAAAGTTCAACAGTTCTTCTAAATATATACCCTCTAGTATAGTACAAAATAATAAAAAATTCCAATAAGAAGAAATATAAAATTAAAATAATTTTTAAATAATAGTTTTTAATAAAAAACGTAGGTTGGAAAAATTTTAGAAGAAAAAACTAAATATATTTGACATATGATTGTTTATTCATGTATAATACATATGAAAGAATAATCATATATTAATATTTTCAAGAGGAAAGAGGGGATATAGTATGTGTAATAATATAAAGGGTGTTGATAATATTCATAATAATGAAAAAAAATGTAATCATGCTCATAAGTATAATAGTAATAATATTAGTTCTCATGCTCATAAACACAACCCCAACCACAATCATAAACATAATAATTGTCATGAACACAATCACAATCATTGCCATACCCATAGTCATGGTGGGAAGTTTCCAGTATTAATGTATTTTACGGGTTTATTTAGTTTTATTGTTGGTTATTTATTGGAAAATAGTTATCCAATGTATTCAAATATTTTATTTATAGTGACGGTTGGGATAGCGGGATATCATGTCATTTTTGAAGGATTAGGAAATACAATCCAAAATACAAAAAAAGAGAAACGATTCTCTCCTAATGTTCACTTGCTGATGACTTTAGCAGCTATAGGAGCTATTTTTATCGGTAATTATGAAGAAGCAGCTATGCTTATAGTTATTTTTGCGGGGGCTCATTTTTTAGAAGAATATGTTGATGAAAAAAGTAGAAAAGAAATTACAAATCTATTGAATCTAAATCCGACACAAGCGAGGCTAGTTTTGGAAGATAATAATACAAAGACTATTTCTATAGATAAGGTTGAAGTAGGAGATAAACTACAAGTTTTAAATGGAGATCAAGTACCAACGGATGGAATTATTTTAAGTGGGACAACGTTTATCGATGAAAGTTCTATTACTGGTGAGAGTGTTCCTAAAGAAAAAACAATAGGAGATGAAGTTTTTGGGAGTACTATTAATGGAGAGGGAACTTTTATTATGCAGGTTACTAAAGAACCTAGCGATACAGTTTTCGCAAAGATATTAGGCTTAGTCAGTGCTTCGCAAAATAGTTTGACAAAAACTGCAACATTACTTCAACGTTTGGAATCTAAATATGTAACTCTTGTTTTAGTTCTATTTCCAGTAGTACTTCTTGTGAGTAGATTTATTTTCGGGTGGAGTTGGGAAATCAGCTTGTATAGAAGTATGGTTTATTTAATTGCAGTATCTCCGTGTGCTTTAGCTGCGAGTGCCATCCCAACGACACTAGCGACTATCTCTAATCTATCAAAACGTGGTGTTCTTGTTAAAGGTGGAGCATACCTATCGCATCTGAGTAATATTAAGGCGATTGCTTTTGATAAAACGGGGACATTAACTAATGGAGAACCAGTTGTAACAGATTATGTTTTTGAAGAGAATAAGTCTGAGTTGATAAGGGTAGTCGTATCAATGGAAAAACAATCTAATCATCCATTGGCACGAGCTATTGTCAATAAGTTTCCGAATGTTGAACCAATAGAATTAGAAGTTGAGAATAAAATAGGAGTTGGATTAGTAGCATCGTATTTAGGAGATGAGTACAGTATAGCTAAGGTAAGTGTGTTTTCTGATGTGAGTGCTGCTTTAAATAAACAGGTGAAATATTTGGCTAAAGAAGGAAAGACCATTGTTTTTGTAGCAAAAAATTCTAACGTAGTAGGCTTGTTGGCGTTTATGGATATTCCAAATTCTAGTGCTAAGCCGGCTGTAGAGTATTTTAAAAAGCAAGGTATATATACAATGATGATTACAGGTGATTCATATTTGACGGGGGAGGCTGTAGGAAAGATTGTGGGAGTAGATGAGGTAAGGGCAAATATTATGCCGGAGGATAAAGCGCAGATTATAAAAAGCCAAAAGGGAAAATACGGCAGTGTAGCTATGTTAGGAGACGGAGTTAATGATGCACCAGCACTTACTCTTGCTGATATAGGTGTAGCTATGGGTAATGGCACGGATATTGCGATGGGTGTTGCGGATTTAATTTTGATGAAAAATGATTTATCAAAACTTCGTTATGCACATAAATTAAGTAAAAAAATGCTTAGTATAACTTATCAAAATATTATCTTTGCAATGTTTGTCGTAGTTGCATTAGTTATTTTGAACTTTTTAGGGAAAATGGATATTACCTTCGGGGTTATTCTACATGAAGGAAGTACACTAGCGGTAATATTAAACTCACTTAGAATGCTAAAAGAAGTAAAAGAGTAAGAGTAGAGGATAGGCCCGGATTTACAGAGTTGATTTTTAAAATCATAGTTGTTAATCCCAAGCCTATCTTTTGTTTTAATAATCTTGCTTTAACTAGTGAATATGGTTATAATAAAGTATGTTAAGATGGAGGGATTAGATGAATACTTTAAAGAGAGTAGAAAATATACCGGAAGAAAAATTAGATAAAGTTTTAGCGTTGTTTCATTTATTGCGCAATAAAACAAGATTTAAGATTTTGTTATTATTAATGGAAAAAGAAAGAAATGTTAGTGAGCTTGAGGAGATTATTGGGGGTACGCAATCGGCAATATCTCACCAATTAGCAGAGCTTAGAAATATGAAGTTGGTAAAAGATCGCCAAGAAAAAAGAATGAGATACTATAGTATATATGATAGTCATGTAACATCGATAATAGAAGCGGCGGTAAGTCATATAAATGAGGATTGTTAGAAGAAAGGAAGTATCTAAATGAAGTATGATGTTATTATAATAGGTCTTGGAAGTGCAGGGCTTATGGTCGCTGATAGGTTAAATGATAGTGGCTTGCGCGTTTTAGTCCTGGAACAAAATAAACGCGCAGGGGTAAAACTACTTTTAACAGGGAATGGTCGTTGCAATGTTATGAGTAGTGATAGTGCTGAAGATTTCGTTGCGGCTGTTCATAATGGCCGATTTTTACGTAGTGCATATCATAAATATAATGTGAAGAAATTTTTTGATAAACATAATTTAAAATTAAAACAAGAAAATAGAAGATTGTACCCGGCTAGTGAAAAAGCGCGCGATGTGGTGAATACTTTTAAAATAGATCATGCTAAAATAAACTACAAAGAAAAAGTTGAAGATTTGATATTTGAAGAGGATAAACTAGTAGGAGTTCGTACTAATATAGATACATATTATGGGAAAAATGTAGTTATCTGTGCAGGAGGAAAAACTTATCCGCAGAGTGGAAGTGATGGTTCTCTCCATAGAATATTAAAAAAACATGGTGTAAAAATCACAAAAATATATCCGAGTGAAGTAGCGTTGATTTTTGATGATTTTAAAGAATTGTCAGGAGTTGCGCTTCAAAATGTAAAAATGTTCCATAAAAAGAATGAACGCGTAGGAGACTTACTTTTTACGCATAAAGGGCTAAGTGGACCGTTATCTATTGCGATGGGTGAATTTGTAGCTAGATTTCCAGAAGATAAGTTTTACTTAGATTTTTATCCGGAATTAAATGAAGACGCGTTGTTTGAGAAACTTTGGCAAGATAATAAATTTTTAAGTGGAAAGTTGCCGAAAAGTTTTTATAATTTTATGATTGATAAGTATTTCCCGGAAAATGCTAGTAAAAAAGGACTTAGAAAATTTGTTTCAAAGATAAAGCGTTATGAGCTTGTGAATATTAAGACAATGCCATTGGAATATGCATTTACAACAGCTGGTGGGGTTGACTTAAAAGGAGTTAGTCCGAAAACATGTTCTCATAAAAAAATAGATAACTTATATTTTGCTGGAGAGATTCTAGATTTACACGGAGAAATCGGGGGATATAATCTAATGATTGCATGGTTTACAGGTATGATAGTTGCAGATGCTATCAAAGAAAAATTTGGATTGGAAGTTTAAATAAATTTTTCAACTTGTAATTATATAAAAAATACACGTAAGATATTAAAGTGATAACAAAATAAGGACAACGCTAATAGGGATATTAGAAATCTCTATTAGTGTTATTTTTTATTTACTTTTAGTGGTGGAGGTAGTATAATAAGGGGTATGTTTTAATGAAAGAAAGGATATAGAACAGTGAAAAAACATTTCAAAAAAATATTATTAGGTATTCTTGTGATTTTAGTAGTTGCCTTTGGTTTTACAGGGAATTATTTTTATAATTTTGCTTTGAACCCAAAAGTAGATAAAAGTGCAATAGTAAACCAAGATAGCGATGGTAACAAAGAAGATAAAAAAGCAGTAGAAAATTGGTTTGAGACTACTAAAAAAGAATTAACAATGGATTCTGTGACTAAAAATAAACTGGTAGGATATAAATTTGAAAATCCGGGTGCTAAAAAGTGGGTTATAGTAGTTCACGGGTATACTAGTAGTTCATTTAAAATGGCAAACTATATTAAAAAGTTTTACGACATGGGATATAATGTTTTTGCTCCAGATTTGATCGCTCACGGGAAAAGTGAAGGAGAGTTTATTTCTATGGGAGGTTATGATTCAACTGATTTAGTCAATTGGATTAAAAAAATTTCGGAAGACAGTGGTAATGCTGATATAGCGTTATTTGGTATAAGTATGGGAGCAGCTACTGTTATGAATTCACTAGGTAAAAATCTACCAAGTAATGTAAAAGTATTTATAGAAGATAGTGGTTATGTTAATTTAAAAACAGAATTTACATATCAACTGAAAAAATTATTTAATTTACCTAGTTTCCCTGTTATTCCAGCAGCAAATACAATGACGAAATTGCGTGCAGGTTATTTCTTCGGAGATGTTGATGCAACAGAGGCGTTAAAAAATACTAAACTACCAGCTTTAGTATTACATGGTGAAGCTGATGGTTTTGTACCTATAGAACATGGTAAAGCAGCGTATGAATTAATCAATTCTAAAAAAGAATTTCATAGTTTTCCAGGTATGAAGCATGTTCAAGCAGAGAGAAAATTTAGAGAACAATACTGGAATATTGTTGGAGAGTTTTTAAATAAAAATTTTAACAATTAAATTATAAAAAATAAGAAGCGATGTATTTCTCGCTTCTTACTAGAAAAAGAGTATCGCAAGATACTCTTTTTTCTTAAGTAATTATTCTCCGATAACTACTAATTCTTTGTTAAGTTTGTTTAATATTTCGCAACCATCTTCAGTTACAAGTACTAAGTCTTCGATACGAACTCCAAGTTCTCCAGGAAGGTAGATACCTGGCTCGATAGAGAAGATCATACCTGGCTCACATTTAGTTTCGTTGATACTAGAAATATCTCCGTATTCGTGACATTCAAGACCGATGTGGTGTCCTGTACGGTGTGTGAAGAATTCTCCGTATCCTTTTTCTGTAATATAGTCACGGCAAGCTGCATCTATATCGCAGAATCTAACTCCAGGTTTAACTAGTGCACAAGCACGTTTTTGAGCTTCTAAAACAGTTTCGAATACTTCACGTGCTTTTTCGCTTGGTTGTTTCCAGAATACTGTACGAGTCATATCAGAGCAGTAATTATCTTTGATTCCACCCATATCAACGATGATAGAGTCTCCAGGTTTTAGATATCTATCACCAACTGTACCGTGAGGGTTAGCCCCGTTTGCTCCGTATCCGATAATTGGATCGAATGATAAACCTTCAACTCCAAGGTCTTCGTGAATAGCAAGTAAGTCTTTAACTATATCTTTTTCAGATTTTTCAGCTGTGATGCTGTTGATAACTCTTTGACAAGCTTCATCGTTTAGAAGAGATGCACGACGCATAAGTTCTTTTTCCTCTTCATCTTTAATCATACGAACGCGATCAACGATTAGAGATACATCAACGAATTTGCTGTTTGGTAAGTATTGCATAAGTGGTAATAAAAATCTAGCTGGAAGAATTTTATCAATACCTACAACTGCTCCATCAGAAATAACCTTAGATAGTGTCTCGATTGGATTGTCAGTATCAGAGTACACTACTTTTTCTAAACCTAAATCATTTTCGATAGGGAATAGAGCATTAACGAAAAGTTTGTGGTTACCATTTTCGTCAAGTAATACAGCGTAAAATCTTTCTCCCGGATGTTCCAGGTGACCAGTTAAGTAGAAAATTGAATAAGGATCGCTAATAATAGCTTGATTGATACCTTGTTCTTTCATTTTAGATAAGATTTTATTAGTTCTTGAAAGTTTCATATTTATACAACTCCTTTAAAATATTCTGAACTTTAATTTAATTATAGCACTCAATGAAAGCAAATACAATACTGATATTAAAATATTTTTAGTGTTTTATTGAAAAATAGTTGTGTGAGGAAATACAATGTGATATAATATAGAAAAAAATGTGAGTTATTCACAAAAAGAAAGAAGGGATTTATTATGTCAGAAGTAGCGGTTAAAAAAGGTAAACCGTGGAGTTTTTATATGACTTCTATTACTTTCTCATTCGAGAGAGCAGCTTATTATTCTTCTCGTTGGCTATTATTTACTTATGTAACAGTAGCGGTTATAGCGGGTGGACTAGATAAGAGTGGATTAGGTTTAGGTAAAGTAGAAGGTGCAGCAATGCAATCTAACTTAGTAGCTTTTACTTATCTTGCCCCTGTATTATTAGGGTTTATTGCAGATAAGTTGATAGGAGCTAGATATCTTATTCCAGTTGGATTACTATTAATGGGATTAGGATATGGTTATGCAGGTTACGTTGGTACTTATTCTTCTTTATGGGCAATGATTATCTTAGTTTCTGTTGGAACAGGATTTTTCAAAGGTAATCTTCAAGCAGTAGTTGGAGAAATTTTTAAGGGTGACGAAAAACGTAAAGACGATGCGTTCTCAACTATGTATTCATTCATAAATATAGGTTCATTTATTGGAACTACTGCAGTAGGGCTTTTATATGTTAAACTTGCAACAGCAAGTGCTAATGGATATCTACAATGTTTCAAAATTGCTGGATTACTATGTATCATAGGTGCGGTTTGGTTTGTTTTAGGTTATAAATCTTTAGGAGATGTTGCTAAACACCCATTCGCTAAAGGTGAAGAACACCATGAAGAAAAAGTAAAAGTAAATCGTCCATTAGAAAAATATGAAGTTCGTCGTGTGTACTCAATCGTAATTATTTCATTACTATCAGTTGTGTTCTGGACATTCTGGTACCTAACATATGTAATTTTATATGATTATATGCCTAAGTTTGTAGATGATAAAATTGGTTCATTAACAGTTCCAACTTCATGGTTAGATTCACTTAATGCTTTAACATGTATCGTGCTAGGTCCTGTTTTAGGTGCTTTATGGTACAAGCTTGCTAGACGTCCACAAGGAGACTGGAGTTTATATAAAAAAGCATCAATTGCTTTATTATTACTAGGTGTGACTTTTGGTATTTTAGCATTAACAGAATTTACTCGTGGAGTAGGGGCTCCTGAAAGTCAAAAAGCAAGTATACTATGGGTTATTTTATTCTTCGTAGTATTAAGTATTGCTGAAATGTTCTTCTCTCCACTAGGAGCATCATTCGTTTCAAAATATGCACCAAAACAAATTCTATCTATAATGATGGCAGTTTGGATTGTAGCGACATTTGGTGCTGCTAAAGGATATAGCTACTTGTATAAATTAGTTGCTGATCTTCCAATAGTAAAAGTAGCTTTAGGTATTGGTGTTATCTGCGTAGTGGTAGCTTTATTAGTATTCATTTTTGAGAAAAAACTAGCTAATTTAGTAGAACTACGTGAAGGTGAAACTTTAGTAGAAGAGTAAAATTATATAAAAAGAAGAGAGAGTTAGCTCTTTCTTCTTTTTTTATTAATGACTTTAGTCAGTTGAGGAGGCGGAGTCTCCGAAACAAAAAACCA
>ERZ773004.720-NODE-720-length-19494-cov-22.191574_pt1 | contig 19494 bp, 16 predicted proteins | sample MGYA00580667_ERZ773004 | MGnify/ENA primary metagenome ERZ773004 (study PRJEB29015, sample SAMEA2737963) | human oral metagenome | biome: human oral; feature: human-associated habitat; material: dental | place: China | collected 2123 ... | reverse complement strand
CGACTTCGCCACCCGCGCCGAGCTCATCGCCACCGGCATGAGCGTGGAGGAGATCCGCGAGTCCATCGGCGCCGACACGCTCGGCTACCTGTCCGTGGACGGCATGGTCGAGGCCACCGGGCAGCCCCGAAGCGAGCTGTGTACCGCCTGCTTCACCGGCGACTACCCCATCACTCCGCCCGCTGAGGGAGCGGCGGTGGGCACGCTGCCCATCTCCCGGGTCCCCGCCGTCTACCGCCGCCGTGCCGACGACGCCGGCGGGGCGCCCCGCCCATCGCCCGTCGCCCCGGAGCGGATCACCCGCCCGGATCTGGACTCGGGCAGCCCGCTCCCCGTCGCCCGCCCTGCTCCGCCGCGCCCGGACGCCGCATCCGCCGTGCCCGCCGCAACCCCAGCACACGATTCCGCTGAAGGAAGCAACCGATGAGCTCTCACCCCCAGCCCGTGCCCGAGTCTGCGCCGGCCGCTGCCGGGACGACCTATGCGGCCGCCGGCGTGGACACCGCCGCCGGCGACCGCGCCGTCGAACTCATGCGGGCCTCCGTGGCCGCCACCATGACGCCGGCCGTGGTCGGGGAGGTCGGCGGCTTCGCCGGTCTGGTCGATGTCTCCGCATTGCGCGACTACCGCCGCCCCCTGCTGGCCACCTCCACCGACGGCGTGGGCACGAAGGTCGCGATCGCCCAGGCCCTCGGCGTCCATGACACCATCGGCCAGGACCTGGTCGGCATGGTCGTCGACGATATCGTCGTGGTCGGGGCCCGGCCGCTGCTCATGACCGACTACATCGCCTGCGGGCGCGTGGTGCCCGAGCGCATCGCCGACATCGTCCGCGGCGTCGCCACGGCCTGCGCCGCCGTCGGCACGCCCCTGCTGGGCGGGGAGACCGCCGAGCATCCCGGCCTGATGGAGGCGGACGAGTACGACCTCGCCGGCGCCGCCACCGGAGTCGTCGAGGCCGATCGGGTGCTGGGCCCCGAGCGGGTGCGTCCCGGCGACGTCCTGATCGCCATGGCCTCCTCGGGCCTGCACTCCAACGGGTACTCCCTCGTGCGGCGCGTGATCGCCGATGCCGGCTGGGGCCTGGAGCGCCAGGTGCCCGAGCTCGGCCGGACCCTCGGCGAGGAGCTGCTCGAGCCGACCCGCCTGTACACCAAGGCGTGCCTGGCCATGATCGGCGCGCTCGGATCGGAGGCCGCGCCCTCGCCGATCCACGCGCTGTCCCACGTCACCGGCGGAGGGCTGGCGGCGAATCTCGCCCGCGTCCTGCCCGCCGGGACCATTGCCGACGTCGACCGCTCCGGCTGGGTCATTCCGCCTGTCTTCGACCTCGTGCGGCACCTCGGCTCTGTCCCGTGGGAGGACCTGGAGGGCACGCTCAACCTGGGGGTGGGCATGGTCGCCGTCGTGGCCCCCGACTCGGCCGAGGCCGTCCTGCGCGTGGCGCAGGGGAGCGAGATGTCCGCCTGGGTGCTCGGAGGTGTTCACGAGGCGCAGGTCTATGAGCCGCAAGGGCGGGTGGTGGCCGGTACCAAGGGTGTGGACGGCGGCGCCGTCGACGTCTTCGGGCGGTATCGCACTGCCTGAACTGCCTGAGTGCGATACCGCCCGGGTGGGTCGGGGAGGGGTCGATAGGGCTCAGTGCGCCGTGGCGGGCTGGAGCGCCGGATCCTCATCCTCACTGGCCTCGCGGGCCGGGCGGATCTCGCGCAGGCCCCGGGACATCGAGATCGGGATCAGTGCGATCGCGCCCGCGCCGCACAGGGCGATCAGGAGCGTTGTCCCGCGGCCCTCGCCGATGCCGATGGCGCTTCCGAGGAGTTCGACGAGCGGCCCGTCGGGGCGCAGCAGCGGTTCGAAGACGTGGTCGGCCAGCGGGCCGGAGGCCGCATAGGCCAGGAGGAAGCCCGTCTGGGTGATCAGTGAGATGAGTCCCCAGGCCCGGCCCTGGTGATCGTCGGCGACGCGCGTGCGCACGACGACGTCCGCACCCGTGTTGCACCAGGCGAGCGAGGCGAAGACGACGAAGCAGCACGCTCCGACTCCCACCAGTGAGTGCATCAGGGGGAAGAGGGTCATGCTCGCGCCCAGGCCCGCCAGCCCGGTGGCCAGCAGCGCCCACGACGGGACCTTCCCCAGCAGCCCCACGATCAGGGCGCCTGCCAGCATGCCGAAGGCGGCCACGGACTGGACGGTGCCGACCTGCGAGACGGGGTAGAGGGGCAGGAGCACGGGCGGCAGGAGAACCTGGAGCGTGCCGAGGACGACGGTGAGCAGGCTGCCGAGCAGGACGACGGTGCGCACGGGGGCGTCCCGGTGCAGCAGGGCGGCGGTTGCGCGCAGTTGCGCCACCAGGGAGCCCGGATCCGCCGCGATCGCCGGGGAAGTGGCCCGCCTGCGCACGTGGAGCGTGCAGATGAGCGTGACGACGAAGGTGGAGGCGTCGATCAGCAGCACTCCCGCCACGCCGATGCGGGGCATGAGCGCGCCGGCGAGGAAGGGGGACAGGAGGAACTTCGAGGAGGAGGCCATCTGCAGCATGCTGGAGGCCCGGGTGTAGAGCTCGGCGGGAACGAGTTCGTTGACGGTGGCCCGCAGGGCCGGTTCGGTCAGCGCTGCCAGGCAGGAGCTCACGGTCACGCCCGCCAGGACGAGGAGCAGACTCGGCTCGGGGCGGGTGACGGCGATGAGGACCGTGGCCAGGCCCAGGGCCGAGCCGCCGTCGCCCAGCAGCATCATGGTGCGCCGATCGTGCCGGTCCGCCAGGACGCCGGCGAGCGGGCTCAGCAGGACGATCGGCGCGAGGGCGCACAGTTCGATCATGGCGACCGATGAGGCGGTGCCGAAGGTGGTGAAGGCCCAGGTCGCCAGGGCGAAGGCGGTCATGCCCGAGCCGATGGAGCTGACGAGGGAGCCGATGACGAGAACGGATAGTAGGCGCATGGTGTCTCCAGACGATTAAACCGACCGTCGGTCGGTACTGATCGGAAGTATGCACGACGCGCCCGATCTCCGCAAGAGCCCGGCTGGTCCCGACAGGCCCCTATGAGCTCGGGTGTGCCCAGGTGCCCGGTGTCCGGACGTGCGAGAGGGTCGGCAGGCGATATGCCTGCCGACCCTCTCGCTTATTCAGTCTCAGTCAGCTCCGACGACTCGTTCCCGCATCGTCTATATCCGAGTCGTCCCAGTCGTCATCGTCGACCGCGTATTTGGCGGCCAGTTGCTCGTAATCGACCTCGTCGTCGGACTCGGTGCTCGACGACCTGGAAACGAGCTCCCGCTCGAGTGCCGCGTAGTCGGTCGCCGGGCTGAAGTACTTGAGCTTACGGGCGACCTTGGTCGCCTTGGCCTTCTGACGGCCGCGCCCCATAGGCTCGACCCCCTCCAACAATCTCTGGGCGCGCACGTAGTCGCGCTTCACTTGGGCAAATGTGTCGTGGGGCAACCGTACAACGAGCGCACGTGTTGACACCATTCCGTGTCGCCCCTGTGGCCGTGGCACCGCACACGCCTGAGACGCCGTGCCGGGAGCCCCGGCCGGGAGCCCCGGCGAACTTCAGCGTCGCAGGAGCCGACCGGCGATCAGGGACACGGCGAACGCCCCGCCGGCGACCGCGGCCACTCGCTTGACGGCCTCCGAGTCGCCCGCTCGCGCGTCCTCGATGGTCCGGCGGGCTCGCCCGACCAGGTCCGAGGCGCGGGCGCGCAGCTCTGCGGCGGTGGTATCGGCGCGGTCGCGCAGATCCTCCCCGGCCTGTCGCGCCTGGGTCCGCGGGTCCACCCGCGCGACCAGCTCATCGACACTGGCCGACAGCGCCTCGCGCTGGGCATTGAGCCGCGCCTCAATCGTCTCGGGCGTCTGCGCCGCGTCCGCCCGCGGCGCAGACCCGGGCCGGCGCTCCGGCCCTGTCCCCGTCCCCTCGCTCATCGTCGCACCGCCTTGACGACGGCGACAACGCTGCACCCCGCCAGCACCACGATGGTGCCGGTCACGATGGCGAGCGAGGCGGGGTCGCCGTCGCGGGCGTCATCGATCAGGCGGGACAGCCTGCTGCCGACCGCGGCGGGGAGTCCTGTGACTCCGGCACCCGGAGCTCCGCGGCTCGCGGACCGGACGCCGGGCCCCGCCGCGTCAACCGACGCAGCCGAATCGGCTGAGCCCACCAGCGGATCGTCCTTGACCAGGCCGACGCGCGCCTTGAGGCGAGCCGTTCCCACGCTGGCGCGACTGCGCCATTCCGCGGCGGTCGCCTGCGCGGACCTGCGCGCCATCGACGTCAGCGCCTGGGGGGCCAGCCGGGCGCTGAGCGCCTCGACATCACCGATCAGCTGGGCGCGCTGCGCGGCCAGAGCGGACTCGATGGCCTCCGGGGACTTCGCGGAGTTCCGCTGATTCTGCTTCGACTGCCGCGGGCTCACTGCCGGCCGCCCTTGTCCAGACCGGAGGCGACGGCCTTCTTCACGGCGTCGACATCCTCCCGCAGCCGCACCTGCGGCTCGGGCTTGTCGGCCTTGGCCTCCCGCAGTTTGTCCCTGCCCAGCAGCGCTGTCGCCACGGCCACCGCGAACAGGATGATGGCGACGAGGAGCTTGGCGGCCCATACCGGCATCACCATGGCCAGCAGATCCACGATGGTGCTCAGGAGGAAGCCGAGGCCGAACAGGGCGGCGATGGCGGCCACTGTCAGGAGGGCCGCACCGACGCCGGCAGTGTTGGCCATGCGCAGGGCCTTGGCCCTGGCCAGCTCGATCTCGCCCTTGACCAGTCCCGTGATGTTCTCCGAGATGCGGTTGATCAGCTCGCCGATGGAGGGCTGACCGGGGCGTGACGCGGCTGCGGGTGGTGTTCGAGGCGGTTGAGGCTGTTGGGTCATAGGATCGACCTTCGTCCGGGGCGGGCGCTCATGGCGGGAGCGTTGTGCATGAATCTACCGCGCACAGAATCTCACATGGCGAGCCTCGGCGTGGTACTGCGCGGACGGCGAGTGGGTTTCGGACGCTTACTACGCTTCTTCTCCCCTTGCTGTACGGGGGTAAGAAGCGTAGTAAGCGGGGAAGGGGCGTAGTAAGCGAGGTGATGAGCGAGGCCGGCGTGACCCGCCTACTCCTGGCTCCACGCCTCCCACAGGCCCGCGTACTCCCCGCCGAGAGCCACGAGCTCGGCGTGCGTCCCCAGCTCCACGATCCGCCCGTCCATGACGACGGCCACGCGATCGGCGTCCTGGGCCGTGTAGAGGCGATGCGCCACCTCGATGACGGTGCGCCCCGCCAGCGCGGTCAACAGTGTCCGCTCCAGCGTGCGCGCGGCGCGCGGATCGAGCAGGGAGGTCGCCTCGTCCAGGATGAGGGTGTGCGGATCCAGCAGCACCAGGCGGGCCAGGGCCACCTCCTGGGACTGGGCCGGGGTGAGTGTCAGATGTCCCGAGCCCACCATCGTGTGCATTCCGTCCTTGAGTCCGTCCACCCAGGCGTCCGCTCCGATGGCCTCGATGGCGCGTCGGATCGTGGCGTCATCGGCGTCGGGGCGCCCCAGGCGCACGTTATCCGCGATCGTGCCCACGAACACGTGATGCTCCTGGGTCACCAGGGCGACGTGGCGGCGCAGCTCGGCCTCGGTCAGGTCTGTCAGCGGCACCCCGCCCACCGTCACCGAGCCGGAGGTGGGCGGGTTGATACCCGCCAGCATGCGCCCCAGGGTGGACTTGCCCGATCCCGAGGGGCCGACGACGGCCAGCCGCTCGCCCGGCACGAGGTCCAGGTCGATGCCGTGGAGCACCTCCGCGCCCTCGCGGTAGGAGAAGCGGACGTCGCGCAGGACCATGCGGTGACCGTCGGGGGCGGCGCCGGTGGGGGAGCGGTCCTCGGGGACCTCCTCGACTCCCAGGATGCGTGACAGCGACGCCTGGGAGACCTGGACGAGGTCGATCCAGAACATGAGCTGGGCGATCGGCTTGCGCAGCTCCATGGCGTACAGGGCGACCGTGGTGATGGCCCCCAGGCCCGCGTGCCCGCCGGCGGCCAGGAAGGCGCCCCACAGGAGGATGACCACGACGGGGGCGCGCCAGGCGATGTCCAGGACGAGGAGCAGGCGCAGTCGCAGCCCGGCGGTGTACCGCTCCAGGCTCCAGGCCTCCTTGACCGAGGCGGCGATGACGGCCTCGCGGTGCGCCCCGATGCCCAGGGCGTCGACCGTCTCGGCGTTCTCCACGGTTTCGCTCACTGCGCCGTTCAGGCGGGCGGAGGCCGCCGAGCTTGCCCGGTAGGCGGGCACCGAGATCGGCAGGTACCAGCTCATCATGGCCCAGACGGGAGGCACGACGACGAGCAGCCCGGCCGCCAGCAGCGGGTCGCTGACGGCGGCTGCGACAATGGTGAACACGATCGTCACCGTGCACACCATGATCTGGGGGATGCCCACGCGCACGAGGAATTCGATGCGCGAGACGTCGTTGGTGGTGCGGCCCACGAGATCGCCGGTGCCGGCGGATTCGACTGCGCTCAGCGGCAGGTGGACGACGCGGTGCATCATGCGCTCGCGCAGGTCGGCGAAGACCGACTCGCCGAGCGTGCGGGCGTGCTTCTGGGCGAAGCGGTTGATGACCGCGCCCACGATGGTGACGGCCGCGATGAGCAGAACGATGCGATCGACGTAACCGGCCGTTCCGGTGCCCGAGGCCACGCGCGTGACCAGACGGCCCAGCAGTTGCGGGGCGACGAGCGTGGCCAGGACGGCGATTACCTGCACGGTCAGGACGCCGGCGAACCGCCACCGGTAGGAGGCCATGATCCGGAAGGTCTTGCGCATGGCGACCTTGCCGGGCGCGACGGGGAGTGCCATCAGGAGGTCACCTCCCGGCGGTCGGTGTCGCAGCCGTCGTCGCCGGAGCCCGTGTCGCCGGCGTCCGCGTCGCCGGGCGGGCAGTCGTCCGGCTGCTCGCCGTAGGCCCGGGCGACGACGGCCCGGTAGTCCACTGCGCTCGGGTCGCCCCGGCGGGCGCGAGCGAGCAGCTCGCGGTGAGTGGAGCGTGCGCGCTCGCGGCCAGCGTCATCCAGCAGGATCACCTCGTCGCAGGCCTCCAGCACCAGCGGCGATTCGGTGGCGATGACGGTGGTGCGCCCTCGTCGCGCGGCGTGCAGGCGACGGGCCACGCGCGACTCGGTGTGGGAGTCCAGGGCGCTGGTGGGCTCGATGAGCACGAGGGCGGGAGCCTCGGTGAGCAGGGCGCGGGCCAGGGCGACGCGCTGGCGCTGACCGCCGGACAACGAGCGCCCCTTCTCCGTGATCATGCCGGCCAGGCCCCGATCCAGCGAGGTCAGGACGTCCCGGGCGTCGGCGACCTCCAGGGCGGTCAGCAGCCGGCCGTCCCCGGGCAGCCGGGCTGCGGCGGAGCGCACGTCCTGGTCGACGGCGTCGATGCCCGCGCGCTCGGCCTCCGCGGCCACGAGCGCTTCGACGCCGACGGGTTCCGGCGCGGCCGCGCCGCGCACGTCGAGGGCCTCGCGCAGTGTGCCGGTGAACAGCTCGGCGGCGGCGCCGGCCACCACGATCGAGGCGCGTACATCGCGCAGCGGCATGGCGGTCAGCGGTCGGCCGTCCAGGGTCACCGCGGGGTCGGCGTCGTCGAAGCGCCCGAGCCGGGTGGCCAGGGCGGCGGAGGAGTCGGGATCGGCGCAGACCACTGCGGTCATACGGCCCGGCGCGAAGCGCACCCCGGAGGCGGTATCGACGATCTCGCCCGCCCTGGTGGCGCCGTCGGCGGGATCCAGGCTCAGGCGCTCGGCCGGGGTGCCCGCGGCCGGGACGACGTCGAGCAGCCTGCCCAGGCGCCGCAGCCCGACCATGGCTCGCGTGTAGTCCTGCACCGAGCTGGAGAAGACCATGAGGGGCCACGACAGGTAGGCGGTGTAGCCGTAGAAGGTCACGAGCTCGCCGGCGCTGATGCCTCCGGTGATCGCCAGGCGGGCGGCGGCCCACACCACGACGGCGACGAACAGACCCGGCAGGAGCACCTGCAGGCTCATGAGCACCGATTGCGTGCCGGCCACCTCGACTCCGCGTCGGCGCAGCTCCTGGGAGGCCTCGCGGTAGCGGCGGGCGAAGACGTCCTCGCCGCCGATGCCGCGCAGGATGCGCAGGCCTGCGACCGTGTCGGTGGTGATGGTGGTGACCTCGGACTGCGCCTCGCGCTGAACGGCCTGGCGCTTCTGGAGGGGCCTGATGACCAGGGTGACGATCCAGGCGACCAGGGGCATGCCGATGATCACGATGAGGCCGAGGCGCACGGATACCGAGACCATGAGCACGGCCACGACCGCGAAGGACACGGCGGAGCCGATGAGCGGTGGGAGCCGTTCGAAGAAGTTGCCGATGTACTGCGCGTCGGAGGCCACGATCGAGGCGACCTCGCCGGTGGACGCCTGGTGGGGCAGATCGGCGCCGGTGACGGAGACCTGGCGCCCCACGAGCCGGGTGACATCGAAGTTGGTGCGCATCCAGGCGAGCATCCCGACGTAGGACTGGGCGGTGTCCCCGATGGCGTAGACGACGAACAGGAGGAGCAGGCTCAGGCAGATCGACCACAGGCGCGCGTTGAGCCCGTTCTCGATACCGGAGTCCAGGGCCGCCCCCAGGAAGGCGGGCACGATCGCCTGAATGGTGTTGGAGGCGACGGCGGCCAGGCTCGCCACCGTCAGCGGCCCGGCGGCCCGGCGCGTGAGCCAGCCCAGCAGCGCCCGGACACGGGACGACGGCGGCTGGGGCAGGGGCGCGTCGGGGGCGGGGACGAGTCGTCCGGCGACTCGTGACAGGGATCTTGGCATGATGCATCGAGGCTATCGGAGCCCGCCGGGATGGGACAGCGCGTCGTATCGGCGAGGTGGGTGAGAAGTGCCGCGCGTGGAGTGGGAATAGTGGGAGTACGGAGCGACGGAGTGGGGGCGCGGGGCGCTCGGGCTTCGGGCCGAGGTGGGGCGTGGCGGGGCGAGGGGCTCCCGGGCGCTGCGTGGTCATACGTCGGGTCGTCTTCCTCATCCGGGCGGAGCGCGCCGTCATCTGGGCGGAGCGCGCCGTCATCTGGGCGGAGCGCGCCGTCATCTGGGCGGAGCGCGCCGTCGCTCGGGCCCCGTGCGCGTGTGGTGCGGCGCGGTCGTACGTTCTCGCGCCGGGTCGTACGCGGGGCCGTGCGGTCGTACCTTCCCGCGCCAGGTCGTACGTTGGGAAGCCTCTAAGGTACGACCTGGCGCATTCGGGTACGACCGCGTGAGAAGGGGTTACGACCGCGTAGGACTTCGTGCATGAAGAGCAGGAATACGTCCAAGCTTCACCCGCGCGTCTCGGGTCCGGAGGCGATGAGCACCAGCGGCAGCGCTACCGCCAAGCCCCACCCGCGCGTCTCGGGTCCCACGCGTGATCCGGGCGGAGCACCCGTGGGAGGGGCCGCGGGCCCGTGCTGTAGAGTGCGTGTCAGAGATCTCCTGGAAGGTTTCCCACATGGATCCTGAACAGCTCGCCAGGGCGGCGGATCAGGCTGATGAGGCCCTCGCCGCTCAGACGAACGATTACGCGTTGCAGGCCGCCATCGCCGAGCGCAGACCTGACCTGTGGGCCGCGCTGGCTTCCAATCCCTCGTCCTATCCCGACCTGCTCGTGTGGTTGTCCAAACTGTCGGATCCGGCGGTGCGCGCGGAGTTGGAGGCGCGCGGTGCGGTGCTGCAGGGGACGACCGTCGCGCGGGCCGACGCGGAGTCGCAGGACCCCGAGGCGTCGCGGGAGGAGGACGACTCGCATGGGGGTGGCGCGACGCGGTCGGGAGCGCCGCAGGAGGCTGCCCACGAATCGTCGGCGGAGGGGACTGAGACAGCGGAGATGTCCGAGGAGCAGGAGCCCGACGAGCCGCACGGCGGGTCGGCGCTCCGAACGGTTGAGGCCGCGTCTCAGGACGACGGCGCCGCGCATGACGAACCTGCCGGGGTACAGGCGGAGCGGGAGGATGCGGAGTCTCCGGTTGGGGCCGAGGAGGCCGCGTCGCAGGACGAGGCCGCGTCTCAGGACGACGGCGCCGCGCATGACGAACCTGCCGGGGTGCAGGCGGGGCAGGAGGATGCGGAGTCTCCGGTCGGGGCCGGGGAGTCGCGGGCCGAGGATGCCGTGCCGCAGGATGAGGCCGGGCCGCAGGATGAGGCCGGGCCGCAGGACGAGGTCGGGTCGCAGGATGACGGCGCCGCGCATGGCGAACCTGCCGGGGTGCAGGCGGAGCGGGAGGATGCGGAACCTCCGGTCGAGGGCGAGGAGTCGCGGGCCGAGGAGGCCGCGTCGCAGGATGAGGCCGGGTCGCAGGACGACGGCGCCGCGCATGACGAACCTGCCGAGGTACAGGCGGCCGTTGAGCCTCGGGCGGAGGGAGTCGAGGAGGCCGAGGGGGCGGCGTCCTTGAGTTCCGACCGATTGCAGACGCAGACCATGCCTTCAGCGCCTTCAGCGCCTTCAGCGCCGTCGGCGACCTCGACGGCGGCTGCGTCCCCGGGAGCCGGGACTGAATCGCAGTCGGAGGCGGCGTCTACGGCCTCGGCTGCCTCGACGGCCCCGGCCGCGGGAACGTCGATGATGCCCTCGATGCCCTTGGCGCCGTCGGCGGCCTCGGCCCCGGTGCCCGCAGGACCCGCAGGGCCCTCGGCGGGCGGGGCGCCGCAGGTCGGGCCGGTCCCCCCGATGGGAGCCACGCCGCCCGCAGTGCCGCCGACCGTGCCCTCGGCGGGGACCGCGCCCTGGGCCGTGTCCGGATCCGGCGTCCCGCTCGTGCCGGTGCAGGGGCAGATGATCGAGCCGGGTCCGGAGCAGCCCCGCCGTTCGAGGTCCCGTGCGCCGGTGGCCGTTCTGGTCGCCCTGGTGCTGCTGATCGTCGGCGGAGTGGGCGGGTGGTACGTGACGAGTTATCTCAACGATCGCGACTCCACCTCCGTGAACGGCTCCGATAGGGCCGACCGAGACAAGCCGCGCTACGGCAAGCAGGATGCGTCGGCGTCCGCCGAGCCCACGAGCACCGGGGCGACGAACTACGTGACCGCGTGCGGGAGCGCCCCGGTCTTCACCCCGACCTCCGTCAGGAATGGGGACGGGGAGCTGCAGGTGGAGGTCAAGGTGACCGCGTCGTGTCCCAGCGGCGACGTCCTGGGCGGAACCGACGACCACGTCGAGCTGAGGGGACCGTCGCGCTCCGACGGGACCGGACCGGCCGACGCCGTCGTCGCCTCGGGGGACTTCGACTTCTCCGGCTCTCCGCTGGTGATCTCGGGCTCCGGGACAACGCTCACGCTTCACTTCGGAAGCGGCCACTTCTATCGCACGGCTGATGACATGGATCTCACGACCATCGTCGTGACGTGCGCACCGGACCGCGGCTCCGCGCCGACCGCGGCGACCCCGGGCGCGTCGAGCCCGTCGTCGGCGACGGCGGCCACGACAAGCAAGGACAACACCTTGGAGGAGACCGCGGCGAAGGATTCCCTGCGCTGGCAGGCCGATCACGACAAGTCCTCGGTGAAGGGCGTCTCCGGCAAGTGGGTGCCGCAGTTGTCGTCGAAGAAGTCGGGGATGGTTGCCGATGGCATCACCTGGGACAACCGCGCCACGCTCCAGGAGTTCCTCAAGCTGCGCCAGAAGTACTCCGACGCCAAGCTTCTGTACAGCGACGAATGGCCCGTCTTCGACAGCGGTGGCCAGTATTGGGTGACGATCGTCGCGACTCCGTACGGCAGCGCCGACGAGGCCAACGCCTGGTGCAGCGCCGAGGGGTTCGACGCCGATCACTGCTTCGCCAAGTACATCGACACCAAGGGGTCCTCGGAGGGCACGACGGTCAACAGGTGAGCCCGCCGTTCCGTGCCCGGGGCCGACGTCGGGGAAGCGCCCGGGCGGGCGGCCCCGGGAACCCGCCGCCCCGCTCCTGGGACCGGCGTCGACGCGCCCGGGACCGGCATCCGGTCGTCCGTCGCCCCGATCCTCGGGCGGGGCCGGCCTCAGGAGCCGTTCTTGAGTGCGAGAACGCGGGCGGCGGACTCGTCCACCCGCTCGGCGAGGGCGGGGTCGCTCTGCGCCTCGGTGACGAGCGCCCGCGCCATATCGGCGACGACGGTGGCGTCGGCCGAGGCCAGGACGATGTCGCAGCCGGCTCTGACGGCCTGGACCGCCCGTTGGGCGGGCGTCCGGTCCTGCACCTGGACCGCGGCCGAGACGTCGTCGGTGATGACGACTCCCTTGAAGCCCAGATCGCCGCGCAGCATGTCGGTGACGACCACGGATGAGAACACGGCCGGCGCCGAGGAGTCGATGAGGGAGTAGATCGCCGAGGAGACCATGATGACCCTGGCGCCGCCGATGATGGCGTCGGCGAAGACGGAGACCGCCGGGTCCCCGGAGCGCGTCGTGACGGCGTCCGTGACACCGGCTACGGTGTCGGTGTTGTCGGTCACGCGCCCCAGGCCCGGGAAGTGCTTGTAGGTCGCGACGAGACCGGCATCCTCCATCCCCCGGGCGAAGGTGGTGGCGCGGTCCAGCGCGGTGGCGGCGTCGTGCCCGTACTCGCGCTCCCACTTGCCGATGGGGCCATTGCTCGACGGGTTCGGGCCGTCGACGAGATCGGCCACGGGAGCCAGGTTCATGGTCACCCCTGCGTCGGCGAGCTCCTGGCCCCACGCCCGTGACTTGGTGAGAAGATCGTCCGCGGACATGGCCGCCTGCTCGGACGCGGAGGGAAGGGCGGAGAAGCCAGTCCCATTCAGGACCTGGACCTGGCCCCCCTCCTGATCGGTGGCCACGAGCAACGGGGCGTCGTGGGTGGTGTCGGGGCCGACCAGGTCGGTCAGGGTGGTGATGACCCCGCGGACGGGCTCGGCTCCAGCGCGGGTCTGCCCGGAGATGAAGACGTTGCCGACGTGATGGGTGGACACGGCGTCGATGGAGACCATCTGGGGGCCCGAGGTATCGGCGCCGACCATGAGGAGCTGGCCGACCTTCTGCTCCAGGGTCCATCCCTCCAGCGGTCCCGAGGACGGGGAATCGGTGTCCTCGGGCTCCGGACCGTTCGACGTCGGCGCCGGGTCGGCCGCGGCCGGGGCGGTCGTGGCGGGACCCGCGGTGGACGTCGAGCCGGGCTCCGAGCTCCGCGTTGAGCACCCGGCCAGGGTCGCGGCTCCGAGCAGGCCGGCGAGGACTACGGGGCGCCGGCCCACCATCCGGCGCGCGGTGGGGGGCGGCGGACCGGCGAAGAGGTGGTCGTCCATGGCCCGCACCCTATTCCACCTCTCTCCGGTGCCGCCTCCGTCTCGCGCCACGGGATGCGCCGGGGCGGTAGCGGGAGTAGTGGTTCAGTGGCCGGAGGAGCCGACGGCGGACTCGTCAGTGGCCCTGCCGTAACGGCGATCGGTGGGGCTCATGGTGCTGCAGTGGAACGAGAGCCGTTGACCGACGCCTACTCGGAGCCCTGGACCACGATGCGACGGCTCTGCGTTCCACCGATACCGGATGCGACGGCGTCCGTCCGGCCCGCCGGAATGGCGCGCGAGCTCCCCCAGGCGCGGATGTCCGCGACGTCGTCGGGATTCGAGCGAGAGAACGGGACGACAGCGCGGAAGCGGTCGTAGATCGTGGTGTCGTCGGGGAGATCGTGTGTCTGGTGGTTGTACATGATCTCGGCGATCTCATTGACCACGGCGTCGATATCGGAACCGGCGAAACCCTCAGTCAGGGGAACGAGATCGCGCAACAGGTCGAGTGAGGGCTCGGACCGCGTGTACTTCCGGAAGCACAGTCGGATGATATCCTCTCGCTCGTCAGCAGTCGGCAGATCGACGAAGAAAACGGCATCGAATCGGCCCTTGCGCAGCAACTCGGGGGGAAGGGTCGCTACGTCGTTGGACGTGGCCACGAGGAACACCTTCGACGTTGATTCCTGCATCCAGAACAGGAACTGTCCGATGAGACGCCGGATGACCGAGTTGTCTCCTGTTCCGGAGGCGAGCCCTTTTTCGATCTCGTCGATCCACAGGATGCATGGCGCTGCTCTGTCCGCGGTCGCCAGTGCATCGCGCAGACGAGACTCCGACTCCCCGACGTACATTCCCATGACTGCGGCCATATCGAGTCTGTAGAGCGGCAGTTCCCACTGCTGGGCGATGGCCTTGGCGGACAGGGACTTGCCGCATCCGGGGACGCCGCACAGCAGGACCCCCTTCGGGGGTCTGACGCCCCACCCGGTGAGATCGCCGGTCATGAGATTCTGCTTCCCCGACAACCACTCCTTGAGATTCTCCAGTCCGCCCACCTGGTAGTCGTCCTGCAACCTGACGCGTTCGAGCCCGGCCAGATCGCCGAAGATCCGGTCCTTGAACTGGGAGAGCTCCGCGAGATCCTCGTTGCGAACCTCTTCCTTGGCGATGAGGGTCGCAATGACGTTGATGGCCTCGCCCTCCGTGACGCCGGACAGAATCTCAGCAGCGCGACGGATCTCGGCGTCCTGCCACTCGATGAAGATATTGGACCCGCGGTACGGATTCATAGTCGAGGCGATGGTCTCGTGGAGCTCGTCAACGGTGGGCACGTCCAGCGTCGTGGTCATGCCGAGTCGGCTCAGCCCGGACCACACGGGCCTGTCCTCGATGAGGATGACGGCTCCGTTGTTCCTCTCGGCGAGCCGGATGAGCTGGGAGAAGTGCCGGGACGTCGCGGTGTCGCCCTCGAGGTCGTCGAGTTCGGAGAACACGAAATTGACGTTAGCCCGTGCGCGGAAGGTCTGCCGAGCCTGGTCGAGGGCAGCGACGAGGGAGTAGTCGTCAGACACCGATGATCCGGTCAGAACCTCTCGCAGACCCTCCGTGCGCGTGTATGAGAAGAACGGCATCTGACGAAACTCGGTCGCGAGCTGACTGATGATCTCCGAGACGCGCATGGGTTCTACAGTCCTAATAATGATGACTGGAACTCTGGCTTTGAGAAAACGTCGAATCTCGTTGCTCGTCCGGCGGTAGTCCATCATTTCCCTCTTCTTGTACCAATACGCTTGAGCAGGCCGGGACGGGGTCTGCGCTCCTCAGCCGTCGGGGGCGGCGCTCCAACGGGGCCGGGGACCGTCGCCCGGTCGACAAGACCGATGATTCCCGATCCATCGACGTAGCCATCGTCGAAGATCCGCATGAGCGAATTGCCGCGCACGATCCTGATCAAGCGGTCGTTGCCCGCGGGATCCGATACGCCCCGCCTCCCGCGGCCGCCCGACACCGCTTCCTCCAACTGGTGTTGCAGGGACTCGACATCCTTTCTCATCGACGTCGTCAGCTCCTCCCGCAGTTCCGGGGGAACCGAGGGGTGGGAGGACAACCGCAGCCGTGGCAGCAGTAGTCGTCGTGCATCGACGAGGGATGACTCGATGAGGTGCTCGTCCCCCGAGGCGAGAGCGTGCTCCCAGGACCTGGCGAAGGAATCGTTCCACGTGTCCATCATGGTTCGGATAGCGGAGGCGAGATGGTCCACCAGCCTGGTGTAGGTCCGCGGGCTGAAGCTCTCGGAGGTCAGTGGGGGCAGCCCATCCAGAGACATGGATGGGCTGCGGGCCCAGGTCCTGAGCGTCGTGACCCAAGTCTTGTACATGCTCGAGCCCGTCGATGGTGCTCCGAGTGGTGGGGTTCTGCTCATCGTGCCTCCGATGACGGACGGCGGACGATCATCTCATTGGGCGGAAGCGGGCTCCACTCGGGCAGGCCCCCGGCCATTGCGCGGTCGCTCGAGAGTTTCGGGGCTCCCGTTGTGTCTCTGGTACGAGCCAGAAGGTCTTTGCGATCGATGACGGGCCCCGAGCCGGGTGGAGCGGGGGAGAAGGAGGGAGTCCTACGAGGACGACGGATAATCGTGGGCGGAGTGGGCGGCACGGCGCCAGTGGGCGTGGCCGGTGCGGAGGCGGTGCCCGGTGGCGGCGGAACCGGCATGGGCGGCGTGGCGTCCGGTGGTGGCGGAACCGATGCGGAGGCGGCGCTCGGTGGTGGCGGAACCGGAACGGGCGGCATGGCATCCGGTGGCGGCGGGACGGGAGCCGGGGCCGGCGAGGACGAGTCCGCCGTCGCGGGAGTCTCCTCGGCGGTTGTCCCGTCTTCAGTGGCGGTTGGCGTGTCTTCGGTGGTCGATCCGTTCTTGATGGAGGCTGGTGAGTCCTTGTCGCCGGTTTTCCCGCCCTTAGCGGCGGCTGGCTCGTCCTCGATGGCGGCGGACACGTCCCCGGTGCCGATTGAATTGTCGCCGGCGACGTCCGCGTCCCTCTCGACGGCGTCGGCACCGGTATCCGGCTGAGCAGTGTCGGTCATGGTCATTCCCCCTCGCTGGTGGCGTCGCCCACCGGCCACACGTCAATGACGCGGAGGAGCTCGGCCTCGTCGGCGTCGTGCTCCTCGTAGAAGAATCCGAGATCATCGAATTCCGCGCGAGCGTCGACGAGCATCTGGAGCGACTGGGTGCAAGCCGTTTCTTTCGTCCGATGGATCTTGGCCACCTCGGCGTCGGCCGTCTTCTTCTTATGACTGATGATGTAATAGACGATCCCGGCGGCGGCCAGAGCCACGAGAAAACCCAGCCCCTTCAGCACCGCGAAACCGAGTAGCGACACGATCGCAGCGATGGCGATGGGGAATACCATCTGCCGGTTCTTGAATGACGCCTGGGCCACGCTAGCGGCGCAGGTCTGATCCCACGCCGATCGCAGACGAGCCACCATGACATTCTCGTCCTCCGCAGTATTGGTCGTCAGGCCGACGAAGCCCAGAGCGGAGGCCAGGCCGTGGTGCTGACCTCCGAGGTTCAGAGGCACGTTGGCCACGTGCTTTCTCCGGTAATCCTTGGTGTAGGCGCGGACCGCTGTGCGGAAATCCTCTCGGCCCGAACCGATGGCGACCTGCTGGGTACGCACGGACACGCCCAGGGCGCCCGGTGAGATGGCTGCGTTGGTCTGGAGCGTGACGGCGTCCGTGCGCTCGTCGAGCACCGTGATGAGCTGGTCGGCCCTCGTGCGAGCACGATCGATGTCGCCATCGGTGTCGATGATCGCCTCCTGGTACGCCGCTTCTCGACGTAGGGGGAGCTCCTCGTCGTCGTACTCGGTGACGAGCTGGACGAGCAGGTCGTCCAGGAGGGATGAGATTGTGCCCGTTGAGGTGAAGTCCGAGTCCTTGATCGCCGTGTACTTCTCCGCGCAACGCTTAAGAGCGGTTGAGGCCTCTGCCTGGGCGCGGACCGCGGCGAAGGAGTCGGGGGGTGTGAGCTGACGCAGCGTCGGCGCCTCATCGGCGTCCAGCACCTCGCGCAGAACGGTGAGCTCCCGGATCCACTTATCGATCTGCTCCTGGACCAACTCCTGGTTGTTGCGCAGCTCCGTTGTCCAGGTGCGGAGCTGGGCGCGGACGAGGTCCGTGCCTTGGGGGCCGAACTGGCCTTGGGAGGCCGCCTCGAGAATCACCGCGAACTCGCGGGTGAGGCTCCTGGGATCGCATGAGGAGAAGTAATGCCGCAGCCAGCGCACGGACTCGGCGCCGCGTTGCTCCCTGCGCAGAATGAGGGCGAAGAAGAGGGCGGTCTTGGCCTGGTTGCGTCCGTAGGCCTCGGTGACGGACAGCTTGGCCACGTCCTCGTCATCGCGGGACCACGCGGCCAGCGCCACCAGTGCCGGCGCCAGCCAGTAGCGCGGAGTCTGGACCATGAGTTCTTCGCTGATCTGGTTGGCGGTGGAGTCCGAGACGTTGCCGACGTCGAAGGCCTGGAGCAGGCCGATGCTCGAGCGGCGCACCACCTTGTAGTGGCCGTAGTCGCGTTCGAGATCGGCCTTGAGGGTGCCGAGCTTGGTCTCGGCCCGCTGCACGGCGGCGACCCGTCTGGCCTCCCCGACGTAGTCCATGAACTGCCGGTGGAGCTCTGCGAGCTCCTCCTGCGTCGACCGGACCTCGTTGGAGACCTCCAGGACCTTGGAGTCGACGCGGCCGACCTGCTGCTGCGTTCCTATGACCTCCTTTAGAATACCATTTTCGAGGTTGACGAGTTCGCGGCGAAGTTCATTTACGATCAATGAGCTATCTGACATGCTCGATCCTTTCAAGAAAGGATTTCAGGGAGATATTAAGGAGATAAGGAGCGACGCTAGCTCTACGCTCTCGTGCCATCTTCCAGTACGGGGACGAGCTCGCCGTCGCCGTAGACCTCGATGTAGGCGTAGACCGGCGAGCGGGCGAGTGCCCGCGCCTCCCGGTAGAGGTCCGGGACGGTGTCGGACGGCGTGTAGTGCTCGACGATGCGTCCGGCGACGGTCATGCGGTGGTCGATATAGGGCTCGCCGAGGTGGCAGCGCGCGAACAGGCCGACGAGGAGGCCTCCCATGCGGTCGATATAGGCCTGCTCGATCCAGGAGATCAGGTTGGCCCGGTAGGCCGCGTCTTGGGTCATGTCGAGGTTGCGGACGGCCTGCATGACCTCATGGGAGCGGGGCGGCGAGCGGCGGGACCGTTCGAAGGGCGTGACCACGGCGGGCGCGAGCGCCTGCGATGGCGCCGTGTTCGGGGTGAGGGACTGAGGTGCTGCGATCTCGCTGAACTGGATGCGACGTCGTTGGTGCGGCACGATGAACCTCGACTGCCGGGGGCTGGAGTGCTGATGCGGTGGTGCTCACGTGACGAATGCGATAATGCCACATGCGCTGATGATCGGGGAGGTGATGCCGGGTACTAGTTGTCGCACTCGTTCACGGCAGGACAACGATGCGTGGGAGGATGAGGCCGTGGTTCATGGCGCTGCCGCCTCCGTCTCGCGCCACGGGATGCGCCGGGGCGGGGCCCGCGAGCGCGGGCGCGGCCGGCGTCCGCGCACCTGCTGCTCCCGACTACTCCCACCCGAGCTCGTGGAGGCGATCGTCGTCGATGCCGAAGTGGTGGGCGACCTCGTGGATGACCGTCACCCCGATCTCCTCGACCAGCTCCTCGCGGGTCGGGCACCAGCGCTCCAGCGGGCCCTTGAAGATCAGGATCCGATCGGGCAGGACCATCGACCAGCCGTCGTCGCGCTCGGTGAGCGGGACGCCGTCGTACAGGCCCAGGAGGGTCGGCAGGCCGTTCTCATCGTAGTCGGCCCCGGTGAGCAGGTTGGGATCGGGCTCGTCGCGGACGAGGATGACGACGTTGTCCATCTGGGCGGCGAGCTCCTCGGGGATCGCGTCCAGGGCGTCGCCGACGGCCGCCTCGAATTCCTCGTCGGACAGGTGCACCGGGCTCATGGAGCGGAGCCTCTCATATCACCGGCGCCGCGGTGAGCAGGGTCACGCTTGAGAGATTTGCGCGGGGGGAGTCCCGCCCCATACTGTTCTACCCGGTTCAAGGCGCGACGACGCCAAGGGCAGTGGGCCCCCATCGTCTAGCGGCCCAGGACCCCGCCCTTTCACGGCGGTAGCACGGGTTCGAATCCCGTTGGGGGTACGG
>ERZ773004.712-NODE-712-length-19704-cov-3.484401_pt1 | contig 19704 bp, 19 predicted proteins | sample MGYA00580667_ERZ773004 | MGnify/ENA primary metagenome ERZ773004 (study PRJEB29015, sample SAMEA2737963) | human oral metagenome | biome: human oral; feature: human-associated habitat; material: dental | place: China | collected 2123 ... | reverse complement strand
CGCGCCAGAACACCGTCCAGATATCGCGCAACATCAGAGTCCCTCCTTTCGCCCCGTGAGCTCGATGAAAACATCCTCTATACAGGGGACAAAGAAGTAACCCTGCCGGCCGGCGGATGGAATAACGAAGGGCGCACGGTGATTACGCATGACACCCCCTATCCGTTCAGCCTCTCGGCAATCATAAGGAGGGTATCATTCGGTGGCTAACTACGAAATCAAGAAGATCACAAAACAGAAGAAAAAAGAACAGCTTGTCCGAACGCTCATCGGAGAACTGCGCGCTGCGGATCGCAGGGAACTCGCTGCGGGCGTTGCGGAAAGCGGATCCATTGAAAACGAAGTATACGATTCAATATTCCTGTCGGAGGAATGTTTTGCAGCCTTCGACCGCAGCGGTTTGATCGCCATATGGGGATATCGGGAACTGCCGGGGATGGCGGGGCGTCTCATCTGGTGCCTCGGCACAGATCGTATCAAAGAAAATCGCTATGCGTTCGCCGTCGAATCCAAGCGCATCTTGACTGAATGGGCAAAGAAATATGGCGTCCTCTACAACGCTGTCGGGGCATTTAACAAAGATGCGATTGCGTGGCTGAAATACTGCGGCGCAATCTTTCACAAGGAAATCACAATCGGCGGAGAACAATTTATCCCATTTACCATCGAAAGCGAAGGGAGGAAATAACATGTGCGGATGGGTAGCAGGCCTCACGGCACTCAGCGGACTGTTCCAGTATCGGCAACAGCAAGCGCAAATAAGAGCGCAGGCGAACGCGCAGGCGGATATGTATCGGGCACAGGCACAGGCGGCAGAGCAGAACGCGCGCATTGAAAATCGAAAGCAGGAGCAGATCGCGGATAATTATGCACAGCAGCAGGAGGCCTTGCGGGCCCGGCGCAGGATTGCAGAAGGGGCGCAGCGTGCAGAGACCGGAGCGGCCGGGCTGAACTTCGGAGGCTCTGCGATGGATATCCTGTCGTCTGGATATGACGCCTACAACAAGGATGCGGCAAACCTCCTGATGAATCAGCGCAACGACAATTACAGCTCGCGCGTTGCGGAGAGCAACTATATCAATCAGGCAAATCAGTCCAATGCGGCCGCTGGAAATGTCCTGCGTCAGGCGCGCCGCACATCACGGATGGCGGGACTTTCGACGATCCTCGGAACGGCCGCAAGCGTATACGGCGCCGCGCAGCCGTGGAAGAGCGAGGGAACGGCGAAACAGGCAGGGCCGAATCCTCTCACGACGCCGCCGGCCGGATACAATACATCGTCTTTCTTCCAACCATTTAGGAATACCGAAGATACGGGCCTCATCCTGAAAAACTATAAGCCGCTCGGGAGGTGGTAATACATGAAATTCTCGCCCTATCAACAGGCCGTTGAACCGAATACCATGCACCCGCCGGCGGTACGCGTATCAGGCGATGTGCATGCCTACGGTACAAGCGGTGATGAAGGCTATGATAAGATGGCGGCCGCAATCGGACAGGTGAATAAAGTCATGGCGCAGCGGCAGGACGATATGGATGCCGCCGACGTCATGAAGGCCCGCAACGAGATCATGACAAGCCTAACGCAGCAGCTCTATGGAGAGCAGGGCTTATTTACCACGGGCGTTGGAGAGAATGCAAAGGGGCTCATCGACCGCACGACTGACGCAATCAACAAGACCTATGAGGATGTCAGTAAGAACTACAACGACCGTGTGAAATTTGCACTCAAGGGCAATCTTAACGAGAACATGGCGAACTTCCAGCGCATCGCGGCATCCAAGGAAATGGCGGAGGGCAAAGAGGTCGAGCAGGAGACATTTGCATCCAATCTCGCAACCAATGCACAGCAGGCGGCGCTGACATGGCAGGTGAATGGAGCACCGACCATGTACGTCAAGAACGGCGATGCGCTCCTGCAGGCACGCGCAAAGCAGGAAGGATGGCCCGGAGCGCAGCTGGCAACAGAGCGGCGAAAGATGGTAACAGATATCGCCGCGGCGGCCGCAGGTGCAGCGCTCGAAAATGAGGACTATGACCGCGCAGATGAGATACTGAATCAGTTCCGCCCGGATATGGATCAGACGACCTATTGGAAGCTCGCCCGCGTTGGAAAGCAAAGACAACAGGCAAAAGAGATGGATACAGAGGCAGATGAGATCCTTAAGATGCCAGGTGTTTGGGATGGTAAGACGCTTAATCTGACGAAAGCCTATGAGTATGCAGATGAGCGATACGGGAGAGAGGCAACAAGAGAAGCGGCGGGGGCTTCTCCTGCAGATGTGGAACGCAGTTTTGCGGGAATCCTCGGGAAAGAGATGGACAACAAACGCGACGGCTGCGTAGAAGCCTATCTCAAGGGGACGGGACCGCTCTCCGGATTCTGCGCAAGAGAGGCAGAAAAGGGCGTTCTCTATGTGCCGACACTCCTAAGAGATGCACGTGCGGATGATTCTGTGGTCGTTGAACCGTATACCTCTGGCATGGATATCCCGGCGGGAGCTGCGATCATCTATTCCCCGCCGGGTGCGGATATGTCAGATCCGGAGAATGCACATCATGTTCTTGCCTCCGATGGAAAGGGCGGCGTATTCGGGAACTCATCGAGTGCCGCGGATTATACCGATGAGAACGGGAACTATATACGCGGCAATGGAAAAGTCACACACGGGGACAGCGTCGAAATTGGCGGCGGACTTGTTCCGGCACTGGTCATCCGTCCAAAGAATAGCGGGCGCGTGAGTGCCTATGACCCGGAAAAGCGAGACCGACTGATGAAGCTGATCGAAGCAAAGGGCGGAGATCTGCAAAGAGCATATCAGCAGCAGCGTCACCAATATATCGATGGGATTATGCAGGCCGCACAGAATGCGGGAAGTTACAGCGGAGCAATCTCTATGCTGAATGCGCAGGACCTTGACATGACGGAGCGTAATGGCCTTGAGAATGCGATTGCTCAATATTACCACGTCAACAAGAATACGGGCACAGCGCGTGGCGCGGGAAGCGGCGGTGGAAGAAACTATAAGCCGGATAAGGACATTGAAAGCCTGCAAAAAATGAACGCACGTATCATGACCGGTGGGAAAATCTCATCGGATCAGTTCGTCGCCTATAAAAATGCGGCGCTGCGTCTCGATAATGCAGGATGGCTCGGCGAAGAGTTTCAGGAACTGCAAAACAATCAAGAACTATGGTCGGCCATCACAGATGATATGGAAGATCCAAACGGCGGCTGGAAAAAGGCCTATGAAAATCTCATTGCGCATGGTGCAGACCCGATCACGGCAACAGCGCTTTTGGCAAAGAGTGACGTGATGAGTTTGCCGTATTACTACCCGGAAGACGATGAAGGCGAAGAAGAGCAGGGCACAGACTAAAGGAGAACATCATGGCGTTTGACCTTGAAGGATATCTAAGCGATGCGAATGCGCGTCAGGAAAAAAGACAGGCGCAGGAACAGGAGCGCGCAGCGGCGGAAGCAGAAGCGGCGAAACCGCTCTATGAAAAGGCGTGGGATGCCGCGGGTGAGGCATGGGACGCCGTAAAGGATACGGCAAATGACGTAGTGACCACGGCGATTACATCGGGAACAAGATTTGCCAATGCCTATGGGCAATTCCTCGATGAACGTATGGCGTCCAATGAACCGCGTCATGAATTCATGAGCCGACCGGATGTGCAGGAAACCGTGGACGAGCTCGGCAGCTCGGCAGCGGACTTTGTACTGTCTCCTGTGCGCATCGTAGCAGACCGCACGACACGTCCCCTGCGCTCCTATATCGGCAGCCAAATCGAACAGAGTGCAGACGAGGGAAGCGAGTTTGCGCAAGACCTGCGCGGCACGGAAACATTCGTCAACTACTTCATGACAGACGAAGAGAAACTGCGTAAGGCACGCGAAATTGAAGCGAATACGGGAATCTCTGCGGATTCCTTTATCGACGACGATATCGCCTACAAGCAGGCGCTCAAGATCAACGACTATACACAAAAAAAGCGGGAACTGATGCAGGACAACTTCTCAATGGAAGCCGTCTGGCAGGAGTTCCCGGAGATCCGCGACATCGCGAAAATGAACCCGCGTGATGCGGCGCTTGCCCTCCACGATATCGAATCCGTGCGTCAAACGCATGGGATTGTGGAGACGTTCACGCATTTCCTCGAACTCGGAAATAAGAGGCTCGAATTTAATAATCTCATGTATAAGGTCGCCCTCGGCACAGCAGATGATAACGACCTCCAACGTGCAGCAGACCTCGACAAGATGATCGAGAAAGATGAGAAAGAAATGCCATCTTTCTGGGATGACCCTCTTGCGGCGATTGCAGGAGGTATGGCATCGTCTGGCCCTGAGATGCTGCAAAGCGTACGCGAAGGAATCCGCGACGGCCTCATCATGGCGGAGGCAACCGCGGTCGCAACAGCGGCGGCAGGTACGGCAATCGAGCCGGGCGGCGGAACGCTGATCGGCGGCGTGGGCGGCGCAGGTGCCGGATTCGCCGTGGGAACAGTAAGGTCCATGTCTGCGCGTACGGCAATCACTTCTGCGGCGCGTGCAACATTCGCGAATGCTTCACGCAATCAGCTCATCCGTGCGGCCGCAGGTGCGGGAATGCGTGAAGGCGTGTTTCGCGGGATGGCGGAGCCTGAGATCGGTGCGCGATTCGAGCAATACCGCGCAATGAAGGATGTGGATGGGAATCCTCTCCTTACTGATGACCAGGCACGCGCGTATGCGCTTGTCGGAGGCGCTGCAAACGCGGCAATCGAGACGGCGAATTTTGGACTTGTCGCAAAGCAGTTCCGTGGACTTAATCTCCTCGGAAAAGAAGGGGCGGAGGGATACGCAGAAAAGGCGATCCGCGGAATCGTCGATCAGGCGAAATATGATATCGGCAAGAGTGAATCCGTCGTGGCTTTTGCGAAAAACCACATCAAGGACGCGCTCAAAATCGCGGGCACAGAATCCGCGGAGGAAAGCGCGCAGTCCATCTCCGATGATCTCATCCATAACAGCATTGTTGCATCCTCCGATGGCCGTGCGGCAGATAAGGCATACAGCATAGGAGACATGGCGGTTAATGCCATTGTCTCCGGCGCAGAGGCGTTCCCGGTCGGCCTCGGGTTCGGCATGGCGTCCTCCGTCGGCGCCGTTCCCGGCGTCGTACGTCATGCGCAGCGGCTCTCCTCGGAAAAGACGCGCGAAGATATCGCCGCACAGCGGACGATGACAGGAACAATCATGCTTGACCGTCTGCAGCAGGTCGCATCCAGTGCAAAGTTGAAGCAGACCGCGCCCGACGTGCAGCAGAAGATCATTCGTGCGCAGGCCAGTGGCACTGGATTTGAAAATGCCTACATCGACACTGAAACGGCTCTGCAAAAAGAAAACGGCCTTGCCGACCTGAAAGAGGTGGCGAAGGCCGCGGGCATCCGTGATGAAGAGCTCGAGAATACAATCAAAAACGGCGGGCATCTTTTTGTCCCGATTGAAAAATATGCGCAGTCTGCGGCATCCCCGCAGCTCCTCGAATCCGTATCCTTTTCCCCGGAGACGGATTCTTTGGCACGCATGAAGAAGAATGCCAAAGACCTCAGCGATGAAGTCGAACAGGCGCAGAAAAACGCCATAAAGGCAAAGACCGACATCATCCATGCGATCACAAACGAATGGTTCCCGGAAGCGCCGGAGCATGCAAGCGACAAGGAGAAACTGCGCCGCAGCAGCGAGCGTGAGATGGCAATCGCGGCAATCACGCAGGATCAGGATAGCCCTGCGAGTGGATGGCGGAAACTCTATAACGAATTTGTGGCAGACCGTGACGAACTCCTGCGGCCGGCAATGGACGCGCTGCAGCGCGGTATGGGAAACGGCGTCGATATCATCCAGAACGGAGAGGACGGCCGCGGCATTCGTGTGTCCAATAATGAGCCGTGGTACCAGGATTTTTACAAAGAAAATGGACGTGCACCGCGTAAGGGCGAACTCATGGACCTTGCCTATCGGCTCACCGTCGGTGATGCATCCGCGCCGAAAATCGAAGGATGGGCGCCGGCATCGCAGGAAGACATAGACGCAATGGAGGGGGCAAAAGGACAGCTCGACGAGCTGAACGGATATATCCAGACCCTTGAAAACATCAAAGACCGCATGATGCAGGTCGATGCGGCGGAGATCAAGGGAACGGCGGGGCTATCCCCGGAGGCGTACAGTGTATATCGTCAGATCATGGCACAGCTAAAGGCGATCGGTGGGAAGCAGTCGCGCGCGGCTCGTATGAATGCGCTCCTCTTTGCACATCACGCCGATCAGTTTGCCCGTGTAATGCGTGAGAAGCAGGGCAACGAGAACTATACTGCGATGGACTACATGCAGGAGCGGTTTGGACTGAAGAGCGGCGGGAAGTATACGGAGGAGGGGACACATCAGACGGCGGGGCAGTCTGCAGAGGAACGCCTTGCACGGGATGAATCGAACTGGAACGCGTTGATTGACCGTTATGATGCGGCGGATAAGAAAAAGTGGAAAGCCAAAAAGGACGGAAAACTATTCCGCGTGATGGATGTGCCGCTTGTGATGCAGCTCATCAATATTCCGTATGATTCGCTCCATGTATTCGGAAGCTTCTTCGCGCATTCGGTAAATCCGAAACACAAGGGCATGACACTAGATATCCTGCGTCAGCTCCCACGTAAGATGGCAGACCCTCTGATGATTATACGAGGGAACGATGCGGGGAGCTATGTTTTTGTTGTTGAGCTCAAAGATACCAATGGGGCGACGGTTGTTGCTCCGGTTGAAATCGGTAAGGATATTAAATCGACCGGTGGAATCGTCAACGTAATTAATTCTGCATTTGGGAAAACAGCAGGGAAAAAGGGCGATAAGCCCTCACTGAAATGGTTTGATAAACAATTCAAGGCTAACAATGTTCTCTATATCAATAAAAATAAAAGCATCGCTTGGCTGCAGCCCTACCGGAACGGCTCTCCGGCGGTCGCTGCAATAAGCAATGCTTTATCTAAATTTATTGTATCAGGTGTTAGACAAAATGTAAAGACCGAAGTCGATCTCGAAGCGGCAAAAAAGGAGAATCCAGGCTTCTATCAGATGTTTTGGACGGAATCGGAAAAATTTAACCATAGAGTTGTTGATATCCAATTCATTGAGGTGGATGAGAAACAAGCCTTAAAGTCTCCAAATATCGGCATTCGGCATGATGATAATGTGTATCAGCTTGGCGATGAGTTAGAAAACTCCCATGACTGGCCGGAGGGGAATTGGACAGAGACTGAGCTTGATGGTGCTTGTGCTATAGATGTTGCGGATTCTTGTAGTTATGATAGCCTCGATGAACTCAAGGAAACGGCGATCAGGAGATTAAACGATAGCAATGAATATCTGAATGAAAACGTATATCTTATTTCGGGTACGTCCCATGAATATGGGAATGACCCGAACGAAGTCATTCTTCGCAATCCGGAGGTAATAGGGATCCTCAAATTGGTGCGTTGGGATGAACTTAGCGAGGAGGAGCAAGAACAATATAGAAAGCGACAGGAGGAGATGTCTGATGAAGAAGCGGCAGAGGTCGATGAAGTTGACGAGGAGCACAATAAAGGGTTCAAGTTTACTTATGATGGGAAAGATGCTGGAGAACTGTCAGGAGATATTCTTGAAGCGCTAGAGATACTTGACCGACAACCAAAGGCACATGACACAGAGAGCTTGCGAGAAAAGTATAGAGAGCGTTTAGTAAGCGGTGAACGTACGGTAGAGTTCGATAAGAAACAGCTTGCGAATGTAAATAAAGCGATCTCTATGCTGAAAAAAAATCCGAACACAACAAATGAAGAGTTCGCAAAGGAATTTCATCCAGATAGCTACATTATGTTGACGATTAACTATCCTTCAAGCGATGGCCTTGCAGCAGACTTGGCGTACGAGAAAGAAGGGATACAAAAGTCAATCAATATGTCTCAGCATCGTGTGAATGTACTGAAGAAGATTGACCCCGATAAGTTGCAGTGGAAAGAGCGTGATGCGGAGGTATTCCGTCAGCAGTTGCAGCGGGAAGTCTACGGCGAAATATCGCAGGAGAATGGAAAACGCATCATCACGCTCTTTGAGGGCGCGAATGAATCGACCATGCTCCATGAGATGGGGCATCTGTTCTTGACGGACCTCGACGAGCTCGCAGAAATGGACGAGACATCCGCGAAAGATCGTGAGACCGTCAACGAGTGGGCGGAGTGGAAGTCGGGCGCGGCAGAGGAATACAAGGATACGCCGTGGGCAGAGGAGTTCCGGCAGCATGAGGCGGCAATCATCGCGGCGGAAAAGGCCGGCGATGCAGTCGCAATCAAGAGTGCAAAGGAGAGATGGCGGCAGGAGCGTTTCGCGCGCGGATTCGAAATCTATCTGCGCGAAGGAAAATCCCCGTCAAAAGCCCTGCGCGGCGTATTCCGGAAGTTCCAGATGTTCCTGCGGAAAATCTATAACTTTGTGAAAAACGTCGGCGGAAAGCCATCTGCAGAGGTCGAGGCCGTCATGGCCCGCATGATTGCCTCGGAGGAGGAAATCAAGGCGGCGGAGCTGGACGAACGCTATCGTCCGATCGAACGCCTCGGCGGAAAGGAAACACTCGAAAACCTCCTCGGTAAGAGCATCGCAGAGACCTATCAGAAATGGCTGAAAGAATCCCGTGACGATGCAGAAGACCGTCTGCGCGCAGAGGTCATGAAAGACCTAAAGAAAGAAGCGCGGGAGGAATACAATGAGAAGGTCGAAGCGGAACGCACCCGAAAGCGGGAAGAACTCGAAAGCGACCCGTGAACCTGCAATTTTAGATAAGTGGAACAGAGCAGAAATGGCACTGAAAAATGGCGGGAAAGAAGCGGCGGCAATCATCGGCAACTGGTTCCCGTCGATGGAAGCCTACAAGGAAGCCCGTGCAAAACGGAAATCCCTTGAGACAGAACTCACGGAATACATGACCGAATATGCGCGCGGGCTCGACAAAGAGATCCTGCAGGCGCGGTTGACGGATGAGAACATCGCAAAGGCTATGCAGACCCCGAAGGCCTATCATCGGCGCGTTGCGCTCGAAGCGGCATGCGTGCCAAAGAGCGGCTGATGCGCCGTCTCGACGACCGCATCCAGGATGCGGTAAAGGGCGCCCTTGATGCGCTGAATGATGTGCCGGAGGATACAGACCTGCGCAAAGAGCAGGACAGCGAAGCGATGAAGAAGATCATGGCGGCCGTGCAGAACCTGCGCAGCAGCGGGAAGTGGACGCCGGAGGAATATAAGCGCCTCGAAGATATGGCCAGCGCATCCAGCAAAAAGGAAATGCAGAAGAAGCTGCAGGCGTTCTGGAATCAGAACTATAAAAAGGTGCGGGAATCCCTCCGGAAGGAGAATAAGGAGACATGGCGGCGCAAGAACTTTGATCAGCAGGTATGGGAGAACGATAAGTTCATTCGCGAACAGGCCCGCATGGTGCTCGCCGACCTGCCGATCAGCGAATCCTGCAATCCCGCATATTTCCGCCGCAAGGAAAGGCAGCATGCTCGGGCGGTGGATAAGGCGCTCTCACAGGAGCGTTGGGATATCGCCTATGCGGAGAAGGAACAGCAGGCGCTTGCGGCCGCATGTGCCTATGAAGCGACAAAGAACGAAGAAAAACTGAATCAGATGAAAGCTGACGTGCAGCGTAAACTTGGCGCGCGGACGGTACGCCTTGCAGCTGCGGAGCGCTATTGGCTCCATCACATCGCGTACCTCCTCGGGCTCAAAGGGAGTGATGTCGAAAAGCCGGAAGGATATATCGAACTTGGCGCGCTCTTTGAAAGCTACAAGAACAACCTCGACATGGACGCAGACGCACCGACGGAGATCCTCGAAATGCTCTCGAAAGAGAACAGCAGCTATCGCAAGATGAAGCTCGGAGAATTTACGCAGGCGGTCAACATGCTCAAAGCCCTATATACTATCGGGCGCGACAAGAACCGCATGCTGAGTGTCGGAGGCAAGGACTTTGATGATATCGTCCGGGAAATCCTCGCGTCGACAACAAGCCTGACGCCCGAAGGCGTCGTGCAGCATCCGGTCTCACCGGATACCGGCGGGCTCGGGTACAGCGATTGGCTCGCGAAGATCCCCGGAATCGGAGAGCAGCTGGCCATCCTCGGGCAAAAGGGCGCGATGCCGCTCATGAAGCCGGAAATCCTCATCCGTCTGCTCGGCGAAGAGGCGCATAGATACCTCTACGGAACATACGAGCGGGCGCAGATGCGGGAAGCGGAACTCCTCGGGAAAAGTCAAAAAGAGCTCGAGCGCATCCTCTCCGCCTACTCCAAAAAGGAGCGTATGGAGTGGAAAGACCGCAACATCGACGTCGGCGGCGATAAGCTCAGCAAGGAGAATATCCTCTGTCTCGCGCTCAACTGGGGCACGGAGACCAACCGAAAGCGCGTCATCGACGGTATCGGTCAGCGGCTCGACGTGCAGGGAGTATTCGCAAAGTACATGACGGAGCGCGACTGGAAAGCCGTGCAGCAGATCTGGGATTTCGTGGATACATTCTGGAAAGAAACGGCGGAAGTCGAAGAAAAACTCAACGGCTCACATCTCGGAAAGGTCCCCGCATCTGCGTTCCGCATCGAAACGTCAGACGGGAAGGAAATAACGCTGCGAGGCGGATACTATCCGCTGAAATACAATCCGGAGAAATCGACGCAGGCAAAGGAAAAGGAGGTCGAAGATCAGGCGCAAAAGACCCTGGCAGGGGCGCGTGTCCTCGGGACTGGGCGCAGCCATGTAAAGGAGCGCTCGGAGAACGATGTCAAAGAACCGTTGCTCCTCGAATTCCGCGTCCTGCAGGAGCATGTCTATAACGCGGCGCATAACATCGCGTTCCGCATCGCGGCGCGTGACGTACATCGCATTGTCCGTAATGCGGAGTTTAAGGCATATGTCACATCGACCTATGGTATGCCGTTTTGGAACAGCCTCGATCAATGGGTGCTGGATACGTGGGCAATCGCCGCGGACGGCAGCAGTGACCGTGCAGCAACGGCAATCAGCCGGACGATGGCGGCGCTGCGCCGAAACTCTACCATGGCAATCATGGGATGGCGGTTGTGGCCGGACGTCGAAAACGCATCCAACATCGGGCCGATGATGGATAAGCTCGGCGCCGTGGAGGCAAACGCTGCGATTGCGGACTACTACGCCAACAAAAAGGAGATGGATGATCTCCTCCATAAGTCCATATTTATGTCGGACCGCATCAACAACATGGAACGCGATCTGCGCCATGATAAGCGCCTCTTTGACCCGACGTATACACCCGTGGAATTCCTGCGGGATAATGCCTACTGGGCGCTCGCGCAAACCGATCTCATGCTGTCTAAGCCCCTCTGGTGCCGTGCCTACAAAAACGCATTTCCGGAGATGCTCGTAGGGATCAATCGGGAGAACGAAGAAAACAAGCGGGCGTATCAGGAGGCACAGGAGAACGTCGAGCGTCTGCGCGCAGAAACCTATGATATGCGCAAGGAACTCTACTATCTGCGGGATGAGGCGGAGGAACGCCGGTATATGGATCCTGAAAGAATGCGGGAATCCAGATATGCGGCGCTCTCCGATCAGGAGCTCATCGAAGAGCAGCAGAGATGGGAGGCTAAGATCAAGGACAGAGAAAAGGAATTCTATGAAGCAGGGCACCGGCTCGAACGCGCATCCGAACTGCCGATACGGGAGGGCCGCGAAATCATCGAAGAAGCAGAGCTGCGCGCTGTCCAAAAGGCGGATGCGGCCGTGCGTGATGTGTTCGGATCGGGGCAGACAAAAGACCTCGCAGAGGTCCAACGCTCCCGAAATGAAGCCGTCAAGATGCTCACGTCCTTCTACTCCTTTTTTAATACACAGTTTAATGCGATCCTCGAAGCGCATTTTAAGGGCAAGTATGATGCGCATGGCTACAAGTATATGCATGTATGGATGCCGCTCGCGCGTGCCGTTATCTATCGCATCGTGCTCGTAACGCTCATCGGCGCCGGGCTGAAATTCGCGCTCGGCCTCGAGGGTGACGATGAGAAAGACCGGTATCGGACGGTCAAAGACCCGAAAACAGGGGAGACAAAAAAAGAAGAGGTATCGGACTATGAGCGATTTATGAGTGTATTTGGCAAGAACCTCCTCTCCACGGGAACGGGAACCCTGCCGATTGTCCGCGATGTTGCGGGGCTGATCGGGAGCGCGGTATTCGATGGAACGACCTACGGCCGCAATTTTGAACTCGGATCCGTGCTCACACGCGGCGCAAAGCAGGTGCAGGCGACTGTAAATCTCATGATCCAGAAAGGAAAGAAAGATCTCGAACGCGAGGAGAAGGAGGCAAAGGAGCGCGAGCGGGTCAAGAAGATGACGCCGAAGCAGCGCAAGGCGTACGAAGAAGCGAAAAAGTACAAAAAGCCGGAGAAGGAAATCGGCTATCTGGATATCGCAAAATCCGCTGCACAAGCGACGAGCACATTCACGGCCGCAAGCACGGGCGTCACGAATACGATCACAGACGGGATATTCTCGGCGCTGCAATATGCGGCAGACATGATGGAGACTGACAACTACTACGACCGGGATTTCCGCAACGTCATGCGCAGCGTCCTCTTTGACAAAAAACTGCGCGCAGAGGAGCCACTACCGAAGCCGGAGAAGCCGAAAAAACCAAAGAAGAATACGCGCGGTGCGCGGTAAGTGAATCAGGGAAAGGAGAACTCACATGATCGAAAATCGGAAAACCTCGGTGACCTATCGCGGCGATGGAAATACGACCGTATTCCCTTTTGCTTTTGCGATATCGTCCGCGGACAACATCCACGTCGTTATCTATGATACAGCGACGGAGGTCGCAACGGAGATAACGCGGGATTACTTTGTGGATGTGGCCGCGAAGGTCGTCCACTATCCAGGATACGCGCCCGGACAAACCCCCGCGGAACATGCACAGCCGCCGAAACTGCCGGCCGGAAAGAATATCACAATCTATCGCAAGACCTCTGTCGACCAGCTGACCGACCTTGGAAAGAAATATCCGCTGCCGTATATCGAGGCAATGTCGGATAAGGCAACGGCCATCATGCAGGAGCATGAGGAGGCAATCGGGCGCGCGGTCATGGTGCAGCACGGAAGCGGAATCGACCCTGCCGAACTTGTGCACCGGATATTCGAGACCGGCGCAGCCGTCTCTGACAATCTCCGCGCCGCACAGCAAAGCGCATCTGCGGCGCGGCAGGCTGCGCAGGACGCGAAAGAAAGCGAAAACAGCGCGTCGCATGCCGTTGCCCTCGCGACCAATGCAAAAAATACCGCAGAGGAACATCGGCGTGCCGCCGAATCCGCCGCGGGCGCAGCGCAAACGGCGCGAACGGAAGCAGAGCAGAGCAGACAGGAAGCCGGCAAAAGCCAAACGGCAAGCGCCGCATCCGAAACGCACGTCAAGGCAATGGAGGAAAATATTACCTCCATGAAACAGCACATCGACGGAATCAACGTCGAAGTCGACAAAGCCGAATCTGCCGCAAAGAGTGCACAGGAGAGCGCGAAAAGTGCAGCCGCCTCCGCAGAGGCCGCGCAAAAAGCCGTCGGCACGTACTCCAAAGCAGATCTGGATAAAAAATTCCAGGAGCTCGACCAGCAGAACGCCTCTAAATTTGTCGCGAAATCCGGCGACAGCATGACAGGTGCGCTCACGGTACCTGCTCTGACTGCTACCGGAAAGATCAAAGCTGATGGGGGAGTAGAGGGAAATGCCTCGACGGCATCGGCGCTCAGCACAAATGTCCTGACGTTTGCCAACGGAACAAAAATCTGGGTGGAGTGAGATCATGGCGGAACTTGTTAAAAAACTCAAACTGCAAAACACAAAAGGAACCGTCGAATCCTGCACGCTCTACTCAACAAAGGAAGAGGCGAACGCGATGGGCGGCGTCCTGCCGCTCCATATAGACGGCGTGGACTGCTTCGCCGCACTGGGGGCTATCACCGAAAGCGAAGCGACCAGCGGCCGGCAGGAGAAGAATGGAGTATCGCTTGCCATCCTAAAGCAGGGCGGAATCACGCCGGGGAGTATCACCGTGCAAGGAACGGGAACATTTACCGTCCCGAAGGGCGTCGCTGTTTTGCAGATGTTTTGGCTTGATGAAAGATATCGCTATATAAAAGTAGAGGAAGGGAAGACATACCACTATATGTCTTATACAGAAGCAGGGCCAGAAGGAGATGATATAGTTGCGGTTACATATTTCCAACTTGGGAATTTCTATATTGAGGATGGGGTACATCCTCTAAAAGTAGGATCGCGAGAATCAACCCCAATGGAACTCGCATGGTCAAACAGTATCAATAAAGAGACGCCCAACGGCACCGCATAAAAGGAGAGCACAATGAACAAATACGCAGAAATATTGTATGGCAAAGTACGATCCGTCCATGAGGATGAACGAGACTTTGACACATGGCGAAGCATATTCTCGCCCTCTACCTACTGGGTAGACGTTACGGGCGTGAAATGCGAAGTCGGCTATGTTGTCACATTTGACCCCAATATCGGACTAGTCCTTAGTCCTCCGAAAACGGAGACACCAAAGGGAGAGGATACGCATCCGACGGCAGAAACAGCCGACGAAGAACGCGTATCCATATTTGAAGCTGTCGCCGCACAAGAAGTGCGTCTCACAGAAATCGAAGAGGCCCTGCAAGCACTGAAAGGAGGTGAGAAAAAATGAAGAAGTACAGCTATATGATTCCCGTCTATGCGTTCCTCGTGCGTCATGAAAAATACGCAATCTCTGAGGAGAGCAAGGCGGAAGGCCAAAAAGTCGTGCCTGTCATCTATCAAGAGGATGTCGCCCTCTACATTGCGGAGCATGCGGAGAAAGAAGTGTAATCACAGGGAGTAGGGGCGTTACTCCGTCGGAATAGCGCCCCTATGTATAAAGAAACAATTAGGAGGCGCAACGTGGCAAGAGGAGAAATACTGGCCGAGCTCGAGAGCATCAAAGCGCAGATTAAGATCCTTGCGGAAAAACTGCCGATGGGACGCGATCAGCTCTATGCAATCAATGAGCGGATTGCCCGTCTGGAAGAAAGCACAAAGTCCGCGCATCATCGGCTGGACGAATTTAAACATGACGTCTGTTGGACGATTGGGATGAGTACGACCATCGTCGGCATCTTTGCGTCGATTCTGACGTGGGCGCTCGGAGGAAGGTGAGACGATGCTCAAAGTCTCACAGTGGCTCAGGAAAGGCAAAAAGTACCTGCGCAACATGACCAAAAGTCATGCGGCCATGCGTTACATAGTATGGTATGCGGCGATGCTCGTTATCGGCTGTACCATCTACGTTAGCGCATGGCTCTATGATTGGTATACTGCGCTGCGGCCCGATCTCGTGGAGTTCCGAAATTTTCTCCACGAGATCAGCGGGGCGGCATGGATTGCGGCGATTGGTTTTTTGGCCAAAGCGTTTATTGACCAAAATAACAACGGAATCCCCGACCAATATGAAGAGAAAAAGGAGGACAAAGACAATGGAAAGAGTACATCTGAAAGATCTGAATCTGACGTATGATGCAGGGCGACTGAGCACGCGCCGCGAAACGGATATGATCGTCCTGCATCACACCGGCAACCCGACCGATGATGATCTCTCTGCGGAGGAGATTAATGCATCGCATCAGGCGCAGGGGTGGACGTGCATCGGCTATCACTATGTTGTGCGCAAGGATGGAACAGTGGAGATTGGTCGCCCACATTGGACCATCGGCGCGCATGCAGCAGGAGAGAACTCGCACACAATCGGCATCCACGTCTGCGGCAATTTTGAGATCGGATATCCGACGGCCGCGCAGATTGAGAGTACCGCGATGCTGTTGGCTAACGTCTGCACGGATTACGGACTGCCGATTGACCGCGATCACGTCGTCGGGCACAGAGAGCTGATGGGGACGGCGTGCCCCGGCAGGAATCTCTTTGCTCAGATGGATGAGATTGTCGGCAAGGCGAATTTCTACGCGGTGCAGTAAATGATTGGAGGAAAATATTATGGAAAAATATCTTGGTGTAAAAATCGTGCAGGCTGAACCTTGTGTAGCTTGGGAGAAACGTGGAGATCATGAGGCTGGTGCAGAGGGGTACAAAGTCGTCTATGAAGATGGCTATGTAAGTTGGAGCCCGAAAGATGTGTTCGAGAAGGCATATCGTCCTCTGAAAGATGTTCCTGGAGCAGAATAGGAGGAAAGTATGAGTCATACGATGAAGTTCCGCAAAAAGCCTGTCATCATTGCGGCGTATCAGACAGATCACCCGATGGACATCGAGACGCTCGAAGGTGTGATGCATGCATCCCCTGGAGACTGGATTATTACAGATGTAAAGGGCGAGCAATATCCGTGCAAGCCGGATATCTTCGAGGCAACCTACGAACGCGTATAGGAGGGGAAATTATGTTTGAACGGGTGAAAGATACCATTACAAAGCACAAAACCGTTCTTCTGGTGATCCTGTGTCTCCTGCTTGTCGGAATCGCCTATGCCGTTGGCCGACACTCCGCAGATCAGACGGCGGCGGAAAAACCTACCGTCATGACGCAGGAGCAGACGCAGGACGTTAAGGCGCTGCGGTCGCAGCTCGACATCTCAAAGAGCAATGCGGAGGCTCTGCAACGGCGTCTTGCAGAGGTACAGGCGGGACAGCGTGCGCCGGCGGCTACCTATTACGTACAGGCGCCGACGGTGGAGCGTGCTGCGCAGGTCGTAGAACGGCAGATCAGGGAGGACAATCCGACACTGCCGCGCGCGGCGCGTGAGAAAAGCGATCGGACTGTGGTTACGCCGATCACAAAAGATGCGGACGGCAAAGACCTGCCGCCGGAGGAGCAAAAAGTCGATGTCTACAAGATCAACCTCCGCAAAGATCATCGCATCAAGGCGGGCGCATCCGTCATTGACGGCAAGGTGCTTATGACCGCCGGCTATGAGCAAGGACGATTTGAGGCTCTTGCTCACTTCGACGGCTCACGCTATAAGGGCGCGACGGTCACATACAATATAATAGAGTGGTAATTCATCGCCCCGGGGCTTCGGCTCTGGGGCTTATTTTTGGTTGTCTCCCAAATTGCGCCCTCGTCTCCCATTTGTCTCCCGTTTATGTGATTTTTCCTTAAAATATGATATAGTATTGATAGGGATGAATCATGATTTTCTCGCTTTATACATTTACGTATGCTGATAAACTCCAGTAAAATAAGGCATCGGAAGGAATACAGATAATGACTGATAATGATAATATAATCGACATTCCAAGTCTCCAGTGGTACCCGGGGCACATGCGGAAGGCGGAGCGTCTGGTTCAGGAGAATCTAAAGTCGGTGGATGTGGTGGTAGAGCTCCTCGATGCGCGCATTCCGATGAGTTCTGCAAATCCTGTTCTGCGAGAGATTGTGGGCGGGAAGCCGCGCCTCATCGTGCTGAACAAGGCGGATCTTGCGGATGAAAATGTGACACGTGCGTGGGTCAAGTATTATGCCGCAGAAGGGCTTTCTGCTGTTCCCGTGGATGCCGTGAAGGGGAAGGGAACGAAGGAACTCGTACAGGCAATTGCACGGTGCGCAAAGCCAAAAACGGATAAATTGGTGCAGCATGGGGCGAAACCGCGCGCCGCGCGCTGTATGATTCTAGGCATCCCGAATGTCGGTAAATCATCGCTGATCAATCGGCTGTCGGGCGGCACGAAGACAAAGGTGGAGAACCGTCCCGGTGTGACTCGCGCAAAGCAGTGGATTCGCCTTGGTGCACAGCTCGAGCTGCTGGATATGCCCGGCATCCTCTGGCCGAAATTCGAGGATCAGCAGGCGGCACTTCATCTTGCATTTACAGGGGCAATCAATGACAATGTTTACGATGTAGGAAGTGTGGTGCTGCTTCTCCTGAATCGTTTGAGAGAGGACACTCCGCAGTCGTTGTGTACGCGTTATCGACTGGATGAACCTCTGTCTGAGGGGATTGAGTTGCTTGATGCCATTGGACGAAAGCGCGGATGCCTCCGCGCTGGCGGCAAAATTGATTACGAAAAGTCAGAGCAGGTAATTTTGTCGGATTTTCGGAGTGGCAGACTAGGGCGGATTTCTCTAGATGCAGTGCCGTGCATCCCATCTGCATAAGCAGTGCGGTGAAGGAATCAGAGAAAATGACGATAAAAGAAATAGAAGATGTTTTTCGTCGCGGAGATGTGACGGAGGATTTCCTCAATACCTGCAAATGTGACGCGCGAAAAACCGTCCAAGCGATTCTTCGCCGTTACGAACGTACACAGCAGGAGCGTGCGCGTCTCTATGCAATGTATGCGTATGAGCGTTGTGCCGCCGAGCGCGGGCACTGTATCGTCGCCGGTGTGGATGAGGCTGGGCGTGGTCCTCTGGCGGGTCCCGTCGCAGTAGCGGCGGTGATTCTGCCGCAGGAGTACCTGCTTCTGCGCCTGAACGACTCAAAGAAGCTGTCTGAAAAAGTGCGGGAAGAGCTTTACGAAAGAATCGTTTCGGATGCTGTTTCCTATCATGTCGAGCTCATTGACGCTGAGACGATTGACCGAATGAACATCTTGGAGGCGACACGTAAAGGGATGTATGATGCTGTCGCTGCGCTTCTGCCGACACCGCAGGAGGTTCTGATTGACGCTGTGGCGCTTCCACGTCTGCGCATGGCATCGCAGTCGATCGTCAAAGGGGATGCCAAATCTGCATCGATCGCGGCGGCGTCGATTCTGGCGAAAGTGACGCGGGATCGCTTGATGCTGACGTATGACAAGGAGTATCCAGTATACGGATTTGCGCAGCATAAGGGCTATGGAACACGGGAACATATCGAGGCGATACGTAAATATGGGATCTGTCCACTGCATCGTAAAACGTTCGAGCCCATTCGCTCGATGATAATTAACAGAAAAGGCTGTGAATACTGTGCCGATTGAAGCAAATGCAACTGCAGCAGCGGCTGCCGTCTCCGCACCGCAGCGGATTTCATCGGAACGCCCGACCGAAGGAGTGCAAGGCCGCGGCGATCAGGAGAATGCCTCAGCGGCATTCAGTCAACGAACCAACGTGTCCATTGAGACTGCGATTGACCGTATGGCGGATGTTCTGTCCAAAATCAGCGGACGTCAGCAGACGAATGTTGAGCAGATTCCGCAGGAGCTCAAAGAGGTCATACGGAATATCATTCGGCAGTCTTTTTCGATTGAGTCCACACTTGCACAGGGGCTTGGCAGTACGGCGGCAAGTCAACGCTTTTCGACGGATCAGCTGACGACGATGGCACGTATGCTGAATCAGATGGGGACGATGGCGGAGACAAACGAAGTTCCCCGTGTCAGCGACGACGTGGCGACCCTGCTTGCGGCGTTGAAAAGTGCCATTGCCAAGGATGCGGGCGGAACATTTGAGCCGATCATGCTGACGAAAGCCGCATTTCAGCTGATTGATACAGGAAACGCCGAACTCCTCCCGAAGGATTTGCAGACCGTCCTCTCTCAGCTGAATGCAGGCGCAGGTGCTGCACCCACCGCGACAAGCGGCGGCGGTACCTCCTCTATGATGTTTTTAAATCAGCTGGTTCAGTTGCTGATGCCGCGTGACGCG